>Ga0207422_1000354_pt1 | contig 157036 bp, 145 predicted proteins | sample MarCyaLeptolynsp_FD_187757 | JGI IMG/M metagenome (GOLD analysis project Ga0207422, IMG submission 187757) | Marine cyanobacterial communities from Panama - species 1 Leptolyngbya sp. (SPAdes) | ecosystem: Environmental > Aquatic > Marine > Unclassified | place: Panama: Panama City | collected...
GGGACCTTGCGACCTCCCCACACCCCTGCCGCAATGATAGAGCTAATCAACGGGTAATTCACTCATTACTCATGAGTTCAAAACCTGAATCAATGGACTTTTTCTCTCAACTTCTAGAAAGCGCCCGTCGGGCGCGGCGGCACCCGCAATGAATGGAAGAAACAAATAAAATCCTCTTCCCTTTTGCCTTTTGCCTTGTTTTTTAAGAGCTCACTCCTCTCTAGATATTATCAAACCTTGATAGCATAAGTGTTTTGCGACAATAATTCTGAATAGACTCGAAAATTGAGCGAACCGTAAGTAATGATACCAATTGCGGCCTCACCGTTATACTAATCTCAACGTTAGTTCCTTTGTGCGATCGCTTATGGGTAGCCAATCTACAGCCAAAACTATCTTTCTTCTGGCCTCTATGGTAGGCTGGCTGATCGTTGGTGCAGCTTTAATGTATCTCTCTCCCCTCATTGCAGATCAATTAGTATCCTCTGAGCGCACCCATCTCTGGATGGAGAACCTCAGTCGTAGCGGTTACAATCCGATGCTGGGTTTGCTTGGAGGAGGTATGACCTTTGCTGTTACTGTGTTAGGTAATATTATCTGGTACCAGCGAGAAAAAAGGGGTGGGGAGATGGGGAGATGAGGAGATGGGGGGACAAACGAGAACTGATGATTGATTTTTTTGATACTTAGCCAGAAATTCCACCCAAAATTTCGCTCACCCGATTTAGAGTAAAAATGAAGTCGCATCTTACACTTTAAACCACCTGATAAATAAAACTCAAAGTTGCCCAAGCATTGACATCCAAGGCATAATTGTCAGAAATACCGCCGATTACCTCCGGAGCAACTGCACTGGCATTATGTAAGTCTTGCAACAGAGCCTGCACTATTGGCAAAGGATGAAATAAATCCCCAATTCGCTCTCCTTCCCCTTTAGGATGCCTTACAGCTTGTAGTGCCTGAATTGCCTTCGGGAAAGGTGCTAAGCTACAAATCAGTTGGATTTCCGCAACACCAGCTGGACCTAGGATAGTCCAATCAAAAGCAGCAGAATTTTGGGGTATGGTTAGGGTTTCTCCTGGTGGGATCATCCCTTCTTTAAGGATTGGTTTTTTATTGGGCTGGCTCACTGCCTCAAAGGATTGAACTTGGTAAAGAGCGATCGCACTACTACTAGTATCAAAACCCAATATCATAAAATAGACTGGGCGATCGCTGTAGTTTTCTAACCGATATTGGATATGACTTCCATTTTCTAATGTTGGGACAGCCCCTTCATTGATAACAAGTTTCAAGTTACTCTGGGTATTTTCCTCTGCTGATGCTTTAGTTGTTGATGAGTTGCACCAGGGGGGACATTTGAGGCTAGATGAAGATGCTCGCCAGGTTTCTCGTTGCATTACTAGTAGGGGCGAATAACCATTCGCTCCTACTGGAGAAACTAACTCTAGGGAAGCTCGAACACCTAAACGGGAGGAGCCTTCATTAGCTGTTAAACGCAGCAACTTAGCTGCCAGTAATGTGTCTAGTTTCTGAGTAAGTCGATTGACTGCAGATTTCACTGCTTCTCCAGCTTCCCCAGTTGTATTGCGAATCAAGTCACCAGCAAGATAGAGCAGCCCGTAGCTCTCTTGATTCACGGAGGGATCACTTTCCGATAAAGCCGCAGTTTGGGAGGGGAGCACTTTCCCAAACAAATAATCAGCCGGTTGTTCACCTGCTGCTACTACTGATGAGACAGAAGGTATACCAGCAAAGGCACTAGTCGCATCTACCCGCTCAATTCGCTGTAGATTAACATCTAGAGCAATGGTAAGACCAACATTATGAGGCAATACGCGGACAGATTCTTGAACCAGTTGTCCAACCTGTAGTTGGTAATTATCATCAACACTAGTGCCAATTAATCGTGCTTTGGCTTTTAAACCCTCCTTAGAGCGTATTTGTAGTTGCATTGAAGCTGATGATAATAAAGAAGCTTCTTGCTCTTTTGTTTCTCCTCTTTCACCCTCAAAAGTCCTAGCTGAATCAATTATGAATAGAGAATTATTCCCGTAATATTCCATAACCATTGCTGGTAAACCTGCCAACCACAGGTATACTGTCTTGCTATTATCTTCTACTGCGCTGACAACGCCATCTGCTCCCATACTGGGGTTAGGAGGTAAGTAGTAGGCGAGAAATGACCTGTATTGACCTTTTTGGCCAATTAACTTAGGCTGTTGCTTACTAACAAGTTGCCTCATCATGCCAGCGGTGCGACTCAAGCTAGTCTGAATGGTAGTGGCTGGTGTGGCTTGCCAGAGATACTGAGTCAGGGCATAGGTAAATAAGCCAGCATTGAAGCCATGCCAGGGAGCCTCCATTGCCACTTCCCCTGGACTAGCAGCAGCAAGAACCACTACTGGTAGTTGGCTGAGCATTTTAGCGTTCTGCCACCGCTGTGGGGCAGATTTCAGGCGAATCCGGATTTGCTCTTGAAAAGCTAGTTCTCCTGAACTGGGTTCCTCTGCTGGGGGATGAGGGTAAGACCGCACTCTGAGATTGCCGTTGATCATACCATCGGGATTGGTATGACTAGTATCAAGTACTGTGATGATGTGATCTGTAGCTAGCGATCGCAGCAACAAAACCAGAGTTTCTTCCAACAGGCAGTTAGCAATTTGCCCTCTTTTGGTTGGTAAGGCACCATCTATTGGCACCCAGCTATTTTGGCTGTGTGGGGGTTGATTTGGTTGGGACTCATCCATGCTCTGGATACAGCTACCATAGCCGCTGAAGTGGAAGACCACAACATCATCAGTTTTAGCTTGTTTAGTCAGATGCTCAACAAAAGCTGTTTCAATATTCTCTCGATTAGCTTGGCTATCTGTCAGCGTTAGGATATCCCTAGCTTGGAAGCCAAAACGATGAATCAACAGTTCCTTTTGCAGTTCCACATCGGTGAGACAACCAGCCAAGGTTTTTTTACCAGGATACTTGTTGATGCCCACCAGTAGCGCTAACTTCCGCCCACCAGGTTGAGCCAGCACCTGAAAATAGCGCTCTAACAGAGGCACTGCTAAGCTGTGATCACCCAAAAGTGATAGCACCGTCTCACTTACACCCAGTGCTGCCAGTCCTAAACCAGCTTTTTGCAGAAAATTCCGCCGATTAAGTCCCATATTTGTTTGTACTTTCTCAGCTTTCAGCTATCAGCCTACCAGGAATAATTCAACTGTCAACAGCTCTGAAGAAACAAGGCAAGAGGCAATAGGCAATAGGCAATAGGGAGTAGGGAAGGGGATTTAGTTTGTTTATTCCCTTGAAAATTACAGGGTAAGTTCATCTAATGCTGAGTTAAAAATTTTCACACCATCTTTGAACCTTTATCTGTAGTTTTTGATACTAATTTAGATGAGTTTACCCTGAAAATTATGAAATTACCGATTGTGCCAGCTAGGGTGCGGAATGTCGGCCGCTGAGAAGCCCACACTTACCTATCGGTTAAGTGTGGGAGTATGTCACTGGGTTTTTCTCCCCTGTTGCCAAGCTCCCTTAATGATTCCGCCTCCTAGCAACATATCTCCATCGTACAAAACGGCAGCCTGTCCAGGAGTAATACTAAATTGCGGTTCATCGAAGACGAGCTTAACCTGATTATCTTCTAAGGGGATCACATTCACCGCAACTGCTTGGGAACGATAGCGTACTTGCACTGTGCTACGAATGGGATTAGTCGGTTGGGGTATAGAAACCCAGTTCATCCGACCTACTGTACATTCTGCTTGAGTAGCACGAGTGCGATCGCCTACAATGACTCGGTTCTTTGCTGCATCCAGGGCAATCACATAGAGTGGTTGAGCTGCAGCAATTCCCAATCCTTTGCGCTGTCCAATCGTGTAATGGTGAATACCTTGATGTTGACCTACAACCTTGCCGTCTAAGTCTACAATCTCACCTGTGGTTGGGGTAATGTACTTGTCCAAAAATGCCCGCATTGAACCGTGGGACTCAATCAGGCACAAGTCCTGGCTTTCTGGCTTATTAGCTGTCTTGAGTTGATACTCAGCCGCCAAGCGTCGAGTTTCGGTTTTTTTTAGTTCTCCTAAAGGAAAGATCGATGCTGCTAGTAAATCTTGAGTCAAGTCATAGAGAAAGTAAGACTGGTCTTTTGTCAAGTCCACTGCTCTGCGCAACTGATAGCGATCGCTTGCTGCATCATAGCTGATCGTGGCATAGTGACCTGTGGCAATTTTATCAATGCCTAACTGCTCACGGGCGTAGGTGAGCATCGGGCCAAATTTTACTGCTTTGTTGCACTGGGAGCAGGGTAAAGGAGTAATTCCAGCTTCGTAACCCGAAACTAGGTAATCAACAATGTTACTCTCAAATACTTCCCGACTATCAACAATATGATGGGGAATACCCAATTGTTCACAAATAAACGCCGCATCGACCATCCCCTCAGAGCAGCATTGACCTTTCCCTTTCATTAACCAAAGGGTTAAACCAACAACTTCGTATCCCTGATGATGAAGGGTGGCAGCAGCAACAGAACTGTCAACCCCACCGGAGAGACCAACAACGACTCTGTTCATGAAACTACACGTAGTATATTTGAATTACAATCATATTTTTCTAGAGTAACATCTGGAGTGAGGGAGTAGGGAATAGGGAAGTGAATTGTTTCTCCCCACACCTCCCACAGGGTGAACGAAAAAAGGGGTGGGGAAACGAGTCAGCAGACGCACCAGACACGGAGACGCACCAGACGCGGGGACGCGGAGATTAGGACAAACCAATTTAAATGCGTCTTAGCTTATCATAGATAACTATCAAGATACTTGACTATAGTTCAAGTTAGTTTCAACTGCTTTGACTCGGTAAACTTGCTCAGTACAGAATACCTTTATGACTGAACCTTCTGCAACAAAGATAAGGCTGGGATGTAGATATTCAAATGCCAAAATAACTTGGTCTCGATAGCCTTGATTATTTTCACATACCCATACTGTCATTAGCTTTTTTCCAAGGAAAGACTGACACCAAGAGGGAGCAGTTGCCCTAGGAGTAACTGTATTAGTTTCGTTGATTATCTCTATCTCATCAGTATCAACAATTGGTAGCAGTGTAACGATTTGATTGTGAAAAAATAGTTTAACTTGATCAAGGCAAAGTTCCTTGACACTAAATTCTTGGTATTCAACGATTGATACTGCTGTTAAAGTGTGTCCTATAGGAAATTCATTTTTCACCATATTTTTGATACTTTTTCCTTGCTTGTTTGAGAATTTTAATAGCAGTTTCTGCTTCTTGATCTCCCACTGCTGCCAAATTGGCTAATTCACCAACGCTTTTGTTGTGATAATCGGTGCGTAACTGATTAACCTGACTTTGACCTCCCCCACGCTCTCGAATTGCCTCAGCAATAATGTCATCCTTGAGATTAACCAGATTGCCTAGTTTCCTCAAACCACCCTGTGTAAGTTGAACTCCCTCCTGCTCATCCATAGTGCGATCGCATTTTTATGACTGCTACCCAATTCTCTTGCTCTTGATTATCGATGGGGCGGTTTTTGTCTCAAAGTTATTCCAAAAGTTGGCTAATTGTGTCCGTCAATCCGCCCCTACAACGCTGGAAAATTCCGATCTGCCGCTATCTAGGTGTAATCTAACCAACCCTAAATAAATCTACTTTCAACCGTTATACTGGCAGCATACCCTTTATATATGGGCGCACACTTTACCCATTATGAAAAAATAATATCAAAAAATAATAGCAAGATCAAGATAATGTAGATATCCCTCGGAGATAATCAAATGCAAGTTAGTTACTCTGTCAGTCAGACACCAATTGCCCTTAACCAACCGACTAGTCTAGACATTGTTCTTAGCTTTAAAGGAGAACCACCAAAACAAGCTAAATCCAGAGTTCCTCTCAATCTCAGCTTAGTATTAGACCGTTCTGGTTCAATGGGAGGTCAACCCTTACGCTATGCTATCCAAGCAGCACAAAAGTTGGTCGAATATCTTACTCCTGAGGACTTTCTTTCAGTAGTTATCTATGATGACCAACCAGAAACGATCGTACCATCCCAACCTGTTGCAGATCGAGCCAGCATTCAGAAACAAATTGGTAAAATTCGCGCTGGGGGTTTAACGAATTTAAGTGGTGGTTGGTTGATGGGATGCGATCGCGTCCTGGAACAACAATCACTTCAACGGGTAAATCGGGTTTTGCTGTTAACTGATGGACAAGCCAATATGGGTACGACTCAACCAAAGGTTCTGATTAAAACAGCACAAGATTGGGCAGAAAAAGGTATTGTCACCACAACTTTGGGATTTGGTAGGTCTTTTAATGAAGATTTATTGATTGGTATGGCCAATGGAGCTGGGGGAAATTTTTACTATATTCAAACTCCAGAGGAAGCTGAGGATGTTTTTGCCATCGAGTTACAAAGTCTAGTATCTGTAGTAGCACAAAATCTCACTGTAACCCTACAACCAGAAGCCTCGGTAGAAATTCCTCGCATCCTCAATAATTATAGCTCTCAGAAGCAAGGAAATAATTTAGAAGTCTTTTTAGGGGATGTCTATCAAATTGAACCTAAACCGTTAGCCTTGGAACTATCTCTCCCAGCCTTCCCTAACCTAGGGGAACAAAAAATTGTCACTGTTGCCTACAAGTATCAAACGGTTATAGCAGAAAAAATTACACAATTCACTGACCAAGTTCCGATTAACATAACTGTTAGTTCTCCTGAAGAAGCCAACCAGGTTGAACCAGATGTAAAAGTCCAGGAACAAACCAGTAAACTCAGAATTGCCCAACTCAAAGATGAAGCGATCGCTCTTGCTGATCAAGGAAACTATCAAACCGCAGCAGAAAATTTACTCCAAGCGATCGCTGATCTTAAGCAAAAAGCCTTAGACCGCTTTTTTGAAGTAGCTGAAGAAATTGAAAACCTGGACTATTATGCCCAACGTCTGACTAAGGGTCAATTTGATACCATTATCCGTAAGGAGATGCGGGATCAATCCCACCAAGCACAAGCACGCGATCGCGGTGATCTTCAACTTAGAGGAGTCGCATCAGGTTCTACAGATAGTCTAGAAGCAGTTTCTAGTGAAGACGGAGGCGTTTTAGTTAAATGCTTGCGTGAAAAAGGTAAATTGCGGGTGCGAGTGATTTCTGAAGGCTATAACCAGGATTTTAATGTGCAATTCCCCCGCCGCCTACGGGAAGAAGGAGCAACTTATCTAGTTGAGGAAATTAAGCTATCCGCTGATAGTAGCTTTTATCGTGCTGCTGGTGACATTAAACTATTTCTCCTACCAGGTCAACAAAGAAAACGGACTTCTCAACCTACCTCATCTTCCAGCAAAACTAGACAAGCAGCTAAAGCTGTAGGTTCTGCTGCGGATTTAGAAACAACAACAACTGTTGGCGATGGTGTCCTAGTTCAGTGCGTTAAGGATGGAAAAAAATTAAGGGCAAGAGTGGTTTCTGATGGCTATAATCCCAACTATAATATTCGTTTCCCTCGCAATATTCGTGAAGAAGGGATGCTCTTTGTGGTAGATGAAGTCAAAGAAGCTAAACAAGGAGGGTCTTATATTGCTTATGGCAAGATTCGCAGATTAGTTTAAATGGTGTTTGGGGCTAAAAAAACCCTAGATATGGAATTGGACTTTGGACAAAAAAATCTATATTCTTCATTCTCCATTCTCCATTCTCCATTCTCCATTCTCCATTCCCTTGACAACGACGATTTTGCCTTAACTTGTCACCAATGCCTGTTCCCTGTTCCCTGCCCCCACTAATAACCTATACAACTAAACTGGATTTGGTATAAGTGCAGATCGGTGCTCTAGCTAAACTGGATTTAGTATAGCCAACAAGCGCCACTTATTAGTCAGGTTACAACTTCGTACCAGGGAGACTCTATGGAACTGCAACACGAGCAGGGAGAGATTATTGCCCAACGGTATCGCATTATCGACACCTTAGGGCAAGGTGGGAGCGGGACAACTTACCAAGCCGAAGACTTACAAAGCCATCAGCAAGTAGCACTCAAAGCTTTATCACTTCACCGGATGACAGACTGGAAGATGATGGAGCTATTTGAGCGGGAAGCCCGTGTTCTTGCTCAACTGAATTATCCCGGTATTCCCCAGTATCTGGACTATTTCCATGTTGATACACCTCAAAACCGTTCTTTTTATATTTCCCAGCAACTGGCAGAAGGGCAATCTTTAGCTGCGCTGGTGCAAAGCGGTTGGCGTGCTAACGAAAGTATAGTTCAGCAGATAGCCATGCAGATCTTGGAAATTCTGGTTTATCTGCATGAGCTGGAACCTCCTGTCATCCACCGAGATATTAAGCCACAAAACATTATTCGCTCACCGGATGGAGAGGTATTCCTGGTAGATTTTGGGGCAGTGCAGGATACCTATCACAGTACCTTGATGCGGGGGAGTACGGTGGTGGGTACCTATGGTTATATGGCTCCAGAGCAGTTTCGAGGACAAGCGGTACCCACCACAGATTTATATGGTTTAGGAGCAACGTTGCTGTTTTTGCTCACCCACCGCTCTCCTGCGGAATTACCCACTGATAGGCTCAAGCTTGATTTCCGTTCTCGTGTTCAGATTAGCGAGAAGTTTGCTGACTGGTTAGAGAAAATGCTGGAGCCTGATCTAGAAGAGCGCTTCTCATCGGCACAGGAAGCTCTAAAGGCGCTGCGTACTAAGCGGGTGATAGGAGCCAAATCCAATTCATCTATACCGTGGAAAGGTTTAGTCGGAGTGGGAATCGTGGGAATCGCTGCTATTACTCTCCTCAATTCCTACAAGTATGCTTTCTTTGATGCCCTTGGACTTTCAACTTACGTACACACGCAAATTGAGAGAGGAAACATTGAGCTGAGGAATTATTTATCGAAAGGTGGTAATCCTAACCTCAAAAGGGCGAGTGGTTGGACTCTACTACACCAAGCAGTCAATGAAACAGAGAAAGATATTGTCGCACTCCTGATTGCCCATGGGGCTGATGTCAATGCCAAGGAGAATCAAGGTAGGACTCCATTACACTTGGTTAAAAATCAAGATTTAGCCCAGCTGCTGATTGCTCAGGGAGCTGAGCTCAATGCTCAGGATAACCAAGGCAACACCCCTTTACATCAGGCGCTGATTCGTAGAATTGGAGACTTAGCCAAGCTACTGATTGTCCAGGGCGCAGATGTCAATGCCAAGAAGAATCAAGGTAAGACTCCATTACACTTGGTTGAAAATCAAGATTTAGCCGAGCTATTGATTGCCAAGGGAGCTGAGCTCAATGCTCAGGATAACCAAGGCAGTACCCCTTTACATCTGGAGTTGATTGATAGAATTCGAGATCTATATGCTCAGAATGACCAAAGCAGTACCCCTTCGCGTCAGGTGCTGGTTGATACAATTCCAGACATAACAGAACTGCTGATTGTCAAAGGGGCTGATCCCAACGTTAAGGATAATACGGGTACGACTCCATTGGACTTGGCAATTCATTACGATAGAGTAGCAAAACTGCTGATTGCTCGGGGAGCTGATGTCAATGCAAAGGATAACCAAGGCGGAACTCCTCTGAGCTCTGGGAAAGAACCGGGTCTTTTTGAATTAATCGAAAGCCACCGTGGGACAAGGTAAACATTTATACGTAACCTTAAACAAAGAGAATTTAACCTGTAGTATCTCGTGTCAATACCATCGTCCAAATGACGCATTAAACCAGGAGAACCGATATGGAACTACTCCACCAGCGGGGAGAAATTATTGCCGAACGGTATCTTATCCTAGGTACCTTGGGACAGGGGGGAGTGGGAACAACCTATAAAGCCAAAGACTTACAAAATGAGCAACAAGTAGCCATCAAAGTTCTCTCACTCCGCAGAATGACTGACTGGAAGATGATCGAGTTGTTTGAACGAGAAGCCAAGATTCTCGCTCAACTCAATCATCCAGCTATCCCTCTTTATCTAGACTATTTCGAGATAGACACAGCTCAAGACCGTTCTTTCTACATTGTTCAACAACTTGCTCCAGGAAAATCTCTTGCTGTGCTGGTAGAGAATGGCTGGCATTTTGATCAAAGAGAGGTTTACTTTATAGCTACCCAAGTATTGCAAATCCTAGTTTATTTGCAGCAGTTAACTCCCCCAATCCTTCATCGGGATATCAAGCCACAAAACATTATTCGCTCACCGGATGGACAGATATTCTTGGTGGATTTCGGGGCAGTGCAAGACACCTATCACCATACAGTCACCGGAGGCAGTACCGTAGTCGGCACCTACGGCTACATGGCTCCAGAGCAGTTCCGGGGACAAGCAGTACTATCAACTGATTTGTATGGCTTGGGAACCACGCTGCTTTTTCTGTTGACCCGAAAATCCCCTACTGATTTACCCCAACGGAAGCTCAAGATTGATTTCCGTTCCCATGTTCAGATTGACAAGAACTTTGCTGATTGGTTGGAAAAGATGCTCGAACCAGTGATCGAAGATCGATTCCCCACAGCCGAGGCAGCTTTAGCTGTTTTGCAGGGTGAACAGGCACTCACAAATTACGCAACAGCAAAAAGCCGCCAACCAAAGCAGAGCAACATTACCTTAACTCAGACTGAGGAACGGTTGCTTGTACAAATTCCGCCGGTGTGGTTGCGCACCAAGCCCAGCAAATGTTGTGCACTCCCATTCCTAGCTGGGAACGGATTTTTATTGTTGGCAGGATGGGTAATTGTAGAATCTGGCTACTATACACATATTGGGGAAGACCGGCTCTCTGTGCTGATTTTGATCTTGGGGATAATCGAGGTATGGATGTTTGGGATTTTTATATCCCATGCAGCATGTCGGATTAGGTTAGAGATTGATCAGACAAGTTATAGGTTAAAGTGGTGGCTCTCAGGTTCATGGCTTGATCAAAAAATCCAAGGAAGCACTAAGGACATTAATCAAGTCAAACTGAGCGGTATTGCTCTGCCGCTGAACATCAACCTTTTTACATCCTGTGTAATTCGCTCAAGGTTGCGTAAGTATCATTTTGGTCACTTTTTGACGCGATCAGAAAAAGAGTGGCTGGTGGGAGAAATAAAGGCTTTTCTGAAGAAACTACGTCAGTGAAACAACGAATGGAGCTAGTGCAGTGTGGCGGAAATAACCCACCAGGAGAGAAATCGATATAATCCTTACTCTATAAGCATTCTTAATTCTTAATTCTTAATTCCGCGCAGCGGTACTAGTTTGGGGTTAGCTTGAGGTCAATCATTCACCTACAAAGATCATGCAAAGAAAATTTATATTAGGTGCAATAGCAATATCCGTGGCGGGAATAATAATCGTAAGAGGAGGACTTTTTCTACATAATGAGCAAAAAAAGACAGAGCGCAAAGATTTGGTAGACGAAGTCTGGCAAACTGTAGATAGGGAATATATTGAACCTACTTTCAACAATCAAGACTGGCAAGCAGTGCGCAACAAATATCTGAGTCGTTCCTATACTTCCAGTGAAGAGACTTACAAAGCCATTCAAGAAATGTTGGAGCTCTTAGGAGACCCTCAGACACGATTTTTGACTCCCGATCAGTTTAAAGCTATGCACTCAGTTGGTATAGGTGTAGGAGTTATCCTGACTCAGGATGAAAAAACTGGAGAAGTCAAGGTCATAACTTCTCAAGAAAATTCCCCAGCTTTTGCAGCAGGGATTTTGCCTGGGGACGTGATTTTGAAAATTGATGGTCAAAGCACCCAAGGAGTGGATATTTATGAAGTCTATCGCCGTCTCCAAGTTCCGGAAGAAAATCAACAAGTAATCCTGACAGTACGACGAAGGCAAAAAGAACTAGAATTTAGGCTGACAATAGATAAGTGGGAATTAAAATCAGTGCGCTATAGCTATCGGAGTACGCCTGCTGGGCGAGTTGGCTATATTCGCCTGAGTCTATTAAGTTCCGAAACCGCAAAAGAAACGCGCAAAGCCATCGAAGATTTAGAGAACACAAAAGTCTTCGGTTATATTCTAGACTTGCGCTCTAACCCAGGTGGATTGCTCTACGCTGCCACAGAAATTGCCCAAATATGGCTTTCAGAAGGTATCATCGTCGCCACGGTTGACAGGCGAGGAAAATCAGATATTCAAAATGCAGAAGATCAGGCGCTCACAGACAAACCCTTAGTCGTACTAGTGGACAAAGGCACAAGCACTGGAAGCGAAATCCTAGCAGGAGCATTGCAGGATAACCAGCGAGGGGTTTTGGTAGGTACCCGCACCTTCGGTAATAATCGAATCCAAATCGTGAAAAAGTTGAGAAATGAAGATGGTTCAGGTTTATCTATTACTATTGCTAAGTGGCAGACTGCCAAGGGACAAGATATTGACAATGTAGGACTAACTCCCGACGTGGAAGTAGAAATAACAGAAACTCAACAAGTATCTTTGTCAAAAGAAGGGGTTTGGGGAACTCCTGCTGACCCTCAATACGCCAAGGCGCAGGAAATTCTAACTGGATTGATAAAGAAACAAAACTAAATTGGAGGCTTGTTCAATTTTCCCCTTGACAAACTGTTCCTGACCTTAACTTGTCACAGATGTTATACACAATAGACGTCTCGAAAAAAATCTGAAATGCTTGTCCTGTCTATGTGAAAACCTAATTTCCGGAGATGTCTAATAAAGTCAATGCGATCGCATTTTTCTGATTACTACCCAATTATTGTGCTTTTGATTATCAACTCTCAACCGTTATACTAGCAGCATGCCTTTATATATGGGCCCACACTTTACCTATTATGAAATAATAATATCAAAAAATAATAGCAAGATCAAGATAATTTTGAATGATTAGCACGTTCGGTTGAGGGCGCACGTCGGTTAGGGCGCACGTCGGTGCGCCCCTACGTGGGGAAATTTTTTCATGGGGACTATCTTCTGAGTTTTTGTACTATGGGGGTGGACGAAAGTTTGCGTATGATTTCAATTCTGTGCGTCCCCTTGTCTCGGCGTTTGGTGTGTCTGCTTATTTTTCTCGCATGCCTTTTTTCGCTCACCTGTACTAGGGTCTGTTGCATTTCTTCTCCTACAGTGAAGTTGAGTTGGTCTCCCAATAAAAGTACTAAAGAACTGATATAGAGCCAAAGCTGTAAGATAATTACAGCCCCTACAGCACCGTAGATTTTGTTGTAATTACCGAAATGGGCAACATAGTGCCGAAATAATCCGGATACAACTACCCAGGAAACTGCTGCCAAAACTGCTCCTGGTAATATAGGTTTACCTGGAGGCCAACGACTTGGTCCAAAACGATAGATAAAAGCAACGTTGGTGGTAACAACCGCCAAAGCTAAGGGCCAACTCAATAACTGCAAGAGTGTCAGCAACAAGCGGACAACAATTTTGTCCCCTACCATATCCACCACCAAGTTACTGATAAATATCAGGAAAGAAGCAATAAACAGCAGTAGAATACTACCAATTGTCAAGCCTAAAGCTATCAACTTGGCTTGCCAAAAAGGTCGTGTTTCCTCAGGAGGGATTTGATGGATTTGATCGAGAGCATTCATCGCTGCACTCAGAGCTCCAGAAGCTACCCAAATGGCGATGACAAAGCTCAGAGAAAATAAACCACGATTATCCGCTAAGCTAATCTTGTCAGTAAAATCAGCCATCAGTTGTATTGCTTGGTGGGGAGCTACATCCTCAAGGGGACTTGCTGGGTTAGTCCAAGGCAATCTTAAATATTGTTTAAATAACTCAACTACCGTAAGAATGACCAAAATTGCCGGGAATAGGGCTAACATCGCGTTGTATGCCATCTGAGATGACAAACCCATCAACCGACGTTGCATCGCACGGGCGACAGTCCTCCTCAGCGTTTTCCCATTCAGGTGACGCAAAAAACGATAAAAATGGAAAGCATGAGCAGATAGCATGACTTGCTGAGTTTTCTAGCAGGATCCTTAAACATTAATCTGCCAAATTATAGACAATTAACTTATAAGCAGTGGTCACTAATCAAAGCGACACAAAAGAGTCTTGGGTGTTGGATTCACTGATGGGAACAGATACAGATGAGGAGGGGTTTGCGATGAGCAATGATGTTAGGCAGTGGTTAACCCAAATCAAGGAACTCAAACAACAACTAGCAGACAGCATTCGCGATCGCGATGCTGCTGATGAGAGTGCAGCTAACTGGCGTCAACTATACAATACTGAAGCCCAGCAACGGCGAACTGAAGCAAGGCTTGCTCAACAACAAATTGAAAACCTCAAAGCTCAAATCTGGCAACTACAAGGGGAGAGTGCCAAACTGCCTTCGGATACTTCAGCAATTGAGGAGGAACTGAGGCAACTGCAAACTGTAGAAGAATTGAGAACTAAGCTCAAAGAGGTGATGCTAGAATGCGATCGCCTAGCTGAGGCACTCAAAACTGAGCAAACTAATCATGCTCAAACCCGTAAAAGCCTAACTGCTGTCATTGGAGACACCATCGATCAACTTGCCAAGGAACGGAAATCTACTCCTTCAAAGCCGGAGTCAGAAGTTAAGGGAATTTCCCAATAAAAAAATGTCCTATTTCACCCTCAGGCAAGGGAACAGAAAGTTTAGGAGCAGGGGAGTACGTCAACTGTCTAGTGCAGTGCGGTGGAAATAACCCACCAGGAGAGGATCGATAGAATCCTTACTCTATAAGCATTCTTAATTCTTAATTCTTAATTCCGGGCAGCGGTACTAGTCCCATCGCCTGAGCAACTGCCTCAGTTGTGGATTTTACCCCTTGCTGAAATTGGTTATTACTGTGTTCAATTGCCGTATCGGGATCTTTCAAACCATTTCCAGTAAGGACACACACTACTGTTGCTCCCTTGGGTACTTGATCTTTTACTTTCAATAAACCAGCAACAGATGCTGCACTAGCAGGCTCACAGAAAATTCCTTCTTGGGATGCCAGCAAACGATAGGCATCAAGGATTTCTGCATCGGTGACGCTATTAAATTGTCCCTGACTGTTTTGTTGAGCAGCAACTGCTTTTTCCCAGTTAGCTGGGTGACCAATGCGAATTGCCGTTGCTATAGTTTCGGGATGGTGAACTATTTTACCGCTCACTAGGGGAGATGCACCCGCTGCTTGGAACCCCATCATCTGAGGAGTGCGATCGCACCTTCCCTGTTGATGGTATTGAGAAAATCCCATCCAATAAGCACTGATATTCCCCGCATTACCCACTGGAATGCAAAGCCAATCGGGAGCATTTCCCAAGTTGTCTACTATCTCAAAGGCTGCTGTCTTCTGACCTTCTAAGCGGTAAGGATTAACCGAGTTAACTAAGGTAACAGGATAGTTTAATGCCATCTCCTGAACAATTGCCAAGCAGGCATCAAAATTGCCATCAATTGCCAGTACTTGAGCACCGTAAAGTAAAGCCTGAGCTAACTTACCCAAAGCGACATAGCCATCAGGGATAATGACAAATGCTTTTAACCCACCACGACGAGCATAAGCTGCTGCTGAGGCTGAAGTATTACCTGTACTAGCACAGATGACAGCCTTGGCTCCTGCTTCTTTAGCTTTAGAAATCGCCATGGTCATCCCCCGGTCTTTGAAACTACCGGTAGGGTTGAGACCATCGTATTTTACCAACACCCTTACTCCTCTACCAATCATTCCAGAAATTACCGGAACAGGTATTAGAGGAGTATTACCCTCGAGGAGGGTTACTACTGGGGTTGAATTATTTACTGGTAAGTAAGCTCGGTAAGTCTCAATGAGACCAGACCATTCCAGATTCCTGGAGGCATTGCCCTGAACAGCAGAAGAATCGACGCTAGACAGAATGGAAGTCACAATTTAGTTATTGGTTATTGGTTATTGGTTGTTGGTTGTTGGTCATTGGTTGGCAATCAAAGAAAGAAGGCAGGAGGCAGAGGGCAGGAGGCTCCAAGGTAAGGAAGCTTGTACCGTAAGCTTTTTAACCTTTTTTAACTGGTGGGCTATTTCTGCCGCGCCGCACTGCACAACTAACAACTAACAACTAACAACTAACAACTATCGACTACTAGTTTACCGTGATCGGTTCTGCAGCACAGGCTTTTCAAATTTTTCGCTGCGACGACGCTTGATGAGTTTGGGACGTTCCACTTGATACTCAATATCTGCTTCAATCACTGCAGGTTGAGTCTGATCGTAGACCATTTGCAGTGCTGCCGCTGCGATCGCGTGGGGATCGTATTCCTCACCCAAATCATGAACCACTGGTAGGAAAGATGCCATACGCTCACCAGCCAGGGCTTCCCGTAAATCTTCTTGCAGTTTTTCCAAGCGCCGTGCCTCAATTTGCGATCGCGTGGGAATCCGGGTGATCTCCAATTTTTGTCGCACTTTGCGCTCAATCAGATGCAATTTGCGCCGTTCAAAAGGTTGAATTAGGGAAATGGCTGTCCCGGTCTTGCCAGCGCGACCAGTACGACCAATACGGTGAATATAGCTTTCTACCTGATCTGGCAGGTCGAAATTAATCACATGAGTGAGGTGATCCACATCCAGACCCCGTGCGGCAATATCTGTAGCTACTACCCAACGGACTTGATTTTTATGGAATCTTGACAACAAACGCTCCCGCTGATATTGACTCAGATCACCGTGGTATTCATCCGCACTGTAACCAGCCTCTTGCAAGCGGCTGGTTAGCTCAGCAGCTGAGCGTCGTGTCCGCACAAAAATCAATGCTGATTCTGGATCTTCTAATTCCAAAATTGGCAGCAGAGCCTTTTCCTTAGAGCAGCCACGGGGTATCATATAAGCCCGCTGCTCAATCCGAGTTGGTGCTGCTTGGGTTTGCTTCACCGTCAGTGTCACAGGAGATTGCAGGAACTTTTGGATTAAATCCCGGATGGGCAGGGGCATAGTAGCAGAGAAACAGGCAGTTTTACGCTCAACTGGTGCTTGTTGCAGGATTTTTTTGACATCATCAATAAAGCCCATACTTAGCATTTCATCTGCTTCATCCAGCACCACCCAGCTGACTTGATCCAGCTTGAGATTACCTCGCTTAAGCAAATCGATAACCCGTCCGGGAGTACCTACCACAATCTGTGTACCCCTTTGCAGACTGCGAATTTGCCGCTCCATTGATTGACCACCACAAATGGTCAAAATCTTCAAACGGTGGTCATTGCTGAAGCTGCGAATTGCTGTATTGACTTGCTGAGCCAATTCCCTTGTAGGCGTCAGAATTAATGCTTGGACGTCCCGAATTTCTGGATCAATATGTTCCAACATTGGTAGGGAAAAAGCCGCTGTTTTCCCTGTACCAGTTTGAGACTGAGCAACTACATCGCGTCCAGCGAGTAATTCAGGAATTGCTTTGATTTGAATGGGTGTGGGGGTGGTGAAGCCTATTTTTTCTAGCTGATGAGTGCGGGATTCAGACAGTCCCAAACTTTGGAAGGAAAGGGTCATAAGTATTATTCGTTGTTAGTTTTTGTTGTTGTTCTGGTTGAGTGAAATCTTTGTCAGACTCACCAAATGTTGAAAGTTGAAGGTGGAAATGGTGAAAATTTTCTTCTACTCTTCTTACCTGCAACCTGCTTCTACAACTACCTTTAATTTTCTATGACAGAGGAACTACTGAACCATACAAGTCATATGTATCAGCATCAGTAATTTCCACATCTACAATAGTTCCCAAGGGAGCATCACCTTGGGTGTAGACTAATCCATCTACTTCGGGTGCAAAACGGGCAGAACGACCGATCAATTTACCTGTTGAGGGGTGCTCTTGCTCAATCAAGACTTTGACTACTTTACCTATCTCACTTTGATTTTTCTTCAAAGAAATAGGCTGCTGAGCTGCCATTAGGCTATCTCGACGGATATCTCTAACAGCTTGGGGTATTTGGTTTGGTAAATCATATGCTGGAGTCCCTACTTCTGGAGAGAAGGTAAATACCCCGACGTGATCAAATTCATGATGTTGGACAAATTGCTTGAGATGAGCAAATTGCTCATCTGTTTCCTCAGGGAATCCGACGATGAAGGTAGTTCTTAGTACTGCATCCGGTAAGGCAGTTTTGAGCCGCTCGATAATAGCGTCATTTACTCTCCCTTGCCAAGGTCTATTCATGGCACGGAGGATTTCTGGATGGGAGTGTTGGAGCGGTAAATCCAGATAAGGAAGAACATTTGGCGTTTCTTGTATTGCTTTAATTACTGATGGTGTCAAACCTGTTGGATAGGCATAGTGCATCCGAATCCAGGGAATATCAACTTTGCCTAGGGCTTGCAAAAGCTCTGCCAACTTAGGCTTGCCGTAGATATCTAAACCGTAGTTAGTGGTAATTTGAGAGATTAAGATTAACTCTTGGATACCTTCCGATGCTAGTTGCTTAGCTTCGGCGACGATTGATTCAATCGGACGTGATCTCTGTTTTCCCCTGAGGTGGGGGATAATACAGAAAGCACAGCGGTAATCACAACCTTCTGCAATGCGCAGATAAGCAACTCCTTCAGAAGTCGTCCGGTAACGGGGCGTTGTTTCATCAGCGATGTAGGTAGGTTCAGCAGAAACCTGCTTTACCCGTTCACCAGTTTCTACCTTTTGGATGACTTCAACGATTTTGTTGTAGTCACCAGTTCCCACTAGCGCCACTGCTTCTGGCAACTCCTCCAAGAGGTCTTCCTGGAAATGTTGTGCCATACAGCCTGTGATGACAATTTTTTTATCAGCCTCTGCTAGTTCTACTAGCGTGCGGACAGATTCTGCCCTAGCTGCTTCAATAAAGCTACAGGTGTTTACAATAACGTAGTCGGCTAATTCTTCATTAGTATCAACTTGGTAGCCTGCCTGTACCAACAGACCCAGCATATGTTCGGTATCTATACGGTTTTTTTCGCAGCCCAAGTGAGAAACTGCAATAGTTGGCTTGTTGCCCATGCGGTTATTAGTTTGTGGCTCGGTAGAGTTAAGGGAGCGCCCTTGTCGTGATGTATTCTACATTATTCAGCTGTTTAACCTACCCCCACGGAATTTTATTGGTGATGTTTCTTCCTCCTTTTTCTAAGTTGTTACCTATTGTAAATAAAATTTTGTTGAGATATCCAACAATTTGGAACAATTTATGGAAGGACTAGACTAAACCCATGCGGTTAGTACGACCTGTAAGGTCGTACTAACCGCAACTAACAGGGTACTGGAATTGAGTCACAAACAAGTATCCCACTCAATCTCAGGGATATCTCTCCACCTCTCAAAAAAAGTAGCCAGCGTTTTCAGGTAGATACGTGAACTTAAAGCAAATTTTTCAAACACCGAATCCGATTATTGGCGTTGTACATTTACTACCACTTCCCTCATCTCCCCGCTGGGGAGGGAGTCTGAAATCAGTTATTGATCGCGCGGAGCAAGAAGTAACAGCATTGGCTTCTGGTGGGGTAGATGGGGTAATCGTTGAAAATTTTTTCGATGCCCCTTTTACGAAAAATCAGGTGGATCCAGCGGTTGTTAGTGCAATGACACTAATTATCCAACGACTGATGAATCTGGTGACGCTGCCAGTGGGGATCAATGTTTTACGTAATGATGCCCAAAGTGCTTTAGCGATCGCCACCTGTGTCCAAGCCCAGTTTATTCGTGTCAATGTTCTGACGGGAGTTATGGCAACCGATCAAGGATTGATTGAGGGACAGGCTCATCAGCTACTCCGTTATCGAAAGGAACTGGGGAGCGAGGTCAAAATTTTGGCAGATGTTCTCGTTAAGCATGGAAGACCTCTGGGTTCCCCAAATTTGACTATAGCAGTGCAGGAAACTCTAGAAAGGGGTTTAGCTGATGGAGTCATTCTCTCTGGTTGGGCAACAGGTAGTCCTCCCCTTTTAGAAGATCTAGAGCTGGCATCTGCCGCCGCCAAAGGAAAACCAGTATTTATTGGCAGTGGTGCCAATTGGGATAATATTTCCAGTTTAATGCAGGCAGCTGATGGAGTGATTGTCTCGAGTTCCCTCAAGCGGCGTGGACACATCGAGCAACCAATTGACCCAATTCGCGTCAGTCAATTTGTAGAAGCGGCGCGACAGAGTGTGGTGAGAGTAGCTCAACCAAAACCAATTTCCTCAGTTAAGCTACATTCGTGAAATAGATTGTGGGAATAGCAACTTGCCAACCAACAACAAATAACAAATTATGATTCGCCGACGTTCTACTCCCTGGATTCATCGTTGGTCCCGTCAACTAATTGGCGCGATCGCTGTTGTAGGGACTCTGTTAACTGCCTATCTAAGTGTACTGAAATTTACCGGGGCGGCAGCTGCTTGCTCTGGAGAGGCTGCTAGTGGCGCTGCTAACTGTGATGTTGTCCTTAATAGTGCCTATGCTGAAGTTTTTGGTTTACCTTTACCTTTGTTTGGTTGCCTTGCTTACATCAGCATGGCAACTTTTTCCCTAGTTCCTTTGGCAGTCAAACCAGAGCAAAACAAAGCACTCCGCTCCCAACTCGAAGATTGGACTTGGCTCGCGTTGTTTGCGATCGCCACAGCGATGACGATTTTTAGTGGTTACCTGATGTATGTACTAGCTGCTAAACTCGAAGCCGTCTGTTTGTACTGTATTGGTTCTGCAATCTTTTCCCTGAGCTTGTTTGTGCTGACGGTGATTGGTCGTAGGTGGGAAGATATTGGTCAATTGTTGTTTATCGCTATTATTGTGGCGATGGTAACTTTAATTGGGACTTTGGGTGTCTATGCTAATATCGACGGACCTAGGGAGCCAGGAGAGCGCATCCCCATTGAGTCTTATTCTGGTCAAGCCAAGCCTGACATAGGAGGTTGGGAAATTACTAGTAAGTCTGGTGAGTCTGAAATTGAGCTAGCAGCTCATCTGACCGAAATCGGTGCGAAGAAATACGGTGCCTACTGGTGTCCCCACTGCTTTGAGCAAAAGCAGCTGTTTGGGAAAGAAGCCTTCAGTAAGATCAATTACATTGAATGTGATCCTAAGGGCAAAAATGCCCAGCCACAAGTCTGTAAAGGTGCAGGTGTCAAATCTTACCCCAACTGGGAAATTAATGGTGAGTTAATTGAGGGGGTTAAAACCTTGGACGAGCTAGCTGATTTAAGCGGTTATCAAGGTTCAAGGAATTTTAAGTACTCTTTGCGTTAACATCCTCTACCCCCCAATACTGCTTGGTTAAAAGAGTTTGGGGGGTTGGGAGTAAATTTAAAGTTTCTAATATCGCTCTAACAGAAGTTTCACTTCCGCATCCAAATCGAAATCCTTCATCCCTTCCCACTCAGCTTTACGCACTGCTAGATAGGCTTGAGCCAACTCCGTACCTAAGGCATCTAGCAGCAACTGATTATTGCTAAGTTGCTCAATTGCCTCTCCTAAGTTGTTAGGCAACCGTTCAATTCCCCGTTCACTACGTTCTAATTCTGTCAGAGTTCCAGGATCTACTGTCACTGGTTCTTGTAACTCGAAACAATGACGGATGCCATCCACTCCCGCAGCAATCACTGCCCCTAAAGCTAGGTAAGGATTAGATGAAGGATCTACCGTTTTGAGCTCAAAATGAGTTGGACTAGGGGATTGTGGATTACTCGGCACCCGCACTGCTGCCTCTCGATTATCCATACCCCAACAACAAAAAGCTCCACTCCAACAGTGAGGCACAATCCGTCGATAGGAATTGGTGCTGGGGGTAGTTAGAGCCATCAGAGCTGGGAGATGGTGAAGAATACCAGCAATGAAGCGACGAGCCACTTCAGAGAGTCTCCCATCTTCTTCGAGACTTGGTAACAGATTTTGCCCATCCTGCCAGAGACTGAGGTGGAGATGGCAACCATTACCTGCCTTGTCCGCAAAGATTTTGGGTAAAAATGAGGCAGTTAGGTTATGTTGAAGTGCGATCGCTCGCACTGTTTCCCGAAAGGCAATCTGCTGATCTGCTGCTGGAAGTGCTTGGGTGTAGAGTATGGAGATTTCCTGTTGCCCAGGTCCGGATTCTGGGTAATATTGTTCTACCAACATTCCTTGTTTCACCAAAGCTTCAGCTAGATCATCGATTACCTCTCGGTGAAGCTCTAAGGAGAGAGTTGAGGCAAAAACTGTGTCATCTGCTGGCAAAATACCATCAGCTGTCCGTCGCAGCAAGTAGAACTCATTTTCAAAAGCGGCAACTACTTGCAACCCTTCACTATCTGCCTCTGCAATCATCCTTCTAAGAAAATTCCGGGGACAAAGACTCCAAGGCTGACCATCTTTAACCATATCTCCCAACACACGAGCATGACCAGGGGCATAGGGTAAGGGGGTGAAGGTATCCCAGTCTGGTACTAAGCGTACCTCCCCCACTGGACCTAAACCACTACCAGGTGCTGGGGCATCATACATTACGGGAATTGCCTGCTGGGCAGCAGAAATGCCAACACCGTGCTTGAGGTAATCTGATAAAGTAGCTCGGTGCAATGCCTTAGTGCGAATAATATTAGCATTGTCACACCACAAGATACGTACAAAACGAATACCAATATTATTGAGTTTTTCTAAAATTTTATTGCTCATTTTGCTCTGATACAGACTTCAACTCTAAACCTTGCTCAAAGATCTCATCTATTGGCAACATCTGACCATCAATAGTCATAAATTTATGCTCTTTGGTGGCTCGAATCACTGAACCATCTGCCAAAGCATATTCAAATACTTCTTGCTTTCCTCGGCTATGCCACTGAGCAATCGGTTGGGTGTAGACATAGCCATTACCATCAACACTGTAAACTGTGCATTCTATCTTCTCTTCTACAATTTTACCGATAGGAATCGCTCCGTACTCAACCGTCAAAATTTCCGTATCATAACTCAAACAATATTCTGCAAAGAGTAGCATTTGTTCATATAATTCTTGAGCTACTTTTTTAGTAACACCATTTTTAGCAGCTCCATCTATAAAGGTTTCTCGATGTTTTTGCATCTCAGCTACCTTCTTTTTACCCATAGCTCTTCTGAGTAAGTCTGCTTGCCCCAAAGAATATCCTGCTAAATCCTGAGCCATTTTCATGATTTGCTCTTGATAGCAAAGAGTGCCATAGGTTTCTTCAAGAATGGGTTCTAGCAATGGGTGCTGATACTCAACGTTTTCTCGGCCATGTTTACGGTTGATAAACTTAGGAATCAGACCAGCGTCGAGAGGTCCAGGTCGGTACAGAGCTAAAATTGAAGAGATATCCTCAATACAAGAAGGCTTCAAGTCACGTACTACCTGACGCATTCCCGAAGATTCTAATTGAAAAATACCTTCTAATTCACCTTTTTCTAATAGTTTGTAAGTATTTTTAACACCTGGAGGCATCTTCTTTACCTCCCCTTTTGCCAAAATACGAAAAGTTTTTCTTTCCTCTAGAGCCAAATCATCTACATCAATATCATCACCTTTATTTTGTTTGATTAACTCTGCTGTTTTCTGGATAGTTGTCAAGTTTTTTAGACCTAAAAAATCCATTTTTAGCAAACCCAGAGATTCTAGGTCTTCCATAAAATACTGGGTAATTACAGCACCTTCATTATTGACCTGTAAAGGGACAATTTCATCCAAAGGATCTTTAGAAATAACCACGCCAGCGGCATGAACACCAAAAGTTTTGTTAGTTCCTTCAATGCGCATCGCCATATCTAGCCAGCGGCGAACTTCAGGGCTAGTGTCATAGGCTTGCTTAAATTCTGGAGCGGGGGTTTCCTCGGAAATCATCTCCGAAAGTTTAGCTGGCTTACCCCGAACTACAGGAATCATTTTGGCCATGCGGTCAGATTCTTTGTAGGGAATATCTAACACCCTAGCCACATCTTTTAACACAGCTTTTGAGGTCATCCGGTTAAAAGTAATAATCTGTGCTACTTTTTCTTTACCATACTTATCCGTAACATAGTCAATTACTTCATCCCTTCTTTCAATGCAGAAATCAGTGTCAATATCCGGCATAGATTTCCGCTCTGGATTTAAAAAACGCTCGAATAATAGTCCATGATGTACTGGATCAATATTAGTAATTTTAAGAGCGTAAGCTACCAAAGAACCTGCCGCAGAACCTCTGCCTGGACCAACAGGAATACCTTGGTCTCTGGCATATTTGATATAGTCCCACACTACTAAAAAGTAAGTGGAAAACCCCATCCGCTGCATCATTTCCAACTCATATTCCAGCCGCTGCTTATAAACAGGATCAATTTCACTGCGGGAGCGACACCCCTTCCTTGCCATTAATCCTTGCCAAGTAACTTCTTCCATGTAGCTATCGGCAGTATGACCTTGGGGTACGGGATAATCGGGAATGCGGGGTTCCCCCATAACATTGTAAGGCTTAACTTTGTCAGCAACTTCTAAAGTGTTAGCGATCGCTTCTTGAATTACTTCATCTGGCAGATGATCCCGAAACAACTTTGCCATCTCTTCTGCGGATTTGAGATACTCTGTACCGCTGTAGCGCATCCGTTTGTCTTCGATAATCAGCTTGTTTGTCTGAATACAGAGCAAGGCATCGTGAGCTTCCACATCGTAGCAGGAGATAAAATGGGAGTCATTGGTGGCGATAATTTTAATCCCCAACTCACGACTAATCTTGACCAATTCAACATTTACAACTCGGTCTTCTACCGAACCGTGGTCTTGAATTTCCAGGTAGTAATCCTCACCAAAAACCTCTTTATACCACTGAGCAACCTTACGAGCTTGAGCAAGATCCCCTTTGAGAATTGCTTGGGGTACTTCACCCCCCAAACAGGCGCTCGAAACCATTAAACCCTCATGATACTGTTCGAGCAGGTTTTTGTTAATACAAGGACGGGCAAAAATGCCACTACCTTGGATGCCTCTCAGATTAGAAATTGTTGTCAATTTGACCAAATTTTTATAGCCTTGGGTATTTTTGGCTAAGACAACTTGGTGATATTTGCGATACTTACCCTTCTTCTCAATATCACCGTTGATAACGTACATTTCATTACCGATGATCGGTTTAATATTTTTACCACGGCAGACTTTGAGCAATTCGATCGCACCATACATCACTCCATGATCCGTCAATGCGATCGCAGGCATTCCCAACTTAACTGCCTGAGCCACTAACTGCGGTAACTGAGAAGCACCATCAAGTAGGCTGTAATCACTATGAATATGTAGACCAACGAAAGACATAGGAAGAGGATTTAATGGAGAGTTCGAGGGATAATAACTAGTTAGCTATTAATATTGTGCTGTACTAGACCCAGTAAGGATAACCCATATCTGGTGTTAATAAAATTAAAACCCACTACAGATAGAGCTATTAATCTAGGTTAAACCCTTACTGGGTAAAGGCTGCTAGTACCGCTGCGCGGAATTAAGAATTAAGAATTAAGTTTAATGTCGGGTAAAAAATGCTGCGATCGCTTCAGCAAAGCCTGCAAATGAACTGTAATCTTGGGCAATAATGGAGACATTGATGCCCAGTTTTTGAGCATTGGCTGCTGTATAAGGACCAAAGCAAGCCAAGATACAATGTTGGTAATCCCTTGGTGACTTAAGCATTTGCAAAAAGCCCTCTACTTCTGCAGTACTACTAAAAGCGATCGCATCTATCTTTCCTTGACGAATCAGTTCTAATTCAACTTCATAGATATCTTTGTCTAAACACCGAGTGATATAGGTAGGTATGGGAGTAACTTGCATACCCAATTTCTGCAAACCTGCAACAAAATTAGGTATGACATCAGGTTCTGGGATACCGACAACTTCGGGAACAGGTATTAACACTGATTTTTGAGCAATATCTGAAATTTTAGACAACTCATTAATTATTCCTTTGGGGCTAGATTCTCTAGGAATTAAATCTACTTTCAAGCCCAAAGCAGACAAGCTTTCCGAGTCTTTACCAATGGCAGATAATTGACAATTTTTGAGAGCAGAGCTGGGAATAGCCAAAAATTTCAGCCGTTGCCCAAATGCCTCAATTCCGTTTCTACTCGTGAAGACAATCCAATCAAATTCCGCTAGTCTTTTGATTGCAGTATCTAACTCACTATAGTCTTCTAGATAACAGGTTTCGATGGTTGGCATGAGGATTGGAAAACCACCTAGATTAATGATTTGTTGAGACAACCTAGAGGCGTAGTTGCGAGGTGATGTTATTATGATTCTTTTCCTGTATAGAGGTAATTTAGTCGAGGAAATTAGTAGTTTATTATTTGTCATTTGTTATTTGTTATACGATGTAGACTTGATTCGTCAGCTTCGAGTTGGTGAGGGACACCGTGACTAAGTGTATTGACACTAGTAGAGCATCCAGACTAGAATTATGGGTTAAATGTAGGTTGGGTTGAGCCTGCGAAACCCAACACAGTGTAGTCTGGTGTTGGGTCTCATATTGGGTTCTCAACCCAACCTACAGTTTTAGTCGTGTCACGCCACTAGTGCAGCACGGCGGAAATAACCCACCAGTTTGAGTCAATAGAATCCTTGATAGAGAAAATTTTTATTTATTTGACACAGCTGTCCCCTAAAATTAAACGTAACTTGTGGCATTGGTGGTATCAGCTGATTGCTAAGTCTTATCAGAAACCTGACTTCAAATTTATGAATTATGGTTTCTGTGATTTGAATGCGGAACTTAGCCCATTAAAGTTGAAAGGAGAGGATGATAATTATCGTTATTGTATCCAACTCTATCATTATGTGGCCACAGCAACAGATGTTAAGGGGAAACAGGTTTTAGAAGTCGGTTCTGGACGAGGTGGAGGTGCAGCTTATATCGCCAGTTACTTAGAGCCTGGACAAATGATAGGGGTAGATTTTGCTGAGCAAAATGTTCAACTATCTCGTAAAATTCATCAATTATCTAACTTATCTTTTCAGCAAGGAGATGCTGAAGCTTTACCGTTTGAAGATAATACTTTTGATTTAGTGTTGAATGTTGAATCTTCTCATTGCTACGGCTCGATGACAAAGTTTGTGCAAGAAGTGTATAGAGTCTTAAAATCTGGAGGGATCTTTTCTTGGGCGGATCTGCGTCTTATTGACGAAGTAGAAAGTCTCCAGCAAATTTTTGCACAGTCTGGACTAGAGCAACTTAAATCCGCTGATATCACTCCTAATGTATTGCAAGCATTGGAATTGGTTCATGAACCGAAGCAGAGCTTTATTCAAACTTATGTCCCTAGTATACTGAAACATTCTATTCAAGAGTTTGCTGCAGTCAAAGATAGTCAAATGTTTACCGGTTTCCAAACTGGTAAGATAGTTTATTTGAGTTATGTATTTCGCAAATGAGGTAACATCTTGATGTAGCATGGATTACCCCATGAACTATACAGGGCCTCAAACAATACTGATATAGTAGCTCGACTCAATAACCTGCGCTTTGTCAGCGACTAAATCTCGTAACAAGGGTTCATCTGTATCCCCTAGTGCCTTTGCTAGGGGAATTTTTTTGCTTCATCAACCCTTTACACAAAACTCATCAACTCTTCATGCAATAGTGGCTACAATCCTTTCTCTATAGGGGATAATTAAATTAACAAAGAAAGAGAGACATACTCTCACTGCCTAACCCCTTCTATAAATAACTACTATATTTACCACTTACCCGCCTGAGCAATACAGGCGGGTAATTTAATGGCTGAAAACCTGCTGTCGCTTTTGCAGTTTAACGGCACTCCTGTTAAACGTTGCTATAAAAGGCTTTCAATATCCTAATTGCACTTGTTTGTAGCTTCGCTTAAACCAGGCTTTCTTCAATAAAAGTTTTGTTACCATGTTACCTTGGTACTAAGGTAATATTCTGACGGCGACAGTCATGCATGCAAAATCAAAGGATAAATGCGATGAATACAGTCCTCTCAGATCGAAAGGTTGAACAGATGAAAGCCGATGGCCCTCGTTATGATCGCATGGTGATCAATCACACGCAGACGTTCCAAGTCCGACCAGACAAGGTGTTTCCTCTCCTATGCCCAACCACGGAGTTTGACTGGATCGATGGGTGGCACTGCGAAATGATCTACTCTCAATCGCTGTACCAAGAGTACAACGCTATTTTCAAAACCAACTACTTCAACTTCGATGAGGTTTGGGTTGTCTCACATTTTGAGCCGAATCGGATCATCGAGTTTACCCGTGTTTCTGAAAACCTCTCTATCAAGGTCGATGTGCGTCTATGTGACAATCTCGACGGAACAACTACAGGCAACTGGATCATCAATGCCACTGCGTTGACTGAAGCAGGTAACGAAGCACTGAAAAATATAAAGCCTGAAGATGAGCCAATTGGGGTCTTGCTGGGCGCGTTGGACTACTACATCAATAACAACGCCATCCAGCCTCTACCTGATGGCATCTTCAATAAACAAGCGTAAGGATTGAATATGGCTAAAGCAATTGTGCGTGCACAAACCGGGCTTCGGTTGGAAAAGCGAATACTAAAAGTCCTAAAAGGACTAGCTGAGTACTTGGACATCTCAATGGGCGATTTGCTCGAAGGCATGGCTCTGCATTGTTTCGAAGGCAAAGCCCCGCCTTTTAGCGAGGAGACGTTGAAGAAAATCGCTCAGCTGAAGCAGGTATATGACTTAGACCTTACGTCCGCAGACAGCCACAAACTCACCGAACACCGAGACCAAACATGACTATTCAGTTTTCTATAAAAACGCTAACTGATGCAGGCGTCGAGTTTCCTTGGGGAATCGAAGAATTCGGGGGGCCAAACCCAAGCTCACGATATGTGATGTTTTACGATCCTGCGGGGAACCTGATCGAGCTAGTCGAGTGGTTGTAGGGAAAAATGGATAATCATCGAATAAACAATCTCTGTTCTGCTCAATATTATCTATACAGAAATCCACCTTCTATACAAAACCGCTAACCATGAGCAACCCACTCGCCTGAATTATCCCTCTTCTGTCACTTTCCGGAATTATGAGGAAATTCTGTCATTACAGCCAACGACACCTAACGAGAGAATAAGGGTTTGACCCCCATTTTTCGGATTCTGACAGAAAAGCGATTACTCCCCCTGCTTTCCATTCCAAGCTAAGACTAACAGAGCATTGAGGATAGCCGCAGCAACTGGGGAACCTCCTTTGCGACTCTCGACGCGAATCTGAGGTACTGATGTTTGTGCTAGAGCAGCTTTTGACTCTAAGACTGAGATAAATCCCACTGGTGCGCCAATTACTAGAGCTGGTTTTGTATTAGCAGTTGCCAGTAGTTGACATAAAGCTAGTAGAGCAGTGGGAGCATTGCCAATAACAAAGATAGCTTCAGGAAATTGCTCGAAGCATCGTATTAAACCAGTTTCTGTTCTCGTCTTCCCTGGTAGTGCCACTGATGCCTGTTCAACTGCCACAATGAGCGGGTTGCCGAAGGTTTTTGCTACCATTGCTGTTATTCCCTGCTTCACCATACCAACATCTGTAACAATTGGTGTTCCCTGCTGGAGAGCCTGGATGCCAGATGCGATGGCATTTGGACTAAATTGAATTAGCTGGGTAAATTCAAAATCAGCGGTACTGTGAATCACCCGCTGCACAATAGCATATTCGGCAGCGCTAAAGTTATGCTCGCCAATCTCTTGGTCGATGGCGGCAAAACTCTGTTCCATAATGGGGTGAATCATGTTGAATTGGGAATTGGGAATTGAGAATTGGGAATTGGAAATACTTATAACTTACATACTTAACTGTCATGCTGAGCATAACGAAGTGAAGCGAAGCATCTGAGAGCATCTTGCTCGCTTGCGGTAATTCTAGGGAGCAAGATGCTCCCACTACTATCATTTGTGCAACTTTGGGATGTACCCAAGCATCTGGTGATACCAAATCCGCCTATTATACCCCCGTTTTGAGCAAACAGCGAAAACTTGCTCTGAGACGTTGCATGCAACGTCTCTACAATATGGGATATGACGGACTTTTCAGTACCGGATTTGGTATAAGATTCTACCCTTCACCGAACGCTGAACACGAACACTCCGCTATTGCTCCGTTTGCTTCTACGGATCATGCTCGGCAAACAGAATGACAGATTATGGTCGTGGAACTATAAATAACTGGAGTTTAGAATTGCAAGCAATACTTCTATTCTTCCGGAATGTGTAACTCTTCAGTCGTAGTTAAGGGGGTGCATCGTGTTCTAGACAATACCCTCAATGAAAGCTAGTGACGTTCTCAAGAGATATAACAACGGTAGGATAGACTTCAGCAGTGAATGTCTCAGGGGTGAGTCATTCAAGGGTATGAATCTCGCTGGTGCAAACTTTAATGAGGCAGATATCCGAGGGGCTAATTTTACTAATGCTAACCTCAGAGGTGCAAAGTTCTGTAGTGCTAAGGCTGGATTGCAGAGGCGTTGGGCAGTTTTCTTGGTAGTAGTTTCGTGGTTGTTATCTACACTGTCAGGAGTTTTTCCATTATGGATTGGTGTTGCGGCAGTACTGCTATTCGATAGTACTAGCGCTGAAAACTTGATTGTTGGCGTGTTCTCTCTAATTGTGCTTGCAGTCTTCTTTATTCTCACCGTTCGCTCAAATCAAATGCCTCTAGCCCAATAAATCACCCAAGAATGGAGTCTGGGCAAGTAGTTGAGAGATTAGACAGGCTTTCCCAATTGAGGGAAATTCACTCGGAAAGAGCTGATGATCTACCAGTGCTCACCCATCGGCTCCAACTTGGCAGAGTGCAAAATCTTCAAAGGTTTCTGAATTTGCCTCGCGTTAAGCGCCAAATTATTGTGGTTTCCGATTATAAAGCAACTAATAAAACAAGAAATTCGCAACTATCATCCAAATCGAGCACAAAGAAGGCGAGCCAAAAAACTGAAGCTAATGCATCAGGGATACTTGCTACTAATAATTGATAGTACTCAATGACTACACTCTTGGGTGATTTATTGGGCTAGAGGCATTTGATTTGAGCGAACGGTGAGTGATGAAATTCTCGACAATATCCAGAGTATTTTGAACTTTTGAGGAATTAAGCTCATCTCACGACTAAAGTACGTAGGATGCAAGCGTCATTAGTCCATTGTACTAATGACCAATGACCATTGGTGACAAGTTAAGGCAAAATCGTCGTTGTCAAGGGAATGGAGAATGGAGAATGGAGAATGGAGAATGAAGAATATAGATTTTTTTGTCCAAAGTCCAATTCCATATATAGAGTTTTTTTAGCCCCAAACACCATATCTGGGAGTTGACAAAATGCACCACCTTTTAACTTGTCACCATTGCCTAATACCTAATACCTACCACCTAATTAGATTTCCCGAATTACTGGCTTACCATCCTTAACTTCACCAACTAAAACTACATTTGCAACACCAACAAATAAGCCATTCTCTAACACACCAGGAATATTATTGAGGTTCTTTTCTAGTTCAGCAGGGTTATCGATAGAGTCAAATTTGACATCAATTACCATATTGCCTTGATCAGTAATTACTGGTCCAGCTTTTTTGACACCCATGCGGAGTTCTGGTTTGCCTCCTAGTTTAGTAATCGCAGCCATAACTGGTGTGAGAGCCATCGGTATTACTTCTACTGGTAGCAGAAAAGTTGAGCCCAGCTTATCAACCAATTTACTACTATCAACTACCACAATAAATTGTGCTGCTAGGGAATCAACTACTTTTTCCCGGGTGTGAGCAGCACCACCACCCTTAATTAGATTAAGCTGCGGATCAACTTCGTCAGCACCATCAATAGCAATATCAATACGGTCAACTGCATCTAAGCTAGTTAGAGGAATATTGTACTTTTTAGCTAGTACTTCTGACTGAAAGGAGGTAGGAATGCCTTGGATATCTTTAATTTCACCTGACTTCAGGCGCTCTCCCAAATATTCAATTGCATAGGCAGTGGTTGAACCAGTGCCTAGCCCTACAATCGTTCCCGATTGAACACGCTCAGCAGCAGCTTTACCAACCTGTTGCTTCATTAGCTTAACTGGATCAATTTCTGCACTCATAACAAATTTCCTTAATCAAGGTTTTTGACTCCCAAAATAACTCTTGCTGAAAAAAGGCAGAAGGCTCCAAGGGAAACTGACTAGTTTCTCATCTTCTTTTCCGACGCGGTATTTTTACCCTATTCCCTATTCCCTATTCCCTATTCCCTGCGTCGTCAGACGCTGATTACTTCAAAAAACTCTCCCACACCTTTTTTCACCTCACCCCTTTCCCCATCAATAGCTAAGAATTGGTAGATTGAGCGGATAAACGCTCTTTGAGGATTGCCAACTGTTCTGCCCAACGGGGATCTGGTTGAATTTGATTTGAGCCAGATGTTGCTGTATGTGAGGAACCGCGTTTAGAGGGCTTTTTACCACCTCCACGACGCCCGGAGTTATTGTTACTACCCGATGCTCCTTTTTGTTGTTCATCATCCTGATTTTTTGCCTTAGGCTGTGCTTTTTCAACTTTTAAGGCAGCTTCTTTGAAAGTGTAACCATTGAACTTTTCAATTATTTGATCAGCTAACTCATCTGTAGGAACGGTGACAAAGGCAAAACCCCGGCATTTACCAGTTTTACGCTCCTTAATAACTTTCGTGGTTATGGATTGATCCATTTCAGCAAACAGCCCGTGCAGTTCATCACGGTTTACCTGTTCTTTTGGTAAATTACCTACATAAAGACGAACGGACATTAGAGACTTCCTCCAGATTTAAATTCAAACAAACTTGTGCGCACCAGTAACCAGCCCTGGCTGAGAGTCGATTGGATTGGTGAACGACTTTTGCGTTCAGACAATCTTCTGACGACCCCTACCAAACTTAAAAACAAAGACTGATGCAGTAAAATCAAATTCCTAAACACCATCCATCCTTGGCGATCGCAAACCACATTTTGACCTCAGATTAGCAATCGGCAGGATTGAAGCTAATGGTTTTCCTCTTAACTTACTTCTGTATTATTACAGAATGTTTACATTTTTGCTAATTTAACACGATATTTAGTCAACAAGCTAGTTCAGCCCGGTGGAAATAACCCACCTTTTTAACGATAGACAAAAAAGCAGATACTGTAAATATTACAGCATTCTGCTCTCTTGTCTTCTTCCTTCTTGTACTAGTGTGTGAGAAAAATTTCTGACTTTTGCTAGCTTGCAACAATCCATTTTAATCAAATGACTAGTTAGTATGAAGTAGGGAACAACCTATGTCAACTATTGCACTCCTACATACCCTTTGAACAACTCCCTAAACCACCTCAAAGGTAATTGATAGAGCTGCCAGTTGGGTTGTATCAATGCTACGACTATTAGGGTTGCTAGAAGCAATATTGCCTCCACTACCCCGACTGCCATTATTAATATCATTGAGCAAATTGTCAATCACCTCAGCTGGTTGATTTAGATTTACTGGCCCACTACGCTGCTTTGATTCAGCAGCTAATGCTTGTAATGCTAGCATGGCTTCGCGTAAAGGTGTCCGACTGGCGAGAACGAGTACCTCGACAATTCCTTTCGGTTCTTGGACAATTAGACGGAAACTATCTTGAGAGGGGTCAGGAATTTTTAGGGTTTGACCAGCTTTTACTAAGGTTACCTCTTCTCCTGCTGCCCACTGATTGGGAAAAATCACGGAAATTTCCCCAGTAGGATCAATCACGAGGATACTCAGATAAAGGTTACTGGTTTCCTTGTTAGTAACTTGCAGCTGCAATCCACTTCCCAGGGGCAATTGTTGAGAGCTGGGGGAAATATTTGCAGGTTGATTAGTAGGAGAGCTGCCTCTAACTGTGAAGGAATTAGCAATTATTTTTCCAGCTCCTTCTCGATGTATGGAAGCGAGTACATTTAGTCGCGATGAGTTAGTATTTAAGGTAGTTTTGACAATACGAGCAGCTAGTAGCGATCGCAATTTAGGTAACAGACGAGTGATGGCAGCACTGACGGTTTCGCCTTGGCTACCAAAGGAGTCAGGAACTAACTCCAATGCTGGTGAAAATAAACCCAAGCTGCCAACTTCAGGGAGCTGGGAAGAAGTTCTCAGCAATTGCTGACGGTAGGCATCTGTCATCACTCCAAAGATGTAATGTACCTCTTGTTGCTGTAAGGGTAAAGCTTCGATACGCTGGATACCTTGTAGAGCTTGTCTAGCTTGGCTGGTATTATTACCCAAGGAGGGGTCAAGTCCGATTTTCAAGGTGAGGTTACTAGGAACACTTCTAGCTCTCTCTTGTAAGAAGGCTCCCGGTTGTGCTCTATCCAGCAGCTTAGCTTTACCAACCAAACCTTCGCGAGATATTAACTGTACTCTGCCTTTTTCCTGACTTTGAGGGTCTACAATCGAGAGAATCGAACCAGCCTCAAAACCAGCGATACTTTGGGGATTGAGTCCACCTAACCACAATTGTGCTTGATTACCTTCAATTTTGGTAATCACTGCTTCGGCTGGAGGAGTTTGTTGGCTGATAAAGTAGACTGGGCTTTGGAGATGGTTAGTGCCAGGTTTTGCTTCTATTTGGGGTACTTGTCCCGTGAAAGACTGTTTGGTAGTACTGCGGGAAATATTTGGTATAGCAGCGCTAAAAGACTGGTTGCTGCTTTGCTGCCAGAGATACTGGGTGAGAAAGTAGGTAAAAGCACCAGCAAAAAAATCACTGAAAGGAGCATCAGCCGCCTCCTGTTCCCGTTGGGTGGAGGCAATTACTACCCCCTTGGCAACCCCTTCCCGACGTCTACGCTTAAATTCCTCAGGGGAAAGATTCAGTTTTTGCAGCCACTGCTGCTGATACGCTAGTTCCGCATCCGTTGGTTGCAGTAGAGAGCCGCCATTGCGAGAACGCACGGTAAAGTTACCCCTAGTGCCACCGCCAGAATGACAGCTATCTAGGACAACGGAAACGTTTTCCGTTTGCAGTGCATCCATCAGTAGGAACAAGGTATGTCCCATAATATCTTGTACAGTACCCCCTTGATTGGGAAATCCAGTTGGTAAACTACCATCTACTGGTACAAAAGTACTGTTAAGGCAATCGTCAAAGTCACACTCAGGGTCACTAACGCGGGAACCGTGACCGGAGAAGTGATAGACTACAACATCGCCAGGTTTTGCTTGCTTAATTAAATGTTCCTCGAAAGCAGTTAGCATTCCCTGGCGGGTTGCTTGCTCATCAGTGACGATAAGAATGTCCTGGGGATTGAAACCAAAGCGGTGAATTAGTAATTGTTGCTGCAAGTAGACATCATTGACACATCCTTGTAGCGGAGCTTGTTTATAAGTATTAATACCAATCAACAACGCTAGTTTCCGAGGCGTATCTTGTGCAAGAACTCTAGCATAGCGATCGCCTGCTCTGAAAATATCCAGTTGGCTTAAACCTAAGGTTGCCAAGGTTGAGCCAGCAAATTGCAAAAACTGACGGCGCTTAATTTGGTGCATAATTAATTCAAAATTCAACTTTCAGCTTTCAGCCGACAGTTAAACTCTAACAATTTCATCTTAGTTACCTGAGAAGGTAATGTGATCGCTTTTCTGAATCCTACATTCCCAGGTTTAGGGCGCACGTCGGTTATTTGTGTCAACTTAAGTAAAATCCTTCTCTCACCTGGAACTTAAGTTCCAGGCTAATAGTTCAAGTCATCTAAAGATGACTCTGGATTAAACTCGAAATTGCTCGTTGAGGGATAATAATTTAATTGATAATAGTGAAGCTATATGAGCAAAATGAACAAACCGAAACTTCCCAAAATGACCAATAAAAAGGAAGCTGAAATCCTTCTTGAGAGTGATTTATCAGTTTATCTTGAACCTGAAGCATTTCGGGAGAACTTTGTTCCTACTTCATTTGAATTTCTCCCTAAAAATACGACGATCAACCTTCGTATTTTTACTGAGCTATTGAGCGCAATTAAGGAATTGGCTAAAAGAAAGAGGATTGGATACCAGAAGTTTGTCAGGCAGGTGCTTGAGAGAGCAGTAAGTAGAAAAGAGAAGATTCAGAATAAACTCTAGTTCCCAATCTAAAAATACTCTTCTTTGTAATGAAAGAGGCGATCGCAATACTGCTGGGTTAAACTCAAAGTTGCTCGTTCTAAGTAGGGGCGCACCGACGTGCATTGGTGTCAACTTAAGCTAGAGATAGCATAACGCTTGGCTTCCACACCCACCCAGAGTTTAAACTCACCGGCTAATAGCTAAAGTCCACAAAGCGTGGACTGAAGATTGAGTCATCTTTAGATGACTTGAGCTATTAGCAAGGAACTTAAGGATACTGTGGGGCATGAGTTTTACCTTAAGTTGACACCAATGACCAACATGCGCCCTCAGCTTGCACCGACGTGCGCCTTCAGCCTGTTAAGGGCTAAAGAAAAATCGTAACTGTTCAATCAAATTTTGGGACTAGAGGCTATCTTGTTTTTCAGCGTTGTCATTCCTACTTACAATCGTCTACCAATTCTTGAAAAGTGCTTGAGAGCTTTGGAAAAACAGGAACTCAGTGCTAATAGTTTAGTCACTGGTTATGAGGTTGTCTTGGTGGATGATGGCTCCACCGACGGTACTTTAGCATGGCTCGAAGCCCATCAAGACGAATTTCCCCATGTGCGATCGCACTCTCAAAACCACTTAGGTGCAGCAGCGGCTCGAAATCTGGGAGTGGAACAAGCTAAGGGGGAAATAATCATTTTCATTGATAGTGATTTAGTCGTCACTAATCATTTTCTAGAATCACATGCTGAGGTTTTAGTCAAGGGAAAAAACCAAATAGGATGCGATCGCTTTTTTACCTATGGCTGGGTGATCAATACCAACAACTTCGATGATCCTACCAGCGAACCTTACAAGCTGACTGACTTTTCTGCTGCCTACTTTGCTACAGGAAACGTGGCAATTGCCCGCAAATGGCTCGAACAAGCCGGACTCTTTGACACCCGTTTTCAACTCTACGGCTGGGAAGATTTAGAGCTTGGTGTCCGACTCAAAAAATTGGGTTTGAAATTAATCAAATGTCCCGAAGCTGTAGGCTATCACTGGCATCCACCCTTTGCCCTCGACCAAATTCCCTCGATGATTGACCGAGAAATTCAACGAGGACGCATGGGAGTTTTATTTTACCAAAAGCATCCTACTTGGGAAGTAAGGATGATGATTCAGATGAGTTGGCTGCATCGTCTACTCTGGGGCATTCTTTCTTTGGGGGGGAGACTTAATGAGAAAACTATGGCTCCCCTGTTGCAATGGTTGATTAATCGAGGGAAGCCTCAGCTAGCGCTGGAAATTGCCCGTATTTTTCTTAATTGGTACAACGTTCAGGGAGTTTATGCGGCTTACGCTCAAGTAAAAGGCAACAGGCAATAAGGGAGTGGAATCTATAGATTAAAATTACCCGCCTGCTCAAGGTCAGGCGGGTGGAAGGGGAGGGGTGAACGAAAAAATGGTTGGGGGAAGGAGTTTGGTTGGCGGTCGATATACACTAACATAGTTCCCGAAGAGAGTTGAACGTGGAATTTGACACCCAATGAGCTGCTTAAATAAGGAAAAATAGAAGCTACCGAAGCCCGATACCAAGGTGCAAGAACAAAAAAAGAAAAAAGATACTACACACCACTTGGAGAAATGGTACTCAAGCGTAGACTCTATCCGACATTACTGGGCTACCAAGCCAAAGTGGATCAAGAATTAGGACTTCCCTCAAGCAAATGGCTACCACAAGTATTAGAATTAGCTTGTGCCTTGGGAGTTAATAGCGAATTTCCCAATGCTCATAAACTCTTTAAACAGTGGACTTGTATAAAGATTACAGAAAAAACATTAACAACAAAAACAGCAGGATTTAGCCAATCGACTAGAAGAGTTAAAATCCATTTTCAAGGATTTAGAGCAGGAAATTGAGGAAATAAATAAACAAGGAGAGTTAGCACCCAATGGTGCTTGGATTGTGCGTTACCAAGCCAGAGAAAGAGGAGGAACTTATTGGTATTATAAGTGGCAATCTCGTCAAGCCATACTTGTGACCAAAGAGGGAAATCCCTCAAGCCACAAATACATTGGCAAAGCGGGTAGTCCAGCCTTCTTAAAAGCTGTAGAGATGATGGTCCGACGAACTAAAGTAGAAGGATTACAGCAAGTTCTTCATACCCTGGAACTAGGGTTGTTAGATTTAGTTGAAGAAGCGACCAGATTGACCAAAGATTAAAAAGAGCCAACGCTCTGGAGTTACTTCCAAGGAGATCTCCTCTTTTGGGACTATCTTAGCGAATAACTTCCGCTAACAAGATTCCTTCTCCCCAACCATTTTTTCGCTCACCCAGGATGCAGTAGTGTAACTAAAACTGGTTTTATTTTCTACCAATAAGCTGTGCTGAAGTTCCTATCTTGGTTTTTTTTATTTTTCTGAAGCCTGCATCCGACATCCATTTCTTTATAGCCGGTGTCGGATGAGTTCGCGCTCCCGTCATCGTAAAATAAAGCAAGGAACTCCATCCGGCAAACATCTCTATTTCTTCGTCCTCACCTGGAAAATCAATATCATTCGTAACAATTAAACCTCCTGGTCTTAAAGATTCAAAAGTTTTTTTGATGAGTGTCTGGCATTGCTCCGCTGTTAAACAATGAAGCATGTTTGATAGCAAAGCGAAATCATAGTCACCGCCCCAATCTGTCTTAAAAAAGTTTCCCGTTATGTAGGATATACGTCCTTCAAGTTCTGATTTTTTGATCTCCGTTTCACCCTCCGCCGCCGATTCTGGTAAATCCAGGATAATCGCTTTGAGATTCTGATATTTACGGCAAAAAGCTATGCTATATTGGGCCGGACCTCCCGCGATGTCGAGCATTTTCTGCGGTGGGGCATCGAATTTCACTTTTTTTACCAATGCTTTGGTCGGTTCCTTCGACGCGCTTTTTAGAAAGGTCAAATAGTTTGACCAAGAGTTCGGCGTGATCGGCGTAAAGTGGAAATTCTCGACTTCGCCTGTTGTGACGGCTTTATCCAAATTTTCAAATTTTTTGGCCACGTCGGGAGCAAATACCATCATTGCCCTTGCCATTTCTGACATCTTCCCGTCGATAGATTTCTGAAATGTACGACTAACCTGAAATTTACCGTTTTGTCTTTCTAAATATCCAAACCCCGTTAGGGCTTCAAGCAAAACCCGCATGCCGTGCTCGTCAGCTTCAGTTTTTTTTGCAATTTCTTTGACAGACAAACTGTTTTTTTCCAAAAGAGAAAAAATTTCTAATCTTTGTGCCGTTATATATGCATTACTGACAACGATTGAGAAAAACGGCATCATCGTCATCTCCGGCATAATCCCCGTCGCTAGTAATAGCTTTTCACTAAGCTTTTCTCCCTTGAATCCAATTTTCATAGCAAACCTCTTTAATGTCGGAGTCGTATCAGCTCAGAAAAGACGGAATTTTCTTTCCTTTAATCTTACTAAGTCTTCTTATTTTTAGCCTTTTTTTGTTTTGATTTGATTTTTTCTCTTTTGTCTAACCTCTGAACAGTTACATTAAAAGGAAGCTCTAATATAATTTTCTACACTGGAATTTCAATTTGCTTAGTGCCTGCCAAACCAAAAGCTTGATGAATTGTTTGCAAGGCAGTGACTCCTTGGTCTTGAGCCACAACACAGCTAATCTTAATTTCTGAGGTAGTAATCATCTGAATGTTGATTTTGTGTTGTGCTAGAGCCGCAAACATTTTGGCTGCGACACCGGGTTGTCCGATCATCCCAGCTCCAACGATACTGACTTTGGCAATTTCTGTATCTAGAAGTATTTCAGCCTGTTCTAAAACTGGTGCTCCCTGTTGCAGTGCTTTCCGCGCCGCTTCCCCATCAGCTTGGGAGACAGTAAAGGCAAGATCGCGAGTGGGAATGCCGTCAATCACCCGACAGCGTTGAGACTGGATAATCATATCAACACTGATATTATGCTCTGCTAAGAGTCCGAAGATTTTAGCCGCACTACCAGGGCGATCCTGAATGTAACGAATTGCTAAACGAGCTTGGTTAAGATCAAGGGCAACGCCTCTAACAGCGGATTGGGTATGGGGAGCAGGAGATGGGGAAGTGGGAACTGGAGAACTGTTGATTTGGAAGGTTTGGCACAAGATAGCGATCGCGCGATCGCTATCTTGGGAGGCAATGACGCAACTGACTTTGACTTCTGAGGTGGAAATCATCTGAATATTGATGTTAGCTGCCGCTAGGGTGGCGAACATTTGGGCAGCAATGCCGGGACGCCCAATCATCCCAGCTCCAGCAATGGAGATTTTGGCAATATCCCTTTCTACTATTACCTCTGCTTCTTCGGGATGGGCAGTTTTTTGGCTGCGGAGGGCAGGAGCAATGGCTTCTGATACGGCTTCGGCTCGTTTGAGAATACTTTTGCTGACAGTAAAGGCAATATCATTACTATTACCTTCGTGGATTGATTGGATGATCAAGTCTATATCCAAGTCTTGAGCTGCAATATCCCCAAATAACTGAGCTGCTACACCAGGACGATCTGGTACTCGCAATAGGGCTACTTTAGCCTGATCCGTATCATATTCGACTGCTGAGACTGGTAAGGCGATTTCTAAGCCTTCCTTAGAACGAGGTTGAGGTACAGGGGAAATCACTTTAGTACCAGGAGCATCCGTCCAACTGGATAATACGACTAAAGGCAGACCATAATTCCGAGCAATCTCTACAGCACGAGGATGGAGTACCTTAGCTCCCAAACTAGCTAATTCCAGCATTTCATCAGAGGTAATCTCATCCATCAGCTGGGCATCGGTTACTAAGCGTGGGTCAGCCGTTAAAATTCCTGGTACATCGGTGTAAATTTCGCAACGACTGGCTCCTAAGGAAGCAGCTAGTGCCACTGCTGAGGTATCAGAACCACCACGTCCTAGGGTAGTAATTTCCATGTCACTAGTACTGCTAATACCCTGGAAGCCAGCTACTACTACTACTTTCCCTTCCTTAAGATGCCTTTCTAATCGTTCAGTTTCAATATGGAGAATCCGAGCACGGCTATGTTGTGCTTCCGTGACAATCCCCACTTGTGCCCCTGTTAAGGAAATAGCTGGTTGCTCCAACTCCTGTAATGCCATAGACAACAGAGCAATGGAGACTTGCTCCCCTGTAGAAAGCAACATATCCATTTCCCGGCGACAGGGATTAGTAGAAATGGCATTAGCCAGTTGCACTAAACCATCGGTAGTCTTACCCATTGCCGAGACGACAACTACCACTGAATCCCCACTTTGGACAGTTTTACTCACCCGTTGCGCTACAGCTTGGATACGTTCGACTGAGCCAACGGAAGTACCACCGTATTTCTGAACTACTAGTGACATAATCTTGATCCCATCAAGCTTATTTACGATACCTTGAACCGGTCAAGGATGCCAAGAAAAGGTGTTAGATGTTAGATAAGGAATTTTTTAGCTATCCTCGTCTCAAATAGTAGGCTACATATTCATGGACAAACCAGCCAAGGATGTACCAACGACTCCTGTGCAGTCACTACCTCAAAAAGTGTTGCTTTCAGGGCTTCTCAATGGTTGGACAGCTCTAGTAATGACGATCGCATTTTTAGTAGCGACGCCAGTACTATTTGTGGTGAGCAATGTATTTGTTGACTCTGGGGATATTTGGGAGCATCTAGCTCAAACAGTCTTGTGGCGTTATATTACCAACTCATTCTTGCTGATGATTGGTGTCGGTTGTGGTGTTTTGGTAATTGGTGTTGGTACAGCATGGCTAGTAACTATGTGTTCCTTTTGGGGCTCTCGTCTATTTGAATGGGCGCTACTACTACCCCTAGCGGCTCCCGCCTATGTACTTGCTTACACCTACACCGACTTTTTGGACTATGCAGGTATCGTACAAACGGAACTTCGTGAGCTATTTGGCTGGGGTTATGGGGACTACTGGTTCCCGAATATCCGCTCCATTGGTGGTGCGATCGCGATGCTGATATTGGTACTATATCCCTACGTTTATTTGTTGGCTCGTGTTGCCTTTTTAGAGCAGTCAGGGTCTACTTTAGAAGCTAGCCGTAGTCTTGGTTGTGGTCCGTGGCGTAGTTTTTTCACCGTTGCTTTGCCCTTAGCAAGACCTGCAATTGTGGCTGGTTTAGCCCTTGTCCTGATGGAAACCCTCAATGACTTTGGCACAGTACAGTATTTTGGTGTAGAAACCTTCACCACTGGTATTTACAGAACTTGGTTTGGTTTGGGCGAGAGAGCAGGAGCAGCTCAACTGGCAGCGTTTTTGTTGTTATTCATCCTCTGGCTAATTTTACTTGAGCGTTGGTCAAGGCGGCAGGCACGATATTACCAAAACACAGGGACGCAACGCCAAATGTCTAGCTATCAACTGGGGTGGATACAGGCTTTAGGTGCTTGGTTGGCTTGTTTCGTACCTCTATTCCTGGGTTTTCTGCTACCAGCGGCAATCCTGTTGGAGATGACTATTAAGAATGCCACTATCACCTTTGATGAGCGCTTTTGGGGCTTTGCTAAAAATAGTTTTATTCTTGCGGTAATTACTGCCGTCTTAGGAGTAGTGATTGCCTTGATTATGGCCTATGGATTACGGCTATATCCGAAAATCTTAATGCGCTTTGCTGTCCGCATTGCTTCAATGGGCTACGCAATTCCAGGTTCAGTGATTGCAGTGGGTATCCTTATTCCCATTGGTAGACTAGATAATGCGATCGATGCTTGGATGCGTAGTACCTTTGGCATCTCCACTGGTTTACTCCTCAGTGGCACGATCGCTGCTTTAGTGTTTGCTTATCTAGTACGCTTTCTCGCCGTCTCCTTCAATACAGTGGAAGCAAGTCTAGGCAAAATCAAACCAAGTCTTGATGATGCTGCTCGTTCCCTTGGTCAGGGACCAACTAGTACTTTAGTTAAAGTACATGTACCGATTATAAAGGGTAGTTTGTTAACAGCAGGGATGTTAGTATTTGTCGATGTCATGAAAGAACTACCTGCAACCCTGATTATTCGACCATTTAATTTTGATACCCTAGCAGTGAGAGTATACAATCTAGCTGCTGATGAGCGACTGGCGGAAGCAGCGGGAGCAGCACTAGCAATTGTTGCTGTGGGAATTGTACCAGTGATTATTTTGAGTATGAGAATTACTCAGTCGCGGGTATATCGAAGCAATGGTTGATATTCTCTATGAAACGGTGAGGGAGAAAGTAAAGAAAAAGCCAAAAACCTATAGGGATTTGGCTCGAAAAGAGTACTTAAAAGTAGCGAAAAAAAGAAGACCAAGAACAAAAGAAAGAAGAAAAGCGATAAAAAAACAACTGCAATATCTCAAAAGAAATATCAACCACATAGAGCAGCTAACCAAAGTAGGAGCCTCATTTGAGATTTTAAGCTCTGCTCAATATAAGATGTTACTAGTGATTGCTGAAGTCTATCGTCAGCAACAAGAGATGTTTAAAAATAAAAGCCAGAGAATTGAAAATAGAATAGTAAGTTTAAGCCAACCTCATATTCGTCCAATTGTGAGAGGGAAAGCGGGAACACCGGTAAAATTTTGGAGACTTATTCAGCAAACCCTAAATAGGGCTAAGTCAAAATTATCTTTTTGACTGTCTTTAATGAGCCATTAACCTTTGAGTTGCCCTTCCCTACTTATTCAGCAAGCCCTAAGTAATAGCGATAAGGTTGGTAACTTGTACTTTAAACATCTTGACGAATTAAGAGAAAAACTTAGCTTAGTCTTGTCTGAGTTAACTCCTTCTATCATTGCTTCAGTCACAGAATGGGATTTCATATTAGAGCTTTATCTGTAGCAAGCATTTAGGTATTTCATACTTATCACCCCGTCAGAAACGAAGCATATTCATCAATCTTGTGGCGTAATCGCTTTTGCAGATAAGGACTTGCGTCTCTTAGAGCTTCTAAGATGCTCTCAGCTTCTGTCTGGTATCGTTTGATTTTGTTTTGATTCCAATAGGATGGTGGTGCTTGCAGATTGGAGATTCGATCTGCCATTTTAACCATCCATATCTCCCTCGGTTGCTGTTTGATGCGGCGTAGGCAATCAGGCATTTGCTCAGCCCTTGGCAAGCTCTTGTCTTTGCTTAGAGCCAATACCCCCTGCGCAACTGCTAGCCCAAAGGAATCTACTATTTGTTCAAAAGTAACACTCGTATCTTCTACTACATCATGCAGTAACGCGCTTTGAACCGCCAAGGTTTCATTTTCCTGGGGTTCGACTGCCAAGGCTGCAATCACCTCCATGCTGACAAAGCTCAAGTGCATCAGATAAGGTAAATCTGTACCAGGGAAAGTTTGACCTTGGTGAGCTTGGGCTGCAAATCGATAAGCCTGGGTGTAATCCGCTTGAGTCCACGCTGGCATTGCAAGTATTGTTGACCCCTTGAGAATCAATGATGATCAATCTCGTCCATAATGGTTTTTTTTGCCTGCTTCCGGACTCGTTGATGCAGCAGAGGCTCAAAGATTTCCCATTCTTGGTCTGTAAGACTACTTGAATATGACATGATGAGAGTTTGATGTCCATCATTAGAGTAATTCAAGCTCTGTGAGATTTCAAATGGGCTCTATGAGCTAAAGGCTTTGGACGGCTTCCAGCAAATGTTGATGAACTGACGTTGATGAAGCAACTATCAACCCTGGTAGGCTATAGTTGCTACACTCAGATAAAGGTGGCAGTTCACCGCCGTCGAATTTAGTGATGATACATCCCGCCTCTTTAGCGAGGAAAGCGATTGCAGCTCCATCAATAAATTTCCCTCTTCTGATTACTGCTCCAGCTATCTCTCCACTGAGAATGCCGTTGAGATTGGGCATTTGCTTTTGGCGAGAGTAACAAGTTGCTACGTCTATCACTTCATAATTCTTCTTGAGGGCTACTGTTAGCTTTCCCATTGCCCAACCCAATAAGATGCGTTGTTTATAGTTTGTGATTCTTAGAGGCTCACAAGCTTCTAAGTTCACATCAAGAGCACCTCGAAAAGTACCTTCTCCTTTGATGGTATAAAAATAAACATTTAAGGCAGGAGTGATGGCAAGTACTGCTTCAAAAGAAGAGGGGCTCAGAACACTCAGAATAATTTGATAATTAGAATGTCCATCCTGATAAAACTTAGTACCATCGATGGGATCTAGTGTGATTAAGTAATCCCCTTGAGCTTCAAGCTCGAGAGAGCGAAAATATTTAGTATTGCCAGAGAGTTCAAACTCTTCTCCATAGAAGCTGATTTGAGGAAAATTTCCCAGAAGTACTACTTCTACCAGGTTCTGTATGGCAAGATCCGCATCAGTCAGTGCGGCAGCAAAAAAGTTATCACCCCCCTCCTTGGATGGCAGTGCTGCAATCATCGGCTGAATCTGACGAGCATAGGCTGCTGCCACTCGCAAATGAGGGAGTAAGGTTTCCAGAATCAGGCGAGGGGTTGGTTTTGAATACATTGATTTAATTACTCCTTTCTTACTGGAGTTTAGACTACGATAAAATAACACACCAGTTTGAGAGCGATAGAATCCTTACTCTATAAGCATTCTTAATTCTTAATTCTTAATTCCGCGCAGCGGTACTAGCTTAAAACTGCTTGTAGGAGTGCATTGTGTTGAGACAAGGAAGCGAAAGAGTTGGCAGTAACTAAAGCACTAGCGGCTACAGCGGGTAACCCAATACCGGGGAAGGTGGAATCACCGCAGCAATATAACCCTGGCACTGGTGTACTTGGACTAGGAAACATTTCTTTGCCAGCAGCAATTGCTGGTCCATAACTCCCTTTATACCGTCGCAAAAATCGAGCATGGGTTAGAGGTGTCCCCACTAAGGTAACCTCACAGCGAGACCTCACATCCGGAATATAGCGTTCAATGGCTTGCCACAGAGCTTGAGAACGTTGCTGCTTAAGCTGTTTATACTTCTCTGATGTGCGCTCTAGGTTTGCCCAAATTGCGAAGGGTTCGTTGGCGGGAGTATAGGCGTGAATAACCTGTTTACCAGTAGGAGCAAGAGAGGGGTCAAGAATTGAGGGAATGGAGACGAGAATCACGTTTTGCGGTGCGTCAATTCCCAAATCCCAATCATTAACAACGATGAAGTGGCAGGGTAAATCCGCAGGGAGATCAGTGCCATCAATACCCAGGTGGAGGTGCATAAAGCTAGAGCAAGGGGAGATATTTTGTCGTTCCCGGTGTAGCCGCTTCACAGCTGGAGAAGTTTGATGCTCAACAGGCAAGAGCTTGAGAGTATTCCAGATAGAAGCGTTGGAGATCACTGCCCGTTTAGCTCGAATCACTTCACCTGTTTTTAGGATGAGTCCTACAGCGCGATTGCTTTCAATAAGAATCTTGCTTACATGAGCATTCAGGCGTAACTCTCCGCCGAACTTTTGTAGACCCCTTACCAGAGCCTTAACTAAGGCTCCAGTACCCCCTTGAGGAAAATCGAGCTGCACTCCTGGGCGATACCAATCAGCAAACATAAAGGCCATTTCAGCAGTAAGGGTACCACTAGCCGGTAGCCCTGATAACAAAAAGCACAACAAATCTAACCAATTGCAGATCAAGGGATCACGGACAGTAGACTTTACTACCTCGGCATAAGGCTTAGTCAAGGTAAACAAAAGAGGTAAATGGGGTAACATTGCCCCTAAATATCTCGCCGCAGAAAACACTACCTGCCAGTCGTTCCGTAATGCCACTGGTGGTAGAGCGATCGCAGCTTGTCCTAAAGGAGCCATCACTTGCTGTAGTTGCCGCCATTCCTGCATCGCTTGGGAAGAGCCCAGCTCCCTCAAAACTTCGACAAATTGATCTGCACCAACTTGGGTGAGAAAGGTTCCTTCAGGAATAGCACATCCCCAGGTATCGTAATTCAGCCAGGGAACATCTTCCCCCAAGGCATCCAGCACATGAGCCAACGGGTTTGGGGAAGGACGAGAGGAGAGACCTGAAAATAGAGATGGACCTGAATCAAAGATAAATCCTTGACGGGAAAAGCTATGAGCCGCACCACCGGGAATGCTATGGCTTTCGCACACTAGAACGTCATAACCGTAACGAGCCAACAATGCCCCGCAAGAGAGCCCCCCAACACCACTACCAATCACTACTATATCTGTAGTTATATTTACCATATCCCTTCTTTCCCAATTGATAAGATGCTTTCGGCTAGTCCTAACATTAAAACAGGGAATCTGTCTTCACGGTGGAGAGGGAAATTTAGAATTTAGAATGAGAGAATATAGTGCGATTGCCTCCGGCACCACCGTAGGTGATCGCATTGATAAGAACTGAGGTTATCCTTAAATTAAGAACTATTGTTCTATGGATGTAATGGTAGTGCCTTCTGATTTAAAGATGACGAAACAAGAAAAAACCCTCACGGAGAAAGCACTCATCAAAGAAGTCTGTCGGCGAATTCGGGTTGCTCGTAGCTATTGGGATGCTCATAATAATGCTGCTTGTCGCGGAGAACGAGAGCGAGCCTTAGCTCTTTACAATACCCTAACCAAAGAACAAAAAAACCAGATTCCGCAACAGTTAAGAGTATGGCTGCGTTATCGTAGTGAAAAATACTTTGGAGCACACCAAACACCACCCAAGTCGAAACGAAAGCGACGGAAATGATTAGGTTTCAGATTGAGTAATAATTCAAAATTATCTTGCTTTTGCTCTTAACGCTCTTTTGTCACTCTCGTCAGAGCAAATTCTGAAACCCCGATTTTGCAAGGCTTTCTGAAAATAGTCCATTTTTTGAGTTTCTATCAGTTTGGTTTATTCAGAAATGGCTTGAATAAAACCTCATCCTCTGCTGCTGCCGAACTTTTGGCAATCCCTCTAAGTCGAGACAGATTTCCTCTTTTTAAGCTCGGATAAGTATCACGTCTTAATGATTCTAAGAGGGTTTGTACCAACAGCCAACGTTCACTGATGGTCAATTGTAGTACTTGTTTTTGGAGTTTTTGTAATGTCATTTTTTTGACCAATTCCCTCTAAAGATGGAGCTGCTTCCTCTTTAACCCGTCGGATGGGTAAATTAGCAATCAATGCTGTTGCTCGTTGGTTACTCTCTAAGGTAAACTCTAATTCCTCAGTATCAATTTCTACATAGCGAGAGACTACTTCCAAAATTTCATTACGCATCAACTCAATCATTTTCGGGCTCAAGTCAGTCCGATCATGGGCAATGACTAATTGCAGGCGTTGTTTGACTTGGCTGCGACTGCTAGTGGCACTAGTCCAGGGAAAAAGTCTCTCTAGAAGTTCGCTAATCATGGGAGTTTAATGGGGTTATTAATATCAATTTTCTTATTTGCTGGTGTTGCTTAATCTACTCTTATCAAAACAAAATTTCCAGGTAAGGTTAGGGTTCTTTATCTCAAAAAAACTTAGTTGCGGAACATACGGCGGAGGCGATTAATCAAGTTGTCGTGTTCCGCCATCAAGTCGAGGAAGGGCAGTTTATCCCCCTCTAAGCGACGGGCAATATGGTTGATGGCAATCCCAGGTAGGGAAAGTTTTTCTTCTGTGACTAAGGGTTCACCCCGATTACTGGAGACAATGACCCGCTCATCATCGGGAACTACACCAATCAAAGGAATAGCAAGAATTTCTTGGACATCACTAACAGACATCATTTGATCTGCTTGCACCATTGCTGGTTTCAGACGGTTGACAATGAGGTGAATGCGTTTAATACTGTGGGCTTCTAGTAAGCCAATAACCCTGTCTGCATCCCTTACAGAAGCAATTTCCGGTGTCGTCACAATTAAAGCTTCCTCCGCAGCAGCGATCGCATTACGAAAGCCGGTTTCAATTCCTGCTGGAGAGTCAACGATGATGTAGTCGTAGCTCTTAGCTAAGATCTTTAGCAGCTGTTTCATTTGTTCGGGACTAACTGCTTCCTTGGTGCGGCTTTGAGCAGCGGGTAGCAGCACTAATCCTTCCTGTCGCTTGTCTTTGACTAAAGCCTGCTCTAACCGACATTGATTGGCTAATACTTCAACAGCAGTATAAACTACCCGATTTTCTAGCCCCAACAGCAAATCCAAGTTTCTCAGACCAAAATCTGCATCCACTAGAGCAACACGACGACCTAACTTAGCGATCGCCATACCTAAATTAGCAGTAATAGTAGTTTTTCCTACCCCTCCTTTACCGGAGGTAATAACAATAATGCGACTCATGAATTCAACAAAAAGTTGGTCTTAGAGAAATCAACAGCTCTAGCAATGCGAATGCCGTTGGCGGTGATGTAAGCTACCTCAGGATAGAACTGAGACAGGGGTGTTTCTGGTGCTCTGGCTACCGCATCAGCAATTCGCAGCTGGGTTGGCTCCATTTGTAGAGCCATAATCCGACAAGCTCGATTGCCGCTAGCACCAGCATGAGCAATCCCCCGTAAACGCCCCCAAATGAAGATATCTCCAGTAGCAATTATTGTGCCACCAGGATTTAAGTCTCCTAGTATAACAATAGTGCCGGGGTGGCGAATTTCTATACCAGCTCGCACTGTTGTTTGTAAGTATAGAGGTTCTGCGAGCAACTCGGTAGATTCAACAGGGTTTTTTTGAAGAGAATCGGTGGGAGCTTGTTGTTCAACAGAATAGCCCGCAGTAGCAGCTGCAACCGCAGTTTGTCGTCGGCTAGTCAAAACCCGCTGTAATTTTAGCTCAACTTCACTCAGGGCATCTGCGATCGCCTGTAGCTTCTGTCCATCCAACAGTTGATCATCCGCCATCAGATGTACGATGGTGTTTTCGTGCCAAAAGCGCTCACCATGATCAAGACGATGTTTGAGCTGTTGCCAAAGCTCAAACCAAGTTGCTTCACCAGACATTTCTGCTGACTTGGGCAAGATTAATAGTAGCTGTTCTCCCTCCCGTTTGAGACGGACTTGTATCTGGCAGTCTACTGCCGTGTCAGTAGGGGAAACGGTGGAAAGAGTTGATTGTTCAGCAGAATCAGAAGTCATGCAATAACAGGCTAATCATCGGCCAACTGACTATTTTAAACATAAAACATTTTTGAGTAATCCTATAGCTAATTATCTATGCCTATTTTCACCACACCCCACACCCCACACCCTACACCCTGTCTCCTTAAGACTGTTTCGGAGGGTAGTTTCTGAATTTTTTTGAGTTAGAGGCTTTTTTTCATATTGCCCGTTGCAATAGGTAAAATTCCAGTAAGCAAGGATTAGGAAGAAGTTATCTTAGACAAGGTGGTTGCATCTTGACCGACATTCTTCTCCCTGTTCAAGAAAGCGGTTATGACAGGGGACTGGTGTCGGAAGAAGTTGAACAAAATAATCTGGGGAATGAATAGCAATCAAGACTCAGCTACTAAAGGCACAATTCTCATTGTTGATGACATACCGGAAAACCTACGCCTTTTATCCAAAATGCTAACGCAACAGGGATATCAGGTGAGGAAGGCAATTAATGGCTGGCTTGCACTAAGGGGAGTTAACTCAGCTCCACCAGAGTTGATTTTGCTTGATATCAAGATGCCAGAAATGGATGGCTATGAAGTTTGTCAAAAACTCAAAGCCTCAGAAAAAACACGGGAGATTCCAGTGATTTTCCTGAGTGCGCTTAGTGATGTGTTAGACAAAGTAAAAGCTTTTGATGTTGGTGGTGCAGACTACATTACTAAACCCTTTCATCAACAAGAGGTTTTAGCTCGTATTGAGCATCAAATAACCATTCAGAGGCAAAAAGTACGTCTTCAACAAGAGATTCGCCATCGCCAACAAGCAGAGGAAGCATTACGTCGCTCTGAAGCTAAACTGCTAGCTGCTCAGAGAGTGGCTCATTTGGGCAATTGGGAGTTTGATCTACTTACCCAACAATTTACTTGGTCAAAAGAACTATTTTGTATTTTTGGTCTTGACTCTAGCCAACCCGAACCCTCCTATACAGAATTCCTCGGGTTGATTTATCCCGACGACCGGGAGCTAATGCAACAAATCTTAACTTATGGACTTAGTTTAACCGCACATTCTTCTAAGCCAACAAGCAAATCCTGTGAATTAGAGTTTCGGATTGTGCGACCTGATGGTTCTATCCGCTACATTGAGGCCAAGGGAGAACCTATTTTAAATGAACAAGGACAACTGAGTAAATTCTTTGGGGTGGTGCAGGATATCACCCAATACAAAGAAACAGAGGAAGCTCTGCGACAATCAGAAGCGCGAGAGCGAGACAAGGCAACTCAACTAGAACTCACCTTAAACGAATTGAAGCGAGCTCAAGCTCAACTTGTGCAAACGGAAAAAATGTCTAGTCTTGGACAAATGGTTGCAGGTGTTGCCCATGAAATCAACAATCCCATCAGCTTTATTTATGGCAATCTTGATCCTGCTAGTAAATATTTCCAAGATCTCATTCACCTCATTCACTTCTACCAGCAAACTTACCCTCATACCACACCAGAAATTCAGGAACTAACACAGAAAATTGACTTGGATTTTCTGGTATCAGATTGGCAAAAACTGATTAATTCAATGCAGGTGGGAGCTGAGCGCATCAAAGATATTGTTGAGTCTCTCAGGAACTTTTCTAGAGAGAGTGAATCAGCTCTCAAAGCTGTAGATATTCATGAAGGTATTGACAATACCCTACTTATTTTGCAACATCGATTACGAGCCGTCGGTAATCATTCCTCCATTGAGATAATTAAAAAATATAGTCAACTCCCCTTAGTGACTTGTTATGCCAGTGAGTTGAATCAGGTGTTTATGAATTTGCTAAGTAACGCCATAGATGCTCTAACACCTCCTTTTGCCAAAGATAGTGGCTCACAATTAATGATTAATGGCAACTCGTCAATAAAACTCAACAAGGAAAAGTCCGTAACTCCTAAGATTTGGATTAGTACAAAAACAGGTTGCATCAAATCACCGAAACAACCACAACAAACAGCAGAAAACATCGAGATTCGCATTGCCGATAATGGTCCAGGAATTAGTGAGCAATTGCTTCACAGAATTTTTGAACCATTTTTTACTACGAAGCCTGTAGGCAGTGGCACTGGTTTAGGCTTATCTATTAGTTATCAAATTGTGGTAGAAAAACATCATGGTCAACTCAGTTGTATTTCTACTGAAGGGGAAGGAACAGAGTTTGTTGTGGAAATTCCAGTAAATACTAATTATAACAGTTTGCCCTTGTATAAGATGCAAGGAACGAGATTTTAAGGAAGAGGTAACAGTGAATTAATAAAAAGATTATTTGATTGCATTTACTGTTATTTTTTGCTAATATATTTTTATAATAGAAAAAATATTAAAATATAAAAATCAATGGCTGAACTCAAACTCAGATCAAAAGATCCAGATTCCCTCAGACGAATTATTGAAAGTGCTTTATCAGAAAGACTACAGAGTATTAAAGTAGGAATTAAAAAGACAGAACAACGCCTTCAACAATTGGAAATTAAATATCAATTATCGACAGAGGAATTAATCACTCGCTTTAACAATGATGAATTAGCCCATAATTTTGACTTTGATGAATGGATCGGAGAATCTAGAATGTTGGCACATTTACAACAAACAAAAGAGTCCATAGAGGAAATTGATTTTGTTGATTGAAGATTATTTTCAACAGATTCAGTTTTTAATTGAATCCTCCTCAATCGTGCAATTATTTAATCTTGAACGAGATAAAAGAGGAATGTATGAAGGTTTTATCAGAGGAAAACTCAATTTTAAAGATAATTCTTTGCTGCATTTCCGGGAATTTGTCTATGTAGAAATTTCTATTGATAGAAAAATGTATAGTTATCAATATATGAATTCAGAAAATAATCTAATTTTTCGCTATGACAATACGGAACACCACCAAAAATTAAATCTTTCTACTTTTCCCCATCATAAACATGATGGCAGTGAGGATAATGTGGTTACATCCGATGCTCCTTTTTTAAATGATGTGCTGAAGGAGGTTGAAAAAATATCGGGGTTGCTGAATTATACTAAATCCGGTTTCCATACCCCCCTAACACTCTATGCAGTATTTAACCTTGAGTTTTCATAGACGGATTTAATATAAGTGGGTTTTCATAACCGGATTTAGTATTAAGGGATGTTTGATGATTCTTTTATTCATGACATTTTCAAGTATGGAAAATACGAGTAACGGTATAATAAAATTAGCCTTTGTTTAGTTTTTCCGAGTTTCCGTATCCCCGTCTCTGGGTATCTATTTTCTACTTATGTCTTTCTCTCTAACTGCACAGAAGACTATTCAAGATGGTGAAAAATCACTGCGCTCATTTTAGAAACTTCTGAGCAAAAACCGCTCTGCCGCCATCCCAGAAGAACCAAACTCTATCCCCAAATAAATCTACAAGACAATGACAGGCAGGATGCCTGTTCCACAGGAAATTGATGAAGAGAATTTGTATGAGATTAATGTCACGATTGGAGAGCTTTTAACTGCACTTCCGATAACCCCAGTATTTGAGCAACCTCCTCAATTTTCATTCCTTTTTCTAGTAGATTTCGGGCAGCTTGCATTAATTTAGCCTCGGCTTGTTCTTTGGCTGCACGCTCCTGCTCTAACTGTTGCTTCGATTGCTCTGTATCAGTTAACCGCCAGTTACCAGCTCTATCGCACCAGCGTAACCAATAACCAGGAACATTTTCAAATACTCCCTCCCAAATTCCCAAACCAATCTCTAAATCTGCTAACCAAACCATTGAGTTTTCTGGGTTGAGAGATTGTTCCTGATATTGTCCTCCCTCCAATTTGAAATAGCGCAACTTTCGAGTATAGCGGCTATAGACAATATAGTGAGGAACCTGCAAATACCTTTCGTACACCTCTAGCTTGGCAGGGGGCTTGTTTCGAGTTTGTTTCGCTGATACTGCCTTGGTTACCTTGGTAATTTCATCATAAAAGCGTCCCAAATCTTCGACTTCCGTACCTGGAGACAAAAATTCGATTACCACATAAGGATTTTTGCCTTCCTGCCAGACAACATAACTCCGCCGCAAGTCTTTACCCTCGTATAAGTGAGGCACATCGAGCGCCAGAAACCAATCGGGACGCTTATGCCACAAAGGATGCTTCACATCATAGTAGAGGTTGAGGTCAGAAGCACTCAAGCAATTTTCACTAGGGTAATTGCTTAACTGGAGGCTGCGACTGAGCAATTGTGGTTGCAGATCATGAAATTGATCGGGCAAACCTGGCTCCTCTGGATATTCACTGGGCAAATCGTACATCGTAGGCAGTGTTTCCTGGGGGGATTCTCCTCCACAGATGTTTTGTGAATGCTGAGAATCGACCTGTTCGAGTATTGGTTTGTAGTTGATGGAAACCATAGCCAACCTCAACCTTTGCCTGAGCACTAGTTTTATTCTATCAACTTAGATCATTTTGTTTTAATTTATTACCATAATCTTGACGCATTTGTTCGATAAACTCTGGATATTTTTCCAGATCTTCTAATGATTGTAAAGGAGGATAAAATACTCTATTTTTTCTATCACGTACTTTGTCTAAGTAAGCATAAAAAGCTTCATCATCTTCTTGATGAGATGCGATCGCGGATAAAAGTTCGTTACTACACCCTACTGGTGTGACATGACCAAAGAAGCAGGTTAACTTGGAATTTGATAAAGATGTGAAAATAACCAATAACAAACTATGAGTACCACCGAGCAGAAACTAGAAGTTCCCCGGACTACCAGTAATGTAATTCGCCTTAAACCCCAACAGTTTATTCACGTCCTCGATAACAACACTGGTGTTACCCGCTTGGAGGTTGGTCCCCAAACCATTACCCTGCGGGATCATGAGCGGCTTGTCTTAAAACCTCAACCAATGATTGTAGTACCACCTCGGTATTATTGTATGGTGGCCAATCCAGTCCTCAGGGAAGAGACAAATCAACCCATTGCTGATGAACATGGTCAGATTAGATTACGTTACGGTGACCAAGAAATTCGCTTTACTCAAGACCCTTTTCCTCTTTATCCAGGGGAAGAACTCTTAGGGGAGGTAACACGACTCCAGGTAGTTGAAACGAATCAAGCACTACGCCTAAGAGCCATTAGAGATTTCACTGATATGGTAACAGTGACAGTAGAAGGAGAAGTTCAAAGAGAAACAATCGATCGCTTAGCAGGAGATGAATGGCTGTTTGAAGGACCAGGAACTTATCTTCCCCGTGTAGAAGTTGAAGTGCTAGAAACTATTACTGCCCAGATTATTAAAACTAACCAGGCTTTGCGTCTACGGTCAAGACAATATTGCACCGATCGTCAAGGACAAAGACGCAGGGCAGGGGAAGAGTGGCTAGTGAGGGAAGAAGGAGCTTACTTGCCTGGGGTAGATGAAGAAGTGGTTGGTATGATTAATGCTTACGTGTTGACTGAACAAAAAGCACTATATCTCGAAGCTCAACGCACTTTTAGTGATGTTTTTGGTCAGCAACGGAAAGCTGGAGATGAATGGTTAGTTACCTTTGAAGATGCAGAAATCCACATTCCTGATGTTTATGAAGAAGTGATCGGGGAAGTTAAAATTACCACTTTGAGCGATCGCCAATGGTGTATTGTGGTTGATCCAATTGATGAGTCTGGCAAGCCTCAGTTGGGAATGCAGGAAGTGCGTCAGGGAAGAACTTCCTTCTTCTTGCACCCTGGTGAATCCCTCAAGGGAGGTATCCAAGAAGTATATGTTTTGGGTGAGCAAGAAGCACTGTTACTCCAAGCTAAAGAAGCCTTCAGTGAGGGTGACGAAGACAATAGGATTACTCGTCAGCCTGGAGATTTATGGATGATTGCTGGTCCAAGAGATTATATTCCTCAGGTGGAAGTAGAAGTGCTGGAGAAGCGTCAAGCCATTCCCTTGGATAAGAATGAAGGCATCTATGTCCGGGACACTCAAACAGGTGAGCTTAAGCTGGTTGGTGGTCCCCAAGCTTATATGTTAAGCCCCTACGAAGAGCTTTGGAAAAAAGAACTGCCTACGGTGGTAGAGAAATTACTCAAACAAAAAATTGACCCGTTTTCTGACCGGGGTCAGTATCCTGTAATAGGAGACGATGAGTCGGAGCAAACATCTCGCATAAGTAAACGTCTACCCCAACGAGATAGAACTAAAGCCGTAGTCTTTCACGTACCACAAAATGCGGTAGTGCAGCTCCATGATTATAAGAACAGAACGGCAAGAACTGTATTTGGGCCAGATTTGGTAATGCTGGAACCAGACGAAGCCTTTACGGTACTGAGTTTATCCGGTAGCAAACCCAAGCGACCAAATGTGATTAAGTCCTTAGCCTTATTATTAGGCCCTGATTTTATGACGGATATCTTCACCGTCGAAACCTCAGATCATGCGAGATTGCAACTACAGCTCTCTTATAACTGGTACTTTGATGTCGATCGCCAAGATGAACAAACAGCCGCCAGACTGTTTCAAGTACCAGACTTTGTCGGAGATGCTTGTAAAGCGATCGCTTCTCGTGTCAGGGGTGCTGTAGCTGGGGAAAAGTTTGACGAATTTCATCGCCATTCTGCTCGCATTATCCGTCAAGCAGTATTTGGCATTGATGCAGAAGGTCATATTCGGGATGAATTCCGCTTTAGAACCAATAATCTGGTAATTACCAATATTGATATTCAATCAGTGGAACCAGTAGATGAAGAAACCTTAAAGAGTTTGCAAAAATCAGTCCAGCTAGCAATTCAAATTACCACCGATGCACAAGAAGCCGCTGCACGGCGGGATGCAGAACGCATTGAGCAACAAGCTAAAGCCAAATTGGAGAGACAAGTAATAGTTGATCAAGGTGCGGCGGAAGTAGAGCGCAAAAAACTCCTGGAGTTACAAGCAGAAAACGCAGCCATTGAGTCTACCGGACAGGCGACGGCAGAAGCTAGAGCCAAGGCACAAGCGGCTCAAATTGAAGGAGAATTAGCAGTTACCCTAGCTCAGCAAGAAGCCGAAGCAGCGCGAATTCGCCAAGAAGCGGAGTTAAACCAACTAAGAGCAAAGCAAGAGGCAGAATTAACCCATCAGCAGGCACTCAATAGCCTGGAAGTTGAAAAAGCTGAGCGTATAGCTCAAATCACCGGTGCAGAATTCCAACAGAAAGTTGAAGCAATTGGTCCAGAAACCCTCAAAGCGATCGCACAAGCAGGGCCAGAAATGCAAGCTAGACTATTGGAAGGACTTGGCATTCAAAGTGTATTAATTACCGATGGGAAAAATCCGATTAATCTCTTTAGTACAGCTAATGGTTTGATTAGTCCAATGGCATCAGTTGATAGTTCTGATAATATGTAGCTTTCCTCCTCCGGAGCTCTTCAGTGACATACTCCCGACGCTGATGCTAGGATATCGATTGTATTGATTGTGGAACCGGCATCCTGCCAGTTAAGCGACAGTCTAAACCATTTAACCCGAATATATTGTTAAAGAGCTTAAATTTTGCCTACCCTAATATACTGGCAAAATGCTAGTTCCACATATTTGCTAATCGGTTAATGTTCCAGAGTATCTGAATCTTTGGCAAAACCTAACACCTCAGACGAATTTAGCAGCTTCATCAAAAATAAACTTCAATGCTCCGAAGACTTTATTTACTTATAGTCAGAATTATCAGTCAACTTGTCCAGAAGGGTTATCGAAGTGCCTGTTTAAATCTTCATTTAGCCAATCGGACTGATTTGACCAATGTAGATCAATTTTTCAAGTGGTTTTGTATCAGTGTTGGTCAAAGTTTGGGGATACCGAATCAGTTAGCCCAGTACAGAGTTGGATACAGGCTGGAAGCCTGTTCCACAAAACCAATTCTCAATTAACTAACTTGAACTTTTTGGCAACAATCTTGGCGATATCTGTAGCCTGAGCGGGATATAGTTTTGCTAGATGTCCGCACATTTGATAAGAAGCATCTAGGTAGTAGGCACAGGGAATCAACAGACGCTTGAAATTTTCCTTATCGTCGTTTTCGACAAAAGCAGCAGCAATATCAGGAAGGTGTTTGTTGCGGTTGACATAAATTTTCTCTGCTGTTGAGAGTGCCTGTTTGCTGAGTTTGGCTTCTACCTGAGCTTTGGCAATCCTCGTGAGTACCTCTGCCTGTTCGTATGAATCGTCAATCCGCTGTGCAGTTTTGATGGCAGCAGAGAATTTTTCTGCCTGTATCTGAGCTTCGGCAATCTCTGTAATCGCCTCTGCCCGTAAATATGAATCGTCAATCCACTGTGCAGTTTTGATGGCAGCAGAGAAGTTTTTTGGAGTCGGCTGAGCTTTGGCAATCTCGGTGAGTACCTCTACCCCGTATTCTGGAAAGTGAATCTGCTGTGCAGCGTTAAAGGCAGCGGCAAAGTTTTCTGGAGTTGGCTGAGCTTTGGCAATCTCAGTTAGCACTAATGCCCGGTATCTTGATTTAATCTGTTGTGCGGTTTCGAGTGCAGCAGAGAAGTTTTCTGGAGTCGGCTGAGCTTTGGCAATCTCAGTGAGCACCAATGCCCGGTATTCTGAATTGTCAATCTGTTGTGCGGTTTCGAGTGCAGCAGAGAAGTTTTCTGGAGTCGGCTGAGCTTTGGCAATCTCAGTGAGCACCAATGCCTGTTTGCATAAAAAGTCATTCTGCTGTGCGGCGTAGAGGGCAGAAACAAATTTTAGCTGAAAACGCGGGGCATATCGTACTTCGCTTCTCCCATAGTACGAATCACCAATTTGCTGTGCAGTATTGAGGATGGCAGCAAAGTTTTCTGGAGTCTGCTGAGTTTTGGCAATCTCAATGAGCGCCTCTACCTGTTCGTATGAATCGCCAATCTGCTGTACGGTATTGAGAGCAGCGGTGAATTGTCCTGCCTGTGCTTGAGCTTTGGCAGTCTCAATGAGTTCATCTTCCCTTCGACTCCGGAAACTCTGATATTGGTAAGATCTCATAGGGGCTTTATTGGTTTGCAAGCCCTTAATTTCGGTGAGTACCATTGCCCGATATTTTGAATAGTCAATCTGCTGTGCAATATCAAAGGCGGCAGCAAATTCACCTTCGACCGCAAGGTTCTGGCATAGCCCAGCGAGACCGCGATCATCTAAAATCAGTTTGGATAGATTCGTCAACGTCCATTTTGTAGCTACTAATAGCCGCATCAGCAAGTAAGCAGCACAATCACTCATCCAATATTCTGATAAATGGGACAAATCTTTCTGCTGCAATCGCTCCAATATTTCCCACGCTTGCTCCATTTTCCCGTTATCCTGGGTGGCATCTATTGCTAAATCCCATGCCAGTAGCAGATACCAGAGCATACAGTGTCGAGGATCAAACTTATCCACTAGTGCCAAGGCTCTGGTGATATTGCCTGCTCGTAAGATATCCAGAGATGACTTTCGCGCAATCTGCATCAGTCGCTTTGGATGTACCAACAGAAACTCAGCCATTCCCAGCACATGATCTGTTTTGGCTTTACCCCATAACGCTAGTTGCACCGTTTTTAGAGGCAAATCAGGCTCATCAGGTAATTGTTGTTTCTGGGTAGTGAAAAATTCTTCATCCCGTGCGATCGCATACAACTCTTCCCACTGCTTTAAATCCCTCAAGTGTTCGGTATAATACCGCAAGGCATAAGTACTATGATGCTCCTGCCACTGAGCACAGTAGTCGATTAAATTTTGCAAAGCATCTTCGGCATCATCCCCTAGCTGAGAGGCAAAGGTTGTAGCTAGCAAGGGGTGGGCAAAAGCGTAGAACTTACCTTCACTAATCTGCATCCAGCGCGTTACCTGCCAAGACTGATGTAACTGTCGCAATTGGCGATCGCGCATTTGGGTTAATCTCTTGATATCCTCTTTCTCTAGTACCCCCTTCGCTACCGCTAATAGGGCAAAAAACTGCCATCTTTGCTCTGGCAAATCCAGTTCATCTAAACGCTCTAACTGTTGCTCGACATACTTCTCAAACCCTGGGGGTGTTTGTGCCAAAACTTGCTCTACATCTTCTGCCTGTCTCAAATCATCTATCAGGAAACGCAGGTAGAGGGGAAATCCATCAGTAATCTCATCCAATCTTTTGACAAAATCCTCGTTTTGTGAGTAGGTAGCTAACTCCCGGATTTGCTCCAACCACTGAGAAATAGCGTTACGAGACAACCGCTTCAGGTACAATCTCTGGGCATTATCTGTCCAGTTACGCAAGTACTTTGGCTCTTCCCCTTCCTCAGCTCGTGCCGCAGCGATGACAAATACACCAGCAGGTAGCTCAGTAAAAAACGGCTCAAAAGTTTTTTCTGCCTCATCCAAACCATCTAAAACTATTACCAAACGCTTGCTCTGGGACTTGCCGCTTAATAATTTACTATTTATTTCACTTCTACTACTTTCTTCCTCCCTACTTCGAGAGCTGAATTCTATGAATATATTGTATGGCAAACCCCTTTCTTGCCAGAGAGGGGTTTGCAACATTCCCACCAGAATATCCCGCATCATATTCTCATCATTCGGGAACTCACCATTCCTGATGTTGCAATAAAGATAGAGTTGCTTGAGTAGATGGCGATAAGCTTCAGTAAGCGATCGCGTTTTCTCATAACGATAGCTAAAGCAGTGATAGACAATGAAATAATCCTCTTGTTGTGTCTGCTGCCAGTGAGATAATAAAGTGGATTTACCAAAACCAGCCGCACCTGTTACCAGCAACATGCCGCTAGAATTGTTCTTGACAAACTCATCCAGCCGATGCTTCTCTACTTCCCTGCCTTCCAATGGCTGTTGGATATACTCCCCAACAATTTGCTTAACTTGTGCTTCGATTTCATATCCGGTATATTGCTTACCAAGGATCGAGATAGCAGGTTCAGCCAGGGTTTTTTCCAAACGCTCCAGTCCATCGCGCTCTTGCTCGAGCCGTTGAATAACTCTGATAGCCCTAATGCTTTGCTCTGCAAAAGAACTTGGAATAATCGCAGGGTCAATATTTAAACGAAACAACACTTCCTCAAATTGAGCAAGATTCAGTTCTTTGAGATGTTCGAGTAGCTCACTTGGACTAGCCATTCATCTTAAATAGAAACTAAAGGTTTGCTGGGAGGGTTGAGCTCCATTATCAATTAATAATATTTCATCTTCACCAGAACTTTGATTTTTTTCAAAGCTAAACACAATTCTACAATCATAATCCACCGTCATAGACCAATAACCAGATAAGTCACCCTTTAGCTTATGAGTTCGTAAAGCAGGATTAAAAGGATCATCTGCAAGCATTTTTAATCGTTCTTCAATTCGCTCTTTAAGTTCTGGTCTACGCTTTATTATCCCTTTAAAAGCTCGTTTAAAAGAGGAACTAAAAACTAAATTTTTCACTTGTTCAACTCAGTAATTATTTCATCAACCGTTCCTCGGAATACTTCGCCTGCTTTATCTCTCTTCTGTCACTCTGGGATATTTCCACGAATTTCCGTCATTACAGCCAATGTAAAATCAACGTTTCAACCCGGTTTGACAGAAGAGAGTTATATTCATCTTTGGCTTGAGCAATGTTGTTAGCAATTTCTCTTCTTCGCTGTTCGACTTGTCGGCGACGTACTATATAGCTTATCCGCGATCGCATACTAACAATCAGGAAAAACCCCATTAATTGTAAAGACTGTAGTGCTTTGCATCTTGTTCACTATCCCTAATTCCTCCAGAGCAAGAGCTTTTGTTGGGTTTCGCTTTGCTTAACCCAACTTACATTTGCATTATTAATGCCATAAATAGATATTCTGACGTTAGCTATAGCAGTTTATACATTACAGGCGCACACCTATCCCATTATTCAATAATAATAGCAAAAAATAATGATAATCACAACCAATATATTTCTCATTCTCAACTTTGTGAACTTTGTGTCTTTGTGGTTCATTTCCCTAGCTTCCGCTGTCAGCTTTAAATCACATCGACAAACTCAATTGAGAACCTCGCTGAGTTTTAGAAACCTCAATCCTTGTCTGGAAAGCTTCTTTAAACTGAGGCATATGTGTTACTGTTAGAATGCAAGAAAAATCAGATGCGATCTGCTTGCAGCAGCGCTTGCGCTATCGCATTTATCGCTACAATTAAGCGAGGACTTCACTACACTCAACTGAGCCAAGAAATTCAGTAAGGTCTTGGATTAAGGGATGCTGTTGCAGAAGCCTAATCATTTCATGATTGAGATTGCTCAATATTCTTTCAATAAATACAGGCTCCTGCCCTATATTTTTGACCAAAAACTTTTTGGGATGCTGCTTAGCCAATTGCCAAGTAAGTTCATTAATACTAGTTCCCATAATCCTCTCTAGAACTGACTTATCGTAGCAAAATACCGCTTCTAATTCTGGTACAGCTGTAAATACTTCAAAAGGAATACCGGGAGATGCTTGATGCAGCAACTGGTGAAGTAATTCTGACTTTTCTCGAATCGCTAATTTATCTTCTGTATCTGCATCAATCACAAGTGCAACTGGCAGTGACTTAACAGCAAGAATTGTACCTGCTAGGGATTGGGCTGAGTACTTACTTCCTCCAACTATAAACTGAGTATTTTTAACAATTGTTTCAGGAAGGAGCTTCTGCAAGATTTCTACATCAGACTTGCCTTCTGCAACTAAGTATGACAGTGTCATGGTTTATAAGCTCACGCTACGAATCCTTCTTACGAACTGCAAATCCTGCTCCAAATCCACCAAGCCCTGAAATACCTGCAATAATAACTTTTTCTGCAAGCTCTGTATCCCTCGTAAAACCTGCATATACAAAAACCATTAAGACTAGGATAAGTATTGCTCCAATCGCAAGTCTTTTCGTAATTTCACCTGACTGACTTTTCTTGAATTCCCGTTCATCCTGTTTTTCAATATTGTCTAGAGTTTGAGTTATGTGTTCAGAAGTAACTCGTTTAACTAGTGCTGAAGAACTTGGTGATGTCATACGCCCCATTGAGAGGAACATGGATAACACCATTTGTCTCTTATCCTGTGGTAGTTCCTTGAGTGCCTCAACTACTTCAGGTGGCATATCTTCTTCATCAGCAGTTGATTCGTCCGAAGTTGGGGCAGTTACATTGTTCTGCAAATCACCGTTGGGCTTAGACGAGCTCTGCTCTGATTGCTTTTCTGGTACGTTGTCATTTCCCATATTGATATTCACCCCACACCTGTTGGTAAAACTTCTAAACCAAGATGTTGTTTAAAAGAACTTCGTTAGCTTCCTGAAATGCTGCATCAACTTCGTCAAGCATTTGCTCAACCTTCAAATGAATTGTGTTCTCAACAAAGGTAGACAATACTTGTGAGACAAGTGCCTTATAAGCTTTATCACTAATCTCTCCCTCTGTGTACAGGTAATTGAGGTATGAAACTATACCTTTCAATGCTTCCAGGTTGACAGCTTCATAGTCACGCTCTGAGCGAGCCAATTTTTTAGATCTTCTGAAATTGTTAACTCTGCTGGTGAGCATGACCATATTGCATAACCCCTAATCATAACTTAAGAGCATTGAGCTAGTCAATATAAAACTTGAGCTGTTGATATTATGGCTTGTTTCGTTACTCAATTCAAGCGCAATCGCATACTAACAATCAGGAAACACCCCATTGATTGTAAAGACTGTAGTGCTTTGCATCTTGCTCACTATCCCTAATTCCTCCAGAGCAAGAGCTTTTGTTGGGTTTCACTAACCAATATATTTCTCATTCTCAACTTTGTGAACTTTGTGTCTTTGTGGTTCATTTCCCTAGCTTCCGCTCTCAGCTTTAAATCACATCGACAAACTCAATTGAGAACCCCCCTGAGTTTTAGAAACTTCAATCCGGGTTTGGAAAGCTTCCTTAAACTGAGGCATATGTGTTACCGTTAGAATGCAAGAAAAATCAGATGCGATCGCATTTATCGCTGCAATTAAGCGATCGCATCCTTCTGTATCTTGAGTACCAAATCCTTCATCGACAATCAGCATTTGCAGGGCAGTTCCTGCTCTTTGGGCTAACAGTCGCGCTAAAGCTAGACGGATGGAAAAGTTAATGCGAAAGGCTTCGCCGCCGGAGTAAGTTTCATAAGCTCTAGTACCACTGGCATCAGCAATCAAGATATCCAGGGTATCAATTAGTTTGGCTTGTTTCTTAGAAGCTCGACGCCCTGCTCTTTGGGTAACAATTTGTACGTGTAACTGATTACCAGTTAATCGAGTCAGAATTTGATTAGTTTCCGCTTCTAGTTGGGGCAAAATATTTTCAATCATCAGCGCCTGGATACCATTTTTGCCAAATGCTAGGGCTAGTTCCTGGTGTACCCGATATTGCCGCTGCAGCTCTTGCAGCTTTTGTTGCTGCTCATTGTACTGGGTTTGTAGGGATTCGAGGTGGGTTAAGTGCTGCTCAAGACGCCCTTGGTTGGCGAGTTGTTCATCTAATTGTCGTCGCTGCTGCTGGAGGCGCTGTTTGAGGGTGTGGATATCGTTAGTGATATCTGGATATTGTTCCAGTTGCTTGACAATTTGCTGAATTTGTGAATTAATTGCCTCTTGATCCGAATGTCGCTCTTCCCAGCTTTGATTCAAAGATACTAAACGTTGGCAAACTTGGGGATATTGTTGCTGGGCTGTAGTTAACTCCTGATAACGTAGCTGCCAGGATTGAGCTTTGCGCACCGCTGCCCGCAGTTGGTTGTGAGCCTCCAAGTTGTAGCCAATTTCTGTTAATTGCTGTTCGAGGGCGATTAACTGTTGTTGGAGAGGAGAACTAGTTTGCAACTGCTCTAGTGCAGTTTTGAGGGTATCTAGCTGTGCCTGGAGTTGGGGTTTTTGCGCATCAATTTTGCCCTGACGCCGTTGAGCTTCTTCGAGCTTGGCACTGCGGATTTCTGCCCAGCGCCAGCGCTCTACTTCCCCCCTGGCTAGGGCGTGGGTTTGTTCATTATAGTTGAGCTGTTGCAATTGTTGATCTATTTGTTGTAATTCTGATTGCAACTCCAAGGCATAGTTACCAACACCTAAGGCTTGCTCAAGTTGTTTCTTTTCTTGGGAAATATCATAAAGGCGATCGTATACTTCGTCAGTAGCTTCCAGACGAGCTTCCAGTTGTCCCCGTTGTTCAATTAAATCCTCATAGGGAGCTATTTCTTGGGAAAGCTGGGCGTATTCTTGCCGCAATATCTGCAGCTCCCTTTCACAGACAGCTAGTTGTTCTCTTACTACCCAAAATTGATCTTGAACTTCCTTTTGTTCAGTCTTAGTTTTCTCAAAAACATGTTGTTCATGAGCTTCATCCAGGGGTTGCTCACACAGAGGACAAATGGCATCCTGGGTTTGCAGCATGTGGATTTTTTGCGTGAGCTCTGCCAGCTGCCTTTCATAGCGCCGTTGGTTTTCTTGCAAGCGCTCCTGAAAGTGGCGGCGCTCAAGTCCTTTTTCCTGTACCCGTTGCTGATATACTCGCTTTTTCTCCAAACTAGTAATTTCTGCTCCTACAGATAGACATTGCTGTCGTAGCTGGGGGGTTGTCGCCACCTGAGCAGACAGCTGGCTTTCCGAGGAATAAAGTTCTTCTAATTTGGCAGTGAGTCGAGTTTGAGCCCTGTCAACCTTGGCTTGCAGGGCGCTGCGACGCTCTAGGAGGGGGGATACTTCCAGTTGCAGACTATCTAGCTGAGACAGGTGTCCCCGAGCACGGTTGAGCTTTTCTAGAGCTGCTGCCACTTCCCCTCCACGGGAGAGGGTATCTCGAATCTCTTGCTCTTGGGAGCTGAGGGCTGTTAGTTGAGCTTGCTTATCGCGGATTTGCAGATTAAGCTCGTTAACTTGTTTGGTTAGCTGTTGTTGCAGTTGTTGTTGCTGCTGTTGAGCTTGTTGGTAAGCCTGGAATTTCCCACCAAGAAGTTCCTCTTGTTGTTGTAGTTGGAGGAATTGGGAGTAAGCTTCGGTAATTTGCTCTTTTTGGCTCAGTAGTTGAGAGAGTTGCTGCTGTTGAGCTTCAGTGGAACTGATTTCTTGCTGGAGGCGATCGCGATCTTTGCTAAGATTTTGATGCTGTTGCTCAACAAAACTCAGCTGTTGTTGGAGAGTGTCCCGCTGGTGTTCTAAAGATTGTAGTTGTTGGAGTTGTTTTTGGTCCGTTTCTTGGGCTTGGCGCAGTTGCTTTAGGTCAGTTTCTAGGGTAGCTTGCTCTTGGGTGATAGCTTTTTTTTCTTCTAGCTGTTGTCCTAGGGCTTGCAAGCTTTGTTCTAATTGTTCTGCTTGACCTTTATACTGTTTAGATAGATCCTTTGCCTGTTCTGCCAACTCCTCGTATTGGTCAAGTTTAAGTAAATCTGCCAGAATTTGTTTACGTTCACTTGGACGCCGCAACATAAACTCATCAGCTCGACCTTGACGCAAATAAGCTGAGTTAATAAAGGTATCATAGTCCAGCTTCAGATAATCTATAATCTGCTTTTGTGTTGCTTTAATACCTTTAGCAGTTAAGGAGCGAAAACCATCAGGTGTCTCAACTTGAAATTCTAGAGAACTACCTCTGCTTCGGTGGCGAGAGCGAATCACTCGATGAGTTTGTTGGTGAGAGTGAAAGATAAAATCCACTCGCACATCCTTCGCCCCTGCATTAATAACATCATCTTCCAAAGCAGCACGGCTTTGTCCCCAAAGCACCCAAGTGATGGCTTCGAGGAGAGAAGATTTTCCTGCCCCATTAGAGCCACAGATACAAGCAGTATGCAGCCCCCGAAAGTCCAGGGTTGCTTCACGATAGCTAAGAAAGTTTTTTAGGGTTAATTGCAAGGGAATCATGCAAAGAGAAATCCCATAACATTGATGGCAACATAGCAGTAGATCCGCACTGTTGCATAGTTTAGCGACCAATTAACGCTGATTCTAGCCTTTGGTACACTTGTTTTACAATTATTAATAATTAATTGGCTCAGCAGTGATAAGAGAGGAGTGTGGGGAGTGTGAAGTGGGAAAATTATTGTTCAAGACTGGGGTAAATTAGAAGCAATCACTCAAGTGACTCATCAGTAGTTATAAATGCCCGAAGCGCCTTATTTACTGCCTCCGGTGTAGAGAAAACCTGGGCAACATCCTTATCCAAGACTACAACTGTTAGTTTTGGCTTTCCACTTTGATGGGCAAATCGGTTAGGCTTTGCCTTTTTATAATCAAACTGGTACTCTGCTAAAAGCTCATCTTCAGATTTGGTTTTGTCCCATTCAAACTCCATGTCTAGATCGTAATTTTTATATCTCTATGTTACTGGACTAAGGATTTATCTCCTGTTCCAAGTCTGAGCGATCGCACGATTAATCTTCGTAGCATAATAAATGGTATGGCTATGCAGTGGGCTAAAAGCTACAAGGATGAAAGAAGCGCTCGCTTGTATTGCTTACCAAAGTCGCTGGACGGGGTAATGGTCAAAGACTGTATCAATACTCAAGACGGGTATCTGTTCAGTGACTGCTTGAGCAATGAGCAATCGGTCGAAAGGGTCTCGGTGAAATTGAGGTAGATTTTCTAGCATAAAGATGTGATTTAACTCGATGGGAAGAAGCTGCAAACCATTTGTTTGTTGTTGACTTGCAATCAGTTCTGGAAGTGGAAGATTGAGCGATAACTTACCCAGTTGTCGTTTGATTTGCATTTCCCAGACACTGGCAAGGCTCAAAAACCAGAGGTTTTTTCATCCATCAACAAATCTGTAACTCGTTCTGAAATCCGCTCTGGAGTGAGCGACAGCCAAATGAAAACGTGCGTGTCTAACAGTAGATTCATGCTTCCCCAAGCCAAAATTCGTCCGCTAAGGGAGCATTGAATTCCTCGCTCATCCAACCCATATCCTTGTGTAAGCCGAGCACACGACCTGATTTTTTTTGAGCAGCATGACTATAGCTATACTTTTGGGCGAGAAACTCCACAAAATCAGCCACTTGTTGTTGTTGTTCTGGTGGCAGGGTTTGTAGCTTGATGAGAAAGTTTCTGGTTGAATATGATGCTCGATAAGTCATAGAGTGTGTACGTTTAGTCAGATTGATTCAATATTATCGCGATCGCACTATCCAAGGAAAATTTACCGAATATAAGTGGTGAGACCTTGGTCAAGACCAGTTTAAAATAGAGAAACTTTCAGCATACCTGAATGGTTACGATCATCAGAATCGGTAAAAAAGTTATGACTACACTCAATATTTTGCTTCCCGAGACAATAGTTCTAGAGTTTGGCAAAATTGACATCTATAGTGTTTCTTATTTGGTCATGATACAAAGGACAAAGGACCAATGACTAATGACAAAGCGGCGGGCGGCTATCCCTCCCATCCCTGGAAGAAATCGTCTTCCCGCCGCTTTTATCAATATCTTACTTTTGCATGACTACTTCCGAGTTAACTGCCACTCTTAAGCGCTACGAAGCAGCCATTGAAACTCTACAACAGTCCCAGTCGGTTTTGCTAGCTGAAGAAGTTCTTGCCATCCTTAATGCGCGAGATGCTCTGCAAGTTGCTTTGCAAGAGGAAAAATACTTACCCAACAGTAAATTGCAGCGTGTTCTTGAGTTGGATAGTCTGCTCAAGCAAGAGGCAAAAGTAATTTTTCAAGCGATTACTGTAGAACAATTAACCGAGTGGCGGGAAAGTATTCATCCTGCATCAGAAGCTTGGTGGTGGCGTTTGGAAACTTATTTACCTCCCCATCCTCTGGATCGTTTTGATCCTTTGTGGAAGCTGTTAACCTTAGCTGGTTGGACATTTAATCTGAGTTTACTGGCTGATTTGGCGAAGCGCTTTTTTAGTGGGGGGGTGGGGTTAGTTGGTGCAGCAGCCGTTACTTTACCTGGTTTGATTGCTTTACTCCAGGTTGGCAGTGAACTGACTAAGGTAGGACGGGAAAGTTTTGATAATTTATTGGCAAGATTTAAGGTTCCTCCTCCATTGCGACAGGAGGCGAAATTGGGTCTTACCTTAGCTGTCTCTATGTTGATTGCAGGTATTTGGCTGGCTCTACCAGCTTTTTCTAACTATTTTGCTGCTAGTGGTTTGAGGAATTTTAAGGCAGGAAATTTAGGTTCAGCAGAGCAGGATTTACAACAAGCGATTTCCTTAAATGCCGATAATGCCCAAGCCCATCTTTATTTAGGGGTTATCTATGAAGAATATCAAGAAATTGACAAAGCACAAAAACAATATCGCATTGCTGCTGGAGAGCTGCCAGCGGCTTACAATAATTTAGCTCGTTTATACATTAAAAGTAGAAAATACGCAGAAGCAGCTAACCTAGCAAATCGAGGTCTCAGTTTTACCAAGGAAAAGGATGTAGGCAATCGCTATAGTTTATTGAAAAATCAGGGTTGGGCAAGATTGAAACAGAAGCGTTACCCAGAAGCCGCAGGATTGCTCAAAGCTGCTATTAGTATTGCAGAAGCACCGGAGACGAGAAAGGAAGTACAATATCCTGGTTCAGCTCATTGTTTGTTAGCCCAAACTTTAGAGCAGCAAGATGAAGCTACTGCCCTGCAACAATGGAAATTATGTTGTCAGCTGGGGAACAGGAATAATATTGATGAAGATGATTGGTTACATTTGGCTGGGGAAAAGTTACAAGAAGCGGGTCAAAGTTGTCCTATGTCATAATATAAGCACTACGCATTTTGGTTAGGACATTTCGCTCAAGAGTTTTTATAGAATTATCCGTAGGGTGTCGTTAGCGTTAGCGTAACGCACCGATAAATTATTAAAAATTAGTCCGTTACCCGCCTGGGATTCAAATCACAGGCTAATAGCTGAAATCGGTTGAAACCGACTATAAATTGTGAGTAATTAGTCCGTTTTAACGGACTTTCGCTATTAGCCCGGAAACCAATTTACGGGTGGATTTTGTAACTTGTTGAGAATCTTACAATATGTGAGTTACCAGGGACGCGATCGCATTATTTCCAGTTTGGGCAATATGTTGAGAATTGGTGGGTTGGTTGCATAATTCACTATTCTTTGCTATTATTATTTCATAATGGAAAAGGTGTGCGCCTATAGCTAGAAAACCTCGCACCGCAACTAAAAACTTCCCCTAAAACCTAACACCTACCACCTAACTATGGCTGGTTCAAGAATGCCAAAATCTTGGAGTAGAATAACTGGAGTTTTACTTGGTTTCATCCTCTGGGGCTAAGGTGACAATTTATTGTGGTAATACTCAGATTCGGGAAGTTAGTTCTAGGGGGGGATATCCGGTTTCTGGTATTTGTTCTAGTGCCGGAAGCAATAATAACTACTCTTGCACTCTTGTTCGCACTCCGGAAGATCCCAACACTCCTTACTTAATCAGTCCCCGCAATACCAAGATTACTGAGTCCCAACCCTGGTTAAGTTGGCATCCTGTGGAAGGGGCAACTAGCTATCGAGTGGAGATTATTGGTGCTGGTTTGGAGTGGTTAACTGAGGTTGAGGGAACTTCGGTTAGGTATGACGACTCAGAAGTGCTGCAACCAGGTTGGTATTATGGGGTGAAAATTATTGCCCTTAAAGTGGATAAGAATATTACTGATAGTAGTGCTGGTTTTAGTATTTTGAGTGAGGAGAAGGATCAGCAGCTAGAAGTTGCAGCTAAGGAGTTGGAGAAGCAATTTTCTGAGGGAGAAGTGTTAGCTTTAGCTTTGGTGAACCTTTACCGAGATTATGATTTATATGATGATGCCATTGAGGTTTTGCAACGGTTGATTAGTGAGGGACAACCAGGAGCAGGAGTTTACCAACTTTTGGGGCAAACTTATTGGGATGTGGGTTTACTTGGTTTGGCAAAAGCACAGTTTGTCAAGGCGCTGGAGGCAGCGGAGGCTGAGGAGAATTTAGCATTACAAGGGAGTTTGCAAGCTAGTTTAGGGGTAGTGACTGATTTGATAGCTACAACTCAGGCAGATTTTCAGGAAGCGGCGGAATTGTTGCAGGGAGCTTTGGTTGTTTATCGTGGTTTAGAGGAATTAACAGCAGAGGAAGCAGCAAGGATTGCTCAGATTGAGGATAAGTTGGTTGAGGTGAAGGGGAAGATAGAGTGGTGAGGAAATTTAGGCAAGGATTGTTCTTAGCTGCTGGGTTTGGGGTGGCGGGATTGGGAATTTTGTTGCCGGAGTTGGCATGGGGACAGGGTGAAGGTTATGCTTTGGTGGCTCAAGCTAAGGAAATTTCAGAAACTGACTTCGAGACTATCCAAATCGAAGGTAGGTTGGATAGCAGTAGTCAAAAGCTTGATGATGATGATACTTACTTCAATGTACATACCTTTGAAGGTCAAGCCGGTGAGCAAATTGTTATTGATTTAGTTAGTAGCGAGTTTGATGCTTACTTACTCTTAAGTGACCCTGAAGGTAACAAAATTGCTGAGGATAACGATGGTGGCGATGATAGTAATGCGAGGGTGGTAGTAACTCTAACTGCTACAGGGACTTATGAAATTGTTGTCAACACTTACAAACCAGAGGAGTTAGGAAACTATACTCTCAATTTACGAGCAGCGCTTCCGGAAGATATAGAACTAGCGGAGGCAAAAAGGCTTAATCAACAAGTACTTCAATTTTACCGAGAGGGCAAATATAGCGAAGCAATTCCCCTTGCAGAACAAGCATTAGCGATTCGTCAGAGGATTTTAGGACAACAGCATCGTGATGTAGCTTCGAGTCTCAACAATTTGGCAAGGTTGTACAAGAGTCAAGGGAGATATGAAGAAGCAGAACCCCTCTACCGCCAGGCTTTGGAGATGAGGAAACAGCTCTTGGGACAACAGCATCGTGATGTAGCTTCGAGTCTCAACAATTTGGCAGGGTTGTACGAGAGTCAAGGGAGATATGAAGAAGCAATTCCCCTTGCAGAACAAGCATTAGCGATTCGTCAGAGGATTTTAGGACAACAGCATCGTGATGTAGCTTCGAGTCTCAACAATTTGGCAGGGTTGTACAAGAGTCAAGGGAGATATGAAGAAGCAGAACCCCTCTACCGCCAAGCTGAAGAACGCTTTTTAGTAAAAAACTATGCCTTCACTTACCTCACCTCAGGACGAGACTTACTCAAACTAACCAATTCTAACCCCAGTCAGGAACCACCACTGATCATCGCCAATCCTAATTTTGAAGTACCCGCTGAGATAGCTTCCCTAGATAATGAGGAAGCTGGGGGAGAAGAAGTGGAACGATTAACGAGCAGTATTGATAATCGCTCCATCGATATTTCCCAAATTCCTTCCCCCAGTCTCCCCGGCACGAAAGACGAAGGAGAGGCGATTGGAAAGTAGCTTTAAATCAGAATTAGAGGAAGAGACTTATAAAGATAATCCCCTCCTCCTCTCAGGATTAGTCCTCGCTGGTTTCCGCAAAGAACAAAGTGGCAGCAGGGAAGACGGCATCCTCACGGCACAGGAAGTCTCTGCTTTGGATTTAGCGGGGACAAAACTAGTAGTCCTTTCCGCCTGCGATACCGGATTAGGCAAACTTGATGCTGGGGAAGGATTGTATAGCTTGCGTCGCGCCTTAGTCATTGCTGGAGCCGAAAGTCAGCTCATCAGCTTGTGGAAAGTGGAGGATAACGCCACCAAAGAATTGATGATTGCCTACTACGACAAACTCCTCGCCAACCAAGGCAGAAGCTCGGCACTACGGCAAACCCAACTAGAGATGCTCAACAGTGAAGAATATGCTCATCCCTATTACTGGGCTGCATTTATCCCTTCTGGTGATTGGCGAGGGATGGATTAGGAATTTAGAATTTAGAATTTAGAATTTAGAATTTAGAATTGGGAATTGAGAATGTGGTAGCAGGTGTCTCACCTGCCTGTGCCTCCCATGACAATTCTAAGCTTCTTGTGGAACAGGCATCTTGCCTGTCGGAAACATGCAAGGTGAATGCGTCTAAGCTTAGGTGTTAGTGCGATCGCAAATATCCAAAAATGAAAATTTCTATCTACAATATAGCGGTGCGTTACGCTCCACTTCGTTACGCTAACACACCCTACTGGCTCCTGCATTTATCCCTTCTGGTGATTGGCGAGGGATGAATTGAGAATTAAGAATTTAGGATTGGCATTGTCAGTAATCTAACATAGCTGCACTATTAGATTACTGTGGAACAGGCTTCTAGCCTGTCTCAATCTCTGTACTGGCACTGATGCCAGTTCCACAAATGAATCAATGAATAAGGATGACATGAGAAGTGCGATCGCTTTCTCTATCAGAGGCTACCTTATATGCGCACAACTTTTCCATTATCCTTTAATAATAGCATAAAAGAAAAGCCACAGGAGATGAATTTAGAATTGGGAATTGAAGTCCTCGCTCATCCAACCCATATCCTTGTGTAAGCCCAGCACACAACTAGTCAGATTGATTCAATATTATCGCGATCGCACGATGCCATTTTCTCTATTTCCCATACCTGTAACGTGCCTCATAATGATGTCAAGGGTTGCTTTGATTTGGCTTTGACCATGTTCTAATTTAGCTAACCGCTTCCGTGTTTCATCCCTAAAAGATTCTATATCGTGGGCTAAATATTCAAAGCCCTCTGAAATTCTCCCTTCTAGCTCTACATCCATCTCCAGTGTCTTGAGTCTTTGTTCAAACAAGATTATTTTTTGCTCTATCAAGCATTATAGTTGATTACTGCTTAACTGATTATTAGCCACTGAATTTAATCAGATCGTAGGTGTTAGTACTTAGAGAAGTGTGGGAAGATGGGAATGACAAAGAAAAACTCCCAATCCCCCATTCCCAAACAACAAATGACCAATGACCAATGACCAATGACCAATAACTAATTACCTTGATAAATTTGTTGTTCTCGATTAATGAAAATATCAGCTAAGGCTTGATAAGCTTCAGTCCAAGCAGCCATCACTTCTTCTGTTGCAGCATCTCCCAAAATATCCTTCATTGCTTGTAATAAACATTTCCCCACAACAGGATACTGTTCTGGTAAGACGTGAGTTTGTACGTGACGATAAGCAATCTTATCTACCGCTGCTTGCAATGCTTCGAGATTATCAATATTACTGGCATAACTATACACAGCGTTAGCAAGTTTTGTCGGTTGACTACCATTAGCTTGTGCAGACATATCGAACTGTGCTTTCACTTCTGGATATTGCTCAAACATAATCTCGTACATGCGAGTAGTAATTTGTTTACCCTGTTTTTTGAGGATGGGGGCGGTAGATTTGACGATATTGATAGTTTCTTGACTAATTACTTTCTTTGAGGAAGACTCTTCACCAAGAGCTAAAACAAAGGCAAGATTTTCTTGCGCTTGCACTGCATGAGGTGCATTGGCTGGCATAAAAACCAATACTCCTGGCACCAGAGCAATATCTTTCCCTTCTAAACTGAGGTTTCCTTTGCCTGCAACTACGGTGATAAAAGCGTTACGAATCGCAGTATGTTCTGCAATTTCTGTACCTGCGGCTAAACAAAACAAACTGTATTGAACGTTGTTATCTTTAAGTAAAACTTTACTCAAAACACCACTTGTAGGATATTCAATTAAATCCTGCAAATTAGCAGCAAAAGAATTGTTGGGTGTAGCTACAACAGTATTTCTCATTTTACGAAATTCCTATTTATCTAAATGACTAATGACCCTTGAGAAAGAAGGCAATAGGCAATAGGGAAGAGGAAAACAAATTGTTTATTCGATTCAATTGGGAGCGCGAATCGCTCCTGGGAAACTCTTCACTTATTACTTATTACTTATTACTTCACCAACTCATTACCAGTTGATAAATTGCAACAAAACCTACATAACCTGCGCCCAAAAAACGATGTAGTTGAGATAATTGCGATGCTCTTGAAAATTACGGCGCATTTGTAAGACTCTTTGACGCAAGTTAGGATGAGTTAACACATTCCAGGTAATTTTAACTACTCCTAATAACCCTTCATCCCGCACCATTTGACTAAAATTAAGTAATCCCATCGCCCCTGTTTGGTGCTGCTGTAAAGTTAAACCAGCTTCCTGACAAGCTGTCTCCCATTCTGAGAGGGTGAGAGGATTAGCATTAACCCGAATAGTTGCAGATAAACTTTTGAGCACTTGTGAGTTATTAGTGCGAATTAGCATTTCCTGGGAGAGAAACTTACCCCCCGGTTTCAGGTGAGCTCGAATTGCTGATAATATCTTGGCTTTTCCTTTAGCTGATTGCATAGTTAGGATAGCTTCAGCTAAGACATAATCGAACTTTTCCGTAATTTGTTCTAAGTTAAAGATATCTCCCTCAATAATTCTTATCTGATGCTCTAATCCCGCAGATTTAATATTTTCCCTGGCTTTAGCTACACTACCTGGATTTTTCTCTACTCCCACAACACAAACATCAAATCTTTTAGCTATGGCAATGGCACTTTCGCCAAAGCTAGCTGCTAACTCTAATACTGTCTCTCCTGGTTGAAAATTAGCCCAAGTAAACAGTTGTTCCGTGGCAGCTTTGCCTCCAGGGCGTAATATCCTCTTGCCTGCTGCTGCTAACACCTGATGACCTGGTGCCGTGGCAAAATTGAGAGTAGCTCTCATGAGTCAGTTCCCAAACTCGATATTCCTACTCTGGCATCAAGTTTCAGTCCCGTCTCTGAGGTAGCTCATGTTTCAGTATGAAGTTTGCAGAAGGCAGGAGGCAGGAGGCAGGAGGCAGGAGGCAGGAGGCAGGAGGCAGGAGGCAGGAGGCAGGAGGCAGGAGGCAGGAGGCAGAAGGCAATCCTAATGAAACAAATTTTTTCACCGTAATGATTATTAAAGGTTGCTCATCGATCGCTCACTTAAAACAAATCTCTATCTTTCAAGATTTAGCTACAACTCAACTAGAAAGTCTACTTCCCTATAGTTATGTTCGAGAATATCAGCAAGGTGAAATAGTTATCCACGAAGGAGAGCAGCTGCCTCAACAACTCCATGCTCTTATTACTGGAGGATTAGAAATTAAAAAGACTGCTGCCAATGGCAAAGAAACAGTAGTGCGTCTGATTCGAACAGGAGAACTTTTTGCCGCACCAGCAATTTTTGGCAACGGGATTTCCCCCGCGACAGCTATCTGTCAAATAAACTCGCAAATATTAACTATCGATCGCGATGCTTTATTACAGGCAATCTCCCACTCACCAGAAATTAGCTTGCAGATTTTGGCAGTCTTCAATCAGCGTCTACAACAACTCCACAATACCGTACATGGACTAATTTCTGAGCGAGCAATGGTGCGTTTAGTCAGACTGATTCAATATTATCGCGATCGCGATGGCACTTATGAGCTGGCAGCAGGAAGTTGTTTAAATATCAAGCTGCCTTACTATCAAATCGCTCGCAGCATTGGCATTACCTATGAAGAATGTGTGCGCTTGTTTAAAAAACTCAAGGGAATAGTGATTTATAAAAGAGGCGGGCAAATTATTGTTCAAGACTGGGGTAAATTAGAAGCACTCACTCAAGTTACTTAGCAGTAGTTCCTACAAAAACTATACTCATTCTTATTGTGGCACTGGCATCTTGCCAGTGGAATAGGTGTAGGTTGTACATACTATAATTGAGATGGCTTACCAGTGGAATCGGGACAAGGCAGCTACGAATCTTCGTAAACATGGTATCGATTTTGCTGACGCAGTATCTGTTTTCTCAGATGATCTGGCAATTACGATTTCTGACGAGCGGTTTGATGAGGAAAGATTTGTCATAATTGGTCTTGATGCATTGGGCAGGATTTTGGTAGTTGTCTATACACTGCGGGGAGATGAAATTCGGCTCATTTCTGCTCGCAAAGCAACTCGGCACGAACAGCAGCAGTATCAAGAGGGATAGACATGGAAGCAGAATATGACTTTAGTCAAGGGAAGCGAGGGGCGATTGAGCCGATACCATCAGGTAAAACTCGGATCACAATTCATCTAGATGATGAGGTTTTAGCGTGGTTTCGTGAGCAAGTTCATCTTGCCGGTGGAGGAAACTACCAAACCTTGATTAATGAAGTCTTGCACCAGCATATTCAAGAAAGCAGTCAGCCTCTAGAAGAAATTTTACGAACTTGAGCACATTGAGGGATGAAGTGCTTGCTGCAAGCTAACATAGGCTAGGAATAAAGGTAGCTTGGGTAGAGCCGCAAAACCCAATCTTCCATTAGGGCACTACTCTGGGAAAACATCCTGTAAATTACGATAACCACTGACAACCCTTAGAATTTCGACATTATCTTCAACAACACGATAGAAGATGATGTACCCCATCAGCAACAGTCCCCGTAAGCCTGGTTTCAGGTGAGTATAGGACTTACCCATGTAGGGATAACGCACTAAGTATTTGCACTTTTGGTTGAAGGCTTCTACGAAACGTTCGCCAGCGTCAATGCTTTGCTCTAGAAAATAGTCGGAAATTGCGTTTAAATCCTGACTGGCGGGAAGGGTAATCTGTAGGATTTTCATGCAGAAGCGGCTTTGGCAGCATTAATTTTATGGCGCAATTGAGCGAGTACCTCGTCTGCTGCTAAGACATCTCCTTGCTCTGCAGCTTGTAATCCTGCATCAATTTTGAGGCGGGTTTGTTCAACCCAGGCTATATAGTCTGGGGTTGCATCAGGGTTTTGCTGAATGATCTCGTCGGCAAGAAGAACTAGAGCGGCATCGATCGCATCTTCTATAGAGGTATACCTACCTTGCTGAGATAGGGATTCAAGAATTTTACTTTGCTGAGAACTTAGGGTAATTTGCATAGGGTAGTTGACTTGCTGTTTGTACTGGAGGACTCTGCTCTCTAATCTAACTAAACTCATTCCCATTGTGGCACTGGCATCTTGCTAGTGTACCCCCTCACAAACACTCTGCTGTTGGGTTGAACGATAGTGAAACCTAACACCTAATTTTCAACTGTGATGTTGAGTTGATAGTCGATAGGCACAGCAGCTTCAGAAACTACGATAAACTCATAAAAACCGGATGCTTGAATCTTACCTGACCAACTGTGCTCCTGGGAGTCTTCTATAATAGGTTTGATTCCCGGAGGACAATAGATACTGAATAAAGCTGAGGAATCAGCTTGTAGCTCTACCTGCATTTGCTGAGCTCTCTCTAGTTGGGCAATAAAAGCTTTACCTTCTCCTGGCTGGAGAGTACCATTTTTTTGAGTGAGTGTTTCTTGGTCAAAAACAATTTGCTCGACAGCATTTTGAGATTGCAACCTGCTCATTGTATCTTCAACAATGGCTTCCCAAACTTGCCCAATAGACTTGTCAGTTAATGATTCACGAGGTTGCTCAGGAAACTGGGTAAAGAATTTAGCATCTGCTAAATCATACACAGCAGTGCTACTGAGGTGTAGGCGATTAGCTTGCTCTTTCCAGCGCTTAAAGTCGGCTTTTTGATAGTCTCCCAAACGCTGCATTGCCGATTCACTCAAATTGAGCATCTCTATTTTATCGAGTAACTCAGCAGCGATCGCATCTCTGTTGGCTCTTAGCTCGGCATCTTTTGAGGAATTGCTGAGCTTGCGTCCTTGTTGCTGAGGATATTTAGCCCAAAACACCTCATAGACTAATTTATCGTAGAAGAAATCAGAATCAATACCCAAACTAGTGAGCTGCTCGTTGAGTCTTTGCTTACGCCGTTGCTCTTGGGGAGAAAATTTTAATGGCGGTGGCTCGTCGGTATCAGTTGCAACGAAAGGACTACTACCCTCAGCTGGTAACTCATTTTCTGGTAAAGATCGATTCTGGGATTCAATCCAAAGATTACCAGCCCACCAGCCAAAACTACCTGCACTGAGAATTATTATTAATGTTACTGGAATTTTCCATAACCAGCCTAATAATGGATGATTAAGCGTTGCTGGCTCCTCAGTCTCTTCTTCCTCCGCCACCGACTCGCTAGTTAAAGCTTGTATAACATCAGTAGCACTAGCAAAGCGATCGCTTGGTATGCGCTGTAGCATACGATCTAGAATATCCCCTAGCTTGGGACTAAGGCTAACTTCTCGCCGCCAATCCCAATTCATACTTTGAGGATCAATCAATTGGCTTGGCTCCTTACCCGTGAGCAATACCAACGCCGTTGCCGCTAGAGCATATAAATCGCTACTAGGAGAAGCCATTCCTTGTTGTATCTGTTCTGGGGGAGCATAGCCTATCTTACCCACTCGCGTCGCGGGTATCTTTTTCGTATCAAAGATGGTTCCCTGGAACTTCCTTGCTACTGTCACAGCTACTTGCTTGACTCCACCAAAGTCAATCAGTACTGGTTGTCCATCACTAGTGCGTAGCATCAAATTATCCGGAGCAATATCTCGGTGAATTACTCCCAAGGAGTGAATGTACTCCAAAACTGGCAAAATTTGCAGCAGCAGTTCAGTTACTTCCGTTTCCGTAAACTGCTGTCCCTGACTCTTGAGAGCCATAAGTAAGGCGTGGTAGGTTTGACCAACAACAAAATCTTGTACTAAAAATAGGGATATCTTATCCCCCTGTCTGGCTCGGAAGAGCTCTCTAAACTGAGGGATTTGGGGGTGTTCCAGCTGATAGAGAACACTAGCTTCTCGCTCAAATAGCTCTTGGGATTTTTTGGAGGCATAAGTGCTTTGAAAATGGGGGGCAAATTCTTTGAGAACACAAAGCTCCTTAAATCGGCTAAGATCTTCTGCTAGATAGGTGCGTCCAAAGCCACCTTGACCTAACTCACGAACAATACGATAGCGAGCGCCTAAAATTAGTCCCGAATGAATTTTCTTGCTCACCAAGTTCTCACCACATGTGGTACAAAAGCGATTACTAGGGGGATTCGCGTGTTGTTGAGTGCACAGCAGAGGCTTCATGAGGGTGAATAAACTGCAGGGACTGGATATATCATTTCCCTGAAAATTACTGGCATTTCCGGACTAATATCAAAAATATTAGTAACGGAGTAGGGAGCAGGCAATAGACAATAGGCAATAGGCAATAGGCAATAGGCAACAGGCAACAGGCAATAGGCAATAGGCAACAGGCAACAGGCAATAGGCAATAGGCAATAGGCAATAGGCAATAGGCAATAAGCAATAGCTATTTCCATAACCTGGTAGTGAATCTTGTCATTGACTGCATTCTTCATTCCCCATTCTTCATTCTTCATTCTTCATTCTTCATTCTGCATTCTATCTTTTTGTACTAGGCTCTAATATTGTAGAGTCAATTGCTCTTTGAGGCGACGAGATGATTCGGAAAGAACAAACTCAACGAGTGAGTGCAGCATTCCAAGAGTTCCTCGGCACTCCCCTAGAAATTAGACTCCAAAGACATCGGCAAGTTTCTCCAGAAGTAGCAGCTCTCGATTTATTTCACTCAGTTGCTAATACTGTTCCAGCTTACCAAGCTTTTCTGAAAGAGCACAGTATTGAGCCTGCATCAATTCAAACTTTTGAGGATTTCCAAAAGCTACCCCTAATTAACAAAGCCAATTACCATTCCCGTCACCCGATAGCAGATTTGTGCCGCAACGGACAGCTGGAGGAATGTGACATGATTGCTGTTTCTTCTGGCTCCACTGGCTCTCCCACTTTTTGGCCCCGCTTTTTGTCCGACGAACTCCAGATTGCTATCCGTTTTGAGCAGATATTCCACGATAGCTTTGCTGCTGATACTCGATCGACTCTTGCTGTCGTTTGTTTTAGTTTGGGTACTTGGGTAGGTGGTATCTACACAGCCAGTTGTTGTCGCTACCTTGCTAGTAAAGGCTATCCCATTACTGTCATTACTCCTGGTAGTAACAAGGAAGAAATCTTGCGAGTTGTACAGGGACTAGGTAATGCTTTTGAGCAAGTCGTGTTGCTGGGTTATCCCCCATTTCTCAAGGATGTTATTGACACTGGTATAGCTCGTGACGTGGAGTGGCAGCAGTATCAAATTAAGCTGGTAATGGCGGGAGAGGTGTTTAGTGAAGAGTGGCGTAGTTTGGTAGGAGAACGAGTTGGCTCAAACCACCCTTGCCACAACTCGGCTTCCCTTTATGGTACAGCTGATGCTGGGGTGTTGGGTAATGAAACACCTCTAAGTATCTGTATTCGTGGATTTCTCGCAGAGCATCCTGAGGCAGCTCGTACTTTGTTTGGGGAATCCCGCTTACCTACCCTGGTACAGTATGACCCTCTCAGCCGCTTTTTTGAAGTTGATGAGGGTACACTGCTGTTTTCTGGAGACAATGGTATACCTTTGGTGCGCTATCACATCTCTGATAATGGGGGGTTAATCTCCTATCAGGAAATGCTGCAATTCCTGGCACAATGGAATTTTGATCCAGTAGCAGAGTTACAGAGCCTGGGTATCAACCAGGATTCCTCCTTACCCAGAGGTGTTCATCCGCTACCTTTTGTCTATGTGTTTGGACGCTCTCACTTTACCGTTTCCTACTTTGGTGCGAATATCTATCCAGAAAATGTCACAGTCGGTTTAGAGCAGCCAGGGATTAGGGAGTGGGTAACAGGTAAATTTGTGCTCCAGGTTAAGGAGGATGCGGATAAAAACCGCTTCCTTTGGGTGGTAGTAGAATTAGCGCCAACCGTAACAGGTGATCAAGACAAACGAGATGCGATCGCTTCTTCTATTCTCTCCCAACTGCTACGGCTTAACAGTGAGTTTGCTAATTATGTTCCTGCTGAGTATCAGTTGCCTCAAGTAGAACTTGCTCCCACTGGAGAGCCGGAGTATTTCCCGATTGGAGTTAAGCATCGGTACACTCGGAAGGGGTGAGATCCTCTTTTAAAGAAGAATTGAAATGAACCACAAAGGCACAAAGGACACGAAGTAAGATATGGAATCGTTTCAACCTGTTTTATCTTATCTGGGTATTGGTATTGCTGTTGTTGTTGGTATTGTTTTAGTCATTTGGTTGTTTCTGTTTGTCAGGATATTTTTCGGCACTAAAGGATTACCCCAAGCAATAGGCAATTTTTTTAATCTTATTGCCGAAGGAGAAATTGACGAAGCCTATCAACTCACTACTGAGCATTTTCGAGCCCAGACTACTAAAAAGCAATTTCTCAAATTTATCAAGACTAATAAAATCAAACAGTTTCAGCGCACAAAGATGGCTATGCCGATTATCAAAAATGAAAATTGCACAATGGAAGTAATGCTGATTACTAAATCCGGGATAGAAATTCCTCTGAAAATGGGGTTAATCAAGAAAGGTAAAGATTGGCAAGTTGATGTGCTAGAAAATATCTGAGTTAATGGTTAATAAAATGGTATCACTACTTAACAATCGTTATAAAATAATCCGCACGTTAGGCAGCGGTGGGTTTGGTGAAACTTTTTTGGCAGAAGATACCCATATGCCTTCTAGTCGTCGTTGTGTGATTAAGCAGCTTAAACCTGTTACTAATAATCCACAAGTACACCAGATAGTGCAAGAGCGATTCGGGCGGGAAGCAGCTATTCTCGAAGAGTTAGGAGCGGGTAGTCCCCAAATTCCCAATTTATATGCTTATTTTTCTGAACAGGGGCAATTTTATTTAATTCAAGAATTTATTGAAGGTGCAACTCTGACTAATCTGGTACAACAACAGGGTTCATTGAGCGAAGCTTCAGTACAGAAAATTCTCAGCAATATTTTGCCTGTGCTGGATTACGTCCATAGTAAGCGCATTGTACATCGAGATATTAAGCCAGACAACATCATGTTGCGCTCTTCAGATGGCTTGCCAGTTTTGATTGATTTTGGTGCAGTTAGAGAAACCATGGGAACAGTGGTGAATTCTCAAGGCAATTCCACTAGTTCAATTGTTATCGGTACTCCCGGATTTATGCCTTCTGAGCAAGCAGCAGGACGACCAATGTATTCTAGTGATTTGTATAGTTTGGGATTAACGGCGATTTATTTATTGACTGGCAAGCTACCCCAACAGTTAGAGACAGATCCGTTAACAGGTGAAATTATCTGGCGACAAGATAGTGCGATCGCTAACGCTAGTTTAGCAGCAGTTTTGGATAAAGCGATCAAATCTCACGGACGCGATCGCTATGCCACTGCTAGAGAAATGCTTAATGCTTTGCAGGGTTCAGCTACTCCCATGCCACCAACTGTTCCTGTAGCTCCCATACCACCAACTATTCCTGCTGCTCCTGTACCACCAACTATTCCTGCTCCACCACCAGCACCAACCCAGCCACCAACAAGAACAACCTCCCATCTTCCCACCCAGGCAGTATCTCCAAGAAACTTACAAGCAACTACTCCTCCCCCTACTACTCAAGGAAGTAGCAAAGGCATAATTATTGCTAGTGCGATCGCAGGTACTTTAATTGGTGGTTCTATCATAGCTGGTCTTATACTCTCTAAGACACCCAACCAAATTTCACAACCAGTTAACCCAACTCCTTCAACTCCACCCACAACTTCACCTACAGTTGCAACTTCACCAACTCCACCCCCTACTCCTTCACCTACAGTTGCAAATTCACCAACTCCTCCTCCTACACCAGCTACACCTACACCTACACCAACTCCTCCTCCTACACCAACTCCACCAACTCCACCACCAACTCCTTCTAACTTAGATGAAGTTTTTCCGAATAACATTCCTTCTGCTTTATCCCCAGAAGATGCTTTTACTGAATGTCCGGGTAATACAAAACTTCACCTTGTAGGAGAAACTCCTTCCTTTCATTTTGCCGTGTGTGGGGAAAATCGACGTCCCACATTATATATAGGACAAGACAAAAGTAATGGTAATGGTATTAGAGTTCCTTGGAGAGGACCAAATGGTTTTCGCAATGGCAGCTATAGATATCTAGTTCCTGATTTAAGGGACAGAGATTTCACAGATCCTAGCCTACAGGTATATCAAGGAGAAAAGCTACTAGTTGATGAAAAAGTAACCAACTTATACAAGCGTCAACCTCCCCCCAGGTGAGTGAAAAAAAAGGTGGGGAGATGGGGGATGAGATATTTTTAGATGTTAGAAAGTTTTTCTTTCAAGCCGATGAGATTTGATTGGAAAAATTTAGTTCAACTCTTAGGGATAGCATCAGATTTAGTTCCGGACATGTTGCAGCAGCCAGCGGTTCGTAATCCCATAGCCGTAAGTTTAGGAGCGATTGGGGGAGCTTTGAGTCGTTATTACTTGAATCTCTGGTTTGCTAAGCAGTTTGGTAGCAGTTTTCCTTATGCTACTTTGTTTGTTAATCTAACTGGCTCTTTTCTTATGGGTTTTTTTGTTACCTTGGCTTTAGAGCGAGTGATGACTATTTCTCCAGAATTGCGTTTGTTAATAACTGTGGGATTTTTAGGTTCCTATACTACTTTTTCCAGCTATAAATTAGATACTATCAACTTAGCTAAAGGATACGGATGGGAATTAGCCATAATTTACTGGGTTGGTAGTGCTATTTTTGGCGTTCTTAGCCTTTACTTAGGAATTATTGTTGCCCGCTTGATTTAAAATAATACCAAATCAACTTTATTGTAGCAGTTCTCGTATCCGTGAGGTACATTCAATTTTCAGCTCCCATTCCCTATTCCCTATTCCTTTAATGTTAATCAGCGCGTTTCCTTCTTTGGGTGGAATTGTTTACTTGCCTCTACTGGCATTATCCCTACTGGCTTTCTCTCTAATTTTTGAACGCTTAGTATTTTGGTTGCGAGTTGTTAAGCGCCAGAACCTGATTATCCGAGAAGTTCTCAAACTCTACCAAAAAGACTACCTCTCATCATTTCGTAAGCTAGAACAAAATAGCGATCTACCGATCGCAAGGATTTTCTTGGCAGCATTGTCCCTGCAAAAACCCACCCCAGAGAAGTTTCGGCTGGCATTGGAAACTGCTGCTCAAGCAGAGTTACCTGTACTAAGGCGTTTTAGTACAGTGTTTGAGACAATCATTAGTATTGCCCCCCTCTTAGGTTTATTAGGGACAATTTTAGGATTGATTCAAGCTTTTAATGGTCTGATGATTGGCGATATTGGAGGTAGTGAGACTATCAGCGTAACATCAGGAATTGGTGATGCTTTATTTTCAACTGTAGCAGGGTTATGTGTGGCAATTTTTACGCTGTTATTCGCCAATACTTTTCGGGGATTGTATCGGCGTCAGCTAGCAGCAATTCAGGAGTATAGTGGTCAACTAGAACTGTTGTATTTGAACTATTACCAAAGTGGGGAGTAAGGCAAGAGGCAAGAGGCAATAGGAAAAGAAATTGTTTCTTCCATACTTATTACTCTTCAAAACCCGAATCAATGGACAAACTTCAGCAAACCCTACCTATTAAGAACTAATGACCAAGGAATCGTGGGGTCTTGAGCTAGCTGGTAGGATACTTTGTAGGCACCATAGCGGTTGAGGTGACTGGGGTCGGAAAATTTGTCGGGTTGAGTAATCAACAATTTGGTAAAATCTCGGAAGATCAATTCCCTTTCTATACTTAAGGTACGCATATACTGCTGAAATTCTTCTTCGTATTTTGTACGTACTGGATCTAAATATTCTGTGGTTAGAGGTAGGTCAACAAAAGCAAGACTAATACCGTGTTCTTCGGTAAATTGTAGGAGTGATTCAAGAGCAATATCTTGCTTTCCACTCAGTTGAAAAGATTCGTAGTCTCTGTCATAAGCACCGATAACTCTCGGATGTTCTTGGTAATAGGTAGCGGGATCGAAGCGTACTGACAAAGGCAGGAAACCATCTAAGTTGATGAACTCTTCTGCTGAAGCTACTTTCTCAGCATCTTGAAAGAGCTCGCTTGGGGAAGGATTATTTAGTTCTAGGAAGGTTGTTAATCCGACAAACTGCTCTCGCAGCAGGGACTTAAGTAAGTCTCGCTGAGGGTAAGTTGCCGAAACAGCTCCACTTTTCTCATTGAGCAGAGTATCAATTTCTTGATAGCTCCTACTCAAAGCAGTGAAAATTTCCGTAGTTTGACTCTGTTTTTGGCTTGGTGAATTATTGAGATTAGGGAAGGTTCCATCTGCTAGATGCTGGTAACCAATGGAGGTTGCGATCGCATTATAAGTCTTATCTACCCGACCACTGTTAAAGGCCCTAGCGCCATCAGCCCAAATAATTAATTTCGGCAGTTGCTCTGGAGTTAGCAGGCGACGAGTCATCAAGTCTACTACCTGAGCTGTCGCACCGTTGATACCAAAGTTAAATACTTCAATGTTCTGATAACCTTGAGTTGCTAAGGCATCTTCCAGGGCTTTGGGATCTACACCCCGGAGTGCCCTAGAACTACCCATAATGAGAATATCAGGGGAACCACCCTTAAGAAGCCGCTGTTGATAAAGAGCTAGTTTCTGATCTAAGAGAGGGTTGTTCAAAGTTGGATTAGGAGAGCGTGCCGCAGCTAAAATTGCCGCTGTCGCAGCACTGGATTTCTCTGGAGTTAGAGAATTATCTATCTGTTGCTTAGCATCATCTGCATAGTTAACAATTACCTTCTTCTCCCCTTCAGTAGTGAAGCCAGAATCATTGAACTCATCAGCATCTAGATGGCTGTTTTTTTGCAAGGACATTTGAGGTAGAGGCATTGATGTTACTTCGCCCCCTTGCGGCTTTAACCCCAACCAAGACTCAGTTTGAGAGCCCAGCTGTTGACCAATCAACCAATCTGCTTGTGTGGTTAATAATAATCCCAAACTACCCCAGACAAGGGCTACTTTCATGCCTAGAGCAGAGGAGAAACTACCAGTAGCAGTGGATTTAGCCGCTTTTACCTTAGTTTGGCGACTCGTTGGGAAAAGATTACCATTACCACTCCTAGAGCCTTGGTTAACTTTGGCTAGCTCTTGATTTTCTTCTAGAAGTACAAACAACTGAGAAGAACACAACCAAAGTTTCATTCTATCAGCTATTGCCTGACCAATTTGCTTGAGACTTTGATCAGAATGTGTTATTGGAGTCTTATTCTGAATAGCTTCAGTGGGAGCCACCAGCTCATCCAAATAGGCATCTGAGGGCGCAAACTCTGGAGTTGCCTCTGGTACTTTACGGGAGCGATGGAAAAAGTTAACTCCGTGATTCCAGGAAGGAGAGGTAGCACCAGCACGACGTCCATAAACTCGCACTCCCACAATCTGAGGAATCGCAAGTTGGCGGATAAAACGGGCAACGGGAGAACCTACTTGAGCTTGAGGCGGACATACTGGTGCTTCACTCATTACATGCAAGAGGTTGTCCTTGCGGCGAATTTTTACCTGAATGCCGCCAGTTGCCAATCGCCGCTCCAAATCAGGATTGAGTAACCTTTCTAACAAAAAAGTCAGGGCTTCTTGATTTCCCTGCTTAGCTAAGTCATCGGTAGATATGGCTAGAGATTGATTTTCTGCTGCTGGTAGGTTTAGCCAATCGATCCAAGCTGGCTTTTCCTGCTCTGGAACTAGAGAGCCATGATCAGACTCAACACCATAAATTGTCATCCCTTGGATACCTTGAGGGGCTAGAGACTCCAACAAAGGTTGAATCAACTTCACTGCTGTTTGCTGCTCAGGGGTAGCGTTTTTCTTGGCCACCAAGACGCTGCAAAATATGTGTAGTGTGGATTCTTTCTGGACAGCTCGCACGAGCAGACCTTGTGATGCTAACGTCTGATTTAACATCCAAGCGATCGCTTGTACATCTCCCCAATGTGCCCAATCTTTGAGCATGATTTCTGGAGGGGTTAAATCCACCCGCAGCATCCACTCTGGAGCTGCTTCCCCACTAACCTGAGAGCAAATTGCCGCATCTCGGAATCCTTGGAGACGCAAGTTGCGTAACTGCTCAATTACGAGATTTGCCAACAAGGACGAATCAGGGCTGTAGTCAGAATTACAAATTACCCAAAGACGCTGGTTAACCGATGGTTGGGATTCTTCTGTTATTTCTGGTTCGGTGACTTCTGGTGCCTCATTCTGCGCTAATGCTTCTGGAAGGTTTTGGACAATTACTTTAACACTAACCCCCAGAGTACGAAGAGGTTCCCTCAGATAGCTGGCAATTGCCTCTGGTGATTCTGAACCAGCGCTACTTTCTTCTTCATCCCTCAACTCTTGGTTGCTTGTTAAGGTATCTGCTGAATCTGGAGCTGATGTTTCAGATGCTTTGGCATTATTCCTTAGGGGCTGCTTGAGCTTAATTTGTTTGATCCAATCTGGGCGCTCTTTGCCCAAAGTGCGCCCATAAACGGTAATCTCTTCTATAGGATTTGCCGAATCAAAAGGCAACTTTGCTTCTCCCTGCTGTCCTTTGAGCGCCTTAATCAAACGGCTCACTATCTTTTTTGCTTCTAAACCTTGGTCACTCTCACAAAGAATTTGCAGGCTATTGCCTCGCAATCTAATTTTTAAGCACACACCTGGCTGCCCCATAACATTGTGTACCCACTGAGCAAGGGAGGATGAATGGGTAGCAATAGCCTTAGGAGATGTTTCCCTGGGGTGCGCTTGCAGCACGGGATCTTTTGGGGAATGCTGAGTGACATCCAACATTACAAATTGTGTTCTTTGTCCTTTGTCCTTTGTACCAATGACCAATGACCAATGACCAATGACCAATATTTGCTGATTGACCCATGTTGAATGCCAACCCTACCATAAATCTATCCAAAAAGGTAAGCCTGTTCCAGGGAAATTATCTATGCGGCAATGGCAATTACTAGATCTAGAATAATCCTATGCAAAAAACACACTCCCCAATTCTTAAGCTCCAACTGTTATAGTTCCAAAGCTGATCCTTACGAATACCTATACTACTCAATAGCAATGTCATATTCCTCTCTCAAGCAGCACCAAGCTGTCCCTTTGAACACTGCCAAATCAGTAATTTCTACAGAATTACTTTTAAGTCTAGCAACTGCTCCGATGCTGTTAGGTCTACTCTCAACTCAAGCTGTCTTTTCCTGGTTACAAGAGGCAGGCATCAACAGCGAAGAATTGTTTCGAGGGGAACGTTTACCGATTCTCCACTTTCCAGATTCACAAAAAGCGACGGGGAAGCGAACTTCTTAAAGGAGTTGGAGGAAATGTTGCCCCGCCGCTTTTGTCATTAGTAAGCGTGTCATTGGTCATTAGTACACTGATTCATCATAATGAAATTACTTTTCGGAAACATATAGCAGTAGAATCTGTAAACTTAATCTAACTGAGGATAGATTTTATGAGTTTCCTACTCCAATCATCTGAACAGGAATTTGCTGTGCCTTCTCCCTCTGAATCTTTTTTACGACATCGCCTCACAATTATTGAAGATTGTTGGGAATTTGTTCTGTGCTCTGAATGTGGGCAGGAACTTGTGGACTTGCTCAAACAGCTGCGAGACTTGTGTTCACCAGAAGGACAGACAACTGCCAAACCAGAGTCATCTGTAGTCCAAGTCATTGAAAAACTTGACCTTAATGCTGCAATCCGGGCATCACGAGCTTTTGCCCTTTATTTCCAGTTAATTAATATTGTTGAGCAAAATTACGAACAGCGGGGTCAAAAGCTCTCACGACGTGCCACCTACAAAGTTCAAGGAGGAACAGATTCACAAACTTTAACAGCCTCCCTCAACCAAAAGGAAGTTCCTCTGGAAAGCTCATCTGTTAACCCTGGGGAGAAAGAACCGCAAAATGTTGGTCCAGTTGCTGATTTACTAGAAAAAAGTTGGCAAGAAGACAAGGAGCAGCAACAAGATTTAGGTACATTTCACTGGTTATTTCCCCATTTGCGTAGGCTAAATGTACCGCCTCAGTATATTGAGCGGCTTTTGGAGCATCTCGATATTCGGTTAGTGTTTACAGCTCACCCCACAGAAATTGTCCGCCACACGATTCGGGGTAAACAGCGACGCATTGCTAATATCCTACAAGAGCTAGACCAAGCAGAGGAAGCATCAAGAGCATTAGGTTTAACCTCTTCCTGGGAAATAGAAGAATATATTGACAAACTCAAAGAAGAGATCCGTCTGTGGTGGCGTACTGATGAATTGCACCAAATTAAACCAACAGTACTCGATGAAGTAGATTACACCCTCCGCTACTTCCAAGATGTACTCTTTGAGGCAATTCCCCAATTGTATTACCGCCTCAAGCAAGCTTTAAATATATCTTTCCCTTGGCTCAAACCGCCAACCAAAGATTTCTGTCAGTTTGGCTCTTGGGTTGGTTCAGACAGAGATGGTAATCCTTCGGTAACACCTCAAGTCACTTGGCGAACTGCCTGCTATCAGAGGGATTTGGTTCTGGGTGAATATATTGAGTCAATAGACCGTTTGATCAAGTTGTTGAGTCTTTCGTTACACTGGAGTAACGTCTTACCAGAGTTATTGGAATCTCTAGAGCAAGACCGTTCCCAAATGCCAGACGTTTATGAACGGGTTGCTATCCGCTATCGGCAAGAACCTTACCGACTCAAACTTACCCATATACAACAACGGCTAGAAAATACCCGCGATCGCAACCTACATCTTTACAATCGCCGTCTCTACAATAATAAGGAAGAGCAACCACAACAAAAGTTTCCCGATATTTCTAGTCCCAGTATCTACCGCTCTGGAGCTGAATTTTTGGCAGAATTGCGTTTAATTGAGCGCAACTTAGCGGAAACTGGGTTGAGCTGTCGGGAATTGGAGTATCTAATTTGTCAGGTAGAAATTTATGGCTTTAACTTGGCACACCTGGATTTCCGCCAAGAAAGCACCAGACACTCAGATGCTCTCAATGAGATTACTGATTACCTGCAAATTTTGCCCAAGCCTTACAATGAGCTCTCAGAAGCAGAGCGCTCCCTGTGGTTAGCGACGGAGTTGCAGACTCGACGTCCCTTAATTCCAGGAGAATTACCATTTTCTGACAAGACAGTGGAAACCATTGAAACCTTCCGGATGCTGCGGCAAATGCAAGAGGAGTTTGGTTGCCAAATCTCCCAGACTTATATCATTAGCATGAGTCACGATGTCAGCGACCTTCTGGAAGTACTATTACTAGCTAAAGAAGCTGGACTTTATGATCCAGCAACAGGTATTAGCAATGTTCGGGTAGTACCACTGTTTGAAACTGTGGACGATTTAAAGCGTGCTCCAAAAGTAATGAGGTCTCTGTTTGAGTTACCCTTGTATCGCGCCTGCTTAGCTGGTGGTTATGAGTCCCTAAATGGTGAGGAGTTACCTCGGAGTAGTCAGTCAATCAACCTGCAAGAGGTGATGTTGGGTTACTCGGACAGTAATAAGGATTCTGGCTTCCTCAGTAGTAACTGGGAAATCCACAAAGCTCAGAAAGCACTACAAAAAGTTGCCCAGGAATATGGGGTAGCTTTACGCATCTTCCACGGACGGGGAGGCTCAGTTGGTCGGGGTGGTGGCCCAGCCTATAAAGCCATTCTCTCACAACCAAGTAGTAGTATCAATGGGCGCATTAAGATTACGGAGCAGGGAGAAGTTTTAGCCTCTAAGTATTCCCAACCAGAACTAGCTCTCTATAACCTGGAGACAGTAGCCTCAGCAGTAGTTCAAGCTAGTTTGCTGGGAACTGGCTTTGATGATATTGAGCCTTGGAACCAAATCATGGAAGAATTAGCGACGCGATCGCGTAAACATTACCGTGCTTTGATTTACGAGCAACCAGACTTGCTGGATTTCTTCCACAGTGTAACCCCAATTGAAGAAATTAGTCAGTTGCAAATTAGCTCCCGACCAGCGCGGCGGAAAAGTGGTAAGAAGGATTTAAGCTCTCTGCGGGCTATTCCTTGGGTTTTTAGCTGGACTCAGAGCCGCTTTTTACTACCTGCCTGGTATGGTGTAGGCACAGCTCTAGCAGACTTTTTGCAGGAAGAACCTGAGGAAAACTTGAAGCTACTGCGCTACTTCAATCTTAAGTGGCCGTTTTTCAGAATGGCTATTTCTAAGGTAGAAATGACCTTATCCAAAGTAGATCTGCAAATGGCATACCACTATGTGCGGGAATTGTCAAAACAGGAAGACATTGAACGCTTTGAGCGCTTGTTTGAACAGATTGCCAAGGAATTCAACCTCACCAGTGATTTAGTGCTCTCAATTACAGGGCATAAAAAACTTCTAGATGGGGATCCAGATTTACAGCGATCGGTACAATTGCGCAATGGTACAATTGTTCCCCTAGGGTTTCTCCAGGTTTCTTTGCTCAAACGCCTGCGTCAACATAACCATCAGTTAGCATCTGGGGTAGTCCACTCCCGTTATAGCAAAGGGGAGTTACTGCGAGGCGCACTGTTAACCATTAATGGTATTGCTGCTGGGATGCGCAATACGGGTTGATAATCAGGGGAAAAGGAGATTTTTCTTTTTCCCCTTTACGCGATGTGCAACACCGGATTTAGTATGATTCCACAACCAGGAGGCTACCCTCATAATAAACTTTGGGTTCCTCCACAACAGGCGTTAAGATAATTTTGCCATCTTGCATCTCTAAATTAAGTGATGTTGAGACAGCTAACTTGAGCTGATCTTGCACCGTTTGAGGCAGTTGGATACGTCCTAGTTCATCAATACTGACAGCTACCATAACCTAACACCAGTAACGCGAATGTTAGGTTTCACTATCGTTCAACCCAACCTACCAAAAAGTCTTCTCTATTCTAAATTCTAAATTCTAAATTCCCTATCCCCCATTTTCTATCTCCACTGGCTCTATCACCTCTGCTGGCTCAAAACCAAAAATCCGAGAGTAGAAGTAAAATTCCCCATCGAGAGTACGCTTGATATTCTCGGCACGGCGGAAACCATGCTGCTCTCCTGCATAGGCAACATATGCTACTGGTAATCCCTTAGCTTTCAAAGCTTCTACCATCATTTCGGCTTGATTAGGCGGTACAACTTTATCTTCGAGTCCTTGGAAGAAAATCACCGGACAAGAGAGTTTATCTGTAAAATGAATAGGCGATCGCGCTTGATAAATATCTTGCCGTTCTGGATAGGGTCCAATCAAGCGGTCTAAGTAGCGGGATTCAAATTTGTGGGTATCTTTTGCTAAAGCTTCTAAATCACTGACGCCGTAGTAACTAGCTCCGGCTTTAAACACATCTCGGAAAATGAGAGCTGCTAAAGTAGTATAGCCTCCCGCACTACCACCCGCGATCGCTAAGCGCTCTCCATCGACTAATCCTTGCTCTGCCAGATATTTAGCACCATTAACGCAGTCATCAACATCCACAATGCCCCAATTGCCTCTAAGTCGCTCCCGATATTCCCTACCGTAGCCGGTGCTACCACCATAGTTAACGTCCAAAAAAGCAAAGCCGCGACTAGTCCAGTATTGAATTTTTAAACTAAATGTACTGGATGTTGCTGCGGTTGGTCCACCGTGACTTTTAACTACTAGGGGTGGTTTTTCCCCAGCAGGTGCCTGGTAATCTTGATTTTGGGGAGGGTAGAAAAAGCCATAGGCTGTGAGACCCTGTTGTGTAGGAAAAGCGATCGCTTGAGGTGTACAGAGATATCCTGGACTAATCTCCAACTTAGTTGACTCTCGCAGCACCTTCATTTTCCCTGTTGCTAAATCTAGCTCTACCATTGCGGTGGGTTTCGATGCTGAACCAGCAATAAATACAGCTCTACCAGGGGTAACCTGAAGCGAAGAGATACTAGTGTAAGGTGTTTCAATTACCTCTAATTGTTTTGTCTGGAGATTGAGACTCGCCAAGTAGGAAATGCCATCCTGGCTGTAAGTGCAGATAAGGCGATTTTCTGACTCAAAGCCATAAGTGGACATGCCAAACACCCACTGAGGAAGTCCAAACTCCGCCGCCATCTCCCACAATGGCTCAACTTCCCCATCTAGGTTAGAAGGTTGCCAACGGTAGAGATTCCACCAACCAGTACGATCTGACACAAAGTATAGTACCCCAGTTGGTGACCACTCTGGCTGAAAAATCGATTCATCAACCCCACCAGCAACTAATTGAGCTTCTCCAAGGGTGCCATCTTCCTGAATTTTGGCAACCCAGAGTTGAGTGCCATCCCAAGGCATATTGGGATGATTCCAGCTGAGCCATGCTAGTTGAGAGTTGTCAGGACTCAGACAGGGAGAGGAGTAGAAGTCGTTTCCAGTAGCTAATATTTGTATATTTGGAGTAAGTTCCCCTACAGTCTTACTCTGCTCCAAACTAATACTAACCAAACTGTTGACTGGTTCTCTACTCCCATCAACATGGTCTTCTCTTACACAGATTAGGCGTCTATGTTGCCAATCAATTACCCCATCTGCATAGCATGCTTTGGCTTCTGGTGTTAGGGGTTGGGGTTCAGAGCCAGGGGTTTGTTGGTAGAGACGTTGGTCGGCAAAATTAGAGAAGTAAATTGTACCGTTGTTAACAGCCAAAGCAGCACCACCATACTCATGAACCCGAGTACGAGCATTGAAGGGAGCTGAGAGCATGTCACTTATGAGACCATCTTGTGTTCGTCGTACAATGACATTGCGTCCTGCTTCTGCTGCTCGTCCCTCAATCCAGTAGATATCATTACCATCTAAGACAATGCTCCCCAAGCCAATGGAGCCAGCAACAATTAGGTCAGAGGTAATCGGGGATTTCCAGGAACCATAAGGGGCAATTTGCGGTTTGGTCATTTGTTGTTGGTTATTGGTTATTTTATTAGTTACTGAGGAGCAAACTTATAGTTTAAAATGTAAAACCCGATTAGTATAGGGCACAAGGGCAGGAAGTAGTCCCAATCAAAGGTGATGAAAGAAGAATTTTGTCTGCTCCTCGGTCCCTATGGCCTATTACCTATTGCCTACTTACAAGCCAGAAGCATCCCAGGCATCTCTATCAATTTCGTGGATTTAATCAGGAAAAATTTATTTCCCCACTATATAAGATTGATCTGAACTCTGGTAATCAAAGTTTGTATCAAGCTAATAATTTACGACTCCAACCAATAACCAATAACCAATAACCAATGACCAATGACCAATTAGTGACTATCCAGAGTGGCTCGATTTTAATATATATAAGGGAGATGAGTTATCCTGTATCAAAAATTACAAATGTATGATCTTATCTGGCTCCTAGCTTGTGCTGGTTTGGTTTTCCTAATGCAGCCTGGCTTTATGTGTCTGGAGTCAGGGCTAACTCGATCAAAAAACAGTATCAATGTCGCCGTCAAAAACTTGGCAGACGTTGGTATCTCAGTAGTCTTGTTTTGGGCATTTGGTTATGCTCTGATGTTTGGAGCTTCTTTTGCCGGATGGATTGGCACCCAAGGCTTCTTTATCGAACTTGATACTAACCCCAAACTAGCCGCTTTCTTTATTTTTGAGGCAATGTTTTGTGGTACTGCTACCACCATTATCTCAGGGGCAGTGGCAGAAAGATTGCGATTCACTGCTTACCTACTTATTACCCTGCTAGTTTCCGGTATTATTTATCCTATCTTTGGTCATTGGGCTTGGAATGGCGTTGAGACAGGCAGCCTTGTTGGTTGGCTGGGGAAGCTTGGCTTTGTTGATTTTGCTGGCTCGGCAGTCGTTCACAGCGTTGGGGGCTGGGTTTCTTTGGCAGCTTTACTGGTTATTGGTCCCCGTACGGGTAGATTTAGTGATAATGGGCGCTCTCGTAAAATCCACGGCTCTAATATGCCCTTTTCTGTTTTAGGGGTAATGCTGTTGTGGTTGGGTTGGTTGGGGTTTAATGGTGGCAGTACCCTTGCCTTAAATGACCAAATTCCTAGGATTATTGTCCATACCATCCTGGCTGGTGCTAGTGGCATGATAACTACAGTAGCGATCGGTTGGTATCAGCGCAAGCTACCGGAGGTAGAATTGCTTATCAGTGGGTCAATTGCTGGATTGGTATCAATTACCGCCTCCTGTCATGCCGTAAACACTCCAGAAGCACTACTTATTGGCGGTATTGGTGGAGCAGTTATGCTCTTTGCCAACTATTGGCTCGAGCGCTGGCACATTGATGATGGAGTGGATGCTGTAGCGATTCACGGAGTTGCCGGGGTTTGGGGTATCTTGGCAGTCGCTTGGTTTGGTGACCCAGAACTATTAGGCACTGGTTTGAGTCGGCATAGCCAGCTGCTCGTGCAGTTGCTGGGTATTATAGTGGCTTTTGTTTGGGCTTTTGGTTTAACTTACCTGGTGCTGTCTATTACCAATCGCTTCTTCCCCCTGCGAGTTTCCCTTGAGGAAGAAGAAATTGGTTTGAATGTTTCTGAACATCAAGCTAAAACGGAAGTCTATCAACTGTTCCAAGTAATGGATAAGCAGGCAAAAACCCAAGACTTCAGTTTGCGAGTACCGGAGGAACCATTTACCGAGGTAGGAAAAATTGCTCACCGCTACAATCAGGTAATGGATTCATTAGAAGTCTACGCCAATCAACTCCAAGAATTCAATGCTACTCTCGAGCAAACAGTTGCTCAACGTACAGCGGAACTTGCGGAAGCGAATGCTGAGTTGCAACGTTTGGATAGGCTCAAAGATGAGTTTCTCGCCAATACCTCCCACGAATTGCGCACTCCCCTCAATGGCATTATTGGTATTGCTGAATCTCTAGTTGACGGTGCTACTGGTTCCCTATCTAACCAGACTTGCTTTAATTTAAACCTGATTGTTTCCAGTGGGCGGCGTCTGTCCAACCTAGTCAATGATATCCTCGACTTCTCCAAAATGTTCCACAAAAATATTGAGCTGCAACTCAAGCCAGTGGGACTCCGAGAAATTGTAGAGGTAGTGCTTAAGCTCAGTCAACCCCTGATTGGTCACAAAGAGTTACAACTAATTAATGGCATTCCTAATTATCTTCCTCCAGCCAATGCGGATGAGAATCGCTTACAACAGATTCTCTACAACCTGATTGGTAATGCCATTAAGTTTACTAAATCCGGCACTGTAGAAATTTCAGCAGTAATTTTAGAGACGGAGACACGGAGACGCGGAGACACGGAGACGCGGAGACACGGAGACAAAGAAACAATCCCCGATTCCCAATTCCCAATTCCCAAACAACAATTAACTATTTCCGTTCGCGATACTGGTATCGGCATTCCAGAAGAGAATTTGAACCGCATTTTTGAATCCTTTGAACAGGCTGATGGTTCCACTGCTCGTGAATATGGCGGTACTGGTTTAGGTTTAGCAGTTACTAAAAAGCTAGTGGAGCTTCACGGAGGGGAAATTAAGGTTGAGTCTAGTGTAGGTCAAGGCTCGTGCTTTAGCTTTACTCTACCAGTTGCTACTGGTCAAACTTCAGTTATTACCGCTCAGTTATCGGAGTTACCCTTAGCAAGTCAGCAGCCTACAGTAACAAAAGTTATAGATAACACACAGGAAACCAACAACCAACAACTAACAACCAATAACCAACAACTAACAACCAACAACCAACAACTAATAACAAATCAGTTCAAAGTCCTGATTGTAGACGATGAGCCAGTAAATCTACAAGTACTTGTCAATCATCTGTCTTTGGAAAATTATGCGATCGCTCAAGCTGCAAATGGCATAGAAGCCTTAGAATTGATTGAGCATGGTTTTGAACCTGACTTACTTTTACTAGATGTAATGATGCCGAAAATGACCGGCTATGAAGTATGTCAAAAGGTTCGAGAGAAATTCCCTGCTACTGAACTGCCTGTTTTAATGTTGACTGCTAAAAACCGGGTTTCCGATGTTGTGGAAGGATTGAGTGCCGGTGCTAATGATTATTTAAGTAAACCAGTCTCCAAAAAGGAACTACTAGCCAGAATTAGAACTCACCTACAACTCTCTCACCTCAATGCTGCCTACGGTCGTTTTGTACCTCACCAATTTCTGCAATTATTGAACAAGGAAAGTATTATTGATGTCCAACTAGGTGACAATGTGCAGCAGGAAATGTCAGTGCTATTTTCCGATATTCGCTCCTTCACTACCCTATCGGAAAAAATGACACCACAGGAAAATTTCCAGTTTATCAATTCTTTTCTGTCCCGCATGGAGCCTGCCATCATCGAAAATCATGGCTTTATTGATAAATATATCGGCGATGCGATTATGGCACTGTTTAGCGGACAAGCGGATGATGCCGTCAAAGCTGGGATTGCCATGCTGCATCAACTAGCTGCATACAATCAACATCGGGTAAAATCTGGCTATCGACCGATTGAGATTGGTATTGGCATCAATACAGGGGATTTGATGTTAGGTACAGTGGGCGGACAGTCTCGGATGGATGGCACAGTAATTAGTGATAATGTTAATGTCGCCTCTCGAATTGAAGGATTGACCAAAAAGTATGGGGTTTCAATGCTAATTTCTCACCAAACTTTTGGTTACTTGAAAAATTGTAACGACTATGCCTTTCGTTTCATCGATCAGGTCAAAATGAAAGGTAAATCGGAATTGGTGAGTGTCTTTGAAGTTTTTGATGCTGATGAACCGAAAACTAAAGAGAAAAAAATGCTGACAAAAGCCACTTTTGAAGAAGCTTGTTTGTTCTACAGTCAGCATTTTTTTCGTGAAGCAGCACAACTGTTTAAAAAAGTCTTAAAGGTTATGCCCGATGATAGAATAACCCATCTTTATCTCAAGCGCTGTCAAGAAAAGTTTTAATTGAAAGTTTAGTGTCGCGACGGGTGAACGAAAAAAAGGTTGGGGAAAAGGATCAGCAGACACGGAGACGCATCAGACGCGGAGAATGCAAATGCCACCTAAAATTTCGCCACCAGCGTCCGACAGCACAATGCACCCTACAAGATTAGCGATCGCATTTATCGCGGCAATTAAGCGAGCACTTCACTACACTCAATCGTTAATGAACAAACACAACAATGCAACAACAGCAGCAGCAATCCCCAACCACGGAGATTGACTCGAAAGGGTTATTAAGGATTCTATCGCGCTGCACTAGGCTAACGGAAGCTGAACACAGTGGTTCGAGATGTCGATGCTATTGGTAGAGAGCTAATATTTAAGGTAGTGTCGCTCTTGTTGCAAATATCAAGATGGCAGAAACTTCCCAAAAATCCTTTCTTGTACGAGCCAGTGAGATAGCAGAGCAAGAGTCTAGCTTCTCTCATCCAATGAACCCTAACTCACTCATTGCTGGCACCCGTCTCAGCCCTCTTGTTGGACTCCAAAGGGTAGGCGTAAGTCTTGCTAAGATACCACCTGGGAAAGAATCGTTTATCTATCATTCTCACCATCGAGAAGAAGAATGGATTTATATTATTTCAGGTCGGGGGATAGCAGAGATTGATGAAGAAGAGTTTGAAGTCGCTACAGGAGATTTCATGGGTTTTCCCACACCATCGGTAGCACATCATCTGCGCAACCCCTATGATGAGGAGTTGATTTATCTAATGGGTGGAGAGAATCTTGATGTTGAGATTGCAGACTTTCCTTACCTGGGTAAGCGAATGCTTAGACGTGGGCAAGATGTAGAGATTTACGATGTATCCAATGCTCAAAGTTTTGGTTGACTAGATGACACCGAATCGGAAAAGAAGAATTAGTAAAACCAAAAGACGTTTGCTCGCCTTCACTGCTGTTGTTGGCTGTGGAGCTATGTTTTACTTGCTGCTGAATCGACTTGGTTTTGTGATGCCTCTCTCAGAAATACCATCTGTACTTTGCTGGAGCTCTTGTAACCCTAAACAGCCTGTTCATCCTTTATTGGAGGGTGAACAACTCCTCAACTATCAGCAGTCATTACAAAAGCTTTTGCAAGAGGAAGATGTAGAGCGAGAAAAAGTTTCGATTCTTGTTGAGAAGTCTCATTATAGATTGACTGTCTTTTACAACCTCCAACCCATCAAATCCTATCCAGTAGTTTTTGGCAGCAATCCCACTGGAGACAAACTTCATGAAGGCGATCGCAAAACTCCTGAAGGTGTGTATTATATTCATGATCTCTACCCTCATCCAAGCTGGTCAAAATTTATCTGGTTAGATTACCCAACACCACAATCTTGGCGAGAACACTTTCGGGCAAAGTTAGAGGGAAAGATAAATTTGCTCCTTCCCATTGGTGGGGAAATAGGTATTCATGGTGTGCCCATGGGAAATGATACCCTGATTGAGCAACGCTCAAACTGGACATGGGGATGTGTTTCTCTCAAGAACAGTGATGTAGATGAGATCTATCAGTTTGTTGGCAGTGGAAACTTGGTTGAGATTGTTCCATAACACTACAATTATTTCCCAAGAATAATCTACTGGCTTGGCAAGTTTAAAAATGAGCAAAAAAATATCTCTAATCTGTCTTGCTTTAATTGTGGGATTTATCCTCTTATCGCCTCGTTTAACTATGGCGCAATCACTATCGAGCTTACAATCTCGCATCTTTCGACTAGAGTCTGAAAATGCTCAACTGCGCTCACGCTTTAGCCGCCTTGAGGGGGAGCTATCTCGCCTTGGGGGGAGATTACCTTCTCCAACTCCAAGGAGTAACATACCAGCTCCGGTAGTGCCTCCAAGAGCCAATCAACAAGTATCATCGTCAGATCCTATGTTTCAACGACTAGCCACGCTGGTGATTGAGCTGAAAGAGCGCATTAATGCTTTAGAGGAACAAGTGGCTGAACTCGAAAAGCGGTAAATTGCTGCTGCGCTCCATGGCTGAAAAATACAATACCTAATATTATGTCCGGTTGAACACTTACACTTTGGTGGGAATAAGGCAGAGGGCAGAGGGCAGAAGGCAGAAGGCAAGGTAGAAGGGAATAATAACTGTTTAGGCGGACATGATATAACAATTCCTTCCCTCACAATGGGTAAACGAAATATGAGGTGGGATTTATAGCCTTAGTGTTCAAAAAATCATAAGTTCTCCTTTGTATCTCTATCTCCCCACACTTCCCACACTCCCCACACTTTTTGAAAGCTCACCCCCTCACAATCCATTACCAATAAGGATAAATGGAGCCCAGTAGTAGGGATGATGTAAACGCTCCTGTACCCTTGGGGTTAACTCACCTTGAATATATCTCGCTACAATTGTTCCCCGCTGCTCACCCAAAGCGGTATAATCTCCAGTAATTAAGGCTATTTGGGCTTGCTGTAGAGCTTCAGCTTTAGTGAGATTGTTCTGTGTTAATGCCTCATAGAAAGCATTCATCAAAGCCTGAGTACCACCATCATTAACAGACCACAAAGAAGCAATGGCTGCCTTGGCTCCAGTTTGCTGCATCAGGTAGCCGAAACCGAGAATTTCTTCCCCATTGCCCAGTTTATCCCCTAATCCCGTCTCACAAGCACTCAGCACTACTAAATCCACATTGGACAAATCCCAGCTTTCTACCTCCGGGAGTGTGACGCGGTTGCCATCCCCAAATAAGATAAAAGAATCCCTTGGTTGTCCGATAACAAAAGCGGCGTGGGTTGCCAGATGGACAACAGAGTAGTCATTCATCTGGTAAATCGTATCCCGATTAAATTGCTTGTCCAACAGCTTGGTAGTACTGGGAATCGTCTGGGCGAGATTTTCTACTTCCACCCCAGCAAACGGTAACCCTTGGAAAGAAAACTGCTGCTCCCCCACCTCAAAGCTGTAACTGCCTTGGGTGAAAGCACCAGCTAAAATTTGTAGTTGCTCCTGGGGTTTGGTGTTGAAGTCAGTCAAACTAACAGCAGTAATATTGTTAACCCCGAACTTCTGCACCAGCCATTGCTTACCGTCAAACAGAGCAGCTAGGGGAATATAGCGCAGCTGTCCATCTGGAGCATAAACGATTGTTTGGGCTTTTGCTTGACTTAGGTCTGTTTCTAGGGGTTTAATCAACCAGTTATAGAGTTTTTGAGCAGGAACTTCGACATTACTGGTAGGATTTTTGAGGGCATTGCGGAATTCTACAATGGCTCGATTTAGTTCCTCTCGTGTTACTGTAACCGTGCGACGAATTGGTGGAGCATAAGGAGTAACTAATACCAATTCCAAACGCTCATCTAGTACCAAGGGATAGAGAATAACTGCATCTTGCTGGAGATTGTCCCGTAAATTTTTGGCATGGTTCTCTACATCAAAATTTTGTCCTCCTGTATTTTGCCTGAGCTGCCTCACCCAAGCTTGTACTTCAGTACTATCCAGAAATTCTAAGAATTCCTGATTAATTTTCTGCTCCTGTTTCCTCAATTCAACCACTCGCTGTTTTTGAGCATCTGTTCTCTGGGATAGGGGAATGGTGGTTAATTGGGTAAGTTCTTTGCCTAACTCAATCGCTTTATCTACAATTACTTCGTAGCCTGTAGTAATTTGCTGTTCTGGGTTTTTTTGTATGACTCCCCCAGCTGTATCTTCACTACCCCGGATATGATGTAAATAGTCTTCGAGTTCTTGAACTTTGAGTAAATCCAATACCTGTTGTGCCTCTAATATCCTATCTTGTTGGAGCAATAAGTCAGCTAAAGCTCTGTAGGTGTCAGCAACAGATTTTAGATAAGACTTTTGCAGTTCCGGCGATAGCTCGGTGATATTGTGGCGAATCGCCTGCCTAACATTCACCGATTGCTTATAAAAAATAATCGCTAACTCTGGTTGATTGTGTTTAGCTAGCAGGTTGCCAATATTACCTAGAGTTTGTCCTTGACCTGTAAGATAATTGATATCCTTGGCAATAGTTAAAGCCTTTTGATAAGAAGCCATTGCTTGTTGATATTTCCCAGAAGCCTGGTAAGCTCTACCTAGATCGTTAACAGCGATCGCTTCCCAGTGGCGATTACCAATATCCTGGGCAATTGCTACCGATTGCTGATGAAACTTGACAGCTTGTTGGTACTCTCCGAAAACCAGGGAAGCCTTACCCAAATCGTTAAAAGTGTAAGCCTCCAGCCTTCTCCAACCATGCTTCTGGGAAATCGCCAGAGCTGTTTGGGTAAAATCCATTGCTTGTTCGTATTCACCCAAAGCAAAATAAGCTAGACCTAGATCAGCAACAGCTAAAGCCTCCATCCAATGGTAATCAATCTCCCGTGCGATCGCAAAAGACTGCTCATTAAACTCAATTGCTGTTGCATACTCTCCCAACTCAAAATGGACATAACCCAGAAGATTGAGATTAATTGCTGCCAAGCGGCGATTACCAATTTGCCGCGCAATTACCAGGGATTCTTGGTACGATTCAATAGCCTGTCCTAATTGCCCTAAATCATCGTAAGCCCAACCCAATCCATACAGAGCAAAAGCTTCTCCCCAGGCATCACCAATATCACGAGAAATCTTGAGCGCTTCTTGCAGAGACTGCAACGCCGCTTGATATTGGCTAGCTGTCAGTTGCTCCAAGCCTATCTTGCGAAGTTTGTTTGCTCTTTCACTAGGTGTAAGGGTTTCTTCTTCACTCTCAGATGCCTTACTCAAAGCAGATTTTGCAGGTGGCTCAGCCTTTTGGTTAGAATCTCCTTCCTGAGCAAATGATGTCGGCATCATCGCCAATGTGCTCGTTGCTATTAATACCGTCCAAAAGATGTGAACTTTCACTTATCCATCTAGTTAGCTCTATTGAGATATCCGTTAAGTAAACCAGAATTACGCAAAGACGAAACGTAAGAATTTAGAATTTAGAATGAAGAATTTAGAATTGCTCTAACGGTTTCATCAATTCTTTACCTAAGTTTCATCAACTCTTCACGCACAAGCAGCTTCAATCCTTGAGCAATAGGCGATAATGAAATCAAAGACAGATGAGCTGACACTTCTTAATACAGCTCCAACCTATATACCGAAGCTATATATTTACCAATTACCCGCTTGTATAACCCAAGCGGGTAATTAAATTTAATCAGCTTCTCATTCCCCATCCTTAATTCTTAATTCTTAATTCTTAATTCCCCCATTCCTTCTACTGAATCGGCTAAATAAACCAAGGCTTGTTCCGCAACTTCGGGATGACGGCTCAAATAGGTATCCTTAATTTGAGCAACAGCACTTTCTGCATAAGAAGGCTCAACCAAACCCACCACACATCCTCCAAATCCACCACCGCTAAACCGGGAGCCAATTACTCCTTGTACAGAACTCACAATGCGCTGCAAGTCTTGGATAACTGGAGTACCGCATTCATACTGTTCAATAGAACTTCGGCAAGATTCCTGCATCAACTGACCAAATTCCGCTAATTGTCCGTTGCTCCAAGCCTCAATTCCCTGGTTTACCCGTCTAACTTCAGTAAAAAAATGACTAGCTCGCCGATAGAGTTGGGGTGAGAGTTTTTGCTTGTGGCGATAAAAAGCCTCTTCAGAAATATCCGCAAGCTTTTGAGTTGGAATCTTACCTTCCCAACGAGATAGCTCCCTAGCTGCTTCCTGGCATTCTTGCACCCGCTGATTAAAACCCGTTGCTGTTAACTGCCGTGCATAGCCAGAATAAGCAATTAAGAGACGATAGTCGTTTTCCTTGAGTGAAGTAGGTACTGCGCAGACGCTTGGTTTTTTGGTATCGATATATAGTAGGTGATGTTGTCGCCCAAAAACAATGCTAGTTTGATCGAGTATGCCGTTACTTAAACCGATATATTGGTTCTCTGCTCTTTGGGTGAGCTGCACGTAATCCCACGACGTTAACTTGAGTTCATTAACTTCAGCTAAGGCAGATAAATAGCAAAGAATCACCGATGCTGAAGAACTTAAACCACCTCCCGGCAACATACCTTTAAGAATACCTTTGATGCCACGGGTAAGGGAAAATTTTTCTGTCAATGCCAAAACTGCTGCTCGTGTGTAATCTCCCCAAAAACCCTTAGTTACTGGGGAAATTTGAGGCAATTGCCATGCTACTTCACCAGGATAATTTTGAGTGCGCAGTTGAATTGTTCCATCATCAGTGGGAACATAAGCCATAAGGGTGTAAGCATTGATCGTCATACCAAGAACAGGTCCTCCTTGGTGGTCAATATGAGCACCAAGAGGGGCAATGCGATACGGTAATGCTATAGTTCGGACTGCTTCTGTTGGTAGTCCTGTAGAACGAACTAAAGCATCGACTAATTGTTCTTTTTCATCAACTAGATTGGGAAACTCCATTGCTAAGCTAATGTGCATTTAAATTGTATTTTCTCAATAAATGCCAAAACTACCGTGGACTTAAGTCCACAGCTCATACTAAAACCTAACACCTCCTCTCAACCACCAATTCCCAGACGACTGGCTAAACCGGGAGTCCAAGGGATAAGAGTAGCTACCATCAAAAATAGTGCCAACAAACCCAAAATTGCTCTAGTATCATCGGGTTCTGTGATTTCATTAAGGTTAGGACGCTCCTGACCTCTTTGCAAGAACAGAATTACAATTGCCCAGTATAAAATTAGGGGATTTGCCGGATTGACAAAAGCAACTATTCCCAAGATAATTAGTGTCGCAATAGTGGTGCGTCGAGCTATTTTACGTCCGTAAATGGCTTGAACAATTCGTCCTCCATCTAACTGTCCTGCTGGCATTAAGTTTAAGGCTGTGATTAGTAAGCCTAACCAACCAACAATTGTGAGCGGGTGAACATCAACTAAGGTTCCTTGCAAAGAAGTTCCCAGGAAAACTCGTGCTAACATTCCCACCAAAATCGAACCTTGGAAAAACTGAGATGGCACCTGAAAAGAACTACCTTCATGAGAAAGCAATAATCCGCACATAACTAGTAGTAGTGAAACAATACCACCAACTGCTGGTCCAGCTAGGGAGATGTCAAACAAAGCTGTGCGGTTAGCCAACAGAGATTCAAAGCGGGTAATGGCACCAAAAGAACCGATTTGCCAGCTGGGAATAAAGAAAGGCAAACCGATGCGCACATTGTAGTGCTTCGCTTGCCACCAATGACCTAGCTCATGAGCTACCAACACTATCAAAATCCCGACACTAATAGGTAGTGCTTCTGAAAACCGCTCCGGATTATTGAAGAAATCGAATTTCAGTAGCAAACTAGCTGCTTCTAAAGTAGTGGCAACTGTAGCAAGGAATAAGACACCAGCCAAAATTTTCTGAGGAACCGTTGCTGGTTGTGGATCATTGCTACTGGGTAGAACAATAACTACTGGTTTACCTTCAGGTCCTTCCACTAAAAATAGCCGATAGCGATCGCCTAATCGCTCCTCTAAGTTGCTAGATAAACGGGAGTATACAGTCTCTGGTTCTTTTCCGCGCAAATTACCTTTAAAAATCACCCCTTCCTGATAAGGAATCGTTTCTGTGTTAAAAAACGTATCAATGCCGAAAATCTCTTGGATGCTCTTGAGGTCTTCATCGGGAATGGGAGCTATCTCAGTAGTAGAGGAATTCTTATTTTGGGACGGCCGTGGAGAATTCTGAGCAGTTGTGGTATCTTCAGAAACTGAAGTTTCATTGTTACTTGCTTGTTGTTGGTCATCAAGTAACTTTTTGGAACGCTCTTGCAACAACTCATCCTGTCCAGCAGCACGCAAACGCTTACCCAAGTAAATATACAAACCAGCTGAGGCGACTATTAAAAATAATATGCCGACGATATTGAAATAAATGCCAGCAGCAAGTAAACCGAAAAACAGCAACCAGGGAACTGTCAAAACTACCGATTGTAACCAGGCTAAAATTCCCAGTTTACCGTAAGGCTGAGCACGTTTAAAGCCCCAAGCCAAGACACCAAGCGCTAGCAAGATAAGCAAAATAGTGGCAGTAGTCTCTGATCCATTAAACATATTGGTTATTGGTTATTGGTTATTGGTTATTTGTTAGGGAATTTATTTTGCTCAACAAAAAATAACAAAAGACAAATAACCTCGAATAAAATCTACTTGCCCAAATGTTTGTGAGCTTAACTATTTGCACTACCATTTTTCCAGCTTTGGGCAGCAGCTCTGAGATTACCTTGGTGTTCAGTAAGTAAGCGATCGCTTTGTTGATGATCTAGTTGAGTCCAATGCATTAGCAATGCCAGTTTCACTCTACGTCCACTACGCTCTAGTAAGAAACCAGCTTCTTTCCGGCTTAAACTGGTGAGGTCTTGTAAGATTCGCAGTGCCCGGTCATGCAGTTTTGTGTTAGTAACTGCCACATCGACCATGCGATTACCGTAGACTTTACCTAATTGCACCATAACTCCAGTGGAGAGAATATTCAATGCCATTTTAGTTACAGTACCAGCTTTTAGTCTTGTGGAGCCAGCTAGTATTTCGGGTCCTACCAGTAGTCGAATATCCAAATCAGCTTCAATGCTTACTTGCTCAGTTGGCACACAAGCAAGCAAAATAGTAGTCGCTCCCCGTTGTCGTGCTGCTTGGATTGCACCGTGAACAAAAGGTGTAGTACCACCAGCACTAATACCAACAACAACATCTAACTCAGTAACATGGCGATGAGCGATCGCTTCTGCTCCATCTTCTTGTCGATCTTCCAAATCTTCCGAGCTACGCACCAATGCTCCGGCTCCTCCAGCAATTATCCCCTGTACCAGCTCTGGTGTTGTACAAAAGGTGGGGGGACATTCAGCCGCATCAAGTACTCCCAAGCGTCCACTGGTTCCCGCTCCGACATAAAAAAGGCGTCCACCATGGCGCAGAGCCTTAGCCGTGCAGTCAATTGCTTCAGCTAGTTGAGTGCTAGCAGCAGCGATCGCATTGAGGGTTTTGGCATCTTCGCGATTAAACAACTCGACCAGTTCTAGGGTAGTTAACTGATCGAGGTTCTGGCTATCGGGGTTAATTTGCTCGGTCAACAAATGACCCCGCTCTTGAGAATCAGTCATTGGTTATTGGTTATTGGTCATTGGTCATTGGTCATTAGTCATTGGTCATTGGTTTGCCAACAAACAACAAACAACCAACAACAAACAACCAACAACAATGTTTCTCAGCTTACAACAATCCTTCCAACTGACGCCGGATGTGGTCTAAATTAGACATTTCCACTTCTTGGACTTCCTCAGCAGTTTCCTTGCTATGTGCTTGTAAGTCATCTGGTTCGAGATTAGTTTCTGGTGGAGCCAAGAAAAGGCGCTCCAGCGTGTTTTCTGGAACAAATCCTGCAGGAACTAACTGCCAGTCATAGTCGAATTGTTCAGTGTCAATCTCCTCCATATCGATTTCCTCAACCGTCACAGAGGGAAAATCTTGGGCTTCTAGCAGGAGTCCATAGCGGGTGGCATCGTCTTGAGACTCAAACATTAAGACTACGGTGCGATCTTGAATTTGCAGGGAGTGAACTCCTTCATTTTCCGTCCCCACATTGTATAAGAGAATAAATACTCGCTTGGGTGAAGCCATAGGTTATTGCTAATTCTCAAGGTGTATGTTCCATACATTACCGTTAAATGTTGGTTGATGGGGCTCACTCATGCAGTGATACGTACCTTCCTTTTCCCCACACCCCACACCCCACACCCCACACCCAGTATCTTTTTTAGCCTTGTTGTCACCCCTTCAGGCTTTGGTTATTTGTCTGTAGTTCCACAAACCAAAGATTAACCAGAAGGCGAGCAGAGCAATCGTCAACAACAAAACGGGAATCGGACCAAATTGTTGAATTAGAGTCGGTGCAGCAGCAGTGAACAAACCACCCCCAACAATCGGTTCAAAAAACAGTTGTTTGTAGGCAAAGCTCTCAAAAGCACCGGAACGCTTGTGGGGATCAACCATCTGCATTAGTAATAAGCCAGTGGCAGTGACACCCATTGATTGACCCATATCACCCATCCCCCGCTCAAACCAGTAGGTGGGAATGATCCGAGGAGCGAGGAAAATAAAACAGAGGACATTCCAGGTAATGCCAGCTACAGATAATAGTAGAAACGCTCCGAAGTTACCAACTAGTACAGCTAAGGAGATGGAAGCTAGAGCTGCCACAATGGTTACATCCAATGCTAAACCACCAATGTTATTCATTAACCGACGCTCAATCAGATAAGTCAGATGCAAGCGCTCCAAAACAAGCTGCACAATAATGCCACCTATCAGCGCCACGGGAAATAGGGGAATAGCAGACACCAACTCTAGACCCTCACCCCCTCGGTTCCAGGTTACTGATTCGATAAAGTTGAGTCCTTGCATAATTAGCCAGCCAATAGCGATCGCTAATGCAACAAAGCCAAAATGTAGTGATAAGGGATCGATAAGCAAGCTACGCATCATTCTGGCTCTTTTGCTTCTTGTTTCTGGACTTTCCTGGTGACTCTCCCTAGGTTGCTCCTCTTCCAAGTTAGCCTCTTGAGTAGTTGTGATATATCCTTGCTTACGACCCCAATTCGCCAACATTACTCCTACCACAACACCGCTGACAATTCCGACTGTAGCTAAACCCAGAGCCAGATCAGGTCCTTCGGGAAAACCTAAATTACTCAGGGTTTCCGACATGCCAGCAGCTGTACCATGACCACCTTCAAAGGCAATTTCAATCAAAGCACCGGAGATGGGGCTTAGTCCAAAAACAGGAGTCAATACTGTCAGTGCTAGTAATAATCCCACAACATATTGTCCCCAAGCAATAGACTGACCAAAGGCTACCTGGGGTGAAGCCAGCCGCCAAATATCTCTCGGACTAGGAATAAACTCCCCAAGGAAAATAGTTGCAAAGACGATATTGATAAACACCCCAGGAATTTGTTTCCAAACATCTAGCACTGGTTGGGGAAACATACCAGTAGAGAGCCAATGTCCCTCCCCTGCGATCGCACCTAAAACAGCTGGTCCTAATATTAGGGCAAGCAACCCAGTCACAATTGAACTAGGTAAATACAGTGCTTGCAACAAAGGCACACTCTGGCGAGTCCACCTGCCGATCAGCAGTAAAAAACTGAGGATTACAAAGGCAAAGAAGACGTCCTGAAAATTATAGGAGGGTCCTGGGTCAGATCCTTGTGCTAGGGCAATGAAACCAAATGGTACTAAAATTAAGATGGTAGCTCCAGTTACAAGCCAGCTAGCTCGATACAGCATTCGCCAATACCTAAAGAGCGATGCCCTTGTTGGAGCAACTTCTTGTTTCCCTCTTCGATGTTTCGCTTTTACTAAGTGTAAATACTGAACTCGAAAGTACGATAGCTGTACAACCAATCGTCTAGTAAACCCTCTTAGCAACCATTTCATCGAACGGATGAAATGAAATATATTCCTTATTTGCAACATGTTATCTTTCTCTATAAAATCGTTTTTTCCACCACAAATGTTTAATCATAGCAGTTATCTTTGTCATTTATCATTGGTACAAACGAGCAATGACCAAGGAGAAACTTGATGTTTATTTGTTCTTAAACAAAAAATAACTATTAGCCAACTATTAAATTATAAGAATAGAAAAAAATCATCATTATCAGTTCAGTATTTCTACGTATTCTTCACAACAATTTTATCGAATCCGTTTGTGTAAAACCCTTTTTAATAAAGAAACTTTGACGTTTACACAAGGCTTTGCTATTCTTTTAAAGAGGTGAGATTGAGCCAAATTTAGTAGTAGTGATCGATTAAAATCAAAGAAAATTAAACACTAAATCACTCTCAAAGCTGATCAATTTCACTCTAAAAGAGTGCATACTTGGGTTGTTTTCTAGGGTCAATACTGGAAAATAGTAAATATCGCAGTACATCATTGAAAATTAGTACATAACGTAACAAGGACATGCAACTTTCATACCTCGGAATCAGCTTCCAATCCCTAGCTACTACTCCTACCACTCAGAAAATATCTTCGGAGCAGCTTCTGGCTCTTTATGCAGCAGGGGAGCTGGATTTTGCTAAAGTCAACCTCAATGAGTCAATCATGAATGAGGTCAACCTGAGTTTGGTAAACTTGTTTGGAGCAGAACTCAAGGGTTCTGTACTTAAGCGAGTCAATCTAGCAAGGGCAAACTTGAGTATGGCAAACTTGACCGGGGCAAACCTAGCTGGAGCAGATTTAAGTGGAGCAAACTTGGTCTGGGCTGATCTACACAATGCCAATCTAGCTGGAGCCGACTTGACTGGAGCAAACTTGACTGGAGCTGACTTAACTGGAGCAGATCTAACCGGAACAACGATGCCTGACGGTACAGTTCTCTCAAGTAGTAAACGATCAAATCGGTCTAGAGATAAATCTAATCCAATATCAAAATTGCTTTCGCAGCTGTTCAGTGCTCATCATTAACATCTCGTGAGTTTATCTTAATGCTGTAAGTAATGAAAAACATTCTAGGCATCGATTATGTAAGGCGATCGCACTGCCAGTTTTTTTCTCTTCACAAAAAAGCGATCACCTTTGCAAATTTTTTCTAAAATACTGGATGCATCTTTTCGTGTCACTAAAAGTGGCGAATTAATTCAGCGACAGACCAAGCCTGAGCAGTCGCTCCCTGAGGGGCATGAGGTGGCTCACCATCAAAAATTTCAGAAATTGAACCAAGACAGGCTTGCTGCTGAAGGTGCTCTAGCAAAGGTTGCCAGTCCCAAGGAACGTCTTGTGTAGGGTAAAAGCGCTTCCAAGCACAGATAAATGGTCCGATCAACCAGCTCCACACTGTTCCTTGATGATAGGCAGTGTCACGATGCCACCGATTACCACTATAGCTACCAATATAGTCTGAATCAGCTGGGTCAAGGCTACGTAAACCGTAGGGAGTCAACAGGCGATCGCAAACTACTTGCAAAACTGACCTTCCCTGATGCTCAGGAAACCCGCAGTGATAGAGCGAAAGAGCCAAAATCGCATTGGGGCGAATTTTGTTGTCCCGTCGGTCATCCGGTTCAATTGTGTCAAAAAAGTAACCCTGTTCTGGATTCCAAAACTTTTGCAATGAAGCCTTCACCCGTTGAGCCTGTTCTGCATAGTGTTGAGCATGGTGTAACAAACGCACCTGATCAGTAGCTCCTTCAGTCACCAATTTTTCTGTCCACTGGCTAATCCAGCACAAGGCTGAGTACCACAAGGCATTAATTTCTACAGGCTTTCCCCGGCGTGGCGTCACCGGGTCACCATCAATCACAGCATCCATCCAAGTCAGGGCTACATTGGGAGCATCCCAAATCAATAATCCATCAGCAGCATCCACCCGGATATTGTAAAGTGAACCAGCTGTATGAGCTTTGTAAATTTCCCGCACTATAGGATATTGCTGGGTCAAAAAATCCCAATCTTGGCTTGTTTCCAGGTATAACCCCAAGGTTTCAATCCACCAGAGGGAAGCATCTATACTGTTATAAATTGGCTCGACATCTTCATCGGGAAAGGTATTAGGAATCAACCCATTACGACAATAGCTGCCAAAAGTTTCTAGTAATCCTTTGGCCAAATCAAAGCGCCCAGTAGCTAAAGCCAGTCCTGGTAAGGCAATCAATGTATCACGACCCCAGTCACTGAACCAAGGGTAACCGGCAATTACCGTTGGTCCATCAATAGAGGCACGATAGGCAATAAATTGTTCACCTGCTCGCAACAGCTGACGCCAAATAAGCTCACTTTTGGTTGAAGAGTTATCGTTAAGACTGACATCGGCATGCTGAAGTTTAGGGACACCCAAAGGTGTTTCTGAAGCCATTGGCACTAAGGAAAACAACTTACTTTGACGTGCTTGGACTTCCGACACTGCTTGCTCAAATGACTGAGAATTCAGCTTAGGTAGAGTTGATTGCAACCATCCCACCCTGGCTTCTAGAGTAACTGCTTCTCCTGGATGTAAAATCACACTCAGGTAGCCAGGACTGTAAAGGTCCTCGCGATCATTTAACCCCCGTAGGTTTTCCTCTGGATAGTAATAATTCCAGTACCAAACCCCTTCCGGCTGATAGTAACCATTACTCCAACGCAATTGCCAAGGTACTCCCACTAAATTGGGGCGAATTCCTTGCAAGTAAATACCCTGAGGTAATATTAATTGGGAAAATTGTAACTTCTCAGTTGCTGATTGCTGGTGGTGAAAATCCCGATCAGCAATCAATGGTCTTAGTCTGAGTGTCGCCACTTCACTGCCTTCATATCGATATTGAACTAAGATGCGGTTACAGAATTGATGGCTACTAGCAGTGGAATCTTGACTACTATCTCCTATTTCTTCACCAACTAAGCCATAAGGCATCACCAGCTGCCGTGTCAACTGCCACTGCTGTGAACCCCAAATCCAGGTAGGAACTGGCTCTAGTTCAAATGATTGCAGTAATTGGTAACCCAAGGGCTCAATCTGCTTGCCACCATCCCAGAAATTGGTGGAAATGGCCCAAGTTGCTTGAGCTAGTTCTAAACTAGCATCAAGATGAGAGAGCAACAGGGTACGGTGTCCCGGCGGCTCAAGAGCTGCCACCAACCAACCGTGATAAGTGCGAGTACGAGCATCACACACTGTACCACTAGCAAAACTGCCCAAACCATTGGTTAACAGCCATTCACGCCTATCTAAATCTTTCACAGCGATTTTTCTCTACTTCCCCATTCCAAATTCTAAATTCTAAATTCTAAATTCCAAATTTCAAATTCCCAAGCCAGATTCTCATCCGTAATCGTTATGATTATGATATATTTGTAACGGTTCGTAAACAATCAGTTGTTACCAATACCAATAAGGTAGTTATAAATTGATCGGTAACTTAACTCGAACTCACACACTAGAGAAATTAAGGAGAATTACTTCATGACTAGTCTGACAGAAGGATGTCTGCGGGTAGGTCAACAGGCTCCCGACTTCACTGCCACTGCTGTAGCCGATCAGGAATTTAAGACGATTAAACTGTCTGACTATCGTGGCAAATATGTAGTCTTGTTTTTCTATCCCCTTGACTTTACCTTTGTCTGTCCTACAGAAATCACTGCGTTTAGCGATCGCTTTGAAGAATTTAAAGAATTAGGAACTGAAGTTCTTGGTGTCTCTGTTGATAGCGAATTCTCTCACCTTGCTTGGATTCAGACAGATAGGAAAGGTGGTGGTGTTGGTGAGCTAAACTATCCTTTAGTTTCTGATATCAAAAAAGAAATCAGCACAGCCTATAATGTCCTTGATCCTGAGGCGGGTGTAGCTCTGCGTGGTTTGTTCATTATCGACAAAGATGGCATTATTCAACACGCAACTATCAACAACCTTTCCTTTGGTCGTAGTGTGGACGAAACCCTACGTACCCTCAAAGCAATTCAATATGTTCAGGCTCATCCCGATGAAGTCTGCCCAGAGGGTTGGAAACCTGGAGACAAAACCATGAATCCTGATCCCGTAAAATCAAAAGTTTACTTCTCTGCTGTGTGACATACTCCCACACTTCCCTATGGGTGAGCGAAAAAAGGGGTGGGGAGATGGAGGGACAAAGGAAAACTGATGATTATTTTGATACAAAGCTCGAAAATTCCACCCAAAATTTCGCTCAACCCAGGATGCTCCACCGCACCGGAAAAATTGCATTCAATTTGCACGAGGATGAACTCCCGATGCTGACTTCCACTGACTTTAGCGGTTTATTCAATAAGCGCTTCTTCCGCAATTTTGTTCCAGTACCGGCTACTAATAATCTCAAACTAGGCAGAAGAACTCCTGACTTTGAGTTGCCTGATATCACCAACAACTCTCAGGTAAGATTATCTAATTACCGAAGTAAGCAACCTGTTATCCTTGCCTTTACCCGCATCTTTACTGAAAAGCAATACTGTCCCCTGTGCTTTCCTCACATCAAAGCGATGAATGAAAACTACGAGCGCTTCACCGACAAAGGGGTTGAGGTATTGATGATCACTAGTACAGATCCCCACCAAAGCCAAAAGGTAGTCAAAGACCTGAACTTAAAGATGCCTCTCCTCAGTGACCCGGACTGTGGTATCTTTCAAGCATATCAAGTTGGTCAGGCACTTGGTGCTCCTCTACCAGCGCAGTTTCTCCTAGATAGCTATGGTAAACTCCGCTTTAAACATTTGTTTTCTTTCATGTCAACTAATGCCGAAGTTGAGATGTTGCTACAAGTAATTGGAAAGCTCTAAATTGCCATAAATTATAACGTTCTTATAAGGAGTTGATAGTATGGATGAAACAATTCAGATTCGCTCAATTGAAAAAACTGACTGGGATTCCACTCTCCAAGGTTTTCAATCCGATAGCATTGAGCAATTATTGGCAGTCTATGGAAACAATGGGGAGCTAATGGGCACTATTTGCAAATCCGTAGATAACAAGTACTATATCAACGGTCAACCTGAAGATAACTATGCCACTTTACAAGCAGCAGCAGCAGAACTGCTGAAACACGAAAGTTAAAAATGTGTTATGCAAGGATAGTCCGGAAATCCCCTAATCCCCCAGTTTCTTAAACGGGGGAGAATTAATGAACTATTCTCGAGCTAAAGTTTAATCTGCGATAAGTAGCTGCGAGGATTGAAACTACGCAGGTCACGGATTTTCTCGTAGTACTCCCGCTCACGCTGGGTAATATCCTTCGGCGTGACAATCATAATTCGCACTAGCTGATCGCTGCGCTTACCTTTAAGAGTAGGCCAGCCTTTACCACGCAACCGCAGAGATTGACTCGAACGGATACCAGCAGGAACATTGACGCTAACTTTGCCATCTGGTGTTGGTACTTCAATTGATGTTCCCAAAATTGCCTCATCTGGTGTCACTGGAACTTCGCAAAGGATATTATCTCCGTCGAACTGAAAGAAAGAATGAGGCTTTAATTCCACCTTGAGATATAAATCCCCCCGTCGCTGGCTACGGGGGTTTAAAAGACCCTTACCTCGAACACGAATCCGGCTTCCAGATTTCACACCAGGGGGAATCGTAACTTCTATAACTTCGCTGCCCAGATTAAGACGTTTTTGGACACCTTTAAAGGCATCAGACCAACTGAGAGTAATGTTTGCTTCGTGATCTGCACTTGTAGCTCTAGCAGCATTTTTAAAGCCAGAGGAGTTGCTATAGTTACCAAAATCACTAAACTTGGTAGAGCCACCTGTACCAGGACTATAGGTGTAGGTTTGACTAGCACTTTTAGAACCACTAGTAGAGAATCTACCTAGTAATTCATTAATAAACTCGTCAAAACTACCATAGGCACCAAAATCAAAGCCACCGACATCGAAACCTGCACCACCACCATTAGGAGACCATCCTTGCCCAGCTTGCTTCCAGTAACGACCAAACTGGTCATATTTCTTACGTTTTTCTGAGTCAGATAAAACTTCGTAAGCTTCGTTGATTTCCTTAAAACGAGCCTCTGCTTGTTTATTGCCAGGGTTCATATCCGGGTGGTACTTCCGTGCTAAACGCCGAAAATTCTTTTTAATTTCATCACCACTAGCACTTTTACTTACTCCCAGGATGGCGTAATAGTCTTTGAAGTCGGTCGCAACCATTTAAAGAGGGCTCCTATACTTTTAAAATTTAGTCTTAGTTTGGTTTATTGGTACACATACCTCAAGCCTAGATTAGCAAAGCTCTGTGGTTTTGTAAGTGCGCTCTTCCTCACAGGTGCGATCGCAATTTCCACACCTAGAGTTGATTAGATAATACCTAACTCTTTCATTCGATTAGCAAAGCAATTTTGCCAGTTGTTGAACCAGTTTCTATAGCTTGGTGAGCAATAGCAGCATCTTGGAGAGGGAAAGTTTGGCTCAGGTGAATTTTGAGCTTGCCTTCGTCCATCCAACTAGCACATTGTTTGAGAATCGAACCTTGGTGTTGTTGAGCAGCTACTAGTCCTTGTAACATCGGGGTGAGCATGAGTTCTAGGCTAATGCGGAGATTCCGCTTACGAGCAGTCTTCAAATTACCCTGAGTTGAATCAGGTTCAAGAATAGTTACTAAATCCCCATAAATCCGCACTGCGTTGCAGGTATCGTAGAAAATTTTGCCCCCTACCGTATCAAAGGCAACATCAACTCCTTCTCCCCCACTCCAGTCGAGGGTAGCTTGGACAAAATTAGTTTGTTGGTAAAGTATGGGGTAGTCAACCCCTAATGAACGAACTAATCTAGCTTTTTCTTGAGAACTGACAGTAGTACAAATTTCAGCCCTCTTAATTTTAGCTAGTTGGATAGCAACATGCCCGACACCACCAGCACCAGCATGAATTAGGACTTTTTGCCCTGCTTTCAAGTGTCCTCTGTCATACAGAGCTTCCCAAGCGGTAATCAATACTAGAGGCGCAGCTGCTGCTTCAGCAAAGGAGAGGGAGCCCGGTTTATTGGCAACACATCGCTCCTCAACTACCGCCCATTGAGCATAGTTACCAGTACCAGATTTACCTAGTCCTCCTGCACAAAAATAAACTTCATCACCAACTCGGAATTCTTGGACAGCAGTACCAACAGCTTCGACTATACCAGCACCATCACAGCCTAAGATAGCTGGCATCTGGTCAGGATACAAATTGCCCCGACGCCGCAATTTAGTGTCAATTGGGTTAACTCCAGCCGCTTGTAGACGCACCAGGATTTCTGTGTCTGTTTGAATTGTTGGTTGTGGTACTTCCTGAAGTTGCAGGACTTCAGGAGCTCCCACTTCGTTCATTAATACTGCTTTCATCGGGTCATTGTGGTAATTGAGACAACCAGCTTGTATCTGAAACTTTAGCGCAGCGAGGGGTTTGGGAAAAGGTTAAAGGATAGGGGTTAAAGGTTTTTCTTGCTCTTTTCCCCTCAACCGAATAGATCATTTTGAAAATTGAAACAAATTTTAAATTACAGATATAGCCAAGGTAATTAGCTGAACAATCATCCGGATAGAACGGATAAACGTTAAAAAAAATATTTATCAAATATAGACAAAATATCAAACCTAAAAGTAGACATTGGAATTAGGACTTACGCATCGTCACGAAATTATGTCATCCTGAACGGTAGCTTAGCGTAGCTTCTCGAAGAGTAGGATCTCCCAAACGGCTGAGATGCTACGCTGCTAAAGCACCTGAGCAAAATATCCCTGTTGGGTATTGCTTATTATTCATTAGTCATTAGTTATTAGTACAAAGGACTTTCTGACTAATAATATAGATACGAAATCTCACGACTTGCATTACGTGGGATGAGCTTAATATATACCTTAAATATCTACACTAACGCTTAGATAAACAACCAACAACAAATGTGTTTGCGGAGCAAAATCTAATGAAAAATATGCGTTTAGTAGTAACAGGTCCTGTGGGAGCTGGAAAATCTACCTTTGTGCGAACTGCCAGTGAAATTGAAGTCGTACAAATAGAACGCACAGTCACTGATGAAATATCTATAGGTAAAGAAGAAACTACCATTGCTTTCGACTTTGGCAAACTCACATTTGGTCCTGATATCGATTTACACATCTACGGCACCCCAGGTCAATCTCGCTTTGATTTCATGTGGGAGCTTTTGATTCAAGATGCTCAGGCTTATATTCTGCTGGTGGCAGCCCATCGAGCTGATGATTTACCTTATGCTCGCTCTATTCTCTCATTTATGGAAGAGCGAGTAGAAATACCGATGATTATTGGTTTGACCCATATGGATTGTTCAGGAGCTTTATCTTCACAGGAGATTATGCTCCAGTTAGGTTATGTAAGTGATAAAAATTGCCCTCCGATTGTCAGAGTTAATCCTAATCAAAGAGCTTCTGTACTTAGTACTCTCATGACTTCAATGGAACTTTTGATTACCGATAATGCCTGAAATATAGGAGTTTCTCATTTTGATGAGGAACTCAGAGCCAGAGTCAGGAAGTATTGGTAGTGTTAGCTAGGTTTTTGCGGGCTTTGGATATCGAAGACGAGTTGATGCCTGGTAGAGTAGGCGGAATGCGATCGCTCTGTTGCTTCTTTCGTTTTTTTCTACTAAGATTATTTTACAATAGGTAAAGTGTGTGCTTATATATAAAGGCAGTAGTCAGGAGAAAAGAAGTAAAACGCACTAGCTACTAGCATTACTAGACCTCAACAGATTCTTAAGCGAAAAAGAATCTGTTCAGCAGTCAGTTGTAGCGCTTCAATGCGAGACTTAGTTACCATTCTGTGTAGTTTTCCTCTTCATAGAATCCAGCAACTAAGGTAAAGACTGTTATTCGGCTATCTACAAGAATGGAATTCATACATCGAAGAGAATAACAGATCTGATATTCCGAGAAAAACAAAAGTGCCTGGAATATATGAAGAGGCAGCGAGAGTTTAAAACTGCAAGTTATTGAGAATACCAGTGCGATCGCACTACTCTGATGGGTGCGTTACGCTTCGCGATACTGCTGGCGAAATATTGCTTAACATTTTGAAAGCCTTGATATCGCGTGCTCAACCGCAAAAACAAATTGTAGTTTTGTGGTATTCTTTTACATAATGGCCTAGGTGTAGGCCTGTAGAGTCTGGTCAGATACGAAATGCGATTAGCTACGCTGGTACTCTATGCGATCAGCTATGCTGGTGCCGTAGGCAATCGCATCCTCCCAGATAGCAACTCTTATGACAGGCAAGATGCCTGTTCCACAAGCTAATAAGGTTTTTGGTTGCTCAGCTATGCTATTGCCCTAGGCAAATTCCCACCCTACATTTTAGGCTATTTCCCCTCTTCGCCTCCCTGCGTCCCTGCGCTCGGCTTACTCTCCCTATCTTCAAACCTCATTGAAGTATCAATTAAGTCAATTAAAATCCATATATATCAGGCTTTTATCAATAAGATATGTAGTCTATAGTAACCGGATTTGGGATCACATCTTCGGTGGTAAAGGTAAAAGGGGAAGGGTGTTTTTCCCAAACAAGGAATTTGTTGTTGACACAAAGCCTGCAAGTAATTTTTTCCTGTTCCATTCCCCCATTAATAAATACATTTTTAATTCCAAATAGAGCTAATTTGATTGGTATACAAATCATCCAAATAGAGAAGATAATTTAAAAAAAATCTAAGTAAAAACACTAAGTATATTTTTATTAAATTTAAAAAATCTAAGTAACAATACTGATTGCATGTCTATTAAAATAGACACCTTTGATATACTCTAAAAACATAAAATATAATTACTACAAAAATAAAATAATATTTTGATTAAATTTAAATAAAAAATCAAAAAAGAAAGTAGACATTAGAAGATCAAAACTGTTAGAAAGGAGATGAAATTGAATATTTTTTAAAACAAAAGGAGATGTATGTCCTTAAATCCTCATGACTTTATGAGCACCATGGAAAAGCGGGTTTCTTTTACTTCACAAGATAAAGAAATCCTCAAATCTAATATCGATTGGGGTAAAGAAATTGCTCCAGAAATGGCAAATCATTTCTATGCTTATTTGGGTCGCGATTCAGAAATGAATGCCATTTTGAATGAAAAAGAAGGACGTATGCATCGCCTACGGGAAACTTTTGTTCAATGGTTTGCGGAAATGTTTACCGGGATGGATGAATGGGGTGATTCTTATGCTGAGCGTCGTTGGCGTATTGGTTTAGTGCATGTAAAAATTGGCATCGGACCTCAACACGTTGTGCCAGCAATGGCAACTGTAATTAATGAAGCGCGTAAGCGATTACAAACAGATGGCAAACCTCTAGAATTGCTTGATGCTCTAAGCCGAATTTGTATGATTGATTTAGCTTTCATTGAGCAAGCTTACGTAGAGGTTAGTTCAGCTGCTGTGCTCCAAGAAACTGGCTGGACTGAGGGTTTATTCAGGCGTTTGATCAAAACTGGTGCAGGTTCTATGTAAATTGCAGTTGGCTAGCTTCAAGGCATACAATACCAACCACATCCGACTAACTAATATTGAAGTAGGAATAAGCAGGAACACAACAATGGCAATCAATTCTCAAAAACTTGGACAGATACTACAAAACTTTGTCACTACCACTAGTGATGTTCAGGGAGCAGCAATGGTTACTCCTGATGGTTTACCCCTAGCTTCTAGCTTACCTGGTGGTATGGATGACGAACGGGTATCCGCTATGTCTGCTGCTATGCTTTCTTTAGGAGAGCGTATTGGTAAAGAACTCGTTCGGGGAACAATTGATCGCATCTATGTTGAAGGTAATGAAGGTTTTAGCATTTTGACTAGTTGTGGTGAGGATGCTGTCTTTCTGGTACTAGCTGGCAAAGCAGCAAAGCAGGGAGTACTGATGTTAGAAATTAAGCGTACTCTGACCGAACTTAAGCCGGCTTTGGCTTAGTTGAGCTAATAACATTTTTTTTCTCATCAGTATTAGGATTAAGAGTCTTCTATTTGCATAAATACTGGGTTTTACATGGGGGTTAAAATCCTCATGTAAAATTCACTGGTTACCGAGATAATTTGGCTCGATGAACTGTAGATAATCTTTCGGAGCAGAATCAAATGAAAACTATGCGTTTAGTTGTCGCTGGTACTCCAGGAGCTGGTAAGTCTACCTTTGTGCAGACAATTAGTCAAATTGAAGCTATCAGTACAGAACGCAATGCTACTGATGAAACAGCTCAGTTTAAGAAAAAAACTACTGTTGCCTTCGACTATGGTCGGATTTCATTTGGTTCTGTTATGGATTTACAAATTTACGGTGCCCCAGGTCAATCTCGTTTCAGTTTCATGTGGGATTTTTTAATCCAAAAAGCTCATAGTTATATGGTGCTCGTAGCAGCTCATCGACCTAATGATTTCGGTCAAGCTCGTCAGATTATTGCGTTTATGAATCAGCGAGTCAAAATTCCCATGCTCATTGGTATAACCCATCTGGATTATCCAGAAGCAAAGGCTCCAGAGGAAATTATCTTGAGTCTGGGTTATATCAATAGGTTAAAACAACCCTTATTTGTGCCAGTAAATCCTAGGGATAAAAACTCAGTACTTGAAGCTGTCATGGCTTCAATGGCTTTGATACTTTCCCAATATAATTTTGAGCAACTGGCAGCGAAGCAAGTAATTAATCAACCAGTTCAATCTCAGAGAAAAAATCTCTATCAATTTTCAACAAAGTCGTTGTCACGAGATTTTTGAAATGACCAAATTACTATTTGAGTAGTGAATATACGGATAACAAAAGGTTATTTGTGATTTGTTGTTGGCTATTTGTTTGTTTTACTATCTATCTTAAATTTCAATGAAAAATATACGTTTAGTAGTAACAGGTCCTGTGGGAGCTGGAAAATCTACCTTTGTGCGAACTGCCAGTGAAATTGAAGTTATACAAATAGAACGCACCGTCACTGAGGAAATATCTATAGTTAAAGAAGAAACTACCATTGCTTTCGACTTTGGCAAACTCACATTTGGTCCTGATATCGATTTACACATCTACGGCACCCCAGGTCAATCTCGCTTTGATTTCATGTGGGAGCTTTTGATTCAAGATGCTCAGGCTTATATTCTGCTGGTGGCAGCCCATCGAGCTGATGATTTACCTTATGCTCGCTCTATTCTCTCATTTATGGAAGAGCGAGTAGAAATACCGATGATTATTGGTTTGACTCATATGGATTGTTCAGGAGCCTTATCTTTAGAAGAAATTATGCTCCAGCTAGGTTATGTAAGTGATAAAAATTGCCCTCCCATTGTCAGAGTTAATCCTAATCAAAGAGCTTCCGTACTTAGTGCTCTCATGACTTCAATGGAACTTTTGATTCCTGGTAATGCTTGAAATATAGAAGTTTCTATTCATAGTCCTATCCGTTAAAAATGCAAGTCGTGGGATGAGCTTAATGAATCGGCTCTCTCGCCCACAATGCTAATCCACCTCCTCTACCCCTAGCCGCAATGCAACGATCTTCTATTAAGAAGTAGGTAAAAAATGCCTGTTCTTTCAAACTTTGGTCATAAAAGTGGGCTTCCCGTTCTTTCCCACCACGAAGATAACCATCATATAATTTTAGTCCAGATAGTAATACCTTCATTTGGGTAAAGTCAAAAGCTAAGATATTCTTCTTCGACCAAAATTGAGTTGGACCAGTAACAATTAGCTCTAACATGCCCAATTTAACAGAATTTTCTACAGTTCCTCGCTCTTGCTCAGCCTCAGCCTGGTAGTAAGACAAATTAATCTTGACCCACTTTGGCAAAAACCGTCCACTTCCGAGAATAATTCCTGCCTTCTGACGAGAGCGCTTGGTTCCTATAATGAATCCTAATCGCCAAGTACCTAACAAATGCTTATAGGCAGAATGCACTTGAGTCTGTTTAGCCATTTTCTCTGCCATTAGCAATGCCTCAACCACAGATTCAGATGCAGGTGGTGTTGCCGATGGAGTAGTTAAAAATGCGATCGCTTGGTTTAGCACCGAATTTATTGAAGAATTTGTCTGAGTTGTAATTGCAAGTATAAGCACTCTCAAGTATGAATCATGTTGGTGATGACGATACACTGACAGGAGTACTCATATAAATAATAAGATGATTGACCTTAATACCATATTTGAATTTTCTCGCAACAACTGTGTTGCGATTTGTGCGTTTTTAGTCCCCGCTAACTTGCTCCTCACCCTACAAACACTAGTTCTCACGGTACTACGTCGCCCTCAATCTCAGATACGAAACGCTGTCTTAGTCGCCTGCATCCCTGCCGTGCTAGTCATATTTCATGTTTTGACATGGTTAATGATTGGGGTGGTAATGGCTCCCACATTTATCTTGTTATTCCTAGGAGGCATTTGCTTGGGTATCAATTTCTGGGCAATTTCCCATGCTTATGCGATCGCCAAGCAATTAAAAATTCAACTTAGGGAAAAACCCAACCTTGTTGAAGTCAAGGAAAATTTCCTCTAAATCGATGCCGATAAAGGTTTATAGATATTTGGGCAACTCTCGAAACTATCGACTATAATTAGAATTAGCATCACACGGGGCCTTAATTGGTTTCGACGTGTTGGCGAAAGCTATTGAGTGATACAGGTCGAGAGTGAGTCTTCTCTCGTAAATACCGGACTCAAACAAAAATGTAACTGCGAACAAAATCGTTCCTTTCGCTCGTAAAGCAGCTCCTGTAGCTGCCTAATAACCTCATATAGGTTCGAGCGTCTGTAGTTTGACTCCGTTAAGGACTATAGACTTAACCCCAACGGATGCCCTAGTAAGTCGTCTTTGGTAGACTGACTAGTTAAGACTTCACCAAAGCATCCTATCATCCGGGATAAAGGATGGTTCCTGCTCTGAGGATTAGAAGAGCTAAACCTGTGAATGAGCTTGCTTGTTAATACCCAAGGCGGACACGGGTTCGACTCCCGTAGGCTCCATTTTTCAAAAGGCTGCTATCCAAACGCTCTGAAGAAACAAGGCACTCTTGCAATAGGGAAGAGGATTTGGTTTGTTTCTTGGATTCCTAACGGATGCCGCCGCGCCCGTCGGGCGCTTTTAAGAATCTCATCGACGCCGTAGAATACAGCAATGATAAACTCTTCATTGTACATTGACCCCACTTGGCTTTGAGAACTATATTTTTACTCTCAACACAGCTACAGGTAGGGTTTCTTCATCGAAACAAGTTCACACGGCGTTAAATTAGCAAGCAGGGATATGTCCGGAAACGTAATTGATAGTAGTGCTCGTGCTCTTCTTATTCTCATAGTCCCCATCGCGTTATTAACTGTCCTATTTTTGAAAGCTTGGCCTTTGGTGGTAGCACTATTAGTTATCACTATCAGTTTTCAAGTTTGGCAGCAATACCAATGGCAGCAGTGGAGCAAACAGATCAACCCCTTCTTTAATCGGCTCATCAAAGACAACCAGGGTTGTCTGACACCCTTAGACTTATCCATCAAGGCTAATATATCTGGACCAGTAGCAAAGCAATATCTGGATAAAAGGGCAGAAGAATTTGGTGCTCAGCGTCAAGTCTATGAAGATAAAGGTACTGTATATTATTTTCTGACTGCTAATGCTCTTGGTAGTATTTTTGACGAAAGTGAACCTGTCATTGATCTAGAGAACCAATTTATTACTGGTGAGGTTGTCAAGCGGATTGAGGCACTAAAACCAGAAGAACCAACTCCTGAAGTTGATCAATCTTCTGCGTCACTAGAGCAATCAGCTTCTCAATCTCTAATTCAAGGAGAGCTTGCTAAGCGTCTTGATGTTCATTCAAGCACAGTTGGTAAACACAAATCTGACCCAGATTTTCCTCAATGGAGTCAAAGTAGAGATCCAGAGGGAATTGCCTGGGAATATTCGCCAACAACCAAAGAGTTTTCGCCAATTGAGCAAACTGATGGAGTGTAAGGGAAAAGTATTCACCCTTACTTTTACCTTTTGCCTGTCCTCAGTAATAAAAGTTGACAAATTGAAAAACGAAAAATCAATAGTTTCAGCTTTCCCCTGCTCTCTTCAATGGTAAGATTGCTATTGTAGAAAAAAATGCTATAATCCTTATTTAATTACGCCTAGTGTGAATTAGTTGCTCAAAGTACGCAATTTCATTGAAATAACCATGCTTGCTGTTCAAGCTAGTTTCCGAAAACCTTGAAAGCACATAGGTAAATTTAATCCACATTAGGCGTTAATTATCGATTTAAGTCAGGGTTCACAAGCGTTGAGAGCGAGTTGTTCGTATTTTCCAGTCATATGTCTTAATATTTTCTTCGTACTACCATAAGACCTCCAGAATCGGAACTTCGTAACAAATAATTCGACCTCAAGCTCTAGGTGGTAGCTTGTAACTGACAGGGTGATCAGCAAAGCCAAAATATTGGGTGTATTGGACTAAGGAACAATCGGAAAGATTAAGGCAAGAGCTAGACTTTCAGCTATAGTCAACAACACTTGTGTTAACAAGGGTGTAATACCAACAATCAGTTGTGCTGTATTTTAGGCTGTCTGCCTAATGTATAGCAAAAATTTAATCAAGCGGCATAAATTCAAGCTCCATCTTGTTTGGAGTTAACTCGGCTTGCCACATTAAACAGAACTATTTAATGGCAAATCCGTCTCTATAACTATTTTTGTCAATAAATTATGCGACGACGTGAATTTACTCAATTATCTTCTTGGTTTTTACTTGGTTTGGGATTAACTCAATGTACAAACAATCCTCAATCATCTACACAACAATCAATATCTAAAGATAGTGATGAATTAAGTATTTGGTGGCAACAAGGTTTTTACCCAGAAGAAACTGATGCACTAGCCCAAATAATATCTGATTGGGAAAAAGAAAGTGGGATTAAAGTTACATTAGAAATCATACCACAGAAAGACATTCTAAAAGAAATTGAAAGTGCGATCGCATCTGGAAATACCCCTGATATCTTCTATGCCGGTGTCGCTGACTTAACTATTATTCCCCGTCTAGCCTGGAATAATCAACTAGCAGATGTTTCTGAAGTAATAGAACCTCTAGAAGACTTGTATAGCGAAAGTGTTCTTGCTGGGGTCAATTACCAAAACAAGGCTGTTAACAAGCGCAGCTACTATGCTGTACCCATTATGCAATCAGCAATTCACATACACTACTGGCAAGATTTGCTGACACAAATGGGTCATAATAAAGAGTCAATTCCCAAAGATTGGAAGGGATTTTGGCAGTTTTGGGAAGATGTTCAGGCTCAGCTTCCTAAAAGCGGTGAACCTGATATTTATAGCGTTGGTATGCCGATGTCTCTTAGTTTAGATACCTATAATAACTTTGAGCAATTTCTAGAAGCATATAACGTCGAATTATTAGACGAAAATGGTAAGTTAAATGTCGATGATCCTCAAGTACGCCAAGGTATTGCTAGTGCCATAGAAAATTACGCTAGTTTTTATAAAAATGGCACAGTACCTCCTGAAGCAGTGGATTGGGATAATACTGGTAATAATGTTGCCCTACTCAGTCGCACGAGCCTGATGACTGTCAATCATACCCTGTCTGCTCCAGGTTCCCAGCGGCAGGATAAGGATATTTACTACAACCAACTCTCTACAGTTAAATGGCCAAACAAACCGAGTGGTGACCCGATGAGATTCGTCGTGGAGATCAAGCAAGCAGTCATCTTTGAAGCATCTAATCATAAGGAGAATGCCAAAGATTTTCTCTCATATTTGGCACAACCGGAAAACTTAGGGGCATACACAGAAGGTGCTCAGGGGCGATATTTACCAGTCATGCCGCAACTGTTTGAAAAGCCTTTCTGGCAAAATCCCGAAGATCCACATATTTCAGTAGCGGTGCAGCAATTACAAAAAACACGTCCAGCTTATCAAGTATTTAATCCTGCTTATGGTGAAGTAGCTGCTCAGAATGTTTGGGGGACAGTTATGAGAAAAATTGCGGTAGATGGCTTATCAATCGAGGAAGCCACGGAGCAAGCCATTAAGCAAATCGAGCAAATATTTGCCGATTGGACTTAGGTGCATTTCTATCAATAAAAGTACCTGTAATTGAATTTACTCCCCAGCACAAGTTCATCTACTTTTTGTTCTCTTCCTTTGTGTTCTCTGTGCCTTTGTGGTTCATTTAATCAGTATTTTTATATCGTCACTTGAATCAATAATTGACATTAAATAAATGCAACCTATCAAGAAAAGCTTACTCTTAAAGCTTGTTACTTCCTTTTCGTTACTATCATTAGTAACCGTCAGCCTTGTGGCAATTATGGCTTACGTTTTAGCTAGAGATGCTCTCAAGCAATCTGTCTTCGATAGACTCAGTGTTGCCACCTCCCTCAAAGACTATGAAATCAACCAATGGCTTAATACTCAATACCAAGATGTACTTTTATCAGCACAATTGCCAGAAGTAAAAGACCAAGCAGAAATTCTGCTGACTCAGAAGGACTGGGCAGAACAATCAATCTATTACCAGGCATCCTACGATACCATTTCCCAATACTTTAAAGACTTGGCTGCCATCAAGCCTAATCTCAAAGAAACTTCCATTCTAACTACTGGTGGTATCGTTGTTTTCTCAACCAATAAAGCCCTAGAGGATAAATATCAACCTCTTGGCTCCACCACGACTTACTTTACTCCAGAGGAAAGCAACTTTAAGCCAACCTTTTATACTTCCTCGATCACAGGCAAAACAGCAATTACCTTTGCTACACCAATCCTGGACCAATTAGATAACCGCATTGGAGTAATTGCAATTACTCTGGATCTCAAAGAGGTAGATGACTTGATCCGAGAACGTACAGGCTTGGGTGAGACTGGTGAAACTTACCTAGTAGGTCGCTTGGAAAGAAAAAACTCCTTCATCGTATCAGAGCAGTCTGATAGTAAAAAATACTCTGAAGGTATTAGTAGTTTGGGTATTGATACTGCTGCAGAAGGAAAAAATGGTACTGGTCTTTACCTGAATTATGATGGAGTACCTGTGATTGGTGTCTATCGCTGGTTGGAGCAACAGAACCTAGCATTACTGGCTGAGATAAACCAAAAAGAGGCATTTGCTCCTGCACAAAAGCTAGCGAGGAATATTTTGCTGATTGGGGTTGGTTCAGCAGGAGTGCTATTGATTGGTGTGTATTTATTATCGCGCCGGATTATCAAACCGATTCGTGCGATCACAGATGCAGCAACTCACTTAGCAGTGGGAGACTTATACCATAAAGCTCCCGTATTGAGCCAGGATGAAATTGGCATTTTAGCTCAAGCTTTTAACCAAATGGCGGAGCAGTTGCGCGATTCCTTTATAACTTTAGAAAAGACTAATCAGGAGTTAGAAATTCGAGTTAAGGAGCGTACTGCTGAATTAGTTATAGCCAAAGAATCTGCAGAAATTGCTAACCAAGCCAAGGGTCGGTTTATTGCTAACATGAGTCACGAATTGCGCACCCCCCTCAACTCCATTTTGGGCTATGCTAATATTCTCCGTGGCGATCAAAACTTAAAACCCAAGCAAATCGATGGCTTGAAAATTATTAAAGAAAGTGGCTCTCATCTATTAACCTTAATTAACGATATCTTAGATTTCTCCAAAATCGAAGCCAGCAGGATGGAGATCTACCCCACAGATTTAAATTTTCCAACCTTTTTGGAAGGAGTAGTGGGTATTATCGAAATGCGAGCGATAGAAAAAAGTATTCTGTTTACCTGTGAACTTGATGACGACTTACCCAATGGCATACGAGCAGACGGTAAACGGCTACGACAGGTTCTCCTCAATTTGTTAGGCAATGCCATCAAATTCACAAGTAAAGGGCAAGTGACCTTAAAAGTTAATGTAATTGAGCCTTTAGAGTTACTCTCAGCCACTTCCTTACCTCAAAAAAAGATCTGCTTTGAGGTTATTGATACAGGTGTTGGCATTAGTTCCTCAGAGTTAGATGCCATCTTCCAAGCTTTTGAACAAGTTGGTGATAACGAACAACGTTCAGGAGGAACAGGTTTAGGTTTAGCTATCAGTAAGCAACTGGTGGAATTGATGGGGGGCCAACTACAAGTTGAGAGCGAATTAGGTAAGGGTTCCAACTTTTGGTTTGAACTCACCTTAGAGCTAGTTGAAGCTCTCCCAGAAGCGGAATATGATATTAATGGTCAAGTGCTTGGCTACAAAGGCAAACAACGCAAGATTCTGGTGGTAGATGATCAACGAGAAAATTGCCTGTTATTACTCAATATATTAGAACCTTTGGGTTTTGAAATAGTGACGGCAGAGAATGGTAAGGAGGGAGTAAAAATGGCCTCTGAATTTCTACCAGACATAATTTTGACCGATTTATTTATGCCTGTCCAAACTGGCTTTACTATGGTACCATTGCTCCGAGAAATACCGGAAATTAAAGATGTACCGATTATCGCCCTTTCAGCCAGTAATTTCTCGGCAGTAATGGTTGAAACTCAGCGCCTTGGCTGCAATGCCTTTCTCAGCAAACCCATCGAACAGGACCAGTTATTTGCTTTGTTGGAGCAGTATTTGCAATTAGAGTGGGTTTATCAAAAGGAATAGTTTTTGAAGAGCACCCTACGGGTGCAGCGGGTGAGCAAAAAAAGTGTGGGGAGTGTAGGGAGTGTCGGAAGTGTGGGGAGATAGAGATACAATTGATGTTGACCATCAGAATTGTTAATTTCTGCTCAAGTAGGAGGAGCGATGGAAACATTAATTGAAGAAATTGTGCGAAGGCTCCATTTTCTACCTAAAGTCAAAATTCTGGAAGTTCTGGATTTTGTTGAATTTTTGACTTGGAGCAAAAAGAGTTTAAGTTTGCAACAATTAGAAAAAGATTTTCTTCAAGACAATGAAGAGTTTGAGGCGATCGCTGATCGTCTGGCTGATGAATTCCAAAGGTACACTGGATCTGCTGTTCCTCTTCTATCAGACTATGCTGTTAGTCGAGCGGGAGTTTATCAGGAGCATCCCTTAAAGGTCTACTCAGATGCAAATTGAACCATATGACCCACACTACCTTGATGCCGTTGTTCGTCTTTCCCTTCAGGCATGGGCTCCAGTTTTTGATTCGATTCAGAATGTAATGGACCCGGACGTTTACCGGGTATTTTATCCCGATAGTTGGCGTGTGAGCCAGCAAAAGGCTGTCGAGGATGTCTGTGCTGCGGAAGATACCAATGTATGGGTAGCTCTTGATGCAGATTCTGTTGTGGGCTTTGTTGCCGTCAAACTACACTCAGAGGACAGCATGGGTGAAATCTACATGGTTGCCGTCGATCCAGACTTTCAAGGTCAAGGCATTGGCAGCGCTCTGATAGAATTCGCTCTGGAGTGGATGAAAGATGTTGGCATGTCTATTGCTATGGTTGATACTGGAGGTGATCCTGGTCATGCTCCAGCACGTCACACCTATGAGAAAATAGGCTTTGGGCTGCTCCCAATCGCCAGATACTTTAAGAAGCTCTAGTACCGCTGCGCGGAATTAAGAATTAAGAATTAAGAATGCTTATAGCGTTTCTCATTTAGATGAGGTAGAAAGTTCTTGGTTTTTGGGAATGGGGAATGGGGAATGGGGAATGGGGAATAGGAGATATACCTCACGAATGCGAGAACTGCTATATATTGCGATCGCTATTGTAAAGATGCTACAGTTACCCGATTATAAGATAGGGCTCGTCGGAATTTATACCAAACTGTAGTGCGAGCATCTTGCTCGCTGTTCGGTGCGTTACGCTCCACTTTGTTACGCTAACACACCCTACGAGATCAGGCGATTGCACTTACCATAGGAGTAAAAAATGCCCCAAAGATAAGAAAATGGGCGAACGGTGAGTGAGTAATGGTCCCTTGCTCTCAAAGAGCCATTGGTAAAATGCTAAACTGCAAATAGGTAGGTAGCACTCCGGGAGATGTAACTATGCCTTCACCTTTTCCAGGAATGGACCCTTATCTAGAACATCCTGGTTCTTGGCCTGATTTGCATCACCGGATGATTACAGCAATTGCTATTTCCTTGGGACCGCAACTATTGCCTAAGTATCAGGTTCTTATAGAGAAGCATATTTATCAAACAAGTGGAGCCAATTCATTGCTGCTGGGAATTCCCGATGCAGTAGTCAACAAGCATCAAGCAACTAGTTCAACTCAAACAAATGTTGCTGTTTCCTCTCCGCCAACAGAAGCAATAAAAGTTACTTTACCAATTACTGAAGAAATTCGGCAAGGACATTTAGAGATCAGAGAAATAGCTACTAGTGAGGTGGTAACCGCTATAGAAATTCTCTCTCCTGTCAATAAACGCCCTGGAAAAGGACGAACTAAATATGAAACCAAGCGTCAAAAAATTCTCAATAGTTTTACCCATTTAGTGGAAATAGATTTGCTTCGTAATTGGCAGCCGATGCCTACTGTAAATAATAGTATCAAGAGCCATTATCGCATTTTAGTTAGCCGCACGGAGCAACGCCCTCAAGCTGATCTCTATGCTTTTAATTTGCCAGACTCAATTCCTGCTTTCCTTTTACCTTTGCGCTCAAAAGATCAGGAGCCGCTCGTCAATTTACAGGAATTGTTTAATGAAGTCTATGATCAAGCAGGTTATGGCTTTTTCCTTGATTACAGTCGCGCTCCAGTGCCAGCTTTATCGGCAAAAGAAACTAATTGGCTGGAGGAGTTATTGCAGTAGGAGTACTCCTTAAGGTAGGCGCATCTGGTAACTAAAGCTACTCACTTTTTGCTCATTTGAAAACGAGTTAGAGAAATTGTCTACGAGGGGATGAGGATTCCAGGTTCTGGTCAATTAACTTAACAAATCATCTAAAACGTGAATATACGATTATATGCTATCCCAGAATGGGTTGTTCTTTTTGAAATTGTTGAAATACACTATCCAACTTGGGAATAAATATGGAATTCTACAATGTAGAAGAAAACGCAAAAAAATACATCGAAATGGCAAAGGGATTCGATGGAAGAGAATTAATTGAAATTCTCAAAGAATTCGTTCCCGAAGGAGCGTCAGTATTAGAGCTGGGTATAGGACCTGGTCTAGACCTAAAAATACTTAATGCTTATTACAAAGTCACTGGCTCTGATACTTCAAAGTATTTTCGAGAGCGCCTTAGTAAGATGCATCCTCAAATAAAAATAATCGAATTGGATGCAAAGAATATTAACATTAATCAAAAATTTGATTGTATATATTCTAATAAAGTATTAATTCATCTAACAGATGAAGAAATAGAGCATTGATTAAACAAACAAAAAGAAATTCTCGTTGACAAAGGTATACTGTTTCATTCATTCTGGAATGGAGATAAAACAGAAAAAATGGAAGACTTATTGTTTAACTATGTTACTCCTCAAAAGTTACGACAGTTAATTAAAAATAGATGGGAAGTAGTGAAGATAGAAACATATAGAGAAATGGATTATGAAGATTCTATATATGTCATTCTTAGAAAAATATAGAAATTGAAATGACAAACTATACCGCTAAAACATCGCCACTTGTTGATGCAAGAGTTCAGGGTTACTGTATATAATTAAGGCTTGCTGAATAAGTCGGAAACCTTTATGGATAAAGGGTTTTGACATGCTCCCTCAGAATAATCAGGACAGCAGCTTGAAGGTAACGCGATCGCGTCCTTGTGCTTTAGACTCATAGAGAGCTTCATCCGCAGCAGCTACAATCATTTCTGGGTTAAATTGCAACAGAGGAATTGTGGTGGCAACACCTAAACTGATGGTAACTATAGGATTGGTCATGGGTAGTTGAGTACTAATTTTTAACCCATCACTGGTCAAAGCTTTTACTCTCTGTCTGATTTTTTCAGCAACTTGAATAGCACCTACTGCATCTGTATTAGGCAGAAGCACAGCAAATTCTTCCCCTCCATAACGAGCGACTAAATCAGCTCTACGGCTTACTACCTGACGGATAGCACTAGCAACTTGAGATAAACAGCAGTCTCCTGCTTGGTGTCCATAAGTGTCATTGAAAGTCTTGAAAAAGTCGATGTCACACAAAATTAGTGACAATATTGCTCCTTCCCTCGCTAAACGCTGCCACTGCGTCAATAGTTGTGAGTCAAAGCAGCGCCGATTAGCTAGTTGGGTTAGTTCATCTAGATTACATAAGCGCTTTAACTCTTGGTTCTCTTGAGTCAACTGCTCAAGGCGTTGGGTGTAAGCATCCTTAGCCTCTCCGAAATTCTCTCCTCGAAGTAATTGCTCGCTAAAATATTGATGATATAGTTGGCAACTGGGTATCACCGCGCTCCCTTGAAAATGCACCAATCCCATGCTGTACAATTTAAACCCCAGTAACTGATCTAGCGCTACTGGCGTTTTTGCCTGCACTACTTGCTTATAGGCTATAGCTAACTCTGGATACTTTTGCAGATTCCCTAAGCATCGGTGTAGATGGTTGCGATAAATCCCAGCATCTGTAGCAGCAGTTTGCATCAACTGTTCCCAGCTAATATCCTCTAAAGCAAGATGATATAGTGCTAATCGCACCAAATAAGGATGACCTCTCAATAGCTCCATCAGCTGCTCTAGCTTCTCTGGTGAGAGGTGTAATCCATGACGATGAGCTAAATCCTCTACTTGTTCGGGGGTAAATCGTGGCAACTCAATCCCCACTCCTACATTAAAGGGTGGTTGATTAGTATTCCAAGGAAGATAAGCTTCTGTGGAATGGACAATCAGCAACCGCAGGTTTTGCCAAAATTTACTACTAGGGGTTCCGTAAGCAGCTTCTTCATGCCAAGAACACAGCAGACTAAAGAAATCCTTAGCAAGTTTTGGGTGAGAGAATATTTCATCAACCTGATCTAAGGCTAATACTAAAGGAGTATCTGTTGCTGACAACAAGCACTCCTCAAAGTAAGCACTACATTTACTTTTACTCCCATAAGTCTGGTTCCAATAATCATCTACTTGGTATGGCAGCCGCAGCTGGCGGGTAATCTCAGCACATAACCACTTTAAGAATTTATCCAAGTTGGTAAAAACTGAACTATCGGCTCGCTGCAAGCTTAGTGCTACTACACGTAAACCTTGCTGCTTAGCATGAGCGAGACACAAGAGCATCAGGGAGGTTTTACCCATCTGGCTGGGAGCACTGATGCGCATTAGTACACCTGGCTGCTCGAGCTTCCGGCAGGAAAGCTCTTCAATTGGGGGACGCTTTACATAAAAAGCTGAAGTAGGAGAAACTAGCCGTTTGGGAGAGTCTAGTTTGACTTCTGGTAGAGGCAATTCGATGGTTAATGGAGGTAAGATAGGGGATTGGGAATTCTTTTTCTGTTCCCCTGGGGTGAACGAAATATGAGGTGGGATTTCAACTCTCTGCGTCCCCGCGTCCCCGCGTCCCCGCGTCTTTTTATCATTCTCCCCACCCTTTTTTTCGCTCACCCGTTCCCCTGCTCCTTTGCTCTCCGTCTCCCCTGGTTCCCTACAGGCGACATATTGGGTTAAGACTGCTACCAAGTTATGTTTACTAACTTTCTCCCCCAACGATTGTGAGAGCAACTTCCATAGTTTGGGGCCAACATTGTTTTTCAGGTATTCAGTATTGTAGCCCAGCTCTGCTGCCATTTCCCTATACTTCTTACCTTGCCACGCGCCTCTTATAACCAGCAGTTCGATATTATTCAGATGCTTGGCACTATTGTTGAATAAGACGGCATCTGCCACCTGAACCGCTATTTCTACAGGTAAACTCCTGTCCATCTAAGTTTGAGTAATGTGAACAGCTGAAATGTGTCATCTAAGCCAGCACCCATTGAATTGACTACGCCTGAAAGGCAATAATATAACTGTAGTTGAAACTGTTGACTTTACCAAAAATTGAAATTTAACCAGCCCAAGCCAATTAAGTTTAGAAATCTCCATTAATTAATTTGAAACACAGTTGTAATATCTCTGGCTGCGATTTAATTGAGCAAAATTTACATAACTTGACGGAAATAATTAGCTTTTATATGTTGACATTTTAAAAAAATATGATAATCACAACTAAATGCTTAGTTTCTCTAGCTTAATTAGTTAACTGTTGTATATTGACATTTAGAGATAAATAAAATTTAATGGAGAGTACTAATTTACAATATAGTAGTCCTACTTTGCTCATCAACAAGATGGGACAGGAGAGACAAAAAGGATAAGGATGAGGTATCCTTACAACTCATATAGGATTGCTATAATTGACAAAAATTTTAGATGCGAGATTAAAGATTGAAGATTGAATAAATACAAAACATTGTTTTTTAAGTAAGGAAAAATCATTAATCTATAATCTAGCAGTGGTTTATCTGAATCAGCAACTAATGATAATGTGTCCAAATCTAAATCACCTCAGAATCATAAACAATTTCTCAACAAACTGTCTCGTAGAGTAGCTCTGAGGGATTATTTACTAGATAATTGAATGAAAATTACCAAAATTTTGATTCTATTTTGGAATATCAATTCTTCATATCTAGAAAAAGATTAAACAAAATCTTACTAAAGATATAGTTGTAAAAATATTTTTTCTTATAATGTTATATGAAAATTATATGAAAAATATAATGTATTGCCGATTACAGTGTTATATTACCAACATCTACCAGCTGTATAAGGGCAATTATTCTTTCAAGAAAAAATACATTTTTTCTAGAGAAAATTATTTACAATTAATATTAGGGCACCACTCGAAGTTTATTGCTCAATTTACTGATTATAATTACAATGCTTTCTACCCAACCTAATTCACCTTTGCTTTCTATTGGTAACTTTACTGCTTCGAGAAGAGCTAGGTTTTTTACAACATTGCAGCAGTTACGCTTTAATGGACAACTATGGCTCAAAGATGCACAAAATAACCAATGGATCTTTTATCTCAATCGTGGTGATATCGCCTATGCTACAGGAGGAAATGCTCCAGTTAGGCGGTGGGTAAGAAATTTAGCAACTTACTGCCCTCATCTACCTCCTTATTTTCCCCGCTTACAAAAGGAACTGTCTAGTATTGATGCTAGTATCTTCACTACTTGTTGGGAATATGAGCTTTTGTACTTGTGGGTAGAACAGCAAAAAATAACTCTGGGACAAGCTACCAAAATGATTAAGGCAATTATCATTGAGGTTTTGTTTGATGTCGCCCAGGCTGGAGATGTGAGTTATCAAATTAAACAAGGAAACTCCTTACCTCAGCAACTTACCTTAATTGATTCCCAGCAAGCTATAGCAGAAACTCAAAAACTTTGGAAAGTTTGGCAAAATGGGAAGCTAGCCGACTATTCTCCGAATCGTGTCCCCATCATTAAGCAACCAAAGAAACTTCAAGCACGTACATCAACTCAAGTTTACCAAACTCTGACGAGTATATTAAATGGGAAACGCACTTTGCGAGAATTGGCATGGCAAATGAAACGAGATATATTACCAATAACTCGTTCACTTCTGCCCTACATTCAAACAGGCTTGGTAGAACTTGTTAATATTGCTGACTTAGAAGCTCCAGTTTCCCTGTCTGTTCCTGAACAACCACCCAAAACGGCAATTATCAAAGACTTACTGATTGCTTGTGTGGACGACGATATTTGGGTTTGTAAAACGATGGAAAAGCTACTTAAGGCAGCAGGACATCGGTTTCTTTCGGTAAGTGACGGTTTGCGAGCTCTTGCAACTATCCTAGCTAGGAAGCCAGATCTCATCTTCTTAGACTTAGTAATGCCCAACACCAACGGTTATGAAATTTGTAGTAAGTTACGCAAAATTCCCTCTTTTAAGAATACCCCAATTATCATTTTAACCGGCAATGATGGCGTTGTTGACCAGGTTAGAGCTCGGTTATTTGGAGCTTCAGATTTTGTCAGTAAGCCCATTAATGCTGAAACAGTACTAAACATCATCCACAAACATGTAGAGCAAGGATAAATAAGTAATTAATCCCTTGTTGTTGGTTTTTGAATAGTAATCCAAAAACTAATTTAAGTTGTTTGTAAATATCAGGTGAATGTTGTGACTACTGTCCTAGTTGTTGATGACTCTTTAACTACAATAGAAATTCTACGCGGTTGCCTGAAGCAAGAGGGTCTTGATGTCCTGACTGCCAAGAATGCAGTAGAAGCTTTAGCTAAGATTAGTAGTAATAAACTAGATGTTATTATTTTAGATGTTGTACTACCAGATCGCAGCGGTTTCGAGATTTGTCGTGATCTCAAGTCTCAGGCTGAGACTAGTAGTATCCCTATAGTCATCTGCTCTACTAAAGCAACTGATATGGATAAATTTTGGGGCAGGAAACAGGGAGCAGATGCTTACATAGCTAAGCCAATTGATCAAGAAGAATTAGTAAAGACTGTTCACAGGTTCATCTGAGGGGTCTTTTTATGCGCTATAGTACTTCAAACGATTGAACTTCTAGCACTGGACCAATCATAGCTACAGTCATGATATCCTCTCGGATTTGTCCTTCTACTTTTGCTTTTAGTCCTGCTTGTAGTAACTGGGTAGGTGCTTCATAGAGTTCATAGCTAACCCCAGTATCAGCTTCTAGTGCCCAAGTACCTGTTCCCATTTCTATGTAGCAAATGACGCCAGTAACTTGAATACTCATCCTCGTTTTTCCTCAGCTTTTAAGTAGTACTCTTTCAATTATGAATGGAAGAAACAACTTGACATCCTCCCCGCCCTTGAAGGACGGGGATTCCTACTAGCCGAACAGTGTTAACTGCACGTACTTTAGGCGGGTTGACGCTTCACAGGATGCTGCTCCCTTTGCGGAAGTCTGACGCTTTCCTCCACATCCATTTTTAATCTCCGAGTGTCCCCCGGCGATTTTGATATTCCTTGCCGCATTTACATCACGATCATGTGTTGCTCCGCAGTTTAAGCAAGTCCACTCTCTAATGGAAAGAGCGAGCTTACCACCACGAAAACCACACTCCGAACAAACTTGACTTGTTGGCTTCCAGCGACTAATTACTCGAAACTCACGACCATATTTTTCAGCTTTACCTTCAAGATATGTCCGAAATTGTCGCCAACCCAAATCACTGATTGCTCTGGACAATTTACGGTTTTTGACCATTCCTGCAACATTTAAATCCTCTAAGACAATCGTTTGGTTATCACGAATTATCTGAGTTGAAAGTTTATGCAGGAAATCTGTGCGAGTATCTTTCAGTTTGGCGTATAGTTTAGCTTTGCGCTTTCTAGCACGTTCATAACGTTTGCTTCCCCGATTCTTTCTAGATAGGTTTTTACTCAATCTGCGAAGTCGATTGATGCGCTTTTTGAGCGGTTTAGGAGCATCGATTTTTTGACCATCATCCAAGGTAGCAAAGGTGGATATTCCCAAGTCTATACCGACGCTATTGTCACATTTTGGTAAAGCTTCTGGTTGAATTTCAACCACAAAGCTGATAAAGTAACGCCCCCCAGCATCCTTGATGACTGTTACCGACGATGGTTTAGCTGACAGTGGTCTAGACCAAACTATTTTAAGTTTTCCAATCTTGGCAATTTTTAAGCAATCACCCCTTATAGTAAATCCTCTTTGGGTAAACCTAGCTGACTGCTTGGCATGACGTTTCTTGAACCTTGGAGGCTTGCAGGCTTACCCTTCCGTTGTCCCTTGCAGACTTGAAAAAGTTCTGATAAGCTTGCTCTAAATCATTGAGAGCTTGTTGTAAGGGGACACAAGAAACCTGAGACAACCATTCCCGTTCAGTTGTCCTTTTAGCCTGAGTTATGAACTGTTTCTGAAGTTCAGCATTTTTGGGCTTCTTTCCTCCAGCTTTGTACTGAGTAATGCAGAAGGCTAACGCATCATTCCACACCACACGCACACATCCGAACAATTTAGCCAACGCTAATTGTTGTCTAGGTGTGGGATAAATTCGGTATCGGTAGCGTGCTTTCATGATACTATTGTACACGATAAATCCGTACAATTACTATGAAAAAGCGGGTGGATTTTCGACTTGAGGAATTCGAGCTTAAAATCCTTGAAGAGTACTGTGCAGCAGTCGGTAGAACAAAGTCTGATGTCCTCAGAGAGCTAATTAGGTCGCTCAGGAGGAGGAAAAAGCCGTCCTAGAAGGACGGGGCTTCAGACCCAATTTTTTGGTGAAGTTCTTTTCTTTCCATTCCTAATTCCCAATTCCCAATTCCCTAATCTTCATAAATCCGACATTCAACTGCATCTGGATTATCAGCGCAGTATTGTTGCATGGAGGAGAGCTTTTCCTTTTTTGCTGAGCGCTGATCCGCAGCTTCTGCTCGGAGCTCCTCAACAGCATCCCAAGCAGCAGCACATTCTGGAGAAGTATCTCCCTTGGCTTCACAGATAGCTCTGGCTTCTTCACGAGCTGCTTCCACTTCATCCTCAATGTAGATTCTTTTGGGTTTCTCTACGAAGTCGCTCTTCTTGAGGATATCGCTGACTGAGATTATACCTAGCAACTTACCCTCAATTACGGGAGCTCGACGAATACGAGTATTGGCAAATAAACGTGCCACATACTCTACACCCAAATCAGGATTGACGACAATACAAGGCTTAGTCATAATCTCATAAACCCTCATCTGTTTAGGGTCATGTCCATAGGCAGCTACCTTATAGATAATGTCAGTTTCAGAAACGATACCATAGGGGTCACTATCACTGCGGCGTTCTACAATCAAAGCACGGAGATTCTTCTCTTTCATCCGTGCTACTGCTTCGGCAACTGTTGCTGAGCCACGGATGGTGACAACATCCTTGGTCATAATATCTTTAGCTTTCATCACTGTTATAACCTCCTTTGAATATGTTTTTGCTAGTTGTTGTTAGTCATTGGTCCTTTGTCCTTTGTATTAATTAATAACAAAGTTCGTATCCCATGACTTGCATTAAGTTAGATAATCTTAATTAATCTGTAGCTCATTTTTAATAAAGAATCGACTTTGCTCTAAAATCGATTCTTTATTGAGCAATTCTAAATTCTAAATTCTAAATTTAATCTTCATAAATTCGTGCTTCAAGCGCACTGGGATTCTCATCGCAGTAAAGCTCAAAACTACTTTTTGGCTTCTCGACAAAATCACTCTTTTTGAGAATATCACTAATCGAAACTACTCCCAGCAAATTACCTTTGACTACCGGAGCCCTACGAATACGGGTATTGGCAAATAACCTCGCTACATACTCTACACCTAAATCAGGATTGACGACAATACAAGGCTTAGTCATAATCTCATAAACCCGCATTTTCTTGGGGTCATGTCCATAAGCAGCTACTTTGTAGACAATATCTGTCTCAGTCACCATGCCATAGGGGTCATTATCATTGCGTCGCTCTACAATTAAGGCACGTAAATTTTTCTCTTTCATCCGTGCCACTGCCTCAGCAACTGTTGCTGAACCACTAATAGTCACTACATCCTTAGTCATAATCTCTTCAGCTTTCATCATGGCTCTTTTCTCCTTTGAATATTCTTACTAAAACTTCAATTTCTAGTGCAGCACGGCGGAAATAACCCAAAGCGTGAAAAAAGTTAAAAAGCTTACCTTACAAGCTTTCTTCCCCTGGAGCCTCCTATTCCCCTCCAAGGAGGGGTTAGGGGTGGCTTCTGCCTTCTTCACTTTGTTGCAGCTGTACAATTAGATGCTGGCACTGCTGCTTAGAGGTTGATAAATAGTCGGCAATTTCCTGTGGAATAAACCTTGATTTTTGTTAAAGTCCAGATGGTTAAATTTTCTAGAATTAGTGGGAGCACTAATACCTGGTGCATATGCTTCTAACACATTACCGTTTAAGGAACACATTACCATCAAATAATCACATACTGGACACTCTGTTTGAGTAACTTGATTCCCCGGACAGGAACCATAGTTTGCTTCAGTGCTGTTAAAGTAGCGGCGTTCAGCAAAACTACCACAATTGGGACATCGGACTACTTGATTTGTCTGCATGATGGCAGAATTTCACAATTTAATTTACATCTAGATCAATCAAGTCTCAAGGTACTTATCAACTTCACCACTGAACTTTTCATAAGTCTGAGCACCGACCAAATGTTCTACCAGCTCACCCTTCTTAAAAATTAGAACGGCAGGAATGCTACGAACGCCATATTTTTTAGGGGTTTCTTTATTTTCTTCAATGTCGAGTTTGACTACTTTAGCACGACCTTGGTATTCCTCTGCTAGTTTATCAATTAGAGGACTAATTGCGCGGCATGGGCCACACCAACTTGCTGTACAATCAACTATAACTGGTCCTTCGTAGGTCAAAAGTTCGTCAAATTTACTGTCTTGTATTTGAGCTGCTGTACCCATGATTATTACTTTTAGTTGAATGTGGAATTGAGCGTAGTTTGTTATTTGTCCTTTGTCATTTGTCCTTGGGACGGGGTAATATCTCTACCAACTTTTATTTGTAAAACTCCATTAGGTTTGGCTCAACCTCATTGGCTAATCCTGCCATTTTTTTGTAATCCATAATTTGACCACTACCTCAAAATAGATTAAACCCTTTAAATTAAAGAGTTTGTGTCCTTACGTTTGTAACATCCCTGAATATACACCTTTAGTAAAGTATTGTCTATATTTTTTAAGTATTTTAATCTATTCAGCCGTAACATCCCTGTACAGGACAAGCTTTATAAGCCCTTTTTGCAGCTGAGAGCAGCATCAACTTTGAAGAAAAGGCAAACTTTTCCAGTTCTTCAAACTGCTACTTGAAGCTGTAACAATTTCTGCAAGGTATTAGTTACACTAGAAACACAGAGATTACCATCAATCGTCTTGAGACAATGGCGACTCTGGTAAAATTCAATTAAATTTATAGGAGCAGTCTGCTTGGGAGAAACTTCTAGATGCTGAGCCAGTGTTGCTTGAGGATAATTTTGGTTACCTTGTTCTAACATTCTCTTGACCAAGGTATTGAGGGAAACTTCAAAATTGATTACCCAATCACAACGTTGACCAATTTCTTGTAGCAGCTGCTCTAAAGCCTGAGCCTGGGATAAATTGCGGGGAAATCCATCCAGTATCCAACCTCTTCTTGCATCTGATTGGCTCAAACGCTCACGAAGAATTTCAATTAGTAGGGTGTCTGGAACCAGCTCTCCTTTCTTCATAAAGCTTTGAGCTTTCAAACCCAAAAATTTTTCCTGTGCAACAACCTGACGCAAAATATCACCAAGAGAAAGATGAGGAATTTGCCAGAATTTAGCTAAAATAGCCCCTTGGATTTCCTTACCTGTTCCGAGAGGTCCGATAAAAATTAATCGCATTACTTGTGATTTAACAATTGATAAACTACTAGATAAAGTTGTTTGATTGAACTAGTTATGGCTGCTGAAGAGTTAAACTATTACACACTTACTGAAAGACTAGAAAAAGGTCGGAGAGCGAAAGCTGCTCAGGGTGGCTATGCAGGCTACGGTTCACCAGCTTTCGGTCAAAAATCCCTCAATGGGGAATTAGTAGAAGACCAATTGGAGCAACAAGTAATTGAGCTAATTCGTCGTCATCATAAGTCAGGAAAATCACTACAGCAGATAGCTGATTGGCTCAATCAACATGGACATAAAACTAAACGTGGTCATCAGTGGAAAAGGATCTCCGTTAAGCGAGTTCTTGACCGACTCTATGGCAAAACCCCTAGAGTTTCTGGTGTTATAAAAACTCGCACCTAAGAGATTTTTAAATAAAAGGGAGCTTCCGAGCAGAGCGAGTAAAACATACAGCTCAAATAGAAAAATTAGATAATTTATTTTTTCGAGTTTCTTAAGTAGAAAATAAAGGCTACCAACTTAATGTGGGACAATTAATAAAGCAAGCATTTCAACCTCTAATGACCGGAGCTAATCGTGATCGGTATTTTGTCCCGGTTTACGCTGGTAGCCTAAAGGACTTACCTGTGTGTTGTGAAGCACAAATAGGCAAGTAGCTTGCGATAACCTTTTTTGGGTTACAATAATTGCAATGCCAGGATTACATCGCTTTTGCTTGTAACTTCTCTCTATAATATACCTATATAGATGTAATGTAAATATTTTTTAAAGCTTTTAGTCTACTTTAGTGTAACATCCGTCTATTGGGCAGAAGAGTGTGGAGACATGCGGAAGGGGACACAGAGAGACATTCCCAATTCCCAATTCCCAAACAACAAATCTATGCAACTTACTGACCGGCTAATCCGTGCTCCAGCCTTAGAGGATGCAATTGACTCTCATCCTCTCATTGTTGCACCCGACACGCTAGTAGTAGAAGCAATTGCTTTAATCAGTGAGGCTAGAGGCAGCAGTTGCTCGCTGCCGAATTTGGACTCACCGTCAGATTCGATGCCTATGAGTGGTGCTCGCTCTAGTTGTGTCTTAGTGATGCAAGATAACCAATTGTTGGGTATCTTCACAGAGCGCGATATTGTTAAGCTCACAGCTAATGGTAGGAATTTTGCCGGGGTAAAGATTGCTGAAGTCATGGCACAACCAGTGGTTACTTTGCCTCAAGCTGCTGCTCAGGATATCTTTGCTGCTCTGTTTCTCTTTCGTCGCTATCGGATTCGTCACTTACCGATTGTGGACGACTACGGTAAACTCGTCGGTATCGTCTCCCCCGAAAGTATTCGTCAGGTTTTACGTCCAGCTAATCTCCTCAAGCTACGGCGGGTGTCAGAGATAATGAGTCGTGAAGTAGTTCATGCTCCTTTGACAGCTTCAGTGCTAAGCTTAGCGCAGCTAATGACAAAACAACGAGTTAGTTGTGTAGTTATCACCCAGGAAGATGAAGAGCGCTTGGTGCCAGTGGGGATTGTCACTGAGCGGGATATTGTACAGTTTCAGTCTTTACAGTTAAATTTGTCTAAAGTGCAGGCTGAGGTAGTTATGAGTACACCCCTATTTCTTCTGAATCCTGAAGATTCTTTATGGACTGCCCATCAAGAAATGCAACAGCGGCATGTACGACGGTTGGTGGTGTCTTGGAATTGGGGACAAAGGCTAGGTATCGTAACTCAGACTAGCCTATTGCGAGTATTTGACCCTATGGAGATGTATGGAATAGTAGAAACTCTACAGCAGACGGTTCAGCAACTGGAAGCAGAACGTTTACAAAATAGTAAGGCTCAATCACAGCAACAGAACACACAAAAAATAGCCAACTGGCAAGAACAGCCAGAGCCTCAATACTCCAATGCTCCACTACAGCCTAAAGCTACAAATGGTACCGACAACCAACTGACTGATACTAAAGAGCAACAGCTTTACACACTCTTGTCTACAATCCAAGTTTCTCTAGAGAGTTTAGTTAAAGAACCCAACCTATGTCCAGAATTGCGGCAAAGTAAGCTAAATGGAGCATTAGCTGAGCTTCAGCAGATACGTAACCTCGTACAAAGTCCTCTACTCTTAAGAAGCAAGGGAACAGGGAACAGGGAACAGGGAACAGGGAGGAGGATTTGAGCTTGTTTCTTCTATTTGTAGGGGGCGGCGTGCCGCCAGTTGGGGGGCTCTGAAGAAACAAGGCAATAGGGAGCAGGGAGTAGGGAGTAGACGGATTATAGTCATTAGAAAGGAATCCAGTCGATTAAATCTATCCATTCTTCAGCTTCGCTAGTCTCCCAAACCATAAATAACTCTTGCGCTAACCTACCTATTGTTATTTTAGGACGCACCCAGAAAAGCCCCCAAATCTGTCCACCTGTTGCCCAATGTTCTTTGAGATGCTCTGGCATACTTTTACGGTTATTTGTCACTAATAAACGTTGAGACAACTCCAGATAAGAAAGGACATTAGGATCGAGAGTCCCTAAGGGTGGAGCTTTCCCATCACCGATTCGCAGGATATCTATAGTTGGGTCGAGATGCAACACTGCTGGCTTCAGTCCAAGGGGCAAATTCTCATCAATCAAGAAACGAACCCTCACTCTTTTAACATATCCTTTTCTCGTTGGGCTTTGATAACTCTCATCTTTAGAGCCATAGGGGAAGGATTAGCCAACCATTCCTGATAGTGCTGTTCTTGTAACCTTCTTAAACGCAACAGATAGACATCGATTTCCGCCCTTTTATGGTGATAGTAAGTCAGGGTAGCATAAATTTTCTCTAAGCCCAAACCAGGGAAGTGAGCAGCAATATCTTGTGCTGTGTAACCGTCTAGATAATAATCCAGCACATTATCAATACCGATGCGATGTCCTTTGATGCGGATATCATCGGGTGAGAGGAAATCAAAATAATCTTCGAGTTGCATAATTAACACCTGGTGAAAGATTGATATGGGATTCGGTTACCTCAACCCCACATTCGACACCCCCAAGTGTAACTCTGAAGAAACAAGGGAACAGGGAGCAGGGGGTGAGCGAGAAAAGGTGTGGGGAGTGTGGGGAGTGTGGGAGGTGTGGGGAGATAGAGATACAAAGGAGAACTAATAATTTGAGAGGATACAAAGCTCGAAAATCCCAACCAAAATTTCGCTCACCCTCCCTCCGAGAGGAGTAGGGAAGAGGAAAAGAAGTTTCTTCCCTTCATCGGGGGTGGTGTGCTGCCTGTGGGGTGCTCAGATGCGTCGATGAACATTTACTCAGATGAATAAATCAGTCGAGCAATTATTTTCCGAAGTAGTAAGGATTCACACAGATGTGCTAAATTAATAAAGTTGTCAAAATTCTGGCTCAGTAGCTCAGTGGTTAGAGCAGGGGACTCATAAGCCCAAGGTCGCAAGTTCAAATCTCGCCTGAGCCATTTATGTAAAAACTTATAGAGTAAGCTTTTTACCTCTAACAAAACTTGGTGAGTGGTATTCTCTAACCTTTCTCTGGCAATAACTTTTAATTGGCTCGCCGAAAGCTTTCAATAAGTTTTATATTAGCTCGGAGCCATTCATTCACCAACATTTGAACCTCAACTCCATTTTCATGGGCAAGCTGGTTCATAAAGTCGTTCACATCCGGTTCAAGATAGATGGGAAAGCTGAAAACTGCATCAGGATGATAAAACTTGCCGCGCTCACCGTTGGAAAAATCATACTCTGCTTTCATTACTTCTCTCAAATGCGACAACAAATTTAAGTAGCAGCGCGATCGCGTATTTTATCGGTTGAGTATTGCCTGCTTCTGATCCACAATACTTTTCCAATCACCACTAGCAAAACTTTTATTTACAGGCGCACAGATTTTCCCATGATAAAACTGTACCACAAAAATCGCGATTGCCTTCAGCACTAGCGAAAGGGATAATTAACTCATTACTCATTACTCATTACTCATTACTTGTTACTTCCAAACCCGAATCAATGGAATGATTCAGTCAGCCCTAAGTATGCTCTTGCCTTTCACACGACTAGTCCTCAACTAGGGTTAGCAATCAGCAACTTTGCTGGTGACACCCGTTGTCAAACTTGGAACTTAGGACGAGATTTGTCTACCTATTTGCACCAACATCTGACTGAGTTTATCAAACCTCAGACTTGGGCAGACTTGGGGTTTATTGCCGTAGCAAAAGGACCAGGTAGTTTTACTAGTACTCGCATTGGCATTGTTACTGCTCGTACTTTGGCGCAGCAGCTAGATGTTCCTCTATTCGCAATTTCTACATTGGCAGCTATGGCTTGGTTTCAAGTAGCAAAGCAGGCAGGGAAAACTGAGCAATCTTCCCTTGCCCTGCAAATGCCTGCTCAGCGTAGTCAGCTGTTTAGTGCTATCTATCAGGTATCTGTGGAGAATTGGACACTTACCCAGTTGTTGCCAGACTCCGTAATGACTCCAGAGACTTGGAAGCAATCTCTGGACACCCTCACGATACCTTACCAACTCGTTGATGTCCCAAGAGATTTGGGAGCTAATGCCGTGAGTGTGTTAGAACTTGCTTATGGACATTGGCAACAGGGAAAACGCCCTCACTGGTCAGAAGCACTGCCCTTTTACGGTCAGCATCCAGTATAGATTAAGGATTAATATTTACACTTGCCAATTCCCAATTCCCGATTCCCAATTCCCTACTCCTTTATTACTTGTCGAGGCACGTAGAAACTGGCAATAATTCCTACCATCAGCCACCAGAGGGTAATAACTTGAGGGCGATACCAAACAGTATCCACCAAACCGTGAGCAAGTACCCCAGAGATACCAGCGATCGCTCCTATGAGCCAAAATCCCTGAGAATTACCCATTTCCCGCAGACGCTTTAATTGCTCGATTCCCTGGTTAAAGATAACTACCAATAACCAAAGAAAACATAACAAGCCAATAAAACCAGTTTCTACAGCAATTTCTAGGAAGATAGAATAGGCGCTCAAGGCAGTGAAGCGAGGGCGTTGGTAGAGGGGATAGATTTTGTTAAAAGCATCGTTTCCTGGACCAATACCACGGATAGGACGATCTTTAATCATATCTATCACTGCTGACCAAACATTAATCCGGAAATTATTACTACTATCTTCCCTGCCCACAAAGATACTGGCAACGCGATCGCGTATCGGTTCCACAAACAGTATTGCTAGTGCCAGTACTGCTGCCGAACTACCCAGCATTGCTGGCATTGCCCAAGGACGCCACTTGGGAGGTAACTGGACAGTGTACCAGTAAACCAGTAGCACAAGGAAAACGAAAATACAGACCAAAAAACCAATCCAGCCACCGCGACTATAGGTAAGCACTAAACAGACTGAGTTGACAATAAACATTGTCAGTGCTAGGGCTTTAGGTAGCCACCGTCGCCAATTGAAGATAGCAGCAAAACTTAAACTAACCGCTGGTATGAGATATCCAGCCAGTAAATTGGGGTTACCGAGATAGCTATAAACCCGAGTCAAGCCAGCTGAATCAGAGGTGGGATCAACCCAAGTTGCCAGTGCCTCAACCCCAAAAATATATTGCCGTAGCCCGTAAACACTGACAATGAGTGAGATATGGAGAAATAGGGTAATAATCCAGGAACGAAGACGAGGGGAACGCAATACCCGTGCCAGCAAGACAAAAAACAACAAGTAAAGTGTTAACTTCACTAAGCCTTCACGGGCAGCTAGCTTCACTGGTGAGAGGGCTGTTGCCACGACGTTAATTGCCCAATAGAGCAACACCAACAGGTGAATTGGTGTTACTTGGGGAAACCATCCTTTGGCATAACCTGTATTATCGGATAGCGTGAGCAACACCCAAAAAGCCCCACAAGCAATTAATAAAAACCCAATCAGAGCATTGGAAACGAAGGGAGCTAAGGCAAAAATTGTCGCCAGTAACAATGCCCCTATGGGTTCAGCCCACTGTAACAACCAGCTGCCCTGACGCCAAGCTTGCAGCATTCCCACAAGCTTATATAAGTAGCTACCACCCCGCCATTGATCTAGGCGTAAATTTGAGAGGGTAAATTGTTGCCAAACTGAATTCATGAATTGTTGTTTGTTATTTGTTGTTTATTGTTTGGCAATGGGGAATTGGGAATTGGGAATCGGGAATTGGCGAGTGTAAATATCTCTCTTCTCTCCCTCAGCTCCCCCAGCTCCCCCAGCTCCCCCAGCTCCCCATCTCACTATCTCCCAACTTCCCAGGCAGGATGCGAAAGTAAAGATGCAATCACTCGAACACCTCGTAGTTGATTGGAAAGGGGTAGATGACCTAACGGGGCACTAAGATCCCAAGTAAACTCTTGGGGATAGCGAGTCCAGTTTTTCTCTTTCTTCCAACCGATTTTAGGCCAAAGTTTGTCCCAGTTTTTGCCCAAAGAGAGCCAAAGCTCTCGCTGCACGGAAAAGCCAAATTTACCTTGAGAGTGCATTAACCAGAGGTTATTGATAGTCTGTAAATCAGCAATGGGGAAACTATCTACTTCGGAAAAGTACAACCATTTTCTCTGCATAGCGGTTGCTCCTGCTAATTCACAGAGCTTTTCTAGGGTAATACGGTCAGCTGCCAGAAAGTCTTGTTGTAGCAACATTTGTTGCAATTGTGTGTAGTCAATAGCAGCTTCAGAGCGCAAAGGTACTATACCCGTGGGAAAATGGCTTTGTATAAATTCTTTAGTGGTTGGGGTATCAGCCTCATAGAGAATTTGGTAAGCAAGACCAGCAGCAAGGTTAGTAGGATTTACCCGTTGCTCCTGTAAAAATTTCATTAAAACTTCTAGCCCAGCAGTGTCTGTGTTGCCAAGTTCCCGAATTAACTGGAGTTGTTTTTTTTCCGAACTCGACTGGAGCCGTTGCTGTAGCTCGGCAATTTTGGTAGAGGCTTCTGGTACTGAGGCAGTCGTTTGATCTATCATGAAGCGACTTGGAGTGAGGTTGGAGATAGGGAATAGGAACTAAAAACAACGAGTGGCTGTGATTTGATAAAAAATCACATGCCGTGGGATGAGCTTAATACCCAATCACTATTTAATCTTACAACGAGGCTTCTACCCAATAGCTCAAGCTAAGCTGCAAATACGCTTGGGTTACCATAGTTCTGTATTAACAACAAGTTCCGTCTGCCAGAAATAGCTGACTTTTCAGAAATCAAGTATCCGATTAAGATTTAAAGTCAGCTTAAAAACTGCTGTCCTCACACCTATGACTAACAGTGAAAATCGTCTTAGAGAATATCCATAAGTCCTATGGCAAAAAGACAATTGTTAATCGAGTCAACATTTCCGTCGCCCAAGGAGAAATAGTAGGATTGCTTGGTCCCAATGGTGCCGGTAAAACTACCACCTTTTACATTGCTACTGGGTTGGAAAAACCTAACCAGGGCAAAGTTTGGCTGGACAATCTCGACATTACACCTCTACCAATAAACCGACGAGCTCATCTCGGGATTGGCTATCTGCCTCAAGAAGCCAGTATCTTCCGTCACCTAAGTGTGCAAGACAATATCTTACTTGTGCTAGAACAAACTGGTGTACCTAGAGTTGAGTGGCGCTTAAGGCTACGTCAATTGCTCAAAGAATTTCGTTTGGAAAAAGTGGCACATACTATCGGCAATCAAGTTTCTGGAGGTGAGCGACGTCGGACAGAGCTGGCAAGATCCTTAGCTGCTGGTATCGATGGACCAAAATTCTTGCTTCTGGATGAGCCATTTGCTGGTGTTGATCCTATTGCTGTCTCTGAGATTCAATTAATTGTTGAGGGCTTACGCGATCGCCGCATGGGGATTTTGATTACTGATCACAATGTTAGAGAAACTCTGGCCATTACGGATCGAGCCTATATTATGCGAGACGGACAAATCCTGGCTTCTGGCAATGCTGAAGAACTTTACAATAATCCCTTAGTACGGCAGCACTACCTAGGTGAACAGTTTCAACAATGATATCAAGTAAACCTAAATCTCTCATTTCCTTCATTCCGGGCTTATCGGTGATGGATCGATACATTATCACCGAGTTAGTCCCACCTTTTCTCTTTGGCATAGGCATCTTTTCTTCCATTGGGGTAACCGTTGGTAAAGTATTTTACATAATGCGAGAAGCTGTAGATGAAGGTTTACCGATTTCACTGGTGTTCAAAATCCTGCTGTTAAGTCTGCCCCAGTTTATCGCTTATGCCTTTCCTACAGCAGTACTTCTTGCTACTTTATTGACCTACAGCCGTCTGTCTAGTGATAGTGAAGTGGTTGCCCTGCGTAGCTGTGGTGTGAGTACTTATCGCCTAGTGCTACCAGCCCTAATCATGAGTTTGCTTGTTACTGGTATCACCTTTACCTTTAATGAACAGGTAGTACCTGCAGCTAACTACCAATCAACAATTCTCCTCAAAAAAGCTCTACATGAGGAACAGCCATCTTTTCGGGAAAACAATATTTTATATCCTGAATACGGAGAAGTTACGCGACCCAATGGTCAAAAAGTTAGATCCCTCAAGCGTTTATTCTACGCCGATCAATTTGACGGTGAGCGTATGAAAGGATTAACTGTTTTAGACTGGTCTCAACAAGGTCTCAACCAAATTGTTACTTCTGAATCAGCGGAGTGGAATCCTGGTCAAAGTACTTGGAAATTTTTCAATGGCACTATCTATCTTATCTCTCCTGATGCCTCTTACCGTGATATCTTGCGATTTGACAATCAACAGCTCAAAATTCCCAGAACACCTCTTGATTTAGCTAATCGAGGTCGTGATTACGGTGAAATGAATATTGCTCAGACGAAAGAGCGTATCGAGATAGAGCGATTGAGCAATAATGAGGGGAAAATTCGTAAATTAAAGATTCGCTTGCAACAAAAATTTGCCCTACCTTTTGCTTGTGTTATTTTCGGCTTAGTAGGGGGAGCTTTGGGCAACATTCCACGTCGTACTAATAAAGCGACTGGTTTTGGTATTTGTGTGGTAGTAGTTTTTGCTTATTATTTGTTGCTTGCTGTTGGTGATGCTCTGGGATTGAGCAATTATGTACCACCCCTAGTAGCTGCCTGGTTGCCTAATTCCTTCGGTTTATTGATAGGAGCGTGGCTATTATTCAAAGTAGCTCGGTAGCTAATAGTAAGGGCGAATGGCCATTCGCCCTGACATAAATTGATTATATTAGAGGGGAATGGGTAACAATTAATTAAGTTTGCTAGCAAATCTACCTCTGTGAGCTATGTCATCTTCTCGGAAACCTCCTGCCTACCTTCGCTATCTTAAAGCCCGACTTAAGCCTCTTGCCAAACCAGGATTTTGGCTATCAAGTGTTGGGCTGTTGTTGGTGCTAGCTGCTACTGGATATTATTGGCAACACCCAGAGTTGTTAGACGCGCTGCTCAATAATCAAGCTACTGACTCGGATGAGCTAACGGATGAGCCAACCCTCTCTTCTGAAGAACTAGCTGCGATTATCGCTGATATTGACAGTTCTTCAGTGCTATTGGCAGAATTTGACAACACAAGAGCCTTAACTACAATTACTCAACCAAGCCAGAAATCTGAGAAAAAGAAATCAGAGGGTTTATTTTCTCAATTTATTAGTCAGCCGCTAAAGGTAGACTCCAAACAAAAGTTAACCCTCCCAATCCTAGGGAGCAAACTTCCTAAACAAGAAAATAATAGTAATCCCTTTATCAAATCCACCCAAGAATTGAGTAATTCAGGTTTTGTTTCTGGAACTAATTCACTCTCCAATGCTTCTGCAGGAAGCTTACAGAAAAACAGTCAAGATTCTGCCTTATTTACCAGTGGAACCATCACCAATCCCATTTGGAACGTCAACTCCCCTAATGGTAATGCTCTCAAGCCGAACCAAACTGAAGCATCAGTAAACCCCTCACAAATTCCATCTACAGAGTCTTCTACAGCTGCTAACGAGGCTCAATCTTCTGATCAGCAACAGGAGCAGGTATCATCGCAGACTTCTTATCCTTTCAGCTATTCAGGAGAAACCAGCTCTTCTCCTGTGCCTGTAAAAAGTCCAACTAACTTTCCACGTTCTCGACCGAAACCGACAATCTCCATTGATTCTAATCCCTATAACAGTTCGGTTCCCTCTACGTCAATTCCCAAAGTGCCGACAGCTTTACCTGTGACTCCAGTAACACCAACAGCGCCAGGTAACTATAGGCAATACTCTCCTCAGCCTTCTGTTCAACGCAATATAGTCCCTGAGCCCAAATCTACCACGTTTGGAGATTCAGGGTTTGGGCAGAGTCAGCTAGATAATTCTGGCTTTGGTTCTCCTCGGAAGTAATACCAAACTCATGGAGCTCAAGGGGTAACAACAAGGCTAAAAAGAAGACAGGGTTTAGGGTGTGGGGTGTAGGGTGTAGGGAAAAAAGTATTAGTTGTAAGTTGGGCTCTTGGAACGTAGGATGAAATAGTAGAAAACAGTGTATGTCACAAGAAACCATAGATAGGGTTCTCCAACAGGCAGATGAACTCCTCATCTCGGCAATGAATGAAGCGGTTCTTACTGGCATGGCTGTAGGAATCATCCACCAAGGGAAACTGATCTATGCTAAGAGCTTGGGATTGGCTGAGGTGAAATCAGAAAAAGTCATTACTCCAGACACTGTATTTCGCATTGGCTCAATTTCCAAGACATTTACAGCCATCGGCTTAATGCAATTGTGGGAACAGGGCAAGTTCCAACTTGATGATCCTATCAATGACTATCTCAAAACCTACCAAGTAAAACACCGGGATTCCCAGGCTCCTCCAGTCACCTTCCGCCATCTGCTGACTCATACCTCAGGCATTGGTGAACTTCGTGGAATCACAGATCTGCTTCGATATCTGGGTGGCTTAAGTGTTAAGCCTGATCAACGTGTCCCTACTCTGAGGAAGTATTACGCCAACAGGTTAACCCCAGAAATTTACCCAGAAACCAAATGGGCTTATGCTAATCATGCCTTTGCAACTTTAGGGCAGTTAGTCGAAGACATCAGCGCCGAGCCATTTTCAGACTACATGATCCGGCACGTCTTTGAGCCACTGGGGATGACTCATACTGACTACCTGCTGAGTGAGCGGGTGCGCCACCAATTGGCTCAAGGCTATCTGTTCAATCAAGGCAAACTCACACCAATCAACTATCTAGAAATCGTTGTTAGGGGTGCAGGATCAATCTTTTCCAGCCTTAATGATATGTCCAAATACGTAGCCGCGCTCCTCAATGGTGGGAAGAATGAGCACGGTACGATTCTCCAGCCAGAGACGCTGCAACTAATGCTGGAAACCCAATACCAGCTTGATGAACACTTAGACGCTATGGGATTGGCTTTCCTCTTAGATAACTTTGGCGGACATCGGATTGTTTGGCATAACGGCGGTTGGCCTGGATTTGTCTCCTCAATGTGGATTGCTCCTGACGACAATTTGGGGGTTGTTATCTTTTCCAACTCTTCCAGTAGGGCACCAGACAGCATTGCCAAGGACTTACTGCGCCGCCTATTGGAAGTTCCTAACCCAGCCTCACAATTTCCCCAAGCAAATATCTTGGGAGCCCCTCATCTGTGGGCTCAATTATGTGGATGCTATCGCCCTAAGAAAGGTTGGAACACCAACTGGCGCATCTGGCTAGGCTTCGGTGGAGAAGTTGAAATCTTTGTCAAGGACAATCATCTCATGTTGCGATCGCTAATTGGTTCTTTAGGCAACGGCATTACCCTCTATCCTATCGATACCAAAGATCCCTTGGCGCTCCAAGCTTTACACAAGAAACAGTTGCTAACTGTAGTCTTTAAGCGCAACCAGGCAGGTGAGATTGAACGCCTTTGTCTAAACTTTATCAGCTTATACAAACGACGTCGGCATCAAAGCCTGCGCTTCTGGTTAAAAGTTGTTTTAGCTAGTTTGGCTCTCCTGATTATCATCTGGTGGAGATTGGGGGGACTTTTGGGAGTTATCTTGGCATTTATGGGATGGCAAATGCTCAAGAAAAATTGAGATCAAGCTTTGAGGTAAATTTAGAATTTACGCATAATGTGAATTAAAAATAAACTTATTCAGCAAGCCCTAACCAAAACTCCTATTTCCTGCTGAATAGGCAAGACATTGAGAACATCAGTTTGGGAACAATACTTTAAGTCGGCGTGACGCTCTAAGCGTAGTAGGCGTTTACCGTGACTAGCTTGGTGGAACATGTCTAACAACTGGTTTTGCCAGCGGTGGTAAAGGGAGAGAGCACCAATAAATTCATCATTGCCAGCCAGCTCACCTTCTGAATAACTGGTTTGTTCTATTAGATTGTGAGCGATCGCACCAGCACAGACGGTATCTTCTAAGGAGTAGTCTCCTTCCCAACCTGAGCCTACTAGCCAAACTGTCTCTGGTTGGTGAGTGAGCAGATACTGCACAGTTGCTTGACGATTAACTAAGGCTGCGGCTAAAACTACTGGAGCTTCCTGTACTCGCTGTAAGGCACGGGTGCCATTAGTGGTACTGATAAACAAGCGGCGTTCCTTAACCTTGTCTGGAGTGCAATCGAGGGGAGAGTTACCCATATCACAACCAGCTACTGGCGCACCACCGCGTTCACCAGCTCGCAGGCGTTTGTCCGGTAACCACTTTTCACTGACTTGCAGGAGTTGTTCGATATTGCTGAAGGCTTGAACCGCCTCAGCACCTGCGTCTAAAGCTGTAGCGATTGTGGTTGTGGCTCGCAAGACATCTATAACAATTGCACAGTCTGGGACATCAGCTGTCGGAGTTAGTTCGGGAGTGTGGTAAACAAAGAGCTTCACTAGCTAGGGTGCACCTGTTTTTCTTAACTGCCAAGATCCTATTCTACCGGGTTGATGTCACATTATAGGTTGATATCACATCATAGTAGTTAGGACAGACGCGGAGACACGGGGACACGGGGACGCGGAGAAAATGAATGTGGACTTGCGAATGCAACTTGGTATGAGGGAGCAGGGGATAAAATCCACCGAATAGCGAATTTGGTGTAATATCCTTCTGCCTTCTGCCCTCTGCCCCCTGCCTTCTGCCTTCTTTCAAGGCAACCGTAACTGAGCTTGTGCATTAAAAAATTGGCGCATCAGCCCTTGGGTAACCAACACAGTGGTTATCAGGTTAGCCAAAGCTAGCATAAACATGATCAATATTTGGTAAGATGCGGCATTTAATGGATCAACCCCGCTTAGGAGTTGCCCGCTTATGATGGTTGGTAAGGTGACCATACCTACTACCATCATTGAGTTGAGGGTAGGAATTAGTCCAGCACGAATGGCATCTTTGCGGTATCTTGCCACTGCCTGTTGCGGTGTTGCTCCCAAGCTTAAATGGGTTTCAATCTCCAGGCTACTGCTAGTAATTGTGCTAACGAGACGTTCCCCTGCGATCGCAGCTCCATTCATGGCGTTTCCTAGTACAATACCTCCTAAGGGAATCAGATACTGGGGTTCATACCAGGTATCTGGTTGCACAATCAAGACATTGGTATAAATCAAGATCAAGGCAGTACTAAAGAAAATTGAACCGAAGACTACAGGTATTACTTTGGGAATCTTTTTGCCAATACGATTACAAGCAGTAATTGTCGCAATTGTCAACATCACCAGCAAAATTAACACAATGGGGATGGGGTTATTTAAGGCAAAGACCACAGCTAGCACATAGCCTAGCATCATAAGCTGCAAGACAGTTCTTCCTGTAGCAATGGCTAAGGTTAGCTCCAAGCCTAATTTTTGCCAACTCGATAAACCAATTGCGATCGCCATCATACCCAATGCCCAGGGCAAGTCTGTTGGCTCCAGTTCAATTAAAGAATCCACAACTTCAGCAGTTCACTCCCATTGTTAACTATTAGTCATTCTCACCCAGCGTGAGGCCGATTCCCGATTCCCGATTCCCCAATTCCCCATTCCCCATTCCCCAAATCAGGATTAGATTGGTTTGTGAGGCAAAATTTGCTTGTGTTTAAATTACAATTTTTGGTGTGAGCAAGTGAACCATATACCCCCCCTTGATCTGAAGCGGCAGTACAAAATCATTGGTGAACAAGTCACTGCTGCTGTTCAGGAGGTTTTAACCTCTGGTTATTATATCGGTGGTTCTCCGGTAAAAAGTTTTGAGCAGCAGTTCGCTGCTTACTTGGGTGTTACCGAATGTGTCAGTTGTAACTCGGGGACTGATTCTCTTTTCCTGGCACTACGAGCTTTGGAAATTGGAGCAGGAGATGAGGTAATTACTACCCCTTTCACCTTTATTGCCACTGCTGAAGTAATTGCTGCTGTTGGTGCTAAGCCAGTTTTCGTGGATATAGACGCTGCTACTTTCAATCTGGATGTCACGAAGATTGCGGCAGCCGTTACCGACAAAACTAAAGCAATTATTCCAGTGCACCTGTTCGGGCAGCCAATGGATATGGATGCCATTATGAGTTTAGCTGAAGCTCATGGTATTGCGGTCATTGAAGACTGCGCTCAAGCTACTGGTGCGCAATGGCAAGGAAAAAAAGTAGGGAGCATCGGACATCTTGGCTGTTTTAGTTTCTTTCCTACTAAAAATTTGGGCGCTTGTGGTGATGGTGGTGCAGTGGTTACCAATGATGAGCATCTGGCAGCATCAATGCGTATGCTCAAAGAACATGGTAGTCGGCAACGTTATTACCATGAAGCAACTGGGATCAACAGCCGCTTAGATGCCTTACAAGCAGCTATCCTGGCTATCAAGCTAGCTTACTTGGAGCAGTGGAATGATAGCCGATAGCTGCTTGTAAG
>Ga0207422_1000362_pt1 | contig 154280 bp, 121 predicted proteins | sample MarCyaLeptolynsp_FD_187757 | JGI IMG/M metagenome (GOLD analysis project Ga0207422, IMG submission 187757) | Marine cyanobacterial communities from Panama - species 1 Leptolyngbya sp. (SPAdes) | ecosystem: Environmental > Aquatic > Marine > Unclassified | place: Panama: Panama City | collected...
GGCCCGGCTCGCGGCATATCGCGCGAGCCCGCCTCGGATTGTCGTGACCAGGCGCAGCACCGGAACAGCTCAACGAGGCACCGTGGATGGTCCATGAGACATTGAAACCACAAACGGATGGCGATGCAAGAGGAACTTCTGTGTTTTCAAAAAAAACTTACTGCACCCCCTAAACAGGCTGGGCAGTTTGGCCCAGCTGAAAATCCTGATGAACTTCGTGCGCAATTTATGTTGCGTCACAAGACGATCGTGGTATAACAAGAGATGTCCGCCGCCGACATGGCCGCACGGGCGAGTCTTAGAGAGGGTTGGAACATGCGACACGATGCCGAATGTATCATCGAAAACTGACAATCCAATTCGGTAGACCCGAATGCACAATGAAAGATCCATAATCTGGGCCGCGAAGCAATGGAATTGAATAAGAAACCGAGCCCAAAGGAGAATGCCATGATCATCAAGCACAACAACTTCTGGCTACCCGTCGGCAGTGTGACTGCCGCCGCCGGAGCCCTGCTGATCGCAGGCATCATTAGCTCGACACCCAAACCGACCGCTGCGGGAGCAGTCACCGCTGGGACAATCTTGCACATCCTGACGCCCGAGCTGCACGATATCGACCGCGAGCTACGCCGTGTAGGTATCGATCCCGAGTGCCTCGCCGCGGCCGGGTTTGACGCCGGCGACACGGCGGCGCTCCTGAACAGGGCCGTGGCCCACCTCGACATTACCAACTACACCAGCCTCCGTCAGGCCATGGACGCCCACGGCGCCGCCAAGGCCGAGGTGCGGCGTCTCCAACGCGACTTCCGAGCCGGCACACCCGGCGAAGCGACCCAGAGAGACCTGGACACCGCCATCGCGCTGGAAGCATCCACCCAGGCCAGGCTTGAAGCCCGCCAGGACGACCTCTTCGACGCGGCGACCGAGGGATTGAGCGGTGAGACGATCGCGATCATCGGGCGCATCAAAGACCAGGGCGATCTGACTTATCCCGACTACTACAAGGTCACCGATCGCACCCACGCCCAAGCGATCGCGCTCCGCGACGCCCTCAGCGGCGTCCGCATCGAGACCAAGCTCGGCCAGACGCCATCGGACCACCACCAGGCCGTCATCGCCGCCCAGCTCGCCGACCCGGCCATCGCCACAGCTAAGACCAGCTCCGATACGTACCTCGATGCGATCATCACAGCGTGGGAAGCCGTTCTAGGCGCGGAGTGAGATACGCAGAACGGTCGGTTAGCCGCCGATGTCCGGGCCTGGTAGTTGCTATCCCGGCAATAATATTTGCTAGCGGCGCTACGTAACCCCAAGTCAGTCTATACGGGACATTGCCACATCGTGGCAATTGGACAAAGGCGTATCTATTGACGTTGCAAGCTAGCCGGGTACTCGATTCGGATCAGTCCAACTTGGAGCAAGTCGAGACCCTGCTCCGCCGAGCAGTCGAATCTGACTCCAGGCACGGGCCCGCCTACTTGCAACTTGGTCTCCTGCTCGAACCGCTACGTCGCATTGATGAAGCCATCACTGCCTTCGCTTGGGCGCAACGGCTCATGCCCAAGCATCCGGAACCAACCGAGCGACTAAACAACGCGGTCGACAATGATCTCGTTCAACTGCGTGAACACAAATGACATCCGAGATCACGACCAGAAGTGTTCTGGTCATGAGCTTTGATCCATCACATCATCTTCTGCGAACGAACGGGTCTTGTCCCGCTCTGCTCGTCAATCCTATATCTGACATCAGGCTGGCCCCGCGCACGGCAGAACTCTCAGGTCTCTGGATTCGTCCGGCGAAACGGATCTCGTGGGGCTCGTAAGGCGACCAGTTCGATCGCCTTCGGCCTCCCGGCGTAGGCTTTCAGGTCCGCGAGTACGCTCGGGATGCGATCGCCGTCATCGATCTGGATGCCAACTGCGGCGCGACACGCATCTTGGGCGTGCCGCCCAACAGCTACTAAGGCAGCTACGAGGTCACGTTGGGACACGAGGCCCCAGTGAGTGTCGCCTTGGAGACGATCCCGGACCTCAAACTGCTGCGAGTCGTGCTCTCCTGTGTAAACAAGCAGACGCGGCTCACGATGGAGATCCTCGGCTGGGTCGAGGCGACTGTTCAGCAGGCCGGTTTGTGTGGCGAATTCAAGAACCGGATCAGCCATTCGGTGGCGGTGCCTGAGACCCGGCAAACCGGCCGGAGGATCTTCCAGACTGAGCCGGCCCTCGAGGTTCCCGCGGAGTGCTGGAAGCTGGCACGCGAAATGCTCGATCGCCTGGAGTCTGCTGCGATAGAACAGAGGACTGCAGGATCCCAGGTGGGGGCCAAGACAGGAAGAGCCCATGTCTAGGCGTCGCGAACGCTAGGCGAGCTACGCACGGCTCAGTGATGCCATCGCGTGGAGAGAGCTTCGCGCGAACACCGCAGAGCCTCGCGTCCGACTCATCCGCAATGATCTGCAATACCTGATCTGACAATCTAGCAATAGAACACGACGTTCGTCAGTCAGCCGAAGATGCCGCCACCAGAGTGCGCGTATCCACTCGACCATCTCACGATGCTCGGGTGCCACCGACCGCATGCATGCGTCGGCCATGTTCGAGTTCGCCTTGTGGCCAAGCTGACGCCGTACATCGCCGAGGGAGCACCCCGGCGGCCCCAAGTTCGGTCCCCCGAGATGCTAAAGCACATAGAACCTACCTGACGTCTTGGCATCGAAGCCCAACCTCGCCCACCACTGCTTGGCCGAATCCGAGCGACCATGCACGAGCGGTTGGCCTCGCTTGGTCACGAAGAGCAACTCTTCCGCACGTCGACCGGCATCTTCAAGATATCGTAACACGCATGCCCAGACGTACGGCGGCGTCTCACCGTACCGCTCACCGCCGGTCTCGCCGTATCACAATTCGTATACCCGCCGATCGACTTGTCCGACACAACGGCCGCGAGGTCACGCTGCCCAGACCCGAACCCGACCGCCATCCAGACCGTCGCACGCTCGCGCACCGGCACTCGGCGAAGACAGCTTCGAGTTGGGCTCTCGTAGGCAATGTCCGATCCTCGGTCGCCATGTCGTGAAACACCTCGCGTTTCCCGGTTTCACGGCAATACCTGCCCAGCATGCTCACGCCGATCGGCTTGGTCGATGATCGCCTTGACCACCTGCATCCGCTCTGCCATCCGGCTACAATCCAACACAGCCCCGAGGTTTGTAGGGCTGACAAATTGTAGTGCATGGTTCAAAAATTGTAGTGTAAGTCATACCTTGCGGGTGTAGTTCAGTGGTAGAACGTCAGCTTCCCAAGCTGAATGTCGTCGGTTCGATCCCGATCACCCGCTTTCATGTCAGCTCGTATCAGTGTTCTTGATCCGTGAACGAGGATTGGCTGTTCATTCATGGTGGTTTGACCTTTCGGTCTGAATCAGAGAGAAGTTATGCGAGCGACCGCAGGCGTTCGCTCGACAGCGCTGAGCGAGGAGTGAGTCCCTCGATCTCCGAGAAAGTCTCCTCCATCGCCCGGACGACGTCCGGCGCATATTCGCCCCGGACCGAGTTGCAAGCGTGCACGAGCACGTCCGCGCCGGCGTCCACGCCCAGGCGGATCGTCTCTTTGAGCGACCATCGCGCCCGCACGCCCTCCATGTCCAGCGCATCGGTGAACACTGGACCGGTAAACCCGAGTTCGTCACGGAGTAACCCTGTCGTCACCGCGCGCGACAGCGAAGCCGGGCGGTCCGCATCGAACGCGGCCAGTATCAGGTGTCCCGTCATCACACCAATACGCTCGCCCATCAGCAAGCGGTAGGGCGCCAGTTCGCGTTCGCATTCCCAACTTCGGGAAATGTCCACGAGATCGTGGTGCGAGTCGACCGACGCCGATCCATGTCCCGGGAAGTGCTTCAGCACGCAGCCGACTCCAGCTCCCTGATGCGCGCGTACCATGCGCTCGGCACACGCCGACACCTCCCCCGGATCACGCGAGAAGGATCGATCCAGTGCCCCGATCACCGGCGATGAAGGGTCGATGTTCACGTCAACGCACGGGGCAAAGTTCAGATTGATACCAGCGTCTCGCAGTGCGCCTGCCATGGAGCACCCGTGTGCTGACTGCTCATCCTCCTTCATCGACACGAACTCACGCGCTGAGGGCCAGTCCGCGAAGCCATGCGCTGCGGAGAGACGCTGCACGCGCCCGCCCTCCTGGTCGATTGCGACCAGAGCGTCGTCGCCTAGACGCGAGCGCACATGATCCGTTAGCGCCCGGACCTGCTCGGGCGATCGCACATTCCGTTCCCCGCCGGTAGCTACGTCACGGTCGAATAGGATTACCATTCGCACGCCCGCATGAGCACAGGCGTCGAGGTCTTCCTCCAGCCCCGGGTCGCCCGGCGTCGCACCGCGGATCCCGAGCATCGTTATCGCCCCAAGCTCGCGCAGTGCGGCGTTCACCACTTCGGTCCTTTGGCAAGCGAGCAGACGGCGAGGCTCATGAGAAAGCCGCCGAGCATGCGCCACCCCAAGGAAGGCGCCGGTTCGACCATGAACTGCAGCGCCGCGACGTAGCCCGCGCCGAGGATCAACGCGCACAGGATCGACAGCGCGCTCCCGCGCCCGAGCAGCAGCGTTGACACGAAGACCCCCAGCAGCCCCGCGTAGGCGTAGATCATCACGCCCAGCGCGAAGGGGATCAGCCCCTCGTTCTTCCCGCCCTCGGCGAGCACAAAGACACACGCCATCACGATCAACGCCAGACCGCAGAACGCGTTCACGATCCGGACGGTGCCGGTACCCGCGTCCTTCCTACCAAAACCCAAGTCCACGACCACCGAGCTCGACATCGCGTTGAGCGCCGAGTCCGTGCTGCTCATCGCGGCCGCGAACAGGCCCGCGATGAGCAGGCCGCGCAGGCCCGTCGGAAGGTCGTCGAGGATGAAGGCAAGGTACACCCCGCGTGTATCGCCCTCAACCACTGAGCCACCCGAGGCGTCGCGCACGAAGAGCAGCAGCCCAACGCACAGGAACAGCCCGACGACAAGTGTCCCGAGCAAGCTCGACGCGACCAGCGACCACGCCGCACGTGGTGCGCTCCGCGATGTCAAGAGGCGCTGCGCGAGGTCCTGGTCGGTGCCGAACGCCGCGGCGTTAAAGAGCGTCAGCCCTAGCAGCACCGCCCACAGCGTGAAGGGTGCGCTGACGTCCCACGACAGGTCGATCAACACGAGCTTGTCGCCGGTTGGGTCGGCTTCGGTGATCGCGCCAGGCAGGTCGCTCGGCACGATCCCGATCTGCCCCACCAGCACCCAGATACTCGCGACCACCGCGACAACCATCACCAGAGCTTGCAACGCATCCGTCCAGATCACCGCCCGGATCCCACCCCACGACGTGTAGATGAGCGCCAGCGTCCCCAGCGCCGCCACACAAGCCAACAGGTGACCTACCGAAAGATCGCCGAACACGATGAGGCTGCACGGCACGGCCGCGATGTAGAGCCGTGAGCCGCTCGCCAGCAGGCGCCCGAGGAGGAATGCCGCCGCGCAGTACTTCTGTGCCAATACCCCGTGCCGTGCCCCGATGGGCTCGTACACCGTTGTCGCGCGGACTGCGTAGAACTTCGGCAGGAGTAGCCACGCGACTAGCACCGCCCCGAGCACCGACGCGATCGACGCCGACAGGTACGTCAGGTCGTCCGCGTACGATTGCTGCGGCCCGCCGATGAACGTCGCACCCGAAACCGAAGTCGCGACGACCGAGACCGCAATCGCCCACGCCGGTATGCGCCGCTCGCCCGTGTACAGTTCCTCCGCGCTCCGCACCCGTCGAGCCGCAAACCAACCGATCGCCAGCACGGCGAGGGCGTACCCAGCGAAAACCACGCCGTCGAGTGCCGTCAGCATGACGCACCCCGTTCCAGCACATCGCGCAACGAACCATCCGATGCCCTGAGCAGTGATTCCGCCTCGTCACGTGCAACACCCAGCGAGCGCATGACGACCGCGGTCTTCACGCGGCCGCCCGCCTCATCGAGCAGCGCGAGGGCTTCTTTGCGCGACCCGCCAACAAGGTGTGCCACGATCCGCGCCGCACGATCAAGCAGCTTGTCATTCGTCGCGCTCACGTCAACCATCAACCCGTTGTGCACCTTACCCAGCCGCACCATGAGGCCGGTCGATATCATGTTGAGCACGAGCTTTGTTGCGGTCCCTGCCTTCAGACGCGTCGACCCCGCTAGCACCTCGGGTCCGGTCTCGAGGTGGATCACATGGTCCGCAGCGTGGCTCTCCGGTAGGCTACCGCACGTCACCAGAGCCGTTAGCGCACCTTTCAGGTGCGCTATCTTAAGCGCTCCCAGCGGGTAGGGCGTGGTCCCGCCCGCAGTCAGCCCGATGACGGTGTCGAGTTGCCCCACGCTGAGCCGCTGCAGCTCTGCCGCGGCGCCGTCAGGATCATCTTCAAGCGACTCGCTCGATCGGCGCAAAGCGGCATCGCCACCAGCGATAATCCCGACAACGCACGAGGGATCCACCAGAAACGTGGGCGGGCACTCGGAGGCGTCGAGCACGCCCAAACGCCCCGAAGTGCCGGCGCCAACGTAGATCAGACGCCCACCCGCTCGATACCTGGGGACGATATCCTCCACCAGCGCCGCGATGCGATCCGTCTCAGCGCTGACCGCACGTACGGCGCGCTGGTCTTCTTCGGACATCAACGCAAGCAACTCCACGGTCGGCAGCGCGTCCAGGCCAACACTGCGAGGATGCACACCTTCGGTGGGCACCCCCGTACGGTCCGGCGGAGTGTTCACGGGCGTATCCCGATCCACGACCCTTCGGTCATAAGCCGCTGCCTCCGCCCCGTGATGGGCCCTTGTGTGTACATGACACCGTCGAGCGCGAGCAGGCCAAGCACCGCGACGCACGTCGCCTCGCGTTCCTGCTCACCGACACCGAACGCTCCGGTGGTCTGGCACGGGCCCGCCACATCCTCGATCGAACGGACAAGCGCCGCGTTCCGAACGCCACCACCCGCGAGCACCGCTGCGCCCGAAAGCCGAACCCGCTCTCCGATTACGGTGCCGATCGCGCGGGCGGCACTAGCCATCAGGTCATGCGCGTCGAGTGAACCGTACCGGTTTACCCAAGACCCGCACTCGTCCCCAGTGCCGAGCGAGCGAGCGTCCGACGATTGCGAACGGAGGATTTCCATAAGCGATCCCACCGCGACGTCATCGGGTGCGCCGGCAAGGGCCGCTCGCCCGTCCTCGTCGTACGCCTCGTCCAGCACAAGTCTGGCGCAAGCGTCGAGGATCTGGTTGCAGGCGCACACGTCCAGCCCGCGCACACCCTCGGGATCCGAGCAAGCCGGTAGCATCGTGATGTTGCAGAACCCACCGAGGTTCACGATCGCACGGCCTTCGTCTTCGGAACGGAACAAGACCCAGTCCGCGATCGGCGTGATTGGAGCTCCCTGGCCGCCCGCCGCGAGATCGGCGCCGCGCAGGTCGTAGAGCACCGGGCAGCCGATCCGCTGCGCGACGGGCCATGGGTTGATGAGCTGCATCGAGACCGGCGGCGCGTGAACGACCGTCTGCCCCGGCAGTGCACACACCGCAGGCTCGATGCCCGCGCTGTCGAGCATGTCCCCGATCACTCGGGCGTGCAGTTCCCCGAGCTCCAGCGCGAGACGCGAGAGCTCCCTGGCACTCATCGGCGTGCCACCTGCTGCCGCGCGGAGCCCGTCTGCGAGATTGCCGAGCCGCGACCCCGCCTGCGCGATCGTGCGCACGCGCAGGTCCAACCCCGTCCCCTCCGCCTCCACGAGAACGGCATCCAGCCCGTCAAGGCTCGTCCCGGTCATGCAGCCTATCGCGTAGCGCACCATCCACACAGTATCGGCGACCTCCCCCCCCCGCGCGGTCAAGAGTCTCTGGTCCATCGGTACACTCGCTCCGTTCGACTCGCCTATTGGTACCTCAAACGTCTCCCCGTACATGGCTACCTACCGGCGAGCCATCACTGGTGGGCTGTGGTACCAACCAAACTTGTATAGCCATATCGTCGGTGCCGCTCAACTGGGTGTGTACTGAGGTAGCTTCGGGTTCCCGAGCATGTTGGGGAGCGTCGATTTCATAGAATCAATTCAGCGAATGGACCAACCAGATGTTAACGACGCTGAGTGAGCTAGCGTCGACATGGGCAGAACGTCCCGCGCACGACTGCGATGCCTCCCAATCGCACTGCCGGGTCCACGTATGGACCGGCCTTCAGGCTCGATGGACCTGATGGCCGCGTCCCCCGGACTTGATCCGCCGGTTGTATCCGTGATTGCGGTACCGCGCAGGCGTGGTTCCGCTGCGCGATGGCAGGCTGCCGGGCGAGCCTCCGATCGGCCGGTGGCTTGTGGTGCCCAACAGCCCAGGTACCAAAACGGCCGAAAATCAGAAACCCGAGCCAGGACTGAAACCCGCAGCAACAGCCCCCCAACAATCTCGGTGGACAGGGCTCCGACCCCGGGGATCATCGCTGGAGGTTATCGGCATGGAATCGATCGTCAAGCAGATCATCAACGAGGGCGGCGTGTTCTGGATCGTCGGCGGCACCATCGCCATCGTTGCGATTGTGTTCGGCATCGTAGGGGGCACTATTAAGTCGGTTGCCCGTGAGAAGACCCGCCGCGAGATCGCCGCATACATCGCCGAGGGTTCGATGTCTCCCGAGCAGGGCGAGAAGCTCATGCGGGCGATCCCGGGGGACGACGACGACTGAGTCGGACGGCTCAGGACAGCCATATCGGTGCCAGTGGACGAGCCGGGATACCCCGGCGGTGTTGCGTTCGGTGATGATCGAGACCACGGCCCGAATAGTCTTGTGACGAGCAAACGCACCTGACCCAGTGAATTTCCGTAGAGACTCAGGTCGCCGTGGGCCGACGCCAGAGCATGGCCATGAACCGACCAGATCCACAACCCGGTCCGAAGACCACAGTGGCACCACGCACGTGGCGTTTGGCGTCCGCCATCGCCCATCGCTGGCGGCTCGCCCACACGCTCTCGTTGACTAGCAAGTGGCTCTCGGCGGCCGGGGCGGCGGGATTGGTCTTGGTGCTCGCGGCACGGGGGCTCGGGCCAGCGGCCTGGGCTGTCTGGGTCGTCATCGCCTTCGCTGTTGCGGCAGGCTTGCTAGCGGCCGCGTGGGCACTCACACGCAGGCGCTCCTTGGAAGCCGCGGCATCTGCGGCCGACTTGCACGCTGGGCTCAAGGACGCGCTCGTCAGCGCCCTGCTCCTGAGCGGGTCCGGGGACCATGAGGACCCCGGCTTTGCCGCACTGGCCATCACCCGGGCCGAGTCCATCGCCTCGGAAATTAAGCCCAACGAAGTCGCACCGGTACGGCTGGGCAAGGCATGGGGCGCGTGGCCCGTGCTCGTGGCCCTCGCGTGTCTCGCCTCAGTCTTCGTGCCACCCTGGGGAGACCAGCCGATCGTTCAGCAGGCAGGCGTTGCCCTGACCGACGCAGAACAAACCGAACGCGCTCGACAGGGGATTGAAGACCTAGCCACAGCGCTCGAACAACAAGCCGCCCAGATGGAAGAGCAAGGCGATAACACGCGTGACGAACGGCTCGAACGGCAGCTCGAACGCTTACGCGAGATCGAGGAAGAACTCGAGTCGGGCCAGCGTGATCCACGAGAGGCCATGACCGAGGCGGTGACCGCGACCACCGAAGCCGCCGAGGCCATCGAGCAGGAAGCACGCGAGCGTGAAATGGCCGACGAAGCGTTGCATGACGCGCTCGCGAACCTTGAGCGGACAAGCGATCGCGATCGATTGGCGGAGGATTCCCTGTCGGGCGCCACCGAGCGCCTGGCGGAAGCACTCGAACGTGGCGACCTCGAGAGCGCCGCCCAGGCTGCGGAAGAACTCACCCAACGAGCGCAAGATCCCCAAGCGAGCGAGCAGGAGCGACGTGACGCCGCCGAACGCTTGCGAGAGTTAGCCGAGACGCTGAACCCACAGTCGCAGGAACCTCCAGGGCAAACACCGACGCCCGAGGAGCCCGCAGATGTAGAAGCCGCCCCGCCCGAGCCCGAAGGCGATCAGACACCACTATCACAACAATCCGAGTCGCCCAAGGAACCCACCGATGAGCAACGTGACGAATCCGCTGCCGATCGGTCTCCAGCGGACGTACCACCGCCTCGGGAATCCGCAAACAACCCCGAAGAGCAAGCCCGGGAGCAGGAAGCCGAGCGGCGTGAGCAGGCTCAACGCGACGCTCAGGAACGGCAGCGCGAGCTGAGCGAGTCGATGCGTGAGACCGCCGACCAGGTCGAGCGCGGTCCAGAGCAACAACAAGACCAGCAGCAATCGCAGCGCGAGGGCCAGCAACCAGAACAACGTCAAGGCGAGTCCGGGCAAGAGCAAGGACAGGACGAAAGCCAGCAACAGAACCCCGGACAAGAGCCGGGGCAACAGCAGCAACGGGGTCAGGAACCCGGATCGCGGCAGGATCAAGAGCTCGCACAAGAACAAGGCCGGCAACAGGGTCAAGAACCCCGGCAGGAACAAAACCCGGATTCTGGACAGGCACAAGATCAAGCACGTTCCGAAGAACCCGGCCAGGAGCCATCGCAACAACCCGGAACCACGCAGGGCCATGAGCAACGTGAGCAAACCGGCGATCAGCAGGGCCAACGGGAGCAACAAGATCAGCCCGGCGCACGGGGCCTGGCCGAGCGGCTGCGCGAATTGGCCGACCGCCCGCGCGACGCCCAAAGACAGCAAGAGCAGGCCCAGGATCTGCGTGAACGTGCGCGTGAGGCATTCGAGCGCATGTCGCCCCAAGAGCAACAGGAATTACTCGAGCAACTCCGCGAGCAACAGCAAGGCCAGCCCGGGGGCGAGGACGGAGCTGGCTTTTCTCCATCGCCTGAACAGAACGGCGAACAGTCGCCCTCCGGCGCCGGTGAGGGCCAAGGCGATCCCGACGGTTCCCGCCCACCATCAAGCGACCCGTGGCAACGCGAGCTGATGGACCTGCCCAACGAGCAAGGCGAGGCTGATCAGGACGCGATGCGCACCGTCGCCGAGTGGTTCGGCGATGGCCGCGACACCCCGGGTCAGCCCGGGGGATCGACGGCCGAGAGTGTCCGCCAGGCCGCGCGCGGGGCGCAGGAGGCTATCGAGCGCGAACGGGTGCCCCGCCGGCGCAGCGAGCTCATCCGTCGCGTGTTCGAGCGCTACGCCGAGCAGCTCGCGCGCAAGCAGCCGGCATCGAGCGGCGACGGCTCGTGAGGCAGATCGCCTTCGACAATCCGTGGTGGCTCTTCGCGGCGATCGCCGCCGTCCCGCTTGGCGTCTTGGCTCTAGCCGCATTCCGGACAATGACCCGGACACGGCGCGGGAGTGCAGCCATTGCCCGAGCGGCATTGTTCTCGCTGATCGCCCTCGCGCTCGCGGGTGCCAGCGGCATCCGCGAGAATGATCGCATGGCCGTTGTCGTGGTCGCGGACGCCTCGGGTTCGGTACTCCGCTACGGTCCGGCAGCCGAGGACCAAGACAGCGCGGCCACGCTCTCGATGCGTCGCTTCATCGACTCGATCGGTGACGCCAGGGGCAGCGACGACCTGCTCGGCGTGCTCGCATTCGCGAGCGACCCGATGCCCGTGTTCTCGCCCACGGCCGGCCCGGTGTCCGACCGCGCCTTGCCCGAGTTGCCCGATGGCGGCACCAACATCGCGGCCGCACTCAACGCCGCGGCGGCAATGATCCCTCCCGACGCCACGGGCCGCATCGTGCTGATCTCCGACGGCAACTCGACGACCGGCGACGCGATCGCATCCGCCGAGCGCCTCACCCGCGCACGTGCCCTGGGCGAGGGCGCACGCGGCGGACTACCGATCGACGTCGTGCCCATCGACTACCAGGTACAGCGCGAGGTGCTGATCGAGTTCGTCGACGCGCCACCCAGGGCAGCGCGCGGCAGCACCACGCCGGTGCGCGTCGGCCTGCGCTCGACCTCTCCAGCCGCTGGCACGCTACGGGTGCTCTTGAATGACCAGGACATCGGCCAGCAGCGTCGCGTGCTCCTTGACGAAGGGCGCAGCGTCGAGGTGTTCAATGTACCGCTACCCGAGGGCCGCATCCACCGCTTCGAGGCGATCTTCGAACCCGAAGAGCGTGAAGGCCTCGTAGCCGACACAACACTGGCCAACAACAGCGGCCAAGCGTTCACCATCTCGCCTGGCGACGGTGCGGTACTCATCGTGCATCGCCAGGGCGGCACCGAGAGCGATACGCTCGCCGCCACACTTCGAGCAATGGACCTGGCCGTCGAGCAACGACCGCCGCTCGGCGTGCCAAACGATCTGGTGAGCCTCGAGGCGTACGACCTGGTCATCTTGGCCGGCGTGGGTGCGGACCAAGTACCTATCGACTCACAGCAAGCCCTGGCGGGCTTCGTCACCCAACTCGGCGGCGGGCTCATCATGATCGGCGGGCGCCGTTCGTTCGGCTCGGGTGCTTGGCGTGGCTCGCCGATCGAGCCCATCCTGCCGGTCCATCTCGATCTGCCACAACTGGTGCAGACACCAGAGGTCGCCATCGCGATCGTGCTCGACAACTCGGGCAGCATGGGCCGCGGCGTGCTGGGATCTTCGCGTTCCCAGCAGCAGATCGCCAACGAGGCCGCCGCCTTGGCCGTCCTCAACCTGCACGCAACCGACCAGGTGTGCGTGGTCTCGTTCAATAGTTCGACCCGGCTCGTCGTGCCCATTGCACCCAACACCGAACCCACCACGACGGCCCGCACCATCCGATCCATCCCCTCGGGAGGCGGAACGAGGGTTGGCCCCGCGCTGCGCCTGGCTGCCGAGCAGATCGCCAGCGTCGAAGCGAACAGCAGGCACATCATCGTGCTGACCGACGGCCTCTCGATGGACGCCGACGTGCTGCCCTCGCTCGCCACGCAGATCCACCGGCAGGACATCACCATCAGCACCATCGCCGTCGGCGACAGCGCCGACACTGAGACGATGCGGAAAGTGGCCGAGGCCGCCGACGGCACGTTCTACAACGTCGTAAATCCCAATGTGCTGCCGCAGGTCTTTCTCAGCGAGGTCCAGGTCACGCGCACGCCGCTGGTGCGCGAGGGCGAGATCACGCCAGTCGTACTGCCGGCACCCTCGCCCGCGACCGCAAGCCTCCCCGCGCCCCCACCGCTTGCGGGAATCAACCTGACTCGCGCCAAGCAGGAACCAACCATCACGCTCGCGATGGTCACACGACAGGGCGAACCACTGCTGGCACACTGGAACGCCGGCGTCGGCCAGGTTGCGGCATTCACCTCCGACGCGCAGGTTTGGGCGCACCAATGGGTCGACTGGCCCGGCTACGAGCAGTTCTGGGGCCAATTGGTCCGCGCGATGAGCCGGAGTACCGAGGACACAGGCCTGACCTTGCGTGTGCAGCAGGAAGACGGCCGCCTCAGGCTCGAAGTCGAAGCCCTCGATGACATCGGCGTTCCGATGGACGCGGTGACCGCCGAAGCCACCGTGTACGCCCCGAAGGGCAGCCAGATCGACACGGATTTCTCGCAGATCGGTCCCGGGACCTACGAGGCCATCGCTTCCGCCGACGCACCCGGCTCCTACGTGGTTGTCGTGCGTCCCAGCCGGGGCGGTCGGGCACTCCCGCCCATACTCGCCGGAGTGTCGGTCTCGGGAGGTCAGGAGTACCGGAGCCTCGCGTCAGACGTGGGCGCACTCGAGGCCATCGCGCAGGCGACGGGTGGGCGTGTCCTGAGTTTCGATGATGCCGCTCGCGTGTTCGATCGCGGCGACATCGGACCAAGCGAATCGCGCAGCCCGCTGTGGCGGCTCCTGCTGGGCTGGGCCTTGGCCGTGCTGGTCCTCGACATCGGCACTCGTCGCGTGGCCTGGGACAGGCTCATCAGCGGTGCATTCGGTGCCGATTGGCTCCAGGCCACGGCCGCCCTGGGCTCGCGGGGGCGCGCAGCGCCCCGGGCGGTCGATGCGCTGCGAACGACCGGTGGCGCAAAGAGCGACGATCGCATCCGCCGTGTAAGCGGCGGTGACATAGACGTCTCGGCAACCGAAGCCGATGCGCAACGATCGGCCCACGAGGCCCAGCAACGCATCCTTCGCGCTCGAGCCGAACGCGTGGCCGCACAGGCCTCGCCACAGCCACAGGCACAGGATCCAGCACAAGCGAAGAGCGATCGCCCTACGAGCAAACCGGCCGCCGATGCACCGAACGAGAGCGGCCTGCACGCCGCCAAGCGCCGGGCAAGGCAGCGATTCGAGGAAGATTAACCAGCGGGCTCAACCCATGAACGAAGAACACCCCGTGGCCTCTCGACCACGGGGTGCGCAAATCGGACGAAGGAAGCCCGCGACAATCTCACGGGACGCCACCGGCGTTAGTTGCCGACGGGCTCGCTACCGGCCTCGAGGGCCGCGGCAACGTTCTCTTCCTGAGGGCTGAAGCGGCGGATCAGAGCGGCGACATCATCGTGGATGCCGCTCATGTCGCGCTCGCTCAGCGTGTCGTTCTGGGCCAGCAGGTTGCCGATCTTCTCGGCGTCGAACGCCTTGATACCCGCGGCGTCGGCCAGGGCCGACTCCTGCGCGATGCGGTTGGCATCGACGCGCTCGGGCAGTTCGGGCGTGCCGAACCAGATCTTGACCTTGCTGAGGTCCATGGCCTTATCGCCGGTGATCTCGGCACCAACGACCGCGACCACATGACCCGACCGGTAACCCACGTTCAGGCGCTGCGCGGTGGTGTCACCGACGTAGAGCACGGGCTCGGCACTCTGGCGGGGATACACCAGATCGGGGTTGACCTTCAGAACGAGGATGTAGCCGCTCTCGATCGTGGGACGCTCGGCCCGCCAGTAGCTGACCTCACCCTTTTCCAGGGTGAAGGGCTGGGCGAAGACGATGTCTTGCACGGCCGCGGGAGTCGCGGGGACTTGCGGAGGAGCGGCGATGACGACGGCAGCAGCCAGGGCGGTTGCCGCGAGGGTTGTGTTCAAAAACTTCATGGCTCTCTGATCTCCGATTGTTATCGGTGTTGTTTCAGTTCAGTTCACGCCCCAAAAGGGGCACGAAGCCCGACAAAGTGGGAGAGGGTTAACGGAGCAGTTCCAGGTCATCGAAGCCGATGCGGCCGCGAGACGTGCCGAACGACGGGCCGAACTCGAAGCGGATCGCGTCGATATCGGACAGGTCGAGGTTCGCACCATCACGCAGGAAGTCCTGCGGGTTGATGCGGAAGGTCTCCAGCTCGTTGCCCCAGCCAGCGCCCGAGCCAGCGCCCGTGCGGGGGAAGGGATCCTGCAAGCCAGCGTTGCCGTAGGCACCGATGTTGATCGAGCTGGTGTTGCCCGAACCATCGCGGAGGGTGACCACGAAGGTCTGATCGCCGTTGATGGCCACCGTGTCGGGGTGACGCGTGCCCTGGCAGGCGCGGAAGCTCAGCCAGCGGTACTCGTTGAAGTCGACCGTACCGAGCAGGTCGAACTCGAGGAAGCGATCGGAGTTGTAGTCGAACACGATGCCACGGTGCTGATCCTGGCCGTTGTTGGCGCGGGTCATGCCGTTCATCGGATCGCTGGTGAGCCAACTAAACGACGAGTTGTTGTCGTCGATGCGGCCCTCAACGAGGTTGGAGACGCTGAAGCTGACCGTCGCGCCGGAGCTGGCAATGCTCGTGGACGACTGGGTCTGGAAGTCATCGATGATGGTCTTCTGCGACAGGTCGTACGGAGCCTTGTACTCGTTGACCACTTCGGTGGTATCACGAACACCCAACGGGCGGGTCGACTCGAACTCGCGCTGCACGAACTCCATGCCGATGTCGTTACCGCGAACGGCGTCCTGGATCAACACGAGCCAAGCGATCTTGGCAACCTGCTGGGCCTCGGCCCGGCCGATCTGCAGGGCCGCAGGACCCGAGTAATCGTTGAAGCCGCAGCAGTTGAAGTCGTTGTGGTCGGCACCCCAGACGTACGTGTTGGTACGCTGATCGTCGCCTTCCTCGTTGTTCGCACGCTCGTAGATGCCGAAGTACTGCGTGATCGGGGTGGTCGGGCCGCCGTTCACGTCGCCATCACCCGCGCCAGCGATGTGGTGGTGGTTCGAGCCGTGCGGGTTCGAGCGGCTCGTGAGCAAGAAGTCGGTCGGCGCGATGCTCGACACCAGGTTGATGTCGCTCAGGGCGTAGTTGACCGGGTTGTACTCGCCATCGAGGATCTTGTCGTACGCGCGGGCCACGCCCTCGCCGCCACGGCTGTGGCCGATCCACGAGGTGTTGCTCTTGTCAAGACGACCGTTCAGCGCGCCGCCGGCAATGGTGCCGAGGTTGCCGTAGAAGTAATCGGTGTGACGCAGGATGGTCTCGCTGGCGGTCTCGATGCCAGGCCCGGTGTTGTTCTCATGGCTCATCACGACCCAGCCGTGGCTGGCGAAGTGATCGTGCATGTAGTCGTACCAGACGTACTGCTGACCGTTACCGTGCGCGATGATCACCACCGGCACGTTGGTGCGGCTGGCGATGTCGCTGGGGTAGGTCAGGCGTTGCTGATCGCGCGACGTCGGGATGCCCGGGAACGACGCGGTGTAGGTCGCCACGCGGGTGCGGGCGGTCGGGCCGAGCGTGGTCAGGTCCTTGAACAGCCACATGCCGGGGCCGTCCAGGCCGTCGATGATGTCGCCGCCGCTCAGCTCACCGTTGCCATCGACGTCGATGACGATGTCGTAGGGCACGCCGATGTTCTCGCCGGCATCGGCGTTCAGGAAGCCCACGCCGCCCATCTCGACCTTGTTGTCATCGGTCGAGGGGCCACCACTGAAGGTGCCCGGCTGCGCGAAGCCGCGGGCGTCGGTCAGGGTCGGGTCGGCGTCCCACTCGGCAGCCGTCTTGTCGGCGACGATGTAGATGTCGACCGAGCCCGCGGGCGGGGTCGCAACGCCGGGGTCGATCGCGACGGTGAACGCGCGGCCCTCACTGAAGGCCCGCACGTAGTCGGCGAAGGGATACTCGTCGAGCGATTCGGCAGCCAGCTCGGCAGAGATGATGTCGCCCGTCGGGCAGCCCATGACGAACTCGTTCTGGAACTCGAGGAAGTCGAAGATGGTCAGGTCGCCATCGCCGTCAAAATCCGCCCGCAGATCGCCCGCCGCGAACAGGTTCTGGAACTCAAGGAAGTCGAAGACGGTCAGTTCGCCGTCCCCGTCAAGATCAGCTCGGCATGTGCCCTGGGCGTTCGCCGCTCCTGCGAAAACCAGGCCAGCCGTCGCAGCCAAAATGGCCGCGCGACGGAATTGCATCGGCATAGGTGCTCTCCTCTGTGATTGGTGCTCTCGGATCTCTCAGTACCGTATCCGTACGATCAGTGTACCAGCAACCCTTCCAAATGGGAGGGAAAACGTTGGTTTTGTGGGGAATTGAATAGGTTCTAGGACCTGATGGCCCATCACCCTTTCCAACGCCCCCCGTGCCCGTTTCTACGAGCCACGGCCGTGGTTCGTTACTGCGGCACGGATTGGGCGGGTCGGGCCGAAGCTCGTGAGATGAATATAAGTTAATACCCCTACGGGATACCATGAGCAGATGGGTTATCCCTCCACTCGCAGCATCGGCCCGGGGTTGTCGATTGAATATTGCTGTGAAGGCCGGGATTCTGGGTATCGAACGATGACCTTGAGCAAACAACAACCCGGGTCAGTCGCTCCCAGACCAGTGGGCAGCGTGTTCGAACGGCTTGCGGCGGGAAATGCCGATGTTCTGTTTGGCATTTATTCGCACAATGGAACCAGCCTTCTCACATGGCTCAATGCCACGGCCCGTCGAGACCTTCCAACCCTCACGCTCGACGGCGACATGGAACTCCAAGACGCCCTTTCGGTGTTCCATGTTGATTCCGAGACTCTTTCCGCCATCGAGCAGGCGATCGAAACCCGATCCTTCTATCAGTCGCCACACCGCCCCTCGCGGAGCGCGAGCCCTCGCACGGCGGACACCATCGAGGTCTTACCCGACGATCTCGCCGGCGACGGGCACTTCGCGCTGATCGTGCGTCTACGAAGTCCCGATTCGAACGCCAAGTGCAATCTGCTCGACACCGGTTCCCCCCCCGACACCATGGATCTGCTTGTGCGAGCCCTCGACGCGCTCTCGGCCGAGGTCGCACTGCTCGACGGATCGGGGAGGATCGTCGCGGTCAATCGGGCGTGGCGAGATTTCGCCCGGCTCAACGGGTTCCAATGCGTCGACGCCGGCGTGGGCACCAACTACCTGGCGATCTGCGACGGTGCAACAGGAAACGCCGAGACCGAAGCGCTCACCATCGCGGCCGGGCTCCGCGCGGTTCTCGCCGGTCAGCAGTCTGCAACGTACGTGGAGTACCCGTGCGACAGCCCGGACGAGCAGCGATGGTTCCAGGTTCGAGCATCGGGGTTCGACTGGGAAGGTCGTAGATATGCCGTCGTCTCGCACGAGTCGATTACCGAGTCGAAACGGGCCGAGCAACGCCTGCGCGAGCAACTCGACGAGATGGCCCACCACTGGCAGATGAGTTCTCTTGGCGAGTTGGCCAGCGGCATCGCGCACGAGTTGAACCAGCCGCTGGGCGCCATAACCAACTACATGAACGGCTGCCTCCGCCGTCTCCAGGCCGGCACGATCGATCGCGATCAGCTCATCAAGACCGCGCGAGAATGTGCCGAGCTCGCAGAGTTTGCCGCCGGGATCATCAAGCGGATGCGCGGGATCGCCTCGCACGGCACGTGCCAGTACCAGCCCATCTCGCTCAATGATACGATCGCCAAAGCGGTCCAGTTCTTCAAAGCGAGCCCAGAGAACAGCAAGGTTCGGCTGACTGTAGATCTTGCGGCAGATCTCCCGCGCGTGCGCGCCGACGAGGTGCAGATCCAACAGGTTGCGCTCAACCTCGTGCGGAATGCGGGCGATTCGGTCCGCGAAAGTGGCTGCAAGCCCGCCCGCGTGCAGGTCTCGACATGCCTCGATGACGAGGGCATGGTGTGCTTGGCAGTGGCCGACAACGGGCGGGGCCTGCCCGACGGCGCCGAGAACCGGATGTTCGAGCCGTTCTTTTCCACCAAGACCAAGGGGATGGGCCTGGGCCTGTCCATTAGCAAGACCATCGCCGAAGTACACGGCGGGCGTTTGAGCGCCCGCAACGCACCCGGCGGGGGCGCCGTGTTCGAACTCAGGCTGCCACCACTCAAGTGGGCGGCCAGCTCTTGTAACAAGAACACGGCATGCCGGAGCGACCGGGTCGCTCCATCCAACACACGATCCAAGAGCCAAGGAGGCGCACCATGAGTCAGGTCCACACCGACGACCCCACAACCACGGAGACAGCCACGGTTTTCGTGGTCGACGATGATCCTTCGATGCGTGACTCGATGCGTTGGCTCATCGAATCGGTCGGCCTCAAGGTCGAGCCGTTTGCAAACGCCGATGCGTTCCTCGAGGAATTCTCCGGCGATGAGCCGGGTTGCCTCGTGCTCGACGTCCGCATGCCTGGCACGAGCGGCATGGAACTGCTCGACATGCTCAAGGGCCGCGGGGTCGAACTGCCCATCATCATGATCAGCGGCCACGGCGACGTTCCGATGGCCGTACAGGCCCTCAAGCGCGGGGCCATCGACTTCCTGGAAAAGCCGTTCCGAGATCAGGAACTGCTGGAGCAGATTGCCCGCGCGATCGACGTCGATCAGGACCGCCGGCAGAAGGCCGCCAGCGTCGCGGGCATCCACACCCGGCTGGAGAAGCTGACTCCGCGCGAGCGTGAAGTGATGGAATTGGTCGTCGCGGGCTACGCCAACAAGCAGGTGGCCGCCAAGCTGGGCCTCAGCGAGAAGACCATCGAGGTCCACCGCTCGCGCGTGATGAGCAAGATGAAGGCTCGGACCCTGCCGTGCCTGGTGAAGATGGCCGTTGCCGTGGGCGTAGCCGAGGCGACCGACTGTGCCGAGCAGGACACCAGCACCGTCTGACCACTCATAGACTTCGGCCTATGAGCAGAGGCTCTAGCCACATTCCAGAGTTTCCCGTCGTCGTCATCGGCGGCGGGCACGCGGGCGTAGAAGCCGCGTGGGCTGCCGCCAATCGGCTGGGTGGCGAGCGTTCGGTTGCGCTGGTGACTCTGCGCGCCGACACCATCGGAGCGATGAGTTGCAACCCAGCCATCGGTGGGCTGGCCAAAGGCCAACTGGTCAATGAGATCGACGCTCTCGGCGGACTCATGGGGTTGGCCGCCGACGCCACGGGCATCAACTTCGCACTGCTCAATCGCAGCCGCGGACCAGCGGTACGGGGGCCGCGGACGCAGAGTGACAAGCACGCGTACGCACGCACGATCCGGGCGATACTCGATGCCCGGCAGGAGATCGTGATCTACGAAGCGGCCGTCGAGAGCTTCGTACTCGAAGGCGATCGAGTGGTCGGCGTGCGTCTTGGCATAGGTACGGGACAAGGCCGCGACTTCCCCGCGGAGCTGCGCGCCGGGGCCGTGGTGCTGACCACGGGCACGTTCATGCGTGGGCTGATGCACACCGGCGAGCAGAAGACCGCCGGCGGACGCCACGGAGAGGGCCCATCCGTGGGCATCTCGGCTGAGCTCTCGCGGCTGGGGTTTGAGCTCGGGCGCCTCCGCACAGGAACACCGCCCCGGCTGAAGCGCTCAACCATCGAGTGGGATCGGCTCGAGGATCAGCCACCCGACGAGATCCCGGAGCCGTTCAGCGCGTTGACGCCCCTCGCTGGTGATTGCGGGGGCTGGTCGGTTGGCAATGTGCGTGCGCCACGTTTCCCGGTTCTCACCCCAACTCCTTGCAAGAAGACGAGCACCGCCCCTGAAGCCCACGAGTTCGTTCGTCAGAACCTCCACCGTGCTCCCATGTTCCGCGGCGACCTTGCGCCCGGCCCCCGCTACTGCCCCAGCATCGAAGACAAGGTGCATCGCTTCGCCGAGCGCACATCTCATACGGTATTCCTTGAGCCCGAGAGCATGGAAAGCGACTGGGTCTACTGCAACGGCATCGCCACGAGCATGCCTGCCGACGTGCAGGAAGTCGTCGTGCGCACCATGCCGGGGTGCGCCAACGCCCACGTATATCGCTGGGGCTACGCCGTCGAGTACGACATGGTGCGGCCGCACCAGATCGAGGCGACAGGGCGTACGAAGCAGTACGATGGGCTGTTCCTGGCGGGACAGATCAACGGCACCAGCGGCTACGAAGAGGCCGCCGCCCAAGGATTGGTTGCCGGTGTGAATGCCGCCCTGCTCGCCAGCGGTCGCGAACCGCACTTTGTTCTCGGCCGCGATGAGGCGTACATCGGTGTGCTAATGGACGATCTGGTGACACGAACGCCCGTCGAGCCCTACCGCATGTTTACCAGCCGAGCCGAGCATCGCCTGCTGCTGAGGAGCGACAATGCAGTCGATCGGCTCACGCCGAAGGCTGTCGAACTCGGCTTGCTTGCACGCGCCGAACTTGGACTGCAACGTCTCACTTCATTCGAGGCGCGTCAGCGCGAGATCGAAGTGTTGAGGGCCGTCGTCGCAAACGCCAAGGTGGACGGCCACCCAATGGCCCACGCCCTGCGTTGGCCGCAGTACGACGACGCCCAATTCGAGCGAGATGTGACGAACCACGCCGGCCGCTCGTTCGATCCGCGTGTTTTGCGGACGGTCTCGGCCGAGATCCGCTATGAGCCCTACATCCAGCGGCAGGCTAGCGAAATCAAGCGGCAGCGCGAGATGGAACGCAAACGAATCCCCACACACGTGGACTACCGCACTATGACCAGCCTGCGGAACGAGGCTCGCCAGTCGCTCGACCGCTTCCGGCCAGCGACTTTCGGTCAGGCATCGAGGCTCGAGGGCGTGACACCGGCGGACCTCACGCTGCTCGCGGTGCTGGTCTCTCGTCAGCGTTGAGTCTCAGCCTCGCTGGCGGCCCTCGATGACCACGGTCAAGATACCGATGGCGATCAGCATCAGATCGTCGAGTTGGTCGTGGTCTTCGAGCACAGCAACGCTCATCCGGAACACCAGCGGGTTGAAGTGCTGTCGGAAGATCGCGATCTCTTTGCCGCTGGCATCGGTCAGGTGGAACTTCTGCGGCATAAATGGTGCGGCGGAATCGACGAACCGGCGGATGAGCGCCTTGAACGTCGAATCCTCCTGGAGCGTCGCGATCTGCGTGTCGTGCTCGTCGAACACAAGGTACTCGTCCCGAACAAAGGTGCTCTTGAGGCCCTTGCGGCGGAGCGAGCCCATCGACTGGCCGTTGGGCAGCTTGACGTCGTACGTGGCACCGAAGTCGATGATCTGCCGGGCTTTGATGCGCAGCAACTCGGTCTCACGCGAGCGGTCGGTGTAGAGGATGATCTCTTCTTTGAACTTGAAGAGCTTCTGTCGGCAGTAGCCCACCATCTGGCCTTGGTGGTCGGTAACAAAAAACTGCGGGACAAGGTCGAAGACCTTGGCCCGGATGGTGTACTGCTCGGCTGGGTGGTTGGCCATAAGGCCTGGATGTTAGGTCGAAATCACGCTACTCGGCATTCTCACCGACGACCCACCGCTCGAAGTGGACCAGCTTGCCCTTGGAACCCACCAGATCCTTGATCTTGGTGTTGGGATCCTTGACGAACGGTTGCTCGACGAGCGCGATGGTCTCGAAGAACTTGCGCATTCCGCCCTCGACCATCATCTCGGCGATCTCGGCGTTCTTCCCGCTCTCCATGGCCTGCTCGAGACGGAACTTGCGCTCCTTCTCGACGAGTTCCTGGGGCACGTCCTCGGGGTTCACGCCCTGCGGCACCGGGACGGCGGCGACAATGTGCATGCAGATGTCCTTGAGCGTCGAAGGGTCGATATCGCCCTCGGCTTGCAGCAGCACGCCGGTCTTGCCGTCGTGGTGGACGTAAGAAGCAAAGTTGCCACCCTGGAGCGACTTGCCTCGCGCGTAGCTGATGTTCTCGCCCGTGGTGATGCGGATCTCATCGATAGTGCCGGCAGCTGACTCGGGCAACGCGACGTCGCCCGTGGCCGCGTCCTTGGCAGCGGCAGCGATGCTCTGGGTCATCTCGACGAACTTCTCGTTCTTGGCGGTGAAGTCCGTTTCGGCGCGGATCTCAACGATCGCGGCCTTGTCACCGTCTATGGCGGTGCCAATACGGCCCTCGCCGGCGGCACGGTCGGTGCGGGTCTCCATCTTGCCCTTCAGCTTCTTGCGCAGCAACTCCTCGGCGGCGTCCTGGTCGCCGCCGGCCTCGCTCAGGGCCTTCTTGCACTCCATCATCGAGAGGCCCGTCTTCTGACGCAGCTTCATGACGTCCTTCGCGCTGACTTCGACTTGTGCCATGCTCTGTCTTCTCCGGCTCTTTGGACCGGGCCCCGGGGGAGGCACCGGTGGAAACGTTGGGTTTATTGGCAGGCCGCATGCGGCCGGGATGGGTGATTAGCTCTCGGAGGAGGCGGCGGCGGGCTGATCGGCCTGACCATCCACCTCGGGGGCGGGCGTGGGCGCGTCGGCCGAGTACTGCGAGCGGCGGCTGCGGCGGCGCGGCTGCTGCTCGGCGGCCTCGTCCTTGCTGCTGGCGGCCTCGCTCACGCTGCGGCCCTGCTTACCCTCGGCGATGGCCTTGCACAGCTCACGCACGATCACGTCAATCGAACGCATGCTGTCGTCGTTGCCAGGGATAGGGATGTCGACCACGTCGGGGTCGCCGTCGGTGTCGATCAGCGCGATCGTGGGGATGCCCAGCTTGCGGGCCTCGCGGATGGCCGTCATCTCACGCTTCACGTCGACGACCATCAGGGCGCCGGGCAGCTTGTCCATCGCGCGCACGCCGTCGAGGTTGCGGCGGATCTTGGTCATCTCACGGCGGAGCTGGCTCTCCATCTTCTTGGAGTAGCTTGCGAAGTTGTCTTCCCGCTCGATGGCCTCAAGCTCTTCGAGGCGCTTCAGCCGCGTACGAATGGTACGAAAGTTGGTCAGCATACCGCCGAGCCAGCGCTCGGTCACACAGTGCATGCCCACGTCCATGGCCCGCTCTTCGAGGATGTCCTTGGCCTGACGCTTGGTGCCGACAAAGCACACGTCCTTGCCCTCGGACACCGTCTTAGCCAGAAACCGCTTGGCCAACAGCAGGCCCTTGACGGTCTCCTTGATATCGATGACGTGCAGCCCGTTGCGGCGGTCGTAGATGTAGCGGTTCATCTTCGGGTTCCAGGCGCTGGAACGCTGGCCGAAGTGGATGCCCGCCTCGATGAGGTCCTTGACGAGGGAGTTCTCGGTTGTGTCCGCCATGGTGTGAGCCTTTCGTGCAGCGACACCGGCGGGAAGCGTGGCCCGAACCCCGCCGGCAGCACATTCCACCGGCAAGATGCCCCGCCCAGGGCGCTTATGGGGTGCGGCCAGATCGGCCGCTCCAGAATCAAGAATCACCGGCACCCGAATCACGAACCGGCCCCAGAGACGAAAAGGGGGTTCGAAATTCGGGTTTGCCCGCGTCGACACCTTCGGACCACCGTGTCGAAGCGAAGTATAGCCGTCGGCCTGGAGTCGTCCTGTCTTCTCTAAGGAGGCCTGAGATCGGGGCCGTATGCTCCCGCTCATACCCTGTTCCCCCCGGCTCAGTTGGAGACCACCCCATGCCCCCAGTTCAATCGACCATGCTGCCACTGGGCTCCAAGGCCCCCGATTTCTCCCTGTTGGACTACTCGGGCGTCAATGACCCAGGCACGGTGATCGACCTCGACGGCTTCCACGGGGCCAAAGTACTGGTTGTGGCGTTTATCTGCAACCACTGCCCGTTCGTCAAGCACATCATGGACGAACTCGCCCGCCTGGGCCAGGACTGCACCCGCAAGGGTGTGGCCTTCGTTGCGATCATGCCCAACGACGTCAGCACCCACCCCGACGACGCCCCCGAGAAGATGGCCGACGTTGCCAGGGAGCACGGCTTCGAGTTCCCCTACCTCTACGACGCAGACCAGTCGGTCGCCAAGGCCTATCAGGCCGCCTGCACGCCCGACTTCTTCGTATTCGACGCCAACTTCGAGCTGGCCTACCGCGGCCAACTCGACGACAGCCGCCCTGGCACAGACGAACCCGTGACCGGCCGTGACCTTCGGATGGCCATCGAGGCTGTCATGACCGGGCAAGATATCGAGACGCCCCAGAAACCGAGCATCGGCTGCTCGATCAAGTGGAAGCCGGGCAACGAGCCGGAATACGCCCTTTAGGGCGGCGGTTCCAACGGCACTCCTGACGTGCCGCTGATGCGGCACACTCCAACCACAAGGATCCCCACCATGAACATCACCAAGATTCTCTCATCGAGCGGTCTGGTCATCGCCGGTGCCGCCGGCGCACTCGGCGTATCGGCCCTCGTGCAGCACGCCCCGGCCCCGATGACAACGTCTCAGCCCGAGATTACCCCGGTCGCGTACGTCGCCGAATCGCACAGCGCCAAAATCTATAAGATCGACGAAGTCCACTCGGGCGTCGTCTTCCGCATCATGCACGCGGGAGCGGCACCGTTCTACGGCATGTTCCATGGAACCACGGGCACGATGATCTTCGACCCGAACGACCCTGCGGCCACGAAGATCGATGTGACCATCGACACGACCAAGGTGTCCACCGGCAACAACGGCCGTGACAACCATCTGCGTGGCCCGGACTTCTTCAGCACCGGCCAGTTCTCCACTTGCACCTTTACGGCCACTGGTGCCACACCAGCCGGCAACGGCGCGATGACGGTCGACGGTGAATTGACGCTGATTGGTAAGACGCTGCCGGTTTCGGCGACGCTCACCCATACGGGCGAGGGCGAATTCCGTGGCAAGCGTGCGGGCTTCGAGGCCACGCTGAGCTTCGATCGCAGCGATTTTGGCATGACGAAGTACATCGAGGAAGGTGTTCTCGGCGCCGAGGTGCAACTCACCGTCTTCATCGAAGGCCTCGAGCAGTAGATCATGATTCCGGTTCGAGACGCCCTCATCGCCGGAGTGCTACCGGGGGCGATCGCCACGGCCGCCCTGTCCTCGGCGGCGCTGGCGATCGTCCTCCGCCGCAAGGCTCGACCTTCCGCTGGCGATCCAGCCACGACATCCCTACCGCTTTGTCCGAGTGGACTGACTGAACGTGGCATCGCTTTCGTAGCCACGCTGCTCGTTGGCGCGGGTATCGTGCTCTCCATGCGATTGCTCGAGCCGTACTCGGGCTGGTGGCCGGTTGGCATCAACGACCGCACGCCCGCACTTGTTGGTTTCGGTGCTATCGCGGCGGCGATCGTCGCAGCCGGACCGGCCCGCTGGTGGTTCGCGCTGCCCGTGTGCGTTGTCGCCGGCGGTGCAATCAGCTTCGGTGTTCGCGAAGCACTCGGAGGTGCGGGCAGCCTGCCGCTTGACATCACGCTCGACGCGCTGGCCATCGGCCTGCCCGCGTTCTCTCTCGGTTTCCTTGTCGATCGCGCGAGCGTGGTCGATCGCGGCCGACTCGCCAGGCCACTGCCCGTCGTTGCGCTCGTCTTTGCGCTGGGCCCCGCCGCCGTGGCCATCTTCGACACCGGCACCAGCGTCTCGGCTCGCCAGTTTGGTGTGGTGCCGGCAGTCTTGATGTCGGCAGCGATCGTGTTGGCGGTCTTCCACAACTCGTCGGGTCGCGTTGTGCTCCGAGGCGTGGGCGTGCTGGTGGCGATGGCCATAGGCGTGTGGCTGCTGGTCGGCCGCACAATCGGCTCGCCGGGCCTGACCGTTCTGGCCCTCGTGCTCGTGCTGCTGTCGGCGGTTGGCGCGGGCGTGGCAGCGGTGTTGGCAACCAAATTTAAACGCTGGTGGATGCCCGCCTTGGTCACGCTCGTGATCATCGGTGTGCCAATGGGCGCGGCCGCGTACGCCCAGCACCTTGCCGCCAACCCAGGCGATGACTCCGGAGGCTCGCCCGCCGACTTCGGCTACTAGGTCCCAAAAAGGAGAGACAACTGTGCCCACGCCCACCAAGGCCTACGCCGCCCAATCTGCCAGCACGCCGCTGGGCCCCTTCGACATCCAACGCCGCAAGCCAACCGCCAGCGATGTCGAGATCGAGATCCTCTATTGCGGCGTGTGCCACAGCGACCTGCACTTCGCCCGCAACGAATGGGGCGGCACCACGTACCCCGTCGTGCCGGGCCACGAGATCCTCGGCCGCGTCACACGCGTGGGCAAGGACGTAACGCGCTTCAAGGAAGGCGATCTGGCAGCCGTAGGTTGCATGGTCGATTCGTGCCGAGAGTGCGACGCATGCAAGCGGGACCTCGAACAATTCTGTGAGAAGGGCGCAATCTTCACGTACAACGGTGAAGACAAGCACATGGGCGGAATGACCTACGGTGGTTACAGCCAGCGCGTGGTTTGCGACGAGGCGTTCACACTCAAGGTGCCAACCAACCTAAACCCCGCCGCCGCCTCACCCTTGCTGTGCGCGGGCATCACAACATATTCGCCGCTGAAGCGCTGGGATGCTGGCACGGGCACGAAGGTCGGCATTGTCGGTCTCGGCGGGCTGGGCCATATGGGTGTCAAGTTCGCCCACGCCATGGGCGCACACACCGTCCTCTTCACGACGAGCCCGGGCAAGGTCGAAGACGGCAAGAAGCTGGGGGCCGACGAGGTAGTGATCTCGAAGAACGCTGACGAGATGGCCGCCCACGCTGGTAGCTTCGACCTCATCCTCGACACCGTCAGCGCCGACCATGATCTCAATGCCTACCTGGCACTACTCAAGGTCGATGGCACATTGGTTGTCGTCGGCGTGCCACCCAACCCTCAGCCGGTGCACGTGTTCGGCCTGATCGCCCCGCGCCGTCAGCTCGCCGGTTCGCTCATCGGCGGCATCGCCGAGACCCAGGAGATGCTCGACTTCTGCGGCGAGATGAACATCGAGTGCGAGATCGAGCTGATCCGTATGGACCAGATCAACGAGGCGTACGAGCGGATGCTCAAGAGCGATGTGAAGTACCGTTTCGTGATCGACATGGCGAGTTTGAGCTAGACCAAACGCACCCGAAACGTAACCACGACGGCTACGCCCACGCACGGCCCACCCGAGGAGGCACCCGGTAAGCATCAATCAAATCGGCCCCTGAGTGGGCCCTTGGTTGGTGGCCAGGACACCGGCGGCGCCGGGCAACCGCCGCTTAGGGCTGCTGCGGTCAGGCCCTGACCCGGTTCACGAGGCCACCCACGCACCGGGCCCGGCCACCAACCAACGGCCCCACGACGTGGGGCGGGCGGATGATACCGGACCCTCTGCCAAAGGGCAACATGGAGCCGGCTCGGGACGTATGGTCGATGGAAGGGAAGCAACCCCCTTTCTCCCTGAGCCCCGGAGCCCAAACCCCGCCATGGCCACCAACCTGGACCCCATCGAGATCCAGCAACGCCAGAAGCACCTTCTGATCACGATTGTCCGGGTGGGCTTCTTCGCGTTGTTTCTCACGGTCGCCCTGCTCTTCGTGCTGCGGGCCAGCAACGACGATATCTGGCAGCAGGTAACCACGCTGTACTGGTGGGCGACACCGATCGTGGCCCTGGTGGTTGCAGCGGCGGCCGTCGCCGTCGATCTCCTGACGCCGAAGAAGAAGATCGCCACGCTGGTAAGCGTGTTTGTCGGCTTGGTTCTAGCAACGGTTGCCACGCTGGTCGTCGGTGCCATCATCGACGTGGTTGTGAAAGCGTGGGACATCCCCGCCCCCGAAATCGTCGCAATGGCCAAGATCCTGTTGGGTATCGGCCTGGCGTACCTAGCCATCGTCACCGTGCTGCAAACACAAGACGATCTCAGGCTCGTCATCCCATATGTCGAGTTCAGCCGTCAGATCCGCGGACCGCAGCCCTGGCTTCTGGACAGCAGCGCGCTCATCGACGGCCGCGTGGTGCTGATGGCCGAGACCGGGCTGTTCCAGAGCCGGCTGATCGTCGCGCAGTTCGTGCTCGACGAACTCCAGCGCCTCAGCGACAGCCACGACAAGCTGAAGCGTAGCCGCGGCCGGGCCGGGCTGGACGCCGTCCGCCGGCTGCAACGCTCCAGCGCGATCGAAGTCAGCGTCGAAGCCGTAACCCAGCACGCTGCCGAGGTCGACCAGGCGCTCATCGAGCTCGGCGGTCGCACGCCGGCGACCATCATTACCACAGACAGCGGACTCGAGCGGGCCGCGAGCATCCACGGTGTGCGCGTGCTGAACCTGCACACGATTGCTCAGTCGATGCGTTCCACGGTGTTGCCAGGCGAACGCATAGAGGTCCACCTGATGCGCGCGGGCGAGCAAGAAGGCCAGGCCGTCGGTTACCTCGACGACGGCACGATGATCGTGGCCGAGGATGGCGGCTCGATGATCGGCGAGCGTGTCATGGTCACCGTTCGCAGCACGCTGCAAACCTCCGCAGGACGGCTGGTTTTCGCACGAATCAACGAAGAGAGTAGTTCGGCCCCAACGGAAGTCACGGAACCCTCGGCAGCTCCCAACGGCCGACACGAAGAAGCACCTGAGGCCGATGCCGCCCCAGAAACGCAAGCCCCAGTCCGGCGCGTGGGGCCGCCCCCCCGGGCTCCGGCCCGACCGCGGACGGGCCGCAATCCCAGGCGCTAACTCGGCCCGGCCGTTAGCACGGGTCGTCGAACGCGTCGAGATAGCCCAGGAAGTCGAAGATATCGAACAGGCCGTCACCGTTGAAGTCGGCGCGCGGATCCTGATCGTCGAAAAACGTCTGGTACTGCAGGAAGTCGAAGATGTCGACCAACCCGTCGGCGTTCAGATCGACCCGGCACGAGGTCGTGAAGAGCGCCTCGGCTGTCAGGCCCGTCATCGCGTCGCCACCAACCGCGGCGGCGTTCGCCGAAAATTCCACAGTGAGGCGATACTGGCCCGCGGACAGCCGACCCCCGGTCGCAGCGCCGGCGGGTCGATCAGAAGCCCGGAGTTCGACCATCGTGACCTCGCTGCCATCCTGAAGCGTGATGATGCCCTCACCGTCGACTTCCAGCGTCACGATCCCGCTCGTCGCAGCCGCCCCAACACGCGCGTCCGCCGCATAGGCTGACGAGAGACTAAACGGCGACTCTGCCCCGACCGTGAACACCACACCATCTGTACACAGCGCGGTGGCCCGGCCACTGCCGGTCGCCGTCACATCCAGGCGACTGGATACTCCAAACGAGAAGTCGGTCCTCGGACCGGCCAGGATCGTCGACGTGGCGACGCTGCCCGGAGCGGTACCCTCGGTAACTTCGCTCTCGTACACGCGATACAGGCGGTCGAAGCGCACGCTCTGCTGGCCATCTGCGAACGCCGAAATCGAAGCCGAACGTGAGACGGGGTCGATGGGTTGCTGGGCAACAAGAGCCTGGCACGACGCGAGCAGCGAGACAACGGCCAGCCGAACAGCCATGGTCACGTTCATGATGACTACCTCCACTGAGAGTTCCGAGCGATCCGCTCGTCAACTGTAACCACGCCGATGCTCCACCACCGCGCATTATCGCTCCCGAGGCGCGATCATTTTGCTTCGAAAGCGTGAAGAAATACTCGCAATCGCACGACTCGGATGATCTACCATTCGTGTCCTGATGGGCGGACACGCTACGAACATCTTGGATCAGGCACGGCAGCTGTCCCGAGACCTCGACCGCGTGATGATCTCCGATCGGCGGCGGCTGCGGCGTGAGCTCCGCTCCCTCCGAGACCAACTCTCGCATGGCGGGGGAAGTACCGACGTTCAGTCGCGGTTTGCCCAGATTCGCAATCGCATCGAGATGTCGGCCGAGCGTCGCGATAAACGGCTAGCAATCATCCAAACGCCTAACTTCGACCTCGACCTCCCGGTGCTGGCCGCCCGAGCCGAGATCGAGGAGGCCATCCGCGAGCATCAGGTCGTTGTTGTGTGCGGCGAAACGGGCTCTGGCAAGACCACCCAACTCCCCAAGATCTGCCTCGGGCTCGGTCGCGGCGCCGGCGGGCTCATTGGGCACACACAGCCACGCCGCATCGCGGCTCGCAGCGTGTCGTCGCGCATCGCCGAAGAACTCGGCGTCGAACTCGGCGGCTTCGTCGGCTACCAGGTACGCTTCGACGAGCGCCACGGCGAGGATACCGCCGTCAAGGTCATGACTGATGGTGTGCTGCTGGCCGAAACGCAGCGCGACCGCTGGCTGGACAAGTACGACACCATCATCGTCGACGAGGCGCATGAGCGCAGCCTGAATATCGACTTCCTGCTGGGCTACCTCAAGCGGCTGATGCCCAAGCGTCCCGACTTACGCATCATCGTAACGAGCGCGACGATCGACCCCGAGCGTTTCAGTCGCCACTTCGACGATGCGCCCATCCTCGAGGTCTCGGGTCGCACCTACCCGGTCGATGTCCGCTACGAGTCACCGGGCGTCGATCTGACCGACACGCGTGAATTCGTGAAGGCGACTGTTGATGCGGTAAACAACGTCTGCCGCGAGGGGCAGGGCGACGTCCTGGTGTTCCTGCCCGGCGAGCGAGAGATCCGCGAGGTTGCCAAGAGTCTAGAGAAGGGCAAGGACACGCATCGCAACGTGCTACCGCTCTACTCGCGGTTGTCGGCCGAAGAACAGAATCGCGTTTTCAAGTCCGGCGCCGGCCGCCGCGTCGTTCTCGCCACCAACGTTGCGGAAACAAGCATCACCGTGCCGGGCATCCGATTCGTAGTCGATCCCGGTCTCGCGCGCCTCAATCGCTACAGCCCGCGCACCCGCGTGCAGCGATTACCCATCGAGAACATCAGCCGCGCCTCGGCCGACCAGCGTGCCGGTCGCTGCGGCCGGGTCGGTCCGGGCATCTGCGTCCGGTTGTACAGCGAGGATGACTACGACTCGCGCCCGCGATTCACCGATCCCGAGATCGTTCGCACCAATCTCGCCGGCGTCATCCTACAGATGAAGGCCCTGAAGCTGGGCGATATCGATGACTTCCCGCTGCTCGAACGCCCCGATCGGAGGGCCGTCCTCGACGGCTTGCAAACCCTGCGCGAGCTTAGCGCCATCGACGAGGAGCACAAACTCACTAAGATCGGCCGCGAGCTCGCCCGTCTGCCCATCGACCCGCGCATCGGTCGCATCCTCATCGCCGCAGCACGCGAGGACTGTCTGAATGAAGTCCTCGTCATCGCCAGCGCACTCAGCGTTCAGGACCCACGTGAGCGCCCCTTCGACCAGCGTGACAAGGCCGACGAACTGCACTCCGAGTACGACCACCCCGAGAGCGACTTCCTGGCTTACTGGAACCTATGGGAGGTCGCCCACGGTGGACGCAACAACATCACCACCGGTCGCCTCGGCAACCTGTGCCGCAGCCGCATGCTCAGTTTTACGCGCATGCGCGAGTGGATCGACACGCAGAAACAACTCCGCGGACTGATGGTCGATATGGGCTACCACGTTAACAGCGAACCCGCGACGTTCAGCGAGATCCACAAGGCGATCCTCGCCGGCTTCCTTGGTAGTATCGGTAAGAAGGGCGAAAAGAAGGATTTCCAGGGCGTCGGCCAGAGCTTCGTCATCCACCCCGGAAGCGCGATCCTGTCGGGTGCCAAGGCGAAGGACGCCCCCCCGCTCGACTGGGTGGTTTCGGCCGAGCTAGTGCGCACGACCAAGCTGTTCGCCCGCACTTGTGCGCGCGTTCGACCCACATGGATCGAGCAGGTCGCCGGTGACCTATGCAAGCGCACCTACGACAACCCCCACTTCCGTGCTGGTAGCGGCAAGGTCTACGCCTTCGAGCGCGTCTCACTCTTCGGCCTTGAGATCATCGCCAAACGTCGTGTCGACTACGGTCGCGTGAATCCTACCGAAGCCCGCGAGCTGTTCATCCACCATGGCCTGGTCGATGGACAACTCAAGACCGACGCCAAGGCGATCGAGGCCAACAGGAAGCTACAAGACGAACTGCGCACGCTGGAGGACAAGGCCCGCCGTCGCGACCTCGTCGCCGACGTGCAGCGCCGCTTCACGTTCTACGAGCAGCGTCTGCCCGACAATGTATGGACCGCCGAACGCTTCGAGACCTGGCGACGCCAGATCGAGAGAGATGAACCCGGCCGCCTCACCATGACCACGGGTGACCTGCTGCTGAACGACGCGTCGAAGATTACGCCGCAGAAGTACCCCGATAAAGCTGACTTCTCGGGCACACGCCTGCCGCTCACCTACCGTTTCGAGCCCGGCGAGGCGGACGACGGTGTGACCGTCAACGTGCCCATCGAGGCCCTCGGCCGCTTGCGCACGAGTGATCTCGACTGGATGGTGCCGGGCCTGCTCGCCGAACGTGCACAAGCGATGCTCCGTGCACTCCCGAAGGCCGTGCGACGCAACATCGACGCGAAGGTCGTCGCCCGGGAATTCGCCGACGCGAACAGCGAAACGAAGCACGAGCCCGACCCGCCGATGCTCGCTGAGGCGCTCAGCACCCACGTCTCCAAGCTCATCGGCGTCGACGTCGATCCGGACGAACTCGCTACAGCATCCGTCCCCGAGCACACCCGACCGAATATCCGCGTGATCGACGGCAAGGGCCACGAACTCGCCCAGAGCCGCGATCTGATGGGCCTGAAGGCCCGGCTTTCCAATCGCCTTCGCGATGCTTTGCTCAAGGCCGACAAGCGTTGGCCCGACCGCCGTGGCATCACGGCGTGGGACTTCGGCAGGCTCCCCGAACAACTCGAGATCCGCCGGCCCGGCGTCCACGTGATCGCCTACCCCGCCATCGTCGACATGGGCGACAGCGTTCGCACCGCCATGCTCGAGCGACCCGAGGCGGCCGAGGCAGTCAACCGCCGGGGGGTACGTCGGCTCATGATGCTCGCCGCCCGCCGAGCGCTCAAGCAGCAGGTCGAGAAGTTACCGGCGATGGACGGCTTGCTGGCAACCTACGCCGTGCTGGGCGCTTCGTCCCAGCTCAGGGACGACCTGCTCGCACTCGTGGCCGAGATGGCGTTTATGGAGGGAAAGCCCCTGCCGCGCACGAAGCACGAGATGGACGCGGCTGTCGAGGATGGCTTGGGCCATCTCGGCAGAGCTTCCGAAAAGGCGGTGCAACTGGCCGACGAGATCCTCGCCCGCGCCGTCCGTCTCCGCGCACGCACCGAGAGCGACCTGCCCCCGCCGCAGAGGCCCGCCGCCGCGGACATCGCCGAGCATGTGCGGGCCCTCACACCGGCAGGCTTCCTTTCTTGCACGCCGCCTCAGTGGCTCGCACGCCTTCCCCGCTACCTCGACGCCAACCGCCTGCGCCTCGACAAACTCCGCGGCTCGGCCATCGATCGCGACCACCGCGCGATGGCCGCCATCGCCCACCACGAGCACCGCCGCCGCCGCGTGCTGAGCTTGAGTGCCGACGCCGCCCAGGAGGCCATGGACCGCTGCCCCGCGCTGGCTGAGTACCGCTGGATGTGCGAGGAGTTGCGCGTATCAACCTACGCACAAGAACTCGGCGTTGCGGTGCCCGTGAGCGACGCGAAGCTCGAAGCGTTGTGGCGTCGCGTGCTCGAGGACGCGATGGGTGTTGCACCTGAACTCGCCGGCGTCGCGTGAACTCCGTTCATGGCCTCGGACTGCGCCGATTCGGACGGCAGGCGGGTTGTCCAAACTACGGATACAACCTTGCCGGACTTGATCCCAGAGCGGTCTGCCCCGAGCGAGGCATCAATCACGCCGAACGGATCGCGCTCCGTGATCGGAGGGAACGACTCGATCTCGACTGGATTCAATTGTAATTTTTCTTGGCGGTCATTGGTGCACTAACCTACGTGCCAATACTCACCAACCCAGTCGCCGGTATCTGCTAGCACGACTAAACGAAGCTCTAGTCATACACCGATGGGCACCCTTCCCGCCGATTGCCCTTTTCATCGCATACAGCGAACTGCGCCCCAGGGCGGATTGAAGCCGCCCCGTACGCCCCATCCTTGCGCACGGCGTAAAGCTTCACGTCGAAATTCACCCGGCTATCCTCGCCGCGTAGCCGCTTCTCCTTCGTTCTACGCACGATGTCACCGGCGACCTCGAGGCATGCTTCGGTCGGGGACAGCCCCCGCTCCATCGCGCGCACCACGCTGAAGCCGCCGCAATTCAGGATGACCGCCTCGCCCCGCCCCGTGGCACCGGCGGCACCGACCTCGTTGTCGCAATACATGCCCGCCCCGGTGATCGGCGAGTCGCCCACGCGCCCGGGGATCTTCCAACTCAGGCCGCTGGTCGTCGTGCAACTGGCAAGGTCCCCGTTGCCATCCACTGCGCAGCAATTGATCGTACCGGTGGTGTAGGGCACTCCGTTCCGCCACCGAACATCGTGATCAGCCGCGAGTCGCCTGAGCTCATCGCCAATCTCATTCTTGCCGATCGGCCCGCGCCCGCTGTTCTTCTCGTCACGCGGATCCCAATCGAGTTGATCGTCGTCGAGCCAGTCGTCTCGGTCATTCAAGTTGGCCTTCCACCGCAGCCACAGCCGCCGCGTGCGGTCGGTCATCAGGTCCTCTTCCTTGAAGCCGTTGGCGGTGGCGAACCGCTTGGCCCCCTCGCCCACGATCAGGCAATGGTCCGTCCGCTTGAGTACCAGCAGCGCGACGGCCGCAGGGTTCTTGATGTTCTCAATGCATGCAACCGCCCCACTCTTGTGCGTCGGCCCGTGCATCACCGACGCGTCGAGTTGGATCACGCCCTCCTCGTTCGGGAGCCCGCCATACCCCACGCTCAGATCATCCGCATCGTCTTCGACGATCGTCACACCAGCCACGATCGCGTCGGCAGGGTCGGAACCCTCGGAGATGAGCCGGTACGCCCGCTCGGTCGCGGGCAGGCCGTTCGCACTCGCGATTGTCACCGGCCCGGCATGCCGATCGCCCCGCATCGATCTAAGTCGCGTCCCGGCCAAGGCCGAGGGCGAAAGGGCCAAGCCAACAGAGGTCGCAAGGCCGGCCGAGAGCACGTCACGTCGGGAAAGTGCCATAGCGCAGCATAGCTCGGCTGGCTCGGCCAGGGGTTACCATGCCGACATGGCCCTGGGGATCATCGCTGCAATCTTCGTGTATGGTGCCCTGGGTGTGCTCGTAGCCATCCCGATGGCGTTCCGCGGCGTGAATCGCCTCGACCCCGCCGCCGCCGAGGGCACGTGGGGTTTCCGCTTGCTCACCATTCCCGGCATGATGGTTTTGTGGCCGCTGGTCGCTGTTCGCTGGCTGAAAGCGGGCCGGTCATGAACGCGACCCAGCGACGAGTGCACGTGGTGGTGTGGGTCGTGGTACTGATTGTTGTGCTCACGATCATCGTGCTCGGCTCGCTCTTGCGCAAGGGCCCGAGGCCAGTTGGGCCGAGCATCGCCGAGAGCGTGGCGGGGCCCTCGCCATGAGCCACCGCTATCGCGCCGTGAACTGGATGCCCCACAAGGTCAGGTACGACCTCGTGCTCGCCGCTTCGTGCGTGCTGTTTGTCGCGACATTCATGGCCATCAGTCTCGCCATCAACCAGCCTCCTAACGACGTTTCCCCGCCCATTCTCATCATGCGCGCCCTCGGCACGCTCGCGATCGTGCTGCTGCACGTGATTCTCGCCATCGGCCCTATCGCCCGCATCTGGCCGCGCACGACGTTCCTGCTCGCCAATCGGCGCCACCTGGGCGTCACGATGTTCCTCGTCGTCGGGTTACATGCCCTAGTCGTCTACGGTTTCTATGGCGGCTTCGGCGTGCAGAACCCGATCCTCGCCGTGCTCGTCCGGCCAGACGGCGGCGTGGGATACGAGTTCCTGGGCTTTCTCGCGCTGCTCATCCTGCTGGTCATGGCCGCAACCAGCCACGACTTCTGGCTCGCGTTCCTTGGCCATCGCACGTGGAAGGCGATGCACATGGGCGTGTATGTTGCGTACGCCCTCGTCATTGCGCACGTCGTGTGGGGCGTACTCCAAGACGAGAAGTCGATCCTTTACCCGGCACTCCTCGCGATTGGCGCACTCCTACTTGGGGCAATGCACCTCACCGCCGGCTTCCGAGAATGGCGGCGCGACGCGACCATCCCCACCACCGCCGACGATGGCTGGGTCGACATCGGCAATGCCTCGAACATCCCCGATAAACGAGCCCGCGTCGTCTGCCTTGGCGGTGGCGAACGCGTCGCCGTGTTCCGCGACGGTTCCTCACTCACGGCACTCAGCAACGTCTGCGCCCACCAAGGCGGACCACTCGGCGAGGGCGAGATCATCGACGGCTGTGCCACCTGTCCATGGCACGGCTACCAGTACGAAACCAACAACGGCCAGAGCCCGCCGCCATTCACCGAGAAGATTCCCACCTACGAGTTGCGCATTCGCGGCGGCCGCATCGAGGTGAACCCGAGCCCCAACGCCCCCGGAACACCCACAACCCCTGTCACCATCCCAAACGGCATCAACCCATGAGCGTGCGCGAATCTATCTATGTAATCTATCGCCCCCTGCCCGCCACGCTGCTCACGCTGGTGCTCACGGCGATCGGCGCACTGGCCGGCCTGCTCGCGGGCACCGCCGCCGCGACCGCGCTTGCCCAGCGTGATCCGGGTCCCGCTGTGTGGGACACCAGCAACACCGCCACCCTCACCGGCACGATCGTCGCCGATCCCTATCCAATGCTGCTGCCCGCCGACGGCTCGCCCGGCGTGCTGCTGGTCGGTGTCGGCAAGATCGGCCCGCCGGAAGAAGTCGTCGCGATGGCGGGCAGCGAGACGAGCGTCACGGGCTACACCCTCGAACGCGACGGCATACGCATGCTCGAATTCCAGAGCGCAGAATCCACACGAGAACCGCCCTCACGTGGCCGAACGACACCACTCGAACTCGGTACCCACACCATCGCCACCGAGATCCTCGACAGCAAGTGCTTCATGGGCGCTATGAAGCCCGGCAATGGCATGGGCCACAAGGCCTGCGCCACCCTCTGCATTGCCGGAGGCATCCCACCCATGATGTCCTGGACCGACCACAACGGCAACGCCCACTATGCCCTGCTCACCGCTACCGACGGCTCGCCGATGCCCGAACGCTACCGCGGCCTGATCGCCGAGCGGGTGATAGTCGAGGGAAACCTGACCTCACGTGATGGCTGGCTGTGGATGGCGATTTCGACAGCGTCGCGATAACCCCACGTCTGATCACTCGCCGAGCACAAATTGCCGTTCGTCCCAAATCTTCTGCAGTCGGGCTTCGATGCCACCGCCTGGCTGGAGGTCCTGGCCGCAGGCAACCAACAGATCGACCAGGCCGTCGAAGTCGGTGATGGCGATCTGCTCGCTGCCAATCGTCGGCGGCGTCGTGTTCGTACCCGCCTGCACCGCGGCCAGATCGGCCATGTTGTGGTAGTTGCCCAGCGGCAGACACACACAGGTCGCCTCGTACCCGGCCGCGCAGAAGACCGTCGCTTCACACGCACCGCCCGCCATCAGTTTGCGCTGCCATCGCCACGTCGGCAGATCGCTCTGCTTCTGTGCGGCCGTCGGCATTGCTGGCCCGCCCGCCACCGACTCGGCACGCGCCGCAACGGCAGCCGTCAACCTGGGCGTGAACACCGTCAGGCGATCGCCCACGCGCACGATCGGCCCACCACCAATCGGCGAGTCATCGAACGCTCGGCTGTTCTCCAGGGCGATCACGGGCGCGCCCTCGGGTATGGTCTTACTGCGGCACGCGCCAATCGCACCCACAAGGCCGATCTCCTCGGCGCGCGTGAAGAACACCCGCACGTCACGCCCCACCACCTCGCCACTGGCCTTCAGCCTGAGCAACTCATCGAGCGCCGCGAGCGCGGCCGCTGCCGCCGCGAGGTCGTCGCACGCCGGAGCATTCAGGATGCCATCGGCCACGTACGACTCGGGCAGCAGCCAGGTCGCAATGTCCGCGGTGGTCAGTCCCTCGGTCATCTGCCCCTCGTCCAGCCTTGCGCGATACCGCTTGAACAACTCCTGCTCGCCCTCGGCTGGCTCGATTCGTTCCACGATGGTTGCTGGCCGCGACTCACCGTCCGCCGGATGGACCTGCACCCGCGCGCCCTTGAAGTAATCTTCCATCACTCCGCCGCGAAACGCGAGCACCAGTTCACTCTCGCCCTCGATCGCCTCGACTGCGAAACCCGGGTGGTCCAGATGGGCGGTAACGTACACCGGCTCGCCTGGCGCGAACGGCTCGGTCCGGCGAATCGTCAGATTACCGTGCTGATCATTTGACAAAGTCAATTCCGGACGCTCCCCGACCCAGCCCGTGATCCAGCGTACAACACGCGACTCCCGGCCGGCAACCGTCGGGATGGTCGTAAGTTGGTTGAGCCAGCGATGATGGGTCTGGCGGGCGTCTTGCGACAGCGTCGGAGATTCGGTCGTTGGCATGGCACAGGGTAGCAAGCGAAACCGCCGACGCTCCGAGTGGAGTGCCGGCGGTCATGGGTCGGTCGCGAGTTCGAGACGGATCAGCGGCGACCGATCGGGACCTCAACCCCCGGCTCCCACTTGGCGATCACCGTGTTGCCTGCAACCATTGCAACGACGTTTACTCCACTGCTAACGCGATAGATGAGCCTCGTGTCTTGCTCGGCGCGGCTTCGGCTCACCGTGAACGGTAGCTTGCTCAGGTCCTTGAGCGGCTGACCCGGCGTGAAGCCGACGAACACGTTCGCATCTTCGACACAAACGTATCCAACCGGTGGGTAGAGCTGGCCCTGATCATCGACGAGCATGGGTGCTTCGTTACCGCTGAGATTCTGGAACACTGGCCCATTCAAGGCCAGAGGCGAATCCCGACCGACATCGGCCTGCACGATCCGGACCTCCCTGCTTTGAGCAAATCCGCCAACGCGAAGAGCCGGATCGATAAACTGCCCACGGAGCTGGGTTGTCGTGTATTGCTCGACACCGCCCACGATGGAATAGAAGCGATCGTTGTCGCCCTTGGAGACCTCGAGCCCGCGCTCGGTGCCCTTCTTGATCTGCAATCGTCCCGGCAGGTTACCCACCATGTACAGGTGGTAGTCCGTCGACTGGAGCGCCTGGCGGCCGTTCATGGTCGGCAGGACTACTGCTTGCGAGTTGTCCATCGAATCGATGTCGACCCCACCATACTCCATGACGTTGACGAAATCGTCCCGCAACACGGTCGTTGCGAATGTCGTCTCGGGCTGCTTTTCCAACTCCAGACGTGCCCCGCGGATGTACATCGCGATAGGCCGATACGTCCGGGGAAGAGCAAACTCGAACGACATGATGGCCTTTGCGCCACCGCCCACCGAAGCAATGAACAACTCATCGGTATCAAAGCGGAATCGTGCCAGCGTGGGATCCTGTGCATCGGCTTGACTAATCACCGCCGATGGATGGAACGCCTTGGTGAACCCGGTGTCGCCCTGCTCGGCGACCAGTCGTATCTGAGCGTTGCCAAGCACGACCTTGGCACCACCGCCAAGCTCACGGGCCTGCGCGTCGATCTCGACGACAACGCCGGCAACGTATCCGTTGGAAATCTCCTCGCCGTCGAGACCGATCACACGCTGGTTGAGCTCGGGCTGCCAGCGATCCTTCATCAACTGCGAGATGCTGCCGCCACGGTCGATATCACCCAAGGCGTACCACTGGATGAGCTTGAACTCTTCCGGTCGCGAAGCGTTACGCGACATGCCGAGATAGTTCGTGCGCATCGCAGAGCCCTGCTCATGGAAGCTGGGATGCCACTTCGCAAGCGGCTCGCCAGTCGCGAGCGTGCCACGCGACATGTACGCGTACGCCTTGGCTGTCCACTCGTCGACGTACGGACGGAATGGCGCCCTGTTTCGCACAACGCTGCCCCGCGCGCCCCCGCCCTCCTGTGTGAAGATGAGGCCTTGCACGGGCTTGTCCGGGCCAAATCGCATCATGCCCAGTGACATCAGAACGAAACCGACCGTCACAACACCCGTCGCCAGCCCGCACAAGCCGGCTCCAACGTACTCGACATTGTCGTTGAACTTCAGGTTATTGGGCACGGCTTTGTCGACAATCACACGCAAGAGGGCCAACGAGATCGCGAAGGACAAACCCAGCGAAACCCCGTGGGCTGTGTCGCGAAGGATCGTGCCAATACCGCGATCGGGCGCCTGGCTGAGGAGCAGCAGCGTCAACGGCTCGTAGACCGCGAAGGCCACCGCGCCAGCCGCCAGCACACAAAGCATGTGGAGGAATGCGCTGAAAAACCCGCGGATAACCCACACCCACGTAAAGATGAGGACGCCGGCTAGAGCAAAGATTGTAAATAGCATCAGAAACTCCTTCCGTACGGACCCGATCAGGTACTGGCAGCGGCAGGCTTGGGTGAGGAAGCCGCCTTGCTCTTCGATGCGCCAACCGTGACACGGATCACCTCATCCACGCTGGTTGCGCCCTCAACGGCACGCACGAGGGCAGCCTGTTGGATGCTCGGCAACCCCTGCTTGCGGAACGCCGTGGCAAGGGCGTTCAAGTCGCCCTGCTCGATGGCGGCCTTCTCCTCGGCACCAATGCCGTACAGCTCGAACACACCGATCTGGCCGACAAAACCTGTACCGCCGCTCTCAGGGCATGGCACCAGCTTCTTGTTGACCTCCACATGTGTGCGGTGACGGTAGAGCGTCTTGACCTTCTCCGGAGACAGACCCAACTTCTTGAGCATGTCCGGGCTGGGCACGTACGCCTCGCGGCTCGATTCCGCTAACGCCCGAACCAGTTTGCCCGCCATCACGCCCTGCAGCGCGCCGGCCGCCATCGCGTTATCGTGCAATGCTCGCCGGAACATCTCCACCGCCTGGAGAGCGCCATCGGCGGGAACGGTCAGGTACACCCGGGTGTGGTTCAGATCGCCCTTGGCCGCTTCCTGGGCGGTCGCTTCATCGACGACCTCGGCTACACCCACGACGCTCGGGTCGCGGCGCAGGATCGAACGCAGCAGTGTCGCGTGGTCCGGGCCACCCTCCGTCGGATCCCAGATGTTCTGGCGGATGCCCTCGAGGGTGTCGGCCTGTTCCAACTCGATCGTCTGGATATTCGAGGTGTACGCATCGTGCATCTTCAGCACGGTATAAAGCAGGGTCGTGCGGCCCATGCCCTTCGGGGCGGCAAGCAGCACCACACCGGTACCGTCGTCGACAAGCTTCTGGAGGAGCTCACGCTGCTGCGGCAACAAGCCAAGGTTCTCGCCCTTACGGCGGACCGATTTCGCCGGATCGACCACGATTGTCAGCTTCAGGCCCTGCTGCCCGCCGCTGCTGATGATTCGCAGGTGGTGCCGTTCTCCACCCTGCGACACATCGGGCTCGCCCACTTGACGGCGACGCTCGCCGGCTTCCAGGCCCGAGGCGGTCTGCCAGAACGCAATCACGCGCATCGCGTCCTGTGGTGCCAGTGGTTCACCGACCACAGAGCGAAGGCCATCGACAGTGTGGGCAACCGCGTAGCCCTTCTCACCCGCCGGTAGCAACTCAATCTTGTGTGCCCGGCCCGCAACCCCGTCGATGTACAGCTTCTCAGCCGCCGAACGCACGATCATCTCGGCGGTCCCATCTTCGGGCACCTCCATCGTGACGCCGTCCGGCTTGACGATGGCGAGTTGCAAGCGTGTTGCCTTCTTGGCCTCCTTGGCCACCTTGCGTGCTTCCATCCAACTGGCGATGTTCATCGTCAGGCGGTGTTCCTCGGGCACGCGCTCGTCTTTGTTGGCCATCTGCACGTACATGAACGGCGGAACGATCAGCAGGAGCGCGACCAACGGCAACGCGACTAGGAAAGCCACGATGCCCTGGAGCGGGTTCGCCACGATCGCTGCTACAGCGAGCAACGCCGTCACCATGTACGCGATGTTCCAATTCTCACGGGGCAGGTAGAACCTCGCGGCGTGCTTGTCCGCCACCGTGGAGACAAACCATCCCCAACCGGCAAACATCGCCACGAAGATGATCGCTTTCCACCAGGAAGCGAGCACGAACGCGCTCGCGTCGGCCAGCATGGCCGACGGCGCGGGAGCGAGCAAGAACTGGGTTAGATCCACGAGTGGCGTTCCTTTTTTTTCCTAAGGGCCAATCGGCTGCACGGCCTACAGGCCACGCGGCGGCGTGCCAGACATACTCAGCGCTTCGACGAGGCGCCGCCGAACTTCTTGAGGCGCATCTGGAGGTCGTCCTTGTTGGGGCTGCTCTCCATCGCGATGCGCTGGTGGATGTACTCTTCCTCGATCAGTTTCACCAGCCAGGCGTTAAAGTCCACCATGCCCTGCTGCTGCGCCTCGATGGAGTTGAGGTACTCACGAAGCTCGCCCTCGCGTTCTTCGAGGATGTGCTTCTGCACCACCGTGTCATTGATCAGGATCTCGATCGCCGGGATACGCGGGATGTGCTCGTGCAACGTCGGTAGCAGCTTCTGATACACAAACGCGCGCATCTGATAGGCCAGCATCCGGCGGATGCCCTCGACCTCTTCGGTCTCGAACAGGCCATAAATACGGCTGAAGGTCTGCGTCGTGCTCGACGCGTGGATGGTTCCGTACACCAAGTGGCCGGTCTCGGCGGCATTCAGCGCGGCCTCGAACGTGTCCTTGTCGCGCATCTCGCCGATGAGCACGATGTCCGGATTCTCGCGCACGAGCGCCTTCAGGGCGATGCGGAAGTCCAGCACGTCGATGCCGATCTCGCGCTGATTGATCGTGGCTTTCTTGTCATGGAAGATGTACTCGATCGGATCCTCGATCGTCACGATGTGGACGTTCTTGCGCTGGTTCACGTAGTCGATCATCGAAGCGATCGTCGTCGACTTACCCGAACCGGTCACACCGCTCAGCAGCACGATGCCCTGCGGCTGCAACGCGATCTGGCCCATCGCCTCGGGCAGGTGCAGCTTCTCGAACGGCAGAATGTTGCTCGTGATCAGGCGGGCCGCCAGCGAGATGTGGCCACGAGCCTTGAACAGGTTCATACGGAAGCGGGCGCTCTCGTCGTAGTCGTACGCGAAGTCAACACTGCCATAATGGGCAAGGTCCTCGAGTTGCTCCTTATCCAGCGTGGCGTTGATGATCTGCTTCCAGTCCTCGGCCGTCACCGGGGGGGTGTCCAGCGGCTTGAGGGCGCCACGCATACGAAGCTTGGGCGGCTGATCGGTCTTGATGATCAGATCCGACGCCCCGAACTTGATACAGGTCTTCAGGAACTCGCCAAGCCTCGTGGCGTGGGGGTCCCGCTGCACACCCATGAAGTCCGAGACCGGAGCAGTGTGCCCTGTGACCGATTCGTCGCTGTGTACCGCCGTGTGTCCGCTGCTCATGCTCTGCCAACTCCCGCCGCCGCTCGCGGCGACGCACTTCCGAGGTTTGTCCAAGGGCCCGATCCGGGCCCGCGTTCGGGCACACTACCGTGCCAAACCCCAACATCTCGCCCCCGCCCGAAAGCGGAAGGTCGAGCCCTAAATGTAGCGCCGTTGCCCCCCCCGACCGTTACCAGCAATAGCGCAATCTTTGGCTTCTACACCACAAAATCACCCTGGTGGCACACCGTCCGAGAAACCAGACGCGGGCTTGGGCCCTTTTCGTAGGCGCGTTGCTACGGGTTCCGCCAGGTTGCCACCTCCCATTTCCGCGCACAACAAGGGGCCCTTTCGGGCCCCCACTGTCGCTTGGTTGTTGATCAGGCCGGGGCTGCTTCGGTCTCGGCCTGCTCCTCTTCCTCCTGCCGCAGCCCCAGGAAGTTGGCCTCCAGTTCCACACGCAGCTTTTCCATGGCCTTGTTCTGGATCTGGCGGACACGTTCCTTGGTAACGCCGATGATCTGCCCGACCTGCTCAAGGGTCATGGGCTTCTCCTCGCCGCTCTCAAGCCCAAAGCGGTGCTCGATCACGGTGCGTTCGACGTCGGTCAGGTCGGCGCGGTTGTCACTGACGATCCGCTTGACCTCCTCCGCCGCGTCACGCTCGAAGTCGGCCCGCTTGGTCTCGAGGAAGTTGGACTTCTCAAGCTTGGGATCGAAATCGGTCGGGAAGCGCTGGCGGTACTTGCTCAGCTTCATGCCCTGACGGCTGAAAGCCTTCAGGATGGCCCGACAGGCGTACGTACTGAACTTGTACCCACGGCCAGCGTCGAATTTATCCACCGCACGGAGCAAGGCCATGTTGCCCTCACTCACCAAGTCGGCGAAGTCCACCTCGCTCATGCGGGTGCGCTTGGCCATGGCCAGCACCAGCGCCAGGTTGGTCTCGGCGATCTGCTCGCGGATCAGGTCGGCACGGCGGTACCACCACAAGATCTTCTCGGCCTGCTCGGGATTGGGCTTGCGATTGGGGTTTTCCCAAACCTCCTGCTGCAGCATCCAAACCCGATGTCGCGCGTAGTTGAACTGATGGAACAGCACCTTCTCCTCGGCGGCCGTCAGGATCACCTGCTGGCTGCTCTTGACGGTCCGGGTACGCGTGGCCGACAGATCGTCCATCACCGGGTGATACCACGCGGTATCAGGCTTCTGGACATCGGGAGCCTCGTCGTAGATCTTCACATCCGCGGCATCCTCGTAGAAGGCCGGGCTGTCGATGTAATCCATCTCCTGGGCCATGATCTGGTCCAGCAGTCGCTCGTCATCGGGGCTGAGCCGGCGTCGCGCCCCGCGCGCCACGGTGCCCTGGCCGGCGATGCCGGCGTGTTGCCGGCGGCGGGCCTGCTCAAGCGGGCTCGGTCCCTGGCCTCGATTCTGCCTCATCGGTCACTTCCCTTCGCACACGGCGTGGCCTCGAGTACTCGAGGCCCAGTGGCAACTCGTGTCGAGCCTTGCCTTGCCACACGCCTTGCTGCCTGACGCCCGGACCGGATCAACGGCCCGCACGAAGAACCCAACATTCACTGGTACGGCCTTGTTCGCTCAAGCGATACCAAAACCCGAGCGGCCGCACCAGCCCGAAACTGCCCAAACTCTCCCACCACGAGGAGCTCGAACGCACCATTCTCGTCGCGGACCTCCGTGCCACCGTGGACTAAGACGCCGGTGATCTCGGCGGGATTGGGTCCCGGGAAATCCCTCGGCTTTGTCGCCCTCGGCTCCGGCAGCGGCCTTTGGTTTCGTGTCGGCTCGCCTGCCTTGGAGACGCACTGTTATGATACGACGCGCACGGAGCAAAAGTTTCCCCTTTCCAACGGACAAGGGGGCAACTTTGCCGAATTTGCGTAAACCCTACGGACCCCACGAACCTCGTCAGCAAGTCGATCCATCGCAATCCCTGCGACGACCCACGCGAGCACAGCCGTCAACATAACGGCAAAACCCCATCCTGTCCATCCATTTTATCTAGATTTCATTAGAGGTTATCCCTAACAACCACCGCTCCCTACCATTGCTCAATGGCCGACAGCTCCAGGCGAAACGGGTGGAAAAAGAACGCGATCGTGACAGGAGTGCTCCTGTCGCCGATCGCGATCCTGGCGTTGATTTTCTGGCTTCTTGCGGCCGCATATCAGTCGGAACTCGACCGTCCGCGCGCCGCTGATCCAGCTCGTCAGCCCTTGGCCCTGCCGTAGAACTCGGCCACCTTGGCCCAGTCCACGACGTTCCACCACGACTTCACATAGTCGGGGCGGCGGTTCTGATAGTTCAGGTAGTACGCGTGCTCCCAGACGTCGATGCCCAGGATGGGGGTGTGGCCGTCCATGAGCGGGCTGTCCTGGTTGGCCGTACTGGTAACCTGGAGCTTGCCGCCACCGTCGACCACCAGCCAGGCCCAGCCAGAACCGAATCGCCCCGCGGCGGCTGCGGCGAAGTCCTCCTTGAACTTGTCGAGGCCGCCGAGGTCGGCGTCGATGGCCCGGGCCAAGTCGCCATCGGGCTTACCGCCGCCACCCGGCCCCATGATCTGCCAGAACAGACCGTGGTTCGCGTGGCCGCCGCCGTTGTTGATAACGGCCTGACGCTTTTCCTGCGGCACGTCGTTGATGTTCTTGAGGACCTCCTCTATCGACTTGCTGGCCAACGGCGAGCCCTCCAGCGCCGCGTTGAGCTTGTCGACATAGCCCTGGTGGTGCTTGCCGTGGTGGATCTCCATCGTCCTCGCATCGACGTGTGGTTCGAGAGCGTCCTTGGCGTAGGGCAGATCGGGCAGTGTGAATGCCATCGTGAGTTCTCCTTCGTCTCCCGGCGTGTTGGCTGGCTGGGTCGTGACACCGCATGATACCGGGTGCGGCGAGTTCGCGGGCCACGGCCAGCGTTTGCCCTCATCCGAAACAAGAACCCCCCGTTCGCACGGGGGGGTCCTCGATACGCTGGGTTGGAAGACGGGCATTACTCGCAGCCGGCGTCGAACTCGTTCTGGAAGGCCAGGAAGTCGAAGATGGTCAGCGAGCCATCACCGTCGAAATCGGCCAACAGGTCGCCAGCATCGAAGGCGTTCTGGAACGCCAGGAAGTCGAAGATGGTCAGTTGACCGTCGCCGTCGAAGTCGGCGCGGCACGGCTCGCCACCGGCCCACACCAGATCGTCGGCGTCGAAGATCTCGCCCACCGCCGTACCACCATACGCGGGCGCCGCGATGATGCGGACCTCGCTCACCGGTGTGCTGCTGGTAAAACCGAGGAAGAAGTCGCCGCTCACGCCCAGGTCGAAGACGTCGGCGATGCCCTCGGTGGTCTCGATGGCGATGCCGATGCCTGTGGCGGCACCGAAGGTATTCCAGCCGAACGCCTGCACCGGATCATCGAACGTGAACACGTATGCCACGTGCCCAGTGGCAGGAAAAATCGAGCCCTGGAACTCACCGCTAGCAATGGCGGGCGAGCCGGTTGTGCTGTCGACACCCTCGACGATCATCGAGCCGAAGTCGAACGGGATGACCCCGGAGGACGGCTGGAGCGGATCGATGGCGAAGCTGCTGAAGTCCTCGGTCAGGAAGTCGCCGCCAACGAGAGTATCGGCTTCCCAAGCACCGCGATCGGTATACGGAGTGAACTGGGCCTGGGCGGTGGCGGCCAAACCAGCCAGCGCCAAAACGCTTGTGATGCGGTACGTCATGATGTCCCCACTTTCTCAGAATTGAGTTCTACACGAGTTCCTATGATACACAGGAATCGATAGATTCTTCAAGCCAACACCCCGGATAGCGGGAAATCCGTGGCCCGCTGCTCCCAAGACATACTACAACCACGCCCGATAGCGTCTCATGGCGCGGGAGATTTGAATGATCAAGACACTGGTCGTGCTCGCGGTAGTCCTGATAACCCTCGGCGTCGGGGGTGCCGTTGGCGTGATGCAAATGGGCGGCCCCGAGGGCATCCGTGAGCAATTCACACCGAAGACCGAAACCACCCGAGTGATGGTGGAACCCGCCCGCGTGAGCGACCTGCGCCGCACGATCAACGCTCCGGGTGCCATCGAACCAAAGCACATGGTCCAAATCTCGGCCGAAGTAAGTGCCCGAATCATGGCGCTGCCGTTCGTCGAAGGTGACGCCGTGCAGGAAGGTGACGTGGTGTGCAGGCTGGACGCCGTCGACCTGCAGGCGAGGCTCGACGCGGCCGAGTCCCGCGTGCGTTCGCAGGAATCGCAGCTCGAGGGCGCACGAGCCGAGTTGGAGCTCGCCCAGCTCGAGCTGGGCCGCGCCCAGGAACTGCTTGACACCAAGGACATCGCCAAGACGGAGTTCGACGCGGCCAACGCGCGAGCGTTGCAAGCGCGTAGCAGCATGGCGGTCATTGAAGCCGGCATCGAAGCGGCCCGCGCCGACGTGCGGGCAGCCAAGCGTGACTTGGAGAACGCCGTCATCATCAGCCCAATCAACGGGCGCATCGTGAACCTGCCCATGGAAGTCGGCGAGACGGTGCTAGGAACCTTCAACAACCAGGGCTCGCTGATCATGGAAATCGCTGACCTCGGCAAGATGGTCATGCAGGCCCGCATCGATGAGACCAGCGTGGGCTTGGTGCGCGAGGGACAGTCCGCCGACGTGCGGTTGATCTCCTACGGCGATCGCGTCTTCGAGGGCGTCGTCGAGCGCGTCGGGCTCCAGCGTCGCGTGTTCACCGATGGGACCAGCTATGTTCAAGCCGAGATCCTGCTCGAGCAGAGCGACGACGACTTGCTACGGACGGGTCTCACGGCGAACGCGGATGTCCACGTCGAGACCGTGCGCGACGCGATCGTGGTCCCCAGCCAAGCCGTGCTGGATCGGCGAGTGGAGAACCTCCCCGATGCGGCGCGAAACTCACCCCTGGTCGATCGACTTCGCACTTTTACCACGGTTGTGTACGTGCTCGAGGACGGCAAGGCCAAGGCCCGCCCCGTGCGCACTGGCGTGAGCGACCTAACCGATACGGTCATCCTCGAGGGTCTCGAAGAAGATGATCAGGTCATCGTCGGGCCGTTCCGAGTGCTTCGAGACCTTGAAGACGGCAACGAAGTCAAGGCAGACGATGCGGCGGATGACGACACGGAGGGTGCTAGCGACGCGCCCGCCGAAGGAGCCGGCGATGCTGGGCAGGCGCCGGGCTAACGCTGGCGCTGATGCGCCAGCCATCCGAGTGACGGGGCTCCAGAAGGTCTACAAGATGGGCGTGGAGCGGGTGCGCGCTCTCGACGGCGTCGACCTCCAGATCAACACGGGCGAGTTCGTTGCGATCATGGGAGCTTCAGGGTCTGGCAAGAGCACGCTCATGAACATGCTGGGCTGCCTCGACCGACCCTCGGCAGGAGAATACGAACTGGCCGGCATCCCCACGCGCAAGATGAGCGCGACGCGGCTGGCCAAGGTACGCAATGAGCGCATCGGGTTCATCTTCCAGACGTTTGAGTTGCTGCCGCGAGCATCGGCCATCCAGAACGTGATGCTCCCCATGATCTACAGCAAGAAACACTTGTTCGGTGCGCGAAAACGCGCCAAGGCGGCCTTGCGACGTGTGGGGCTCGGTGATCGTATGCGCCACCGCCCCAACCAACTCTCGGGCGGACAACGCCAGCGTGTGGCGGTCGCCAGGGCGTTGGTCAACGAGCCCGCGATTCTGCTCGCCGACGAACCCACCGGCAACCTCGACTCACACACAACCACCGAGATCATCAAGCTCTTTACCGAGTTGCACAACGACGGCCAGACCATTGTCATCGTGACACACGAGGAGGAGGTCGCCGGCTACGCCGATCGCATCGTGCGTCTGCGCGACGGCAAGGTCTTCAGTGACATGCCAACAGACGAGGATCCGCTGCACACAGCTTATCTGCAGTCCATTGCGAGCACGGCGGTACGGCGGGCGAACGTGCAAGCCGAAGAAGGGGCACCGGCATGATCGTGATCCGCCTCATCATGCAGACCGTCGTGCTGGCCCTTGGCCAGATCTGGGCCAACAAGGTGCGCTCGATGCTGACGACGCTCGGCATCGTAATCGGTGTCGCGGCCGTCGTAGCAACGGTCGCGGCGATTCAGGGCTTGCGGGGCTTTGTGCTCACCGAGTTCGAGACCTTCGGCACCAACAAGGTGTTCATCGACGGCCGCCTGCCGCAAAGCTGGCGTGGGCGGATCTCCTGGCGAGACGTTCAACTCAACATCGAAGAGGTCGATGGCATCCTCGAACACGCACCTTCGCTCACCGGCATTAGTCCGCAGTGGCGTGCGTCGGCGCGTGTCGATTACGAGAACGTCGTGATCGAATCGGCCCCCGCCGTCGGCATCAGACCGCAATGGCACGATGTCGAAAACCGTCAGGTCGTCATGGGTCGTCCGTTCAATCGTGTAGATGAGGAACAGCGCCGCTATGTCGTGCTGATCAATGAACAAGCGATCGAAGAACTTAATCTGCCAAAGACACCAATGGGCACCTTCCTGTTGCTTGGCGGCCGTCGATTCCAGATCGTCGGCGTAGTCGAGACGCTCGATCTCTCGGGCATGTTCGGCGGCGGGGACAGTCGTGCCGAGTTCTTCGTGCCGTTCTCGACGGCTGTGATCCTCAACCCCAACGGTTGGATCAACTATGCGACGGCCACGATGGAAAGCCCGGAACTGGCCGACGAGACACGCGCGGAGATCGATTTTGTGCTCCGCACGCTGCGCGGCCTCGAACCAGACGACGAGGCGACCTTCGACATCGAGATCGCCCAGGAATACGTCGAGCAGTTCAAGTCGCTCTCGGCAGGGCTGGTTGCCGGGGCAACGGGCATCGTGGGCATCAGCCTACTGGTCGGCGGCATCGGCATCATGAACATCATGCTGGTGTCGGTGTCGGAGCGCACCCGAGAGATCGGCCTGCGCAAGGCCGTGGGCGCCCGCCCGCTGGTGGTACTTGTCCAATTCTTGACCGAAGCGGTCGTCCTGTGCCTGATGGGCGGGGCCGTCGGCATCGTCATCGGGCAGGCCATCATCTTGCTGCTCAAGCAGATCCCCGACGCGCCGCTGGAACACGCGAGCATGCCGATGTGGGCCATCGTGCTGGCGGTGGGCTTCTGCGCCATCACTGGCGTTGTGTTCGGCGTGTTCCCGGCCATCAAGGCGGCACGGCTCGACCCAATCGTCGCGCTGCGTCACGACTAAACGGCACACATTTGGAGTCCTCGATGTCCCGACTGGATCGCCGCGCCACCATCGCCCTCCCGTTGCTCGTGCTGGCCGGATGCGCCATGCCGTTCGATCGCGCGCCAGCCGACGAGGCACTGCTCGGAGCCGACGGTCGGCTCAAGCACATCAAGCCGCTCGAGTTGCCAAGGTCGGGAGTCGTTGGTGGTGGTACGGAACCGGCCCCAGAACTCCCGCGAGCGGTCGTTCTCGACCCGGGCGCGGACGTGGTGCCGCTGACCATCGAGGCCGCCCGGGCCGCGGCCCTCGAGAACAACTTGGACGTTCGTGTGTCGCTCATCGCCCCCGCCATCGCCGCCGAGCGGGTCACCGAGGAAGAAGCCGCGTTCGAGGCGGTCTTCCGCGTGTCGGGCGTTGCCGAGCAGACCGACACCCCCACGTTCAGCACTCTGCAGGATGCCCAGCAGGAATTTCAGTCGCTTAACCCCTCGCTCACGATTCCTACGCGCCTCGGCGGCAATTTCACCATCGCGGCGCCCTTCTCGCGCAACCAGACCAACAACCCCTTCGCTACGGTCGACCCGGCGTTCACGCAGGACTTGGAGTTCAGCCTGAGCCAGCCGCTACTGCGCGGCGCGGGCCGTCGCGCGACAACGGCGGCACTGCGCATCGCTGCGTTCGATCGCTCGCTCGCCGCGACTCGCACGAAGCTTGAGGTCATCGCCCAACTCGCCGCCGTCGATCGCGCGTACTGGGAGCTCTACTCGGCTCGGCAGGAGGTCGAGGTTCGCATCCAGCAGCGCGATCTGGCGATCGCGCAGCTCGAAAGAGCCCGGCGACAGTTAGAGGCCCAGCGCATCGCCGAGATCGAGGTGCTGCGGGCCGAGAGTGGCGTGGCCGACCGGGCCGAATCGATCATCGTCGCACAAAACACCGCGTCGTCGCGACAGCGTGAGCTGAAGCGGCTGCTGAACTTGCCCGAGCTTCCCGTGCAGAGCGAGGCCGCGATTGATCTGGCGAGCGTGCCGGATCCGGCCCTGTACCAGGCTAATAGTGACACGCTGATCGACAGTGCCCTCGCGTCGCGCATGGAGTTGCTGGAAGTCGAACTGCAACTGGCCCAGGATCTCGTGCGCATCGACCTGGCCGAGAACCAGGCGCTGCCCGAGCTGAATCTCGACGCGCTGTACCGCATCAACGGCCTTGGCGGCAACCACGGCGGGGCCACCGAGGTGCTCATCGAGAACGAGTTCGAGGACTGGCGCATCGGGCTGACCGCGTCGATCCCCATCGGTAACGAGGCCGCCGTGTCCCGGCTTCGCCAGCTCGTGCTCAGCCGCTTGCAGCGCATCGCCACGAAGCAACTCCGCGAGCAGACAATCCGCCAGGAGGTGCTCAACGCGCTCGACGACATGGGGACGAGCTGGCAGCGCGTCATCGCAGCCCGCGAACGCGTCCGTCTAGCCACGCGCACGCTGCGAGCCGAAGAGCGACAGTTCAACGTCGGCCGATCGACCTCGACCGATGTGCTGGACGCCAGCGCTCGTCTGGCCGACGCACAGCTCAGCGAGCTCTCGGCCATTGTCGACTACCAGCTCGCTCAGGTGAATCTGGCTGTTTCAACCGGCACACTGCTCGGCCAAGCAAGGGTACAGATCGACCACGCTCCGAAGCCCACACTCGAAGGCTTCCGGTATCGCCCCCGCGCGGATGTTCGCTAGCGAGCGAACAACCACCAGCCGATGCTACACAGCACGGCCCCATGGACGGCGGCGATGAGCAACGTCACAACGCGAAAACCGGGCTTGCTGGTCTTGTGGCGGAACACGCGCTGAGCTACAGCCGCGCCAAACGCGCCGCCCACCAATTCCAGCTTGCGAAGCTTAGTCTCCGGCGTCCGCCGATGGCCGCGCGTAGCCGAGCGCTTGTCCAGGCCGTAGATGACAAAAGCGTACGCGCCCCAAGTGACGTACCACAACAGCACGACGGCAAGGGCAGCAAGTTTCTGATGCTCGGACACCTATCGCGGCTCGACGACCGTGATGATCTGGTTCGCGCCGACGTCTTCCATCACGATCTCGCGGCCGCTTGGGAACCACACCCGCAATTCGTCAACGGTGTCGATCGCACCGAGGCCGAAGTGGGCCTCCAGCGGCGGGGCGCTATAGAAGCTGCCGCCGACAAAGATGTCGCTGCGCCAGGTCTTGTCGCCCACAGTGACCCAGATCTTGCTCCCTACCCCGTTGCGATTGCTCACGGTGCCTTGGGCCTTCACGCGCAGCCACGCGTTCCCGGCTCGCTCGGTGTCGTTGCGCAGCACGATGGCGCGGCCGTACACGTCGTTGAGGATCATGTCGACGTCGCCGTCGTTGTCAAGGTCGATGGGCGCTAGACCGCGCGTATCGCCCTTGTGGTCCAGGCCGCTGCCTTGGCCAGCGTCCTGGAATCGACCATTGCCAACGCCGCGGAAAAACACGGAACGCGTGTGCCACTCGGGCTGTACCCAACCGTTGACGGCCATGAGGTCGAGCAAGCCATCGAGATCGGCATCCCAGAGCCACGTACCCCAGCTGAAGTGCGTCTTGTCGACACCGGCCTCGGTGGCCAGTTGCTGGCACACGCCCGTGCCATCGTTCATGTAGAGAGCGTTGGGCCCGGGCTCGTCGTTGGTGTTAAAGGGGCTAAAGCCCATGTTGGTGGTATACAGATCGAGCGCACCGTTGCCGTCGACGTCGCCCACCGCCACACCCATGTCGTTGGCCACGTTGGTAAGATTCCATTCGGCGCTCACGTTGGTGAACGTGCCATCGCCGTTGTTGCGCAGGCCGTAGTCCTCGGCGAAGTCGATGGCCGCGAACAGGTCGATCAGCCCGTCGTCGTTCATGTCGAGCATCACCGGCTGCCAATGGAATCGGTCGTCGACTGGGAACCCGCCGACGTCGTCGGTGATCTCGGTGAAGCGGAAGCTGCCATCGTTCCGGTAGAGGTAGCGGTACTGCTCGTACCAGCCGCCTACGAAGATGTCGAGATCGCCGTCGTTGTCGATATCGCCGGCCGTCGCCCCACCGTGTGTCGCGTCGTAGGGCAAAAATCCGCTCGCGGCCGTCATGTCGGTGAATGTGCCGTCGCCGTCGTTGCGATAGATGCGGCTGGTCGGGAAGCTGTCGTTGAAAATCGAAGAATCGTTGAACACGAGCAGGTCGTCGAATCCGTCGTTGTTGAGGTCCAACCAAAGCGCTTGCTTGCTGAAGCCCTCGACGTGGTCGACGCCCGCGGCTGCGCCGACCTCGACGAAGGTGCCGTCGCCGTTGTTGCGATACAGGTGGTTGGCGAATCCTGCCGAATTGGGAATGTACACGTCGTAGAAGCCATCGTTGTCGAAGTCACCGATGGCGGCACCCACCCCGAAGCGTTCGTTCTGCCCGGGGAACAGTGGCGGCACGGGCCACGCGGCTTGCTGGTGGGTGAAGTCGATGCCGCAGGTGTCGGTCATGTCGGCGTAGTGCACGCCCTGGGCCAGTGCGCTCGACGCACACGCCATCCCGGCGATCCCGATCAACATCCTGACCTTGCTCATCTTCGATTCCCTCCTCGCAGAGGCTATACGCACACCACCGCTCGGGCGTTTTGCCCGGAATCATTGGGGTTATCGGGATGTCTCACCGCCCGCTTGAGCTCGACTTGGGCTACGCCAGAGCATCGAGCAGCTCTGCGATGCCTTTGCCGTGCGTCGCCACCGTCTCCAGGATCGCCCGGCGGCCCGCAATGTCCCGAAGGTCTCGGACCAACTCGTTTTCGCCCGGATGATCGGCCTTGTTGCAGACAAACAGGTCGGCAATCTCGAGGATGCCCGCCTTGTCCATCTGCACGGCGTCGCCCATGCCCGGCGTAAGCACCACGATGGTCTTGTCGACGTGGTCGCGGATACGAGTCTCGTTCTGCCCCGCGCCCACCGTCTCGATGAACAGCGTGTCGTACGCGTCGTTGCCCTCGCAGGCGCCGCCAATCAACTCGGTAACATGCTCGAGCGCGTGATAATCCTCGCCGCGGATAGCCAGCGAACGGTAGTACGCCGCCTCACCCAGCCGATTGAAGTCGACACGCAGGCGATCACCCAGCAGAGCGCCGCCGGTGATGGGGCTCATGGGATCGAACGCCACCACCGCGCAACGGCCAAGGCTCGGATCTTCTTCCGCTCGCCGAGCGTGCTCTGCCACGAGCTGCGCCACCAGCGTGCTCTTGCCCGCGCCAGGCGAGCCAGTGATGCCAATGACGCGCTTCGGCCGGCGGCGCACGGCGTTCTTCCGCACGGGCCGCTCGAGGTGGGCCAGCGAGATATCACGGGCGAGCTGCGCCGTGGCATGCCCGCCGGGCACCTCTTCGACGTACGCGCCCACGGTCGACGCGGCAGCCTCAACGATGTCGATCAGCCCAACGCCGGTCGTGAAGCACCGGGCGATGCCGGCCTCCTTCAGGGCGGGCAAGTCTTCCTGCGGCAAAATACCACCCATGTGCACTGGGATGTCCACCCGCCCAACGCTGTCGAGCGCCTTGAGCAGGTTGGGGCCAAGGGTCAGGTGGCTATTGCTCATCATGCTGGCCGCGATGACGTCTACGTCCTCGTCGCGCGCGCTGATCGCCAGACTCTTGGGTGTTTGCCACAGGCCGCTGTAGATCACGTGCACGCCCGAGTCACGCATCGCCCGCGCGATGACCTTCACCCCGCGATCGTGGCCATCCAGTCCCATCTTGCCGAGCAGCACGCGGGGACGGTGATCGAGGCTCGCGCAGCGGTCGGCCTTCTCGAATTCGGTGGTGGCAGCGCCGAGAGGCTGGGCCATGGAAGCTCCTGAAGAACGCTCGGGGACGGGCGAGGATCGGATACGCAAACAAACCCCGATCGACCCGCGTGCGACAAGGGGGAGCGTAGGGTATGCGCCGCGTGCCAGACCGGCCGGGCCCTATCGTGGCTGCTATGCCAGCACCGTTGAGAATCGGGCTCGTGCACAACCGCTATTCGGGCAAGGGCCGGGGGCCAGACTTCGTGGCCCGGTTGCGGGCGCAAGCCGAACCGATCGAGTGGCTCGACATCATGGATCTGCCTCTGGATCTTGCGATGGCAGAGGGCGCGCTGGATGCACTCGATGGTGCGATCATCGTCGGTGGGGACGGCACGCTTCACCACGCCCTGACGGCCCTCACCGAGGCCAAGGGCGGCCGCGGCGTACCCACACTCATCGCGCCCCTGGGGACCGAGAACGTGGTCGCCAAGGAGCTGGGCCTGACCCCACGGGTCTCGCGCGTGCTTGCCTCGCTGGAAGCCTTCCGCGAGGGCGCACCCACCACACGCAGCGATCTGGGCATCGTCCATCATCCGGACAATCGTCCCGGCACGCTCTTTGCGCTCATGCTCACCACCGGCCCCGACGCGGCCGTGTTGCACCGCGTGGCCCGCGCGCGCGTGGGCACAACCAGCAAGCTGGACTACGTCGTGCCCACCATCTCCCGCGCGCTGCGCCCCAGGGTCGGCCACCTGAGCGTCACCGTCGATGGACAAGAACTGGCCAATGAACGCCGAGGCTGCCTTATCGTTGCCATCGGCCCGCGCTACCCGCTTCGGCTGAACCTTGCGCGCAATGCCAGCCGTACCGACGGCCTGCTCGACACGGTGTTCCTGCCGGCCTCGAATACCGCCAGCCTATTGGGCTGGGCGAGCATGGCGCGCCTGGGCCTGCACGTGCGCCACCCCCAGGCCCGCTACGCCCAGGGCAAGCGCATCGAGTTCACCATGCACGACCATGATCCCAAGGCCGAGATGATGGAGGCCCTCCAGGTCGACGGTGAGATCGAACGCGTGGCGTGCGATTCGAAGGGCGCGATGGTGATCGAGACGATGCCGAGCGCGCTGCCACTCATCATGCCGGTGGCCGCCGAGCCAAGGGCCGAAACGAGGCCGGCGATGGCGGGCGGGTAAGACCCCACCAAGGAGCACCGAACAGGCTCCTGCGGATGCGGCATAAGACGGGTCGACGGACGTTGTAGCAATCCGACCTTCCCCCTACAGTTTCGGCCCGCGCCAGGCTGGCCGGGCATCCAAATGAGGGAGTTCCAAATGCTTCAGCGCACCGCCGCCTGCGGCGAGCTTCGGATCGAACACGCCGGCACCCCAGCCACGCTCGCCGGCTGGGTCAACAACTACCGCGACCACGGCACGGGCCTGGTCTTCATCGACCTGCGCGACCACACGGGGCTCACCCAGCTCGTGTTCGACAAGGAGGACGTGCCCGCGGAGATCGTCGCCGCAGCCGACAAACTGCGGGCCGAGGACGTTGTCGCCGTCAAGGGCAAGGTCCGCAAGCGCGATGGCGGACCCAACCCCAAGCTTCCGACCGGCGAGATCGAGCTGGTGGTCGAAGAGTTGCAAGTCTTGGCCAAGGCCGACACGCCACCCTTCCAGCCCGGCGACGAGCAGAATCTGCCCGGCGAGGAGATGCGCCTGCGGCACCGCTACCTCGACCTGCGCCGCCCCCGCATGCAACACATCCTGCGCACACGGCATCGTGTCACGAAGATCACCCGTGATTTCTTCGACGCGCTGGACTTCATCGAGGTCGAAACGCCCAACCTGTGCCGCTCGACGCCCGAGGGCGCTCGCGACTTTCTTGTGCCCAGCCGCCAGCAGCCCGGCGAGTTCTACGCGCTGCCGCAGAGCCCGCAGCTCTTCAAGCAGATCCTCATGATCGCCGGCGCGGATCGGTACCTTCAGATCTGCCGCTGCTTCCGCGATGAGGATCCGCGTGCCGACCGGCAGGCCGAGTTCACGCAGATCGACCTCGAGATGGCCTTCGTCGATCGCGAGCAGGTGCTCGAGACCATGGAGGCGTTCGCGCGCACGCTTTGGAAGGAGGTGCTGGGCGTCGAGGTACCGCACTTCCAGCGGATGACCTGGCAGGAAGCGATGGACACGTATGGCAGCGACCGGCCGGACCTGCGGTATGGCTTGGAGCTCGTCGACATCAGCGACCTCGCGGCCAAGACCGACTTCAAGGTCTTCCAACAAGCACTCGACAAGAACAAGGGCGATGGCCACCCGTCCACGCGCGATGGCGGCGTGGTGAAAGCATTCCGCGTACCCGGCGGGGCCGAGAAGCTGACGCGCAAGCTCACGGACGGGTACGCCGAGTTCGTCAAGCAGTTTGGCGCTGGTGGCGCGCCCGTCACCAAGGTGACCGACTCGGGCTTTGAGACCGGCATTGCGCGCTTCATCGAGCCGATCACCGGCGAACTCAAGGAGCGCCTGGGCCTACAACCCGGCGATACCGTCATCTTCGGTGCCGATGGCTACAACACCTGTTCCAAGGCCCTCGGCGAGCTCCGCATGAAGGTCGCCAGAGACCTCGAACTCATCGACGAGAACCAGTGGGCGTTCTTGTGGGTTGTCGACTTCCCGATGTTCGAGTACGACGACGAAACCAAGCGGTACTACGCGCTACACCACCCATTCACAGCGCCGCGTGCCGATCAGGCCGAAACGCTACTGAGCGCCAAACCCGAGGACAAACAGACGCTGCTAGGCGTACTCAGCGATGGCTACGACATGGTCTGTAACGGAAGCGAGATCGGCGGTGGCTCCATCCGCATCCACCGCCGCGACGTGCAGCAGAAGGTCTTTGCCCTGCTCGGGCTCGGCGAGGAAGAGGCCAAGGCCAAGTTCGGCTTCCTGCTCGACGCCCTGCGCTTCGGAGCCCCGCCCCACGGTGGCATCGCTTTCGGCCTCGACCGCCTCGTTATGCACCTCACCGGCACCGAGAACATCCGCGATGCCATCGCCTTCCCCAAGACGCAGACCGGTGCCGACCTGATGACCGAGGCACCCTCCGGCGTGGACGAAGCCCAACTCACAGATTTGCACATCCGCGTGGTGGAGGCCAAGCCCGTAGCTAGCCCGGCCTAGGGCGCATCGCGGGTCTCGACAACGGCCGCCACCGGCTCGAACCGCAGCACCTCAATGCGGTCGTAGCGCAGCAACTCTTCGTGGTTACCGACGTGAGGAATGGTCAGCAAGCTGCGATCAACCAGCCGCAGGCCATGGCTCGCCTCGAAGGTCTGGATCCACCGCTCGCGCAGAGCCGCGTCGTAGTGGCCGTTGACGTGAAAAGCCACGACCTCGACGGGTTTGCCAGGGTCAATGTGGCTCTCCTGGGCATCCTCATCCTTGCTCTGCACACGCATGTGGTAATTGGCCAGGAATCGCGTGGCCTCACTCTGCATGCCCTCGGTCTCGTCAACGAACGCTGCGCCCAAGTCCTCGCGCAAGCTCAGCGGCCTAGGTCCATCAGAGCGGAGCGGGCCCCATATGACAGTCGTGGCGTCACGGAGCACCTCGTCGGTGCTCGACTTTCGCGGACTGAGCAGGTCGCGAGCCATCGAGGTGATCGCGATGAGCGCCAGGCCGCCAGCGGCAACACGCACCGGGCTGCGCCACGCCGGAGCACGAATCGCCACACGGAGCTTGGCCATCGCGAACGCCAACCCCGACCCGGCCAACACGCAGAAGACTGGCGCGAGATATAACTGCAATCTGGTTGGCGTGCCAAACGGGTACTTCTGCAAGAAGCCCGCCATGAGCGCGAGCAATACCGGCCCGCCGAGCAATACGAGCACTCCGAAGCTCTTTGCTCTGACAAGCAGCAGAACTCCCACCACCACGCACAGCAGCGTGCCGGTACTAGCGAAGTTCTCGCCGCCCATCGGGTAGGGCATCATCTCGCCCGTCAGCACGTCGAGGAACCACCAGGACGCGGAAGCTAACGAGTCGGTGGGCGGGAAGGCCCTCTGCCAGTAGTCAACCATCCAGTCGGCAGTATCGCTGCGCGCCGGCACGAGGAAGTGGTACGTCCCCACGAACCCCGCGAGCAAGCACGCGCCAACCACGCTCGGCTGCACGAGCCGTATGATCCATCCATGCCTCCGTCCCACGAGCGTCATGTACGCCACGACCGCGCCGCCAACGAATACCGATGGGAATGACACCCCGAAGCCCGCGATCGCCAGCGGGATCATCGCCAACATCCAGCGCCAGGGCCGATCGCTCTCTCGCCACTTGAGCGCCAGCAGAAGCCACAGCACCGTTAGGAGCACATCCACGGCGTACGGCTTGACCTCGGCGCTGTAGCGGATGGGCCAATAGGACACACTGAAAATCGCCACCGCGAGCACGAGTGGCCAGCCCCGCAACAGCCGCCGAGCAACCAAGGGAAAGAGCAGCATAGCGCCGATCGCGCCGAGGAAGGGGAACGCCCGGAGCGCCCACTCGTTGAAGCCGAAGGCGCGAGTGGTGAATTCCTCAACCACTAGGAACAGCGGCGGCGCCATCTGCCCGAAGTCGAGTTCGCTGAGCAGTCCGCCATACCCCCGTCGCGCAATATTGACCGCCAACGCCGCTTCGTCGGCGATGAGTGGAAAACCCAGCACATACCGGACGGCGCACGCCAAGCATCCCAGCGCGACAAACGCCCACGCAACCCGTTCGTGGGTCACGCGCACGACGCCGTAGCCGGCCTGCTCGTCAGCGACGGGAACGGCCCCATGACTCTGCGGCGCGCTTGCGTGCATTCCGTGCTCGCTCCGAAGACTTGGAATCAGCCAGACCGTGCGATCAGCGCGGCGAGGATAGGGAGCGACGCAAAGAAAAAGGCCCGCGGAAACGGGCCTGAAAGCGAGGCGGACGGGACTCGAACCCGCAACCACCGGATCGACAGTCCGGTACTCTAACCAATTGAGCTACCGCCCCAAGTTTTTCGACAAACCACCGGGCCTGCCGCTGCTCTGTCGAGCGTGACAAGCGTAGCCGCCACGGATTCGCGGTCAAGATACCGTGATCATCCGATCGCCTAGCCGGCCAATAACGGCCATCAATCGGGCAGGACTACGGGGGTCTTAGGATCGTCGTCGTGCATCATCCAGGGCTTGCCCTCGGGGCTCACCGCCTTCAAGGCTGGGTAGAGGAATACGCACGCGGAGATCATCGCCGCCGCCGACAGCAGCAATAGCGCGTCGATGATTCCGAGACTCGGGCCGCGAGACGAACGCCCGCCGGGCATCTGCATTCCGTACTGACTCATGCGTGTGCTCCTGGTAGGACCCGGGGTTAGCGGCGGATATCCGAAACGACCAAGTCGCCGCTTTGCGGGGTCAGCTCGAGACCGAGCGTATCGACAACGCCCTCGGCGAACTGGAGGTCGGTGGTTCGAACGTTGAAGTGGCCGACAAGGCGCCGGGTGCCACCATCGTTGCGGAGAATGAACAGCCGCTTGCCGCGTGCAAGGCCATCCTCAGAACCCAGATCGACCCGAGCAAGCGTGGCGCCAGAAGCATCCCGCTCGGTGGTCACGATCTGCCCCATGACGAAGGTGCTCACGTCGATGCTGCCGGTGCCGGACTCGCCAGCCTGATCGGCATCCATGCGGGCGATCTGCTCACGCATGCCGCGAACCGTGGCTGTCAGCGCCTCGTTGTTGCTCTGCAGGTCGGCGATGCGGTCGAGCAGGTCGATCTCGTTCTGCCGGAGGGCGAGCTCGGTACCCCGCAGTTCGGTCACCTCGGCGGCGAAGCGGTCGCTCAGTTCGGTCAGCATGCGGGTGGTCTCGTTGAGCTGCGAGATCTGGTTTTGCAGCGTGGTCACTTGCTGCGAAGCCGTTAGCTTGTCGCGACGCAGCCCGCTGACCTCGCCCTGGAGGCTGGTCAGCGCCGAAGCGCTCGCGCTGATCTGCTGACGTAGGGCATCCTGCTCGCGACGGAGCCTGTCGGCCTCGGCCTGGGCGCTCGCGGAGGCTTCCTGAGCGCTGGCCTGCAACGCCTGGTTGGTCTGCTCCAACCTCGAGTAATCGAGCAGCACGGCGCGGTTGTGCACCGCGAAAGCGATCGTGAGCGAGGACAGCGCGATGCCCGCGACCGCGGCCAGGACAACGAGGAACTTGGTGACAGTGTGCATCGTATGAAAACCCGTGTATTGGCCGTCAGGCGGCCCGTGTGAGAGTCGAAAACCCGTGTACCGTTCCGACTTTGTGCTGGCCCGTTACGTCCCTGGCCCGGAGACCGTTTCCGTTCGTGAGACCTTGGCCCGACCATATCTCGGTCGAACCCTTTCAAATCCGATCTACGCCCCGCCGGGCACGCCCCGGCGCCGACGCATGATGTGCTCGCTCAATCTCCAACCTTCGATTCCGAATCACCCGAAGGCAAACGTCCGGCAACAACCCGATCGCCCGATCGCCCGACCCCAACGGGTCGTCCGAATGGGGTGCGAAAACCCCCGCGAACGGCTCCCGGGTGGGCATCGATACGCCCAGGGGGTCCGGATGGTTGCCTACGGCTCCGTCCGAAAGCAGGCCAACCCGGGCGATCCGACCCCGCCGAGAGTCTCAGGGTGAGCCCCGAGGCCGGCCCAGCGAGGGCACAGGTTATCACGGTCGTGTCAGCCGGACAACAGCGGCGGCGGCATGAACCCGAACCGAGGGGTCTGGATCACCCATGAGCAACTCGAGACTGCCCAGGTGTTCAGTCTTGCCAATCTCGCCCAATACCAACGCCGAAAGCCCGCGGATCGACGCCCTTGGGTCATCCAGATAGGCCAGAGCGATGAAATCGCCCTGGGTCCGGCCGAGCTGCGCGAGGGCGTACGCAGCCGCCAACCGCACCTCCGGGGGCAACATGTTCCCGCGCTCGTCGAGACGGGCGGTCAGCAGAGCAAGCTGGTTCTCGGAAGCGTGATCGCCGACCTCGCCAAGGATCCGGGCGGCCAGGGCCGTCGCTTCCAGGTCCTCAGCCCGAGCCGGATAGAGGGCCGCCCGGATGGGTTGGACTTGGTCGTTTTCGCCCAGCTTTACCATCGCCTCGCTCATCTGGAGGGACATCAGCCGCACCTGGCCGGTAGGCGCCAGAGGCATCGGCGTCGTTAATCCCTCTCGAAGCAACGCCAGAGCGGATTGGTTGCCCAGTTCGCCTAGCACAAGGGCCGCCTGAGCACGGAGTCGTGGATCCTCGGACTTCAATAACGCCTGCACGATCTCTTGTGTGCCGCTGTGATCGCCGTTGGCCGACATCGCGTAGGCCGCACTGAGCCTCACCCAAGGCGATCGATCTCGTAGCAGAGGCTTGGCTTGCCAGACCAGATCGTCTCGGCGGGCCCGGCCGATGCCCATCAGGGCGATAGCGCGAACCCCGGGGCTCTCGTCGGCCAGCCCGCGCTCGAGCAGCTTGTTGGCTCTTCCGGGGGCCTCGAGCAAACCCTCAATCGCGTTGGCCCGGATCACCGGGTCGGCGTGTGCGGCCAGGCCCTCGAGTGATGCGATCGCGCGCTCGCGAGCCTGCGAGATCTCGATGGCATCCGGCGGCGGCCCAATGTCGACGCCGCGCGGTCCGCCCCCCCCACCGCAGGAGGCCAAGCCAATCGTCATGCTCAGTCCGACGCACGCCGCCAGTGTCCGAGTCCGCCCCATCGCCTTCACCGTCCCTTCGAGCATCGCAGATTCCAAAGTCGAGGAGTCCGACGGTACGACCCCTGTGGGCCGGTGTTCATCCCGCTATGCCGGCCGCCGACCCGAGCCCAAACCCCTCGCCAGGACCACCAGCCCGGCGGGGAAGATCAGCCACGGAATCACGAATCCGAGCCGCGAGTAGGGCGTTGCGCTGGTTGTCCTGGCGGGAACCTCCCCCACGAGCACCTGGGGCGTGCGCGTGGCGAAACGCCGGCCCGCAGTAGCAATCGCGTGTTCGCCCGGGCCCTCGGGCATCGTCGCCTCGGTTGGCGCGATCCTGCCCTGAGCATCAACGATGGTCGAGATTCCCGTGTTGGCCGCCCGCACGATGGGAACGCCGTTCTCCAGCGCCCGCCAGCGGACGAGTTTGAGGTGCATGGCGCGGCCCGAGTCGCTGGTCGAAAACCAGCCGTCGTTGGTGAGGTTGACCAGCGCGTCGACACGATCACCACCGCCGCGCGCGAGCCTGCGGCTGACACCGGCGTACGCGACCTCGAAGCAGATGGGCGTACCAATGCGGATTGCGCCGCCGCTCTGCAACGGCACATCGAACCACACAGGCCGGCGACCCGCGTCGAGGTCGAAACTCATGCCACCCGCGCCAATGGCCAGCAGCCTCCGCTCGAGCCACTCCCAGCGAGACACGAGCGGGAGCACCTCGCCGAAGATGGTGAGCTTGAGCTTGTCGTACCGCGTGGCCGAGAGCCGGCCGTCGATGAACAGGTGGGCGCTGTTGTAGATGCCCGCCTGCTGCTGGTCGACGTATCCGTCGGCTGTAGTCGACAGACGCAAGCCATCGATACCTGTCGCACCAACGATCATCGGCACGCCCAGATCTTGCTGGAGTAGAGCTACCTCGTCGGCGAAGATCGTCGCCGGCAGTTGCTCGGCCCCTGGTATCTCGGTCTCGTACACCAACCCAAACCGCCGCATCTCTTCGAGCGCCTGGGGGCTAATGGGCCGGCCGGGCAACATGGTCTCGGGCCAGACCACGAAATCGGCCGCGCCGCGCGCCGCCTCGGTCATAGCGGTGAATTCCTGCAAGAGCCGCACCTGGTCCTCGATGGCCCACGCCAAGCGATTGTCTTGCGGCACGTTGGTCTGGATGATCGCCGCTCGTGCGCCGGTTGGCTGGCCTGGGGCGGGCGCGAGCAAGCCACTCAAGCCTATCACCAGCCAAGGCACGACGATCAGCGAGCCAACTCGCACCGCATCGTCGCGCGAACGCACAAGCATCACCAAGCCCGAGGCGCTCACGGCAATGGCAAACCCCACGCCGTAGGCACCAAGCACCGCGCCGCTCTTGAACACGAACGGCGCGTCGATCAGCGGGTGGCCGATCAGCAGCCACGCGTAGCCGCCGAATAGGACGCTGCCGCGAAAGACCTCGACAAACGACCAAGCGATTGCGAGCGCGAAGGCCGTCGCGACCGGCCCGCCGCGTCCGCGAACAGCGATGGCTGCCAGCAGCACGTACACGCCCGCCCACGAGCCTTGCAAGAGCATGCCGGGGAAGAAGCCAACCGGAGAGACCTTGAACATCCACGCGTGGGTAATGACCCAGAGCGGCAGCGACCCGACCCACGCTCCCGCGGCCGCGCGCCACACGGCCCTGCGTGCGGCTCTCGTCACGAACAGGCCGAGCGCCATAAGCGGGATCGGCGCCAACAACGCCGTCGGCCACCAGGCGATGGGCTCGCTTGCGAGCAAACCCAAGATGGCGTACGCGAACCCCGCGGCCAGGCCGAACAGGGACCAGTGCAACCCCTTACTCGGGCGCACCAGGGTCGCGCTGCGGGTCTGAGGGCTCACAGGCCGGCGTAGTCGATCAGGCGTGCGAGCTCGTTCCGCAACTCGGCGCGGTGCACGATCTTGTCGATCAGTCCGTGCTCAAGGCAGAACTCCGACCGCTGGAAGCCGTCGGGCAGTTCCTGGCGGATGGTCTGGCGGATAACGCGCGGGCCGGCAAAGCCGATGAGGGCCTTGGGTTCGGCGATGATGACATCGCCAAGCATCGCGAAAGAGGCGGTGACGCCGCCAGTGGTCGGGTCGGCCAGCACACTGATGAAGAGCCCGCCGGCCTTGTCGTGGCGTGCGAGAGCGGCGCTTGTCTTGGCCATCTGCATCAGGCTCAGCGTGCTCTCCTGCATGCGCGCGCCGCCCGAGCAACTCACCACGATCACCGGCAGCTTGCGCTCGGTGGCGAGTTCGATCGAACGCGTGACGGTTTCGCCAACCACGCTGCCCATCGAGCCCATCATGAACCCAAGGTCGAGCGAGCACAGCACCGCTTGGCGGCCCTTGATGAACCCGACGCCGGCAACGACCGCGTCGGGTCGGCCCGTGCGCTTCTGCTCGGCCTCGAGGCGGCCCACATACGGCTTGAGATCCTCGAATTTCAGCGGGTCTTGGGGGCGAAGATCCTCGAACATCGCCTCGAAGCTGCCCTGGTCGGCGAGTTGGTTCATGCGCTCGCCGGCCTGGATGCGGTAGTGATGGCCGCACTCGGGGCAGACGTGGAGGTTGGCCTCCATCTGCTTGCGGTAGATGAGCTGCTCGCAGCCGGGGCAGCGCAGCCACAGGCCCTCCGGCACCTGGCTGCGTCGCTCGGGCTTGAGGTCGGACCAGGTCCGTGGAGACTTGGCGGTCGTGGATGCTGCCATGGACCGATTGTTGGCCATCGGGGTACCCGGGATTCACATTTTGTTTTCGGACATAACGAACGGCCTGTCGTTTAAACGGCCTTCGCCGGCACGATCTCGTCGCGCCTCACTCGCAGCGCCACAAGCGCGGGGCCCACATCCGTCGGCTTCCAGCCATCGACGAGTTCACGGTCCTGCAGGCGGTTGCGCAGCACGTGATAAGCCATCGGCCGCAGCACGACGGCCACGTTGCGCCCCTTGCCGTTGAGCTTGTCGAGCCCCTTGGCCAGGGCGTTGAGCAAGCGCGTTTCGGCATCGGCGAACGACTCGCCCTCTGGCGCGACCACGGCCGTGGGGTCTTCCTTCCACGGCTTGAAGGCGCTGGGGAAGCGTTCGATCAGTTGCTCGATCCGCTGGCCTTCCCACAGGCCCAGATCGATCTCGCGGAGGTCGTCGATGGTGCGGACCTTCCTGTCGGTCAGCTTGCCGATGTGGTGGGCCGTCTGGGTCGAGGCTTCGTCGGGGCTGGTCAGGATGGCGGTGATGGTGGACAGGTCGTGGTCCCGCAGGGCCGCGGTGAGTTCCTCGCCCCAAGCCTTGCAGGCTGGCAGGTCGCAGTCGCCACCGAGGCGACCGCTCTCGTCCCATTCTGTCCGGGAACCCCGGACCAACAGCAGTTCGATTTCGGATGGCGTAGCCATGCATTCCTCGCAACACCGGTGGGTAGGGTTAGGCACGAGCCGCCCTGCCCGCCGGTTGGGCCCCGGTCGCAACACCGGGAACCCAAACTGTACCGGGTCGATACGCCCGGTTCGGCATGAAAGCATCGCATTCCTGTCGAAACCTGATCGCGGAAAGCGGTGCCTACGACCGGATAACCATCGGCGGGCGTGTCTTGATCCCTATGGATCGCCCATCTCGCCACGTACTCAGCCGCGCATCTGGGAGATTACCGACGCCCGTTCGTTCGGGGAAACCTTGAAGACCGCCGAAGCGGCCGCGAGCACATCGGCACCGGCCTCGAGCAGCGGCGGTGCCTGCTTCGGTCCCACACCGCCGTCAACCTCGATCCGGGTCTCGGGCACAAGGTGGCGGACGTGGCGGATCTTGTCCAAGGCCGTGGGATCGAAGGCTTGGCCCGCGAAGCCAGCCCGGATCGCCATGACCAGCACCAAGTCGACGTGTGGCAACAGAGCATCGGCCCTCTCGATGGGTGTGGGACCGTCTATGGCGATGCCGACGGACATGCCCAGGCTTCGAACCTTGTCGAACAACGCTCGGGCGTCCTTGCCGTCGAGGGCCTCGATGTGGAACGTCAGGTGGCCGGCCCCGGCTTTGGCGAAAGGCTCGGCGAAGAGGTCGGGCCGCTCGATCATGAGGTGCACGTCAAAGAAGGCCTCGGGGAGGTCGGCCTTGAGCGACGCCAGCATATCGACGCCCAAGGCCAGGTTGGGCACGAAGTGGCCGTCCATCACGTCGTAGTGCAGCAGGTCGCCGCCGGCGTCGAGGGCGCTGCGGCACTCCTCGCCGAGGTTCGCGTAGTTGGCAGCCAGAATGGACGGAGCCACCAGCGGCAGGCGCTCGGGATGGGTGATTGGGTTCTTCGTGGCCTTCTCCGATGGGGCTTGGGTTGGCATGACAGGATCGTAAACGCGCCGCGGGGCTCTACCATCCCAGAGAGACAGTTTTGGACCAACTGTGAGAGAGGACACCGATCTCATGACGACCTCCCAAGCCGCCGTGGGCACGCTCGAGGACATCGCTCCAGCCATCCGTGCGGCACGGCAGGGGCACCTGCTGGCCTTCGCGGACATGCTCACGCCCGAAGAAAAGTCCGCGTTCGCGCGCGAGCTGGCGGCGATCGACTGGCAGATGATCCCCTCAGTCATCAAGCGGTATCGCGAGGCGGGGGCAGCTGAGGCTCTGGGTGAACTCGAGCCGCCGGTGGTGTGCTGCGTCGACGGCACACCCGGGGATCACCACATCGACGGCAACGAGGCGACGACAGCCGGGCTGGAGATGATCAAGGCGGGCAAGGTTGCTGCATTGACCGTCGCTGGCGGTCAAGGCACCCGGCTGGGCTTCGATGGACCCAAGGGCACGCTGCCGATCGGGCCCTCGAGCGGGCGGACGCTGTTCGAGGTATTCGCCAACCAGATCAGGGCGGCGGGCAATTGGGCCGGACGGCCAATCCCATGGCTCATTATGACGAGTCCGCAGAACCACGAGCAAACGCTCGCCTTCTTCGAGGACCGGGGCTGGCTGGGTCTGGATCGAGAGCAACTCCGGTTCTTCCAGCAGGGCGTGATGCCGAGTTTCTGCCCCGAGACTGGGCGTCTGCTGCTCGCTGGCAAAGGGCGCCTGGCGACCAACCCCGATGGGCACGGCGGCGTGGTACGAGCGCTCACGACCAGCGGCGAACTCGATCGGCTTGAACGCGAGGGTGTGGAACATCTGAGCTACTTCCAAGTCGACAACCCGCTGGTGCCCCCGCTTGATCCGGTGTTTCTCGGAGCGCACGCGGGCGCGGGCGGAGCGCCAAGCTCCCGCCAATTCTCGAGCAAGATGGTCGCCAAGGCGGCGGCTTCGGAGAAGGTCGGCGTGTTCGCACGGCGCGATGGGAAGACGCAAGTGGTCGAGTACTCGGACATGCCCGAGACGCTCTCGAACGCGACCGACGGAAACGGCAAGCTGCGGTTCGAAGCAGGGTCGGTGGCGATCCATGCGGCGTCGGTCGCGTTTTTGCGTTCGATCGACGAGGCTGGCGAGGCGGCGCTGCCGTTCCACCGGGCCTTCAAGAAGGTGCCGCACATGGACCCGATCAAGGGCGCGCTGATCGAGCCGAGCGAGCCGAACGCGGTGAAACTCGAGCGGTTCGTGTTCGACGCGATCCCGGTGGCCGAGCGGTCGCTGGTGTTACGTGTTGCCCGCGAGCGTGAGTTTGCGCCGACGAAGAATCCGACTGGCGTGGACAGCGTGGAGAGCGCGCGGCTGATGCAGAGCCATCGGGCCGCAGCGTGGCTGCGCGAGCGTGGGCACAACGTACCGGCGGGCTGCACGCTGGAACTCTCGGGCGAGGCGGCCTGGGCCGACGCGGCGGATCTTGACTACACCCCTACCGCGAACCCCAAGCCCGGTCAGGCCGTGGTGCTCTGATGGCCGGCTCGTACCCCGGGGCGGCGTTGAAGCTGGCGAGTGCGCTCGAGCAGCGCACGAAGCGCGAGACGCTGGCGGGCGGCGTCCCTTCGATCGTGGCCCACCCAGATTGGGAGACGCCCGCCCCGCTCGTGCTGTGGATGCATGGGCGCACGAGCCGCAAGGAGATCGACTCCGGCCGGTACCTGCGCCTGATCCGAGCGGGCATCGCGGTCTGCGCGATCGATCTCCCGGGACATGGCGATCGGGCCGACGACGCGCTCCAGACAGCGAGCGGCACGGTGGAGATGCTGACGCGCGCTTTGCCCGAGGTGGACATGACGATCGACGCGTTGCTGCAGGGGCCGCACGCATCGGCGTTCGATAGCGGCCGGCTGGGCATCGGCGGCATCTCCGCGGGTGGCATGGTGACGCTGCGGCGACTCTGCGAGCCACACGGATTCTCGTGCGCGGCGGTCGAGGCAACGAGTGGCTGGCTCGAAGGCCTGTATTTCCCAGATGCCGGCGGACAACACCGCTGGCCCGTGGACCACTCGCGCCATGCCGTTGAGACGATCGACCCGATGGCGTCCCTGGAGGGCTTCGAGCCGCTGCCGTTGCTTGCGCTGCACAGCGAGGCCGACGAACTCGTGCCATTCGCAGTACAGAAGCGGTTTCTTGACCAGCTGTGCGAACACTACGAGACCCGTGGCACCGACGCAGACATGATCGAGATGACCACATGGGCCGAGACCGGAGCGCCGCAGGAGCATCTTGGCTTCGGTCGGCACTCGAACGAAGCCAAGAACCTCCAGGTCGACTTCTTCAAGAAACACCTGCTGGGCTCGGACGAGTGAAGCTCAACCCGTTCCATGATCTGCCCAACCCGAGAGAGGTGTGGGCGTGGGGCATGTTCGACTTTGCCAACCAGAGCTTCACGCTGCTGATCATCACGCTGCTGTTCAGCGTGTACGTCACGCGTGTAGTCGTGCCGCAGCCGGTGATCGACCCGGCGATCCAGGAGCAAATCGAGCTCATCAACGACAACAAGCTCGACAAGGACGAAGCGCCGCAAGACGTGCAGGACGCGTATGACCGGGTGCAGGCAGCCCAGGCGCGCGGCAAGTTGGCATGGTCGCTCATGCAGGGCTCCTCGCTGCTCATCGTGGTCATGGTGAGCCCCTTTATCGGGGCCTGGGGTGATATCCGCGGCAAACGCAAGCTGATCCTCATGAGCACCGGAGTGGCGTGCGGCGCGCTGACATGCATGCTGGGCTTCGTCGGGCCGGGCATGGTGATCTTGGCGGCGGCGTTGTACATACCGGCGAACATCTGTTACCAGGTGGGCGAGAACTTCCTAGCTTCGTTTCTGCCCGACGTGTCGAGCCGGCGGACCATTGGCCGGGTGAGTGCTATCGGCTGGACGATGGGCTACATAGGTGCTCTCTCGCTGCTGATTGTCGTGATCGGCATGATGCTGGCATTCGGCTTGCAAGATGCCTCGAGGTGGCGGGTGTTCTTCGTGTTCGCCGGGGTGTGGTTCTTACTTGGAATCATCGCGCCGGGGTTGGTCTTACGGAAGGACCAACGGCCGGCCGTAAGGTCGCTCAACCCACTGCGTGAGGCGGTGCACCGCGTGCGCAAGTCGCTGGCGGGCGCGAGTGAGTTCGGCGAGCTACGACGATTCCTGATCGCGTTCTTGGTGTACGGGTTCGGTGTTCAGACGTTCATTGCGTTCGCGGCGATCATTGCAAGCGACTTCGGTTTTACCGACGTGCTGCTTGTGGCGTTCACGGCCCAACTCACGATCACGGCGGGCATCGCCGCGGTCGTGACCAGCACATTCCAGGATCGCGTGGGCGCGAAGGCGACAGTGCTGGTGTACTTGGGAGTGTGGGTGCTCAGTTGCCTGGCCATGGTGGCGATGAGCATCATCTGGCCGCACGGCGGACCGCAGTGGCCGGTGTGGGTGGTGGGCAACGGGCTGGGCTTCGGGCTGGGCGGCATTGGGACGGCATCGCGGTCGATGGTCGGGCGGCTGACGCCCAGCCACCGCACGGCCGAGTTCTTTGGCCTGTGGGGCATGGTGTATAAGTTTGCCGGCGTCGTAGGCGTGCTGGGCTTCGGCGTGGTAGCAGGGCTGGCTGGTGAAACAGCTTCTCTGCTACTGCTGGCGGGGTTCTTCACTGCTGGACTTCTGCTGGTGCTGCGGATGAGCGAGACCAAGGGCGTGCGGCAGGCCCGCAAGGCCGAACGGAGATTCGCCGCTCAGGTTACAGAGATACCGCCGATCCAGAATTAGTCCGCGAAATTGGGGAAACCGTGCGATCCGGCCCGGCGGCCGTCTTGCTATGCTGGCGGCATGAAGAGACGCTTGCGTTCCGCCGTTCGTCGCTTGGTTTTGGTCGGTGTGGCCCTGGTGGCGAGCACATCGGCCATGGCCCAACCCTCCAGCCAGTCCACCAGTGACTCACCGCTGGCCGACCGACCCAATGGGCCCAGACGTGCCGAGCCAAGACGCTTTGCGCTCGTGGGCGGCATGATCCACGCCAAGCCCGGCGAGGAAGCCTTCGAGGGCACGGTGTACATCGAGCATGGACGGATCACGCTGGTTGATCGGGGTGTTGGCGAGCCTCCTGCGGGCTTTGCCATCTTCGACGCCAGCGGGTTGCATGTATACCCCGGGTTCGTCGAGGCGTACTACGAGGTCGACGTTCCATCGCCGGGTACGCCGGGATCGCCCGGGGTGCATTGGAGCGGACTGGTGACGCCGCAGCGTTCGGCGCTGGATGCTGAGTGGCTGGACGCTGGTTCGCGTGCAGGGTTGCGCAAGCTCGGATTCGGCGCGGTGGGCATCGCGCCCGGCAGCGGCATCTTCCGCGGATCGAACGCGGTCATCTCACTTTCTGAGCCCGAAGGCGACGCGAGCGGGCATCGGCCGATGGTGCTGCGCGATCGCGTGGGGCAGATGCTGGCCTTCGAGAGTAGCGGCTGGGGCAGTCGCGAGTATCCGACGAGCCAGATGGGATCGATCGCGCTGGTGCGGCAGACGTTGCTGGATGCGCGATGGCAGTCCGCACAGGAGAACACAGCGACGAATGCGCTGACACCATTGGAAGATGGTCGCGTGGCGTTGTGGTTCGACGTGCCGGGCGAGCTCGAAGCGCTTCGCGGCATCTCGATGGCACGGGAGTTTGGCAGGCCCGCCGTGATCGTCGGCAGCGGTACCGAGTACCAGCGGCTGGGGGCCTTTCAGCAAGACGCCGACGATGGTAAGTTGACGCTTGTCGTACCACTGCGATTCCCAAAGGCGCCGAACGTGAAGTCGCTGGCCGATACCAAGGCGATCGACCTGAACACGCTGATGGCGTGGGAGCAGGCGCCCACGAACCCGAGGCGGCTGCAGGAAGCGGGCTTCGACATCGTGCTGACCAGCAGCAAGGTGCCCAATGGAGTCGGTGGGCGGAACGGTTTCCACAAGCTGCTTCGACAGGCTATCAAGAGCGGGCTGAGCGAAGGCGATGCGCTTGCGGCGATCACGACGCGGCCGGCGGAACTGCTGGGCGTTTCGGAGCACATCGGCACCATCGAGCCCGACAAGCTGGGCAACCTGATCGTGGCGACCGGGCCGATCTTCGACGAGAAGAGCAAGATCCTCGACGTGTGGGTCGAGGGCAAACGGTATGAGATCAGCCAACCCAAAGCCGAGAGCCTTGAAGGCACGTGGGAGCTGACACTCGCGGGACGGTTCCGGCTCGATCTCACCATCGACGCGAAAGGGAAGGGCACGATCACAGATCCGGCGCTCGAGCCAGCCGAACCCCTCGAGGGCGAAGAAAGAGATGAGGAAGCGAATGCCGACAAGCCGCCGAGCGCGAAGGCCACGATCGAGCGGATGCTGGACACGGTCACGGTGCTATTCGACCACGAGCCGTTCGGCATGGAGGGCGTGTTCACGCTGACCGGCACGGTGAACGGCGACGAGATCGTTGGCGCGGGCGCGCGGCCGGACGGCGTGGCATTTGAATTCACGGGCCGGCGTCAGGAGCGTGAAGACAAGGAAGACGCCCAAGAGAACAAGCAGAATGACGAAGACGACAAAGACTCGCCGCCCGAAGATCTGGGCGGATACCCGTTTGGCGCGTACTCGGTAGCCGAGATTCCCGGGCAGGGAAGCGTGATCATCACGAACGCGACCATTTGGACGGTCGCGGATGCCGGCATCATCGATCGCGGCTGGATCGCGTTCAACGACGGCAAGATCGTTGCGGTTGGCCAAGGCGATGCGCCGAGCCGGCGTGACGCAATCGTGATTGACGCGCGGGGCAAGCACGTGACGCCAGGACTCATCGACGCTCACAGCCACACGGGCACATGGAGCGCGGGCACGAACGAAAGTGGGCAAGCCGTGACCGCCGAGGTGCGCATGGGCGACACCACCGATCCCAACCCTGTGAACTGGTACCGCCAGCTCGCCGGCGGGGTAACGACCGTGAACACGCTGCATGGGTCGGCCAACCCGATCGGCGGGCAGAACGTGATCCAGAAGGTCCGCTGGGGCGCGGTACACCCGACCGACATGCACTTCGAGGGGGCCAGGCCCGGCATCAAGTTCGCGCTGGGCGAGAACGTGAAGCAGAGCAACTGGGGCGACCGGTTTACGACCCGCTACCCGCAGACACGGATGGGCGTGGAGACGCTGATCCGCGACCGGTTCATCGCGGCGAAGGAGTACGCCAACAACGGCATGAAGACGGCCAATGGGCGCACCGATACGGAATTGGAAGCGCTCGCGGAGATCCTTGCCGGCGACCGGCTCATCCACTGCCACAGCTACCGGCAGGACGAGATCCTGATGCTGTGCCGCGTGGCCGAGGAGTTCGGCTTCAAGATCGGCACGTTCCAGCACGGGCTGGAGTGCTACAAGGTTGCCGAGACGGTGCGGGAGCACGCGATCGGCGCGAGCATCTTCACCGATTGGTGGGCATACAAGGTCGAGGTGCAGGACGCAATCCCCTACGCGGGGCCGATCTTGTACGAGGCCGGCGTCAACGTCAGCTTCAACAGCGACAGCGACGAACTGGCCCGACGCATGAACGTCGAGGCGGCCAAGGCCGTGAAGTATGGCGGTTTGTCGCCCGAGGAAGCGATCAAGTTCGTCACGGTCAACCCCGCCATGCAGCTCGCGATCGAGGATCGTGTGGGATCGCTTGAGGCTGGCAAGGACGCGGATGTCGTGATCTGGAGCGGCGATCCGCTCTCAACCATGAGCCGGGCCGAGCGGGTGTATGTCGATGGGCGCGAGTACTTCAGCCTCGAGCAGGATCGGATGCACCGCGAGCGGATCGCCAGCGAGCGGGAACGGCTCATCCAGAAGCTGATGCGCGAGCAGGCCAAGCTCCCCGAAAAGAAGGACGAGCCCGAGGACGCCAACGAGGGTGCGGACACCGAAGAAGCGGAAGATCCCGGACATTTCGGGGTGTACGCGTGGTTCTACGGGCACGACGGCCGAGGTGGTGCCGGCGCGAGTATGTGTGGTGCGTGCGGCGTGATCCCCGCCGAGTACTTCGAGATGATGCAAGGGATGGAAGGGGAGGCCCGCTGATGCGCCGGAACATCGCAATACTGACGACCCTCACGCTGGCTGCCGCTGGACTGGCTCAGGATCTCACACCCCGCGGCGAGGTACCCGACCACCCCATCGCTATCACCAACGTGACCATCCACACGATGGTCGAGGGCGAGGCGCCCGTCGAGGATGGCTGGATCCTGTTCGAGGACGGCGAGATCACCGGCGTCGGCTCGGACGATCGCGTGTTCGTCGGGACAACTCGGATCATCGACGGTTCGGGCAAGCACGTGTACCCTGGCATGATCGCCGCCGTCACGCGGCTGGGCCTGACTGAAGTCGCCTCGGTTCGCGCGATGCGAGACTACAACGAAGCCGGCAACGTGAAGCCCGAGGTGCGCGCGGTCGTTGCCGTCAACCCCGACTCGACGCTGCTGCCCGTTGCGCGGAGTAATGGCATCTTGCTCGTCGGCAGCTTCCCGACGGGCGGGCTCATCAGCGGGCAGGCCGGCGTGATCAAGCTCGATGGCTGGACCTGGGAGGACATGACCGCCAACGCAAACGCGGGCATTGTCCTCAACTGGCCAAGCGTGCGCGACCGGCACAGTCCCTTCGGTGGCGGGCGTTCGCTGTCGGAAGACGACGTCCGCCAGCGACTGGACTCAATTGATGAGTTGTTCGACACAGCCGAGGCATATCGGGACCTGAAGGCGGCCGACCCCGCGACGCCCATCGACCTTCGGTTGGAGGCCATGCTGGCGGTGCTGCCAGGGACGGAGAGCCAGAAGCCTCTGATCGTCAATGCCGACAGCGTGGAGCGCATCCAGAGCGCGGTGACGTGGGCGGCGGGGCGTGGGCTGAAGGTCATCATCCAGGGTGGACGAGACGCGCCGTTGCTGGCCGAACTACTCAAGAAGCACGATGTGGCGGTGATTGTCGAGGGCGTTCACAACTTCCCGCGTCGCAGCGACAGCGATTACGACCAGGCATTTGCCCTTCCCGCGCGGCTCGATGCCGCGGGCGTGCGGTGGTGCCTAGCCCCCGGTAATGTCGACGAGAACGTTCGCAACCTGCCCTACGAGGCGGCGATGGCGGTGGCGTACGGGCGGAACTTGGGCTTCGACGAAACCGACGCGATGGCATCGATCACGCGAGACGCGGCCCAGATCATGGGCATCGGCGACGACTACGGCACGCTGGAGGTCGGCAAGAGCGCCACGCTGCTGCTAACTGACGGCACGCCGCTAGAGATGACCACGACCATCGAGGCGGCGTTCATCGACGGGGCCGGCGTCGACCTGAGCAACAAGCAGACGGTGCTGCGCGACCGCTACCGCGAGAAGTACATCCGGCAAGGCATCATCGAGAACAACGCCAAGTAGTCGCTATCTGGTCATGGTGCCAGCACGAAGTCGTTGCTAGCCACCACCTCCTCGCCACCGGCCATCGTGGCTTGGTAGACGACCCGTATGGTCAGTCGGCCCGCGAAGCTGTTGTAGGCCACGTTGCCGTCGGCCTTGGCGGCTTCGAGCTCGTCGAGCGCTCGTGGAAGCCAGTCGGGCATGGCACCCTGGGGCACCTCCAGCACGTACGTGCGCGTGACGTGGTCGTAGTGGCCGCGGTTGGTGGCCAAGTCGTTGAGGTTGATCTCTTGCCAGGCCACGGGCTCGATACCGTCGCCGTCGACCTCACCCGCGGCGAACAGTTGCACCTGCACCCGACCCAGGCCCTTCACCTGGTCGTCCCAGGCGTCGAGGAAGAAGAAGTGGACCCGCAGTTTCCAATCGCCCTCGCGGGTGGTTGTGGCCCGGGTAAGGGGATGCACCAGCACCCGGTTGGGCACGAAGGGGTAGTCCGGCGGGGTCTCGATCCAGAGGCCGTCGGTCCAGGACCGTTGCTTTTCAGCACAGCCAGCCAGACCCACCGGCAAGGCAAGGGAAACCAACACAAGACCAGAGAGACCACGGGCATTCACGGCCCAACGATACCCGCGTATGCCTCCCCAAGCCCCCAGCATCACGCCACCGCCACCCGGCCCCCTTGCCCGGCACTGGATCCACGAGCCGGGCGTCACATTCCTGAACCACGGGTCGTTCGGCGGGTGCCCGCAGGCCGTGCTCGAAACCCAGGCCGCGTGGCGGGCGAGGCTCGAGGGAGAGCCGGTGCGGTTCTTCGCCGAGGACCTGTTCGATCTGATCGACTGGGCTCGAGCGGATGTTGCGCGGTTCGTCGGATGTGATACCAACGGCCTCGTCTTCGTGCCCAATGCGACGACGGGTGCTGCGACGGCGTTTCATAGCCTTATCGCCAGCGGGCAGGCCACAGCGGGCGACGAGGTGCTGCTGACCGACCACGAGTACCTCGCGTGCGCCAACAACCTACGGCACATGGCGAAGGCTGCGGGTCTGGGTATCGTCACCGCGACGCTGCCGTTCCCCAATCCGACTCCGCAAGGGGTTCTTGACGCAGTGCTTCGTGCCGTGACGCCACGCACGAAGATTGCGTTGCTCAGCCACATCACCAGTGCGAGCGCGATGGTTCTACCAGCGCAGGAACTGGTGCAACAACTCGAATCCCGTGGCGTGCGCGTGGTGCTGGACGGCGCGCACGCTCCAGGGCATATCGAACTGAGTGTCGGCGAGATGTCACCCAGCTACTACACGGCAAACCTCCACAAGTGGGTGTGCTCACCAAAAGGATCGGCGGTGCTGTGGGTGCATCCCGATCAGCGGGAGCGGTGCCGGCCGATGGTGCTCTCGAACATGGCCAACAACCCTCAGGCTGGCCGCCCACACTTGCATACCGAGTTCGATTATGTCGGAACCAACGACCCGACGGCTGTGCTCGTCGTGCCTGCCGCACTGCGGATCATGGCGGCGATCGCACGGGGCGAAGCGCCCAAGCGGTTCGCAGCCGAGCCGTTCGATCTCGATGACAGACAGACGCTCGACAACGCCTGGGTCGACATTCGCGCTCGGAACACATCGATGGCCACCAACGCCCAGCGGCTGCTCAGCCGGGAGCTTGGCACGACGGCGCCGGTGCCCGAGAACATGACGGCGTGCATCGCGATGGTGGCTCTGCCGGGCGTCGACGCCCCGACCTGGGGCCGTCTATCAAAACGGTCAACAAGACACAATGACGCACTACAAGAGGCCCTGATCTCGAACTGGAACATCCAGGTGCCCGTCACCCTGCCACCCACCAGTAATCACCAAAACGCGCCGCTGCGGTGCGTTCGGGTGTCGGCGCAGCTTTACAACAGCCCGGGGCAGTACGCGCACTTGGCGCGGGCACTCAGGGCCGAATTGGCGGCCGAACTCGGCAGCGAGGAAGAACGCCCGTATACTGCTTCCGCGACCCCATGACCACCCCAACGACATCCTGCGAGGTGCCCCCGAAGCTCACCGATCTGGTGGGGTATCTGTCTGCGCTCACCGAGCGGGCCGATCTGGGCGAGCTCGAGCGGCACTTACTGGCGCTGGATATCACGCGGCACGATATCTCGCCAGCCTGTGTGTTTGGTGCCAAGGGATACCGTCGGAACACCATCGCGCGGGGCGAGTGGTTCGAACTTCTCGCATTGTGCTGGCGCAGCGGGGACTGTACGCCCATCCACGATCACGAAGGCTCAAGCTGCGCGTTCAAGGTCGTCGAGGGGCAGGGCACCGAGATCCGCTACGAACCAACGGCGTGCGGCAAGGTCTGCCCCACGGGCCGACGCATCCTCGACCCCTGCACGGTGTGCGCAGCCGAGGACAACGACATCCACCAGGTGGCCAACATGCAGGCCAACGGCGTGGACCTCATCACGCTGCACATCTACTCGCCGCCCATCAAGCAGATGGGCACCTACGACTTTACCTCGGGCGAACGTAGCGACACCTCACCGGGTCTGGCCTGAGACCAGCAACAGCCTTCGAGCGAGCTTACTTAGACACGACTATCGAGCTGCGGCCATTTCGGCACTAGCCGACCAGCCCAGCGACTCGAGTGCCGCGCACCATCGGTCGCGGCAGGCGTTGGCACGATCGGCCAGCGCTGGGTCTTTCGTGCGTTTGCCCGCCGCGGCCTCCCACCACCACGCACGCCAGATGGGCACGTCCAGGTCGAGGGCCATCTCGGCCACCTGCGCGTCGCTCAGATCCATGAGCGGCGTCTGCACCTCGAAGACTCCGACGCCGTGCTCGGCGGCGTCGAGGGTGACCAGCCGCGACACGAGCAGCGCGCGATCGAGTTCTCGGGCTAGGCCGTCGACACTGGGCAGCTCGTTGGCGTCCCGGGTCTTATCGGGATCGAACGTCTCGGCCTGCCACTGGCACACGAGCGTGGTGTAGCCATGCGAGATCGCGTGGTAGACGGCCTCGGAAAGGTACCGGGTGCGGCGGTGGCCGGTGTTGAGCGCGGCCGGAGCAACTGCGGGGAAATCGATGCACTCGGCGGCCTGGGCATCGGCCATGGCGCGGATTCGGGTGTTGATGCCCTCGGCGTTACTCTGGGTCACCGGTGCCGATAACACGCCACTTGCACCCAGTCCGCCAAGAGCATCTTGGGCCAGGCTCAGGGCCACCATGCCGGGCAGGTCACCGTCGCACAGAACCAAGGGCTTCTTCGAGTGGTTGTGGGCCATGCCGTGATTATCGGCAGCCCGAAGCCGGCGTGCCGAGCACTGGCAATCGAGCGGCCCTGAGGCAAGCGGCAATGCGAGTCTTTTTTCAGGATTTGCTGGTCAATGGCCAGTCTTGGGGCATGTTGACTGTGAATCTCTGTGAGAAGAGAGCGGGAGTAAGACCATGAAGACACCGAATATGATCCTTACGCTGGTGGCCGGCGTGGCCCTTTCGGCCACCCAAGCCGCGCTGGCGCAATACGACGCGGGCGACGCGTGGCATCGTGCCAGCGACTGGGCCCCCGGCGTGGTGCCCGGAAGCACCGCTGGCAACCCGGCCCCCGGGTTTGACGGCGTGGGCGTCTGGTCGTACGAGTACGCCAGCGGCGGCGGCGACCTTTCCAGCGACAGCCCCTGGTATGCCCAGGACACGACGATGCTCAGCTGGGACAACAACTGGTGGGGTCACGGCACCGGTGTGTGGAGCAAGGGCAACGACGCCAACCCGCCCATCAGGCAGGGCCGGATGACCCACAACCTCGTGGGCACCTACTACGACGACACCCCCATCGTCCGCTGGATGATGCCCGCGGGTGCCGACGAACTGAACCTCGACATCAGTGGCGAATTCGAGGTGCTGTGGACCGGCCACGAAGGTCGCAGCACCGACATCGACGTTGAGTTGGTGATCGCTCTGGAAACCGCCGCCGGTGACTTCGACGTGCTGTTCAGCGACTCGCTCAGCCGAGGCGTCGGCGACACCGCCACCTCGACCGTCGATCTTTCGAGCATCACGCTCTCCGAGGGCGACTCGATCATCATGTCCGGCCGTGGCGTTTCGAGCGTTGGCTGGACCGAGGGGCGTTGGCTGGGCATCAGCGATGACCTGACCATCCGCGTGGCTCCGGTGCCCGCGCCGGCCTCGCTGGCCCTGCTGGGCCTCGGTGGCTTCGCCGCGACGCGTCGCCGCCGCTAAAGAGACGGAACTGACCCCTCTCGCGGGGGTTCAGCAAACCCACCAAAAACCCCGGGCTGGATTCGTCCAGAACGGGGTTTTCTCATACTGTGGTGTATGGCCACGCCAACGGAGAATCCGCAGCTTGATAAAGCCGCCGGGTTGCTGCGTTTGGCCCGACGGATCGCGGTGCTCACGGGCGCGGGGATCTCGGCCGAGAGCGGCATCGAGACCTTCCGCCAGCCGCGGACCGGGCTGTGGGCCCGCTACGACCCGATGGAACTGGCGCACGTCGATGCGCTCGCGCGCGACCCGAAGACCGTGACCGAGTGGTACCATTGGCGGTTCTCGAAGTGTGCCGACGCAAGACCGAATCCTGGGCACGAGGCGCTCGCGAAGCTCCAGAAACTCAAGCGTGACGCTGGCGGCGATGTTGACGTGCTGACGCAGAACATCGACGGGTTGCACCAGGCTGGTGGCGCCGAAGACGTGGTCGAACTCCACGGCTCGATCTTGCGATGGCGGTGCCAGAAGGCGGGCGCGATGCGACCAATCCATGAGGTCGACTTCTCGAGCTTCCCACCCACTTCCGAGGCGGGCGGCGTGCTGCGGCCGGACATCGTGCTGTTTGGTGAGATGCTGCCAACGGGCGCGCTCGAGGCGGCTGAACGAGCGGTGATGTCGTGCGATGTGTTCATGACCATCGGCACGAGCGCGGTGGTGTACCCGGCGGCTGGATACATCGATCTAGCGATCTCTCGCGGCGTGCCGACGGTGGAGATCAACCCAGACGCGACGCCCATGACCGGCTCGGTGACGCACGCGCTGCGCGGGCCGAGCGGCGCGGTGCTGCCCGAGTTGCTTCGACGGATGCGGGACTAGTCGAGCGCGATGCGGTAGCAACGGATGTCACAGACGGGCTCGAAGCCCAGGGCCTCGTGGGCGGCATGGCTGGCAGTGTTGTCCATCTCGGCGTCGGAGGCAAACTCTCTGCAGCCCTGCGAGCGCGACCAGTCCTTGGCCGCCTCAACGAGCGCTTTGCCAACGCCCATGCCACGGCAGGTGTCGTCAACAAACCAGCCTTCCAGATAGCCAACCGGAGAAGTCTCACACCCCTCGGCGAACTGGCGGAGGGAGACCTCGGCCATGCCCACACGGTCGTTTCCGCGCCACGCGATGAGCACGGTATGGGGCAGGTGGTCGATGGTGCCGGAGGCGAAGTACTCCGCAACCATGCGATCGGCGTGAGGCGTCACCCAGTCTGGGCCGAGAGCCTGACGCAAGGCGAGCCAGTGCGGCGCGTCAACAGGTGTGGCAGGCTTGATGGCGATGGCCATCGCTGCGTCCCCTAGTAATTGGGCGTCGGTGCTCGGAAGCCGTCGATATCGATCGAGCGAAAGTACTCGATGGTCTTCTCGAGGCCCTCGCGCAAGGCGATGGTGGGCTGCCAGTCGAGTTTGGCCTTGGCAAGGGTGATGTCGGGCTGGCGCTGCTTGGGGTCGTCGACAACGGCCTCTTGTGTGACGATCTTGGACTTCGAGCCGCTGAGTTCGATCACCATCTCGGCGAGTTGGTGGATGGTGAACTCGCCGGGGTTGCCAATGTTCACCGGGCCAGGGAAGTCATCTGGCCCGTGCATCATGCGGTAGATGCCCTCGACCAGGTCGTCGACGTACTGGAAGCTGCGCGTCTGGCTGCCGTCGCCGTAGATGGTGAGATCTTCGCCCTGCAAGGCCTGGCGAATGAAGTTGGACACGACGCGGCCATCGTGAGGGTGCATGCGCGGTCCGTAGGTGTTGAAGATGCGGACAACCTTGATCTTGACGCCGTTGTGGCGATGGTAGTCGAAGAAGAGTGTTTCGGCGGCGCGCTTGCCCTCGTCGTAGCAGGCGCGTGGGCCGATGGTGTTGACCGCGCCGCGGTAGCTCTCGGGCTGGGGGTGCACCTCGGGATCGCCGTAGACCTCGCTGGTGGAAGCCTGGAGGATGGTGGCGTTGCACCGCTTGGCCATGCCCAACAGGTGGATGGCGCCCAGCACGCTGGTCTTCATGGTCTTGATGGGGTTGTACTGGTAGTGGCCAGGCGCGGCGGGGCAGGCGAGGTTGTAGACCTCGTCGACCTCGAGCCACAGCGGGTGGGTCACGTCGTGCCGGATGAGTTCGAAGTTCGGCCTGTCGAGCAGGTGGGCGATGGTGCTCTTCTGGCTGGTGAAGAAGTTGTCGACACAGATGACGTCCTGGCCCTCGTCGACCAAACGCTCGCACAGGTGGGAGCCCACGAAGCCGGCGCCGCCGGTAACCAGGATGCGACGGATGCTGCTCAACGCCGAGCTCCACTTTGTTGCTTGAGGTACGAGGCATACCGCGTGATGGCCTCGACTGGATCATGTGCGGGGACGAACCCAAGCCCCCTCTTCGTTTCGGTCATGTCAGCCAGGGTGAAGTCCTGGTAGAACTCGCGTACGCTGGCGGGCATCTCGAAGTACTCGGTGGGCAGCTCGCCAGCCTTGAGCCCGAGCCCAGCACGGACGGCATCGGTGAGCTGGTTGAAGGTTGTGGGTCTGCCGCTGCCCAGGTTGTACACACCTGGTGTGGGGTTCTTGGTATCACCAAGCCCGAGGCCCGCCAGCACGCAATCGACCACGTCGTCGACGTAGACCTGGTCGCGAGCCTGATCGCCCGGCGTGAATAGCCGCGGTGCGGTGCCGGCGAGCATCTGCTGGGCGAGCTTGTAAGCCATCGAGGCCATCGCGCCCTTGTTCGATTCGCCCGGGCCGAAGACGTTGAAGAACCGCAGGCCCACGATCGACGCGCTCGCGTCCTGCTGCTGCACGCGACGGTGGCTGTTTTCCATGACCCACTTGCTGAAGCCGTAGATGTTGTCGGGCTTGCCGGCGGCGCTGAGCGGGAACGCCTCGTGCGTGGCGGCCTGCGGCGGCGTGCCATAGGTCGCGGCGCTGCTGGCATAAACAAGCGTGTGGCTGGCCTCGAGCACCGCCTCCATCAAGCCGTCCCAGGCCGGGCCGGCGTTGTCGTCGAGCATCTGGGCCTGGTCGTCGACCGTGGTGTCGGTGATGGCGGCCATGTGGACAATGCCGACCGACTGGTGCCCGATGAGCGTGAGCAGGTAGGTCCAGTCCTGGGCGACGACCTCGCACGAGACCGGGCCGAGCGCGTGACGTTCGTAGGCCTCGATCAGGTTGCGGAACGAGCCCACGCGGAAGTCGTCGATGCAGATGACCTGGGCGTCGGGACGGGCTCGTGAGAGGGCGGCGCAGCAGTTGGAACCCACAAAGCCTGCACCGCCGGTCACGATATAGGTTGATGGCTCGGGCATGCCGCCAAGAGTAGGTCGATGCCGCGACTATTTCGGCTGTTTGGGGATGTGCAGCACTTGGCCCGGACGGATGGAGCGGATGGATCGCAGCCCCAGCCGGTCCTTGTTGTAGGCGTAGATGAACTCGGCGTGCCTCGTCGTGTCGTAGTGAAACTTCGAGATGGCTCCAAGGGTGTCGTTGTCCTTGACGACGTATTCGGTGTAGTCGGTTTCCGGGGCGTCAGGCGGGGGCAACTCGGCAGGATTGCCCAGCGGATCGACGATGATGCCCTGGATGTTCTCGGGGTCGATCGGCACACGCCAGACCTGGCCAGCCTCGAGGCGGGCCGGGTCCTTGAAGGGGTTGGCCTGAGCGATGACGGCCGACAGCTTCTTATCGCCATAGAACCGGCTGGCAATGTCGCCCAGGTTGCGATCGCCCGCTGTGGTGGTGTAGAGCTCGAACTGGGGCGGCAGCACTCCGAGTTCGCCCCGGGGATCGTGCATGATCGGGTCCACGATTGGCGACTCGATGGGCTCTTGATTGCCCATCGTCAGCGTCGGCGGAGCAGGGCCGATGTCCGCTTCGGGCTCGACATCCTCGTTGACCGTGCTCGCCATGACCACCGGTGCCTCGCGATGGACCGGCCACAGCCAGTAGACGGCGTTCCACAGGGCCGCCAAGGCCAGCAGGCCGATGGCGGTCTGCCGGAGTGAGGCCGGGTTGCCCTGAGGCGTGGTCGTCATGCCCTTAGCTCATCGGCTGGTCCGGCCCTTGGGCTGTCGTTGGGGCGGGCTGGGAGCCCGAAAAGCCACTGGTAGCCTCGGAATCATCGGCGCCACCCGAGGGATCGGCCTTGCGCGACCACACCAGCGGCGCGGCCACGGCCACCGACGAATAGGTACCGACGATCACGCCGACGAGCAACACGTAGGCAAACGGCCGCAAGCCCTCGCCGCCCATAAAGTACAGCACAGATACGGCGAACAGTGTGGTACCTGAGGTGATGACCGTTCGGCTCAGGGTCTGGTTAATCGACAGGTTGACCACGCGTCGATTGGCGTAGGGCAGCTTGCCACGATTCTCTCGGATGCGGTCCATGATGATGATGGTGTCGTTGAGCGAATAGCCGATGATCGTGAGCAGGGCTGCAACCGTGTTAAGATCGATGCGGAAGGGCAGCACGCTGAGGCTGCTGGCGATCTTGGCCCCGCTCGGGAACTCGTAGACAAGCTCGGCCAGCGCGATCATGCCCAAGGCAATAAGCACGTCGTGGGCCAGCGCGGTCAGCGCCACCAGCGAGTAACGCACCGAGCCGAAGCGCACCCAGATGTAGATCGTGATCAGCACGAAGCTGATGACCACCGCGAAGATGGCGCGGCCTCGGAACTCCTGTGCGATCGCCGGGCTGAAGTTGCTGACGCTGGCCAACGTGGTGGTCGTGGTCAGCGACTCGCGCACGACACGCCACTCCAACTGCCCTACGTCCTGCCACCAACGGTCTTGGTCACCAAAGTAGCTGGTCATCGGATCGATGGTCAGCAGTACGACCGAGCGGACGGTGTCATCGTCGTGACGCTCGAGCACGCGCATCTCGCGCTGACGGCCAAGCGTGGAGGAAAAGTCGGCCTGGATGCGCAACAGGTCGATGCGCTGCTCGAGCTGCTCGATCGTCTGGCCGGGGGGGATGTCCTGGAGCACGATCGCGGCGCCGCCAACGAAGCCGCCGACCTCGTCGCGGTACTGCGGCTGGCCGATGTGCGTGCCGAGCGGCGCGGGGCTCGTGATGGGGTAGAGCGGGGCCAGCCGTGCGTCGGTCACGTCGGATCGCTGGAAACTAATAGCTCCCTGCTCGTCCAGAAACTCGCTAAATGCATCCTGCAGCGCGTTCTGGACCTCGCCCGAGTTGGTTGCGAGCGTCTTGATCTGGAACGTGTCGCTCGTCACGCCGTCGTCGTCGGGGTCGAGCGGCACGATGTCGGCCTGCTCGAGGAGCCTCAGCTGGCTGCCGTCGGGAGATAGCTCGGCCACCCCCAGCACGCGCTCCGCTACTTCCGAACGGGTCAGCTTGTACGGATCCCCGGTCGCGTCATCGGTGCCGAAGCGCAGCACCACCTGCGTACCTCCCACGAACTCGGTATCAAGCATGCGGTCTCGTTGCGTGATGATCAGCGCGATGCTGCCCAACACGGCGAACAGCGAGACGGCGTAGGTAAGGTGCCGCAAGCTCACCCAGTTGATCTTGGGCTCCAGCACACGGTCGATGACCGGCAAGGCGGTGGCCAGCATCGAGGTGCTAGGCCTCCCCAGTGCCTTGAGGTTGACATCATCGACAAGCACCGACAACAGCAGGCGGCTGATGATCAGAGCCGAGATCATGGTGCAGACCACGCCAACACCCAGCGTTATGGCGAAGCCCTTGACCTCTTGCGTGCCCACGCCCACCAGCACGACGCACACGATGAGGTTGGTCACGTTGCCGTCGATGATGGCCGAGAGGGCACGTTGATAGCCCAGCTTGGCCGCCTGAGAGAGGTCGAGCCCGTTTCGCAACTCTTCGCGGATACGCTCGAAAATAAGCACGTTGGCATCGACGGCCATACCGAACGTGAGCACCACGCCGGCGATACCAGGCATGGTGAAGGCCGACTGGTTGTGGGCCATCGCGCCCAGGATAAGGGCCGCGTTGCAGCCCAGGGCGATGACGGCGATGATGCCGTAGCTGAAGTAGTACAGCACCATGAAGATGCTGACCGCGATGAGCGCGTAGATTCCGGCCTGCAGGCCCGACTTGAGGTTGTCGGCACCCAGGCTAGGACCGATGGTGTTCTCGCTGATGGGCTCGGGGCTCAAGCGGGCTTGGAGCGCGCCGGCGTTGAGCACCTGGACGATGTTACGGATTTCCTCGGCCGAGAAATCGCCCGTGATGCTGCCTGTGTTCGAGATGCGGCCCTGGAGCGTCGGGGCCGTGATGACCTTGTCATCCAGCACCACGGCCATGTTCTCGCCTACGTGCTCGCGGGTGAGCTCGCCGAGCAACTGGCCGCCCATGGTGTCCATGTTGAAGATGATGTTGTCGCGGCCGATGTCGTCGCGGCCCTTGTAGGATCGCGAGACCTGCCAGTCGCCCTCGGCTTTCGTCAGGCGGCTGCCGATCTGGTCCCAGGCCAGCAACCAGTACTGCCCGTCATAGGGCTCGACGACGAATCCGCTCGAGATAAAGAAGCCAACCGGATCGGCTTCGAGCGCTTCGGCCTGCGCAAGCGTGTCGAACCACGATTCGACCTTGGCAAGTTCGAGCCAGACGGCGCCATCGGGGTTGGCGTTGCGCGGGCCAACCTCTTGGAGTTCTTCACGCAGGCTGGCCTCATCGGCGCGGCTGTTGGCCTCGACCGTGATGCGGAAGTCGAGCTCGCCCGAGCCTTGGAGCAGACGCTTGAGATCCTGGGGATCGTCGAGCGACTTTCGTGCCTGGGTATACGTCTGGTATGAGGCCAGGACTCGTTCGAGCTGGTCCTGGAGCGAGCTTTGGGATTCGGCATCGCCCGAGCCGGCGCGTTCCATCATTGCGGACCACGCTCGATCGAACGGGCTGGGCAGCTCAACAACCTGCTTGGCCTGGTTGTCAATCTTGCGTGTCTTCTCACGCGAGAACTCGAGCACGCGACGCACCTCGGCGGGCGTGATCGAGAGCTTGAGGGCCTCGTCGCGCACGAGGTCGTAGTCAAGCGACGCGGCAGCGGCCTCGATCTCGGCGTTGTCGAGTTCTTCCGCGTCGGCATCGCTTTGCGCGAGCAACGCCCGGTACGCGGCCTCGGCGGCGATGAGGCGGTCGTAGGCCTCGGCGGCCACCTGGAGGCGGCTTGCCAGTTCGGGGCTGTCCTGCCGGATCTCCTCGACCGAGGTGGCCCGCGGTTGGGCTTCTTCGCCCATGAGACGCTCGAAGCGGACAGGAGTGATGGTGTACTGGCTGATGCGCTCGAGCTCGGCGTCGAAGGCGCGCCGGAGCACCTTCACATTCTCCGTGGGCAGCGGCATCGTGATCTCGAGGCGATCTCGCCCCACCGGGACGATGCTGATGTCCATCTGGTTGCCTGGATCGATGCGCTCGCCCAACACGGTGGCCAGTTGGTTGAGGATGTCCTGGGCGTTCTGCCCCGGCTCGATCTGGACGGCGTAGGTGAGCGTCACGCCACCCGCCAGGTCCTTGCCGAGTCGCAGATTTTCTTTGGGCGGCACGAAGCCCCAGAACGCGAAGGCGAGCATCGCCATCGCTAGCAGGCCCCATCCCAATCGGTTGCGCATCATGGTGTCACGATTCCTCGTCGAGCGTGCACGGTTGCCCCTGTTCGGTCGGGCCCGGCCGTTCTCTGTGTCGTCAGTTGGTTAGCTGTTGGTGGCCAGGGCCTCTTCTTCGACCGGGGCGGCCTCGGTCGTGCCACCACGAGAAGAAATAACCTGCTGGATGGCGCTGCGGGCGAAACGCACGCGGTTCTGGCCCGCGTCGTCGACCTTGAGCACCACCTCATCGGTCCGAACCTCGGCTACGACGCCGATGATGCCGCCGATAGTCTGGACCTTGTCGTTGCGCTTCAGGCCGTCGAGCATGGCCTGGCGCTCGCGCTGCTCCTTCTTCTGGCGACGGCCGCCGGTGAAGATCATCATCAGGAAGAACACACCCACGCCCAGCATGAGGATGAACATGGGGTTGCCAAGGCCCGTGGGCGGCGGCGTGTTGTTGCCACCTCCACCGCCTGCACCCTGGGTGTCGGGCGTGCCGGGTTGCGAGGTGCTGCCGGCGGGTGCCTCACCGCTGAGCGGGCCGATTTCCTGATAGCCAAGGACTGTCGAGAAGCTCGAGAAGTCGGAAAAGTGGGTCATGGGAAGAGAGTTGGGCGAAAAGATGCCATCCACGGTCGCTCGGTCCTGTTCGTTGCTGGGCCCGGCGGAGAGCCGGACGGATCAAACCTCACCAACGCCGGACGGGCCGACGCGGGGAGCATGGTAAGCGGCCTGCGGGATGCCCGCCGCCGCCGACGGCCACCGCTGGGCGAACCCCATCCAGTCATCGCTGGCGATGGTGGCACGCAGATCATTCATCAGACGCTGATAGAAACGGAGATTGTGCAGCGAGACCAGGATCGGTCCGAGCATCTCCTGGGACATGAACAAATGCCTGATATACGCCCGGCTGGCGGAGCGGCCGGACGTCGGCCTGCAGGCTGGGCAGTCGCAGCCAAGTTCCAGCGGGGATGGATCTTCGGCAAACTTGGCGTTGCGGAGCCTGATCTGGCCCTCGGGCACGAAGGCGTTGGCGTTGCGACCATTGCGTCCCGGCAGAACGCAGTCGAACATATCCACCCCCGCGCACACGGCCGCAACAATGTCTCTGGGGTATCCCACGCCCATGAGGTAACGGGGCTTGGCCTCGGGCAGCATCGGCGCGGTGAAACGGACGATGCGGGCGATGTCCTCGCTGGTCTCTCCCACGCTCACGCCACCGATGGCGTAACCGGGCAGGTCGACGTTGGTTACGCGCTCGGCGGACCACCGCCGGGCATCCTCATCGGTGCCCCCCTGGACGATACCGAAGAGGGCCTGGGTTGCGGGCTTGGCGTGGGCCTCCTTGCATCGCTCGAGCCAGCGGATGGTGCGCTCGTTGGCGAGCTTGACTCGGGCGGCGTGGTCGTAGCCGTGCTTGGTGCGGTCGCGGTCGTGAGCGGCCTGGAGCTTGAGCCGTGTCTGCGAGACAGCGCCCTCGCCCAGATCGACCGCCGGCGGGCAGTCGTCGAAGGCCATGACGACGTCGGCACCGATCTTGTTCTGGATGTCCATCGACGCCTCGGGCGTCATGCGCAGCTTGCTGCCGTCCACGATGGAACGGAAGGTCACTCCGTCCTCGTCGATGGCGTTGGTGTCGGCCATCGAGTATGCCTGATAGCCGCCCGAATCGGTCAGGATCGGGCCATCCCAGCCCATGAACGCGTGCGCGCCGCCCATGCGGTCTATGAGCTCGGGCCCGGGCCGCAGCCAGAGATGGTAAGCGTTGTTGAGCACGACCTGAGCGCCGATTTGACGGAGTTGATCGTTGGCCACACCGCGCACGGTGGCGCGGGTGCCGACGGTCATGAAGGCGGGAGTGTCGAACGTGCCGTGGGGAGTGGAAACGGTACCGACGCGGCCGCTGGTGTTGCGGCTCATGGTTGTGATATCGAAGGCGATGGCCATACCCGCTCAGCCCCGGCGTTGCCGGTCGGTGGCGTGGCGGAGGGATTCCTTCTCCCTATCGGTCAGGCTGTCGATGCCGGCGGCCTTGACCTTGTCGAGTACTCGGTCGACCTCTTGCTGGCTCGGCCCGCCTCGTATGCGTGGGCGACCCTTGGACGGCTTGGGTTTTCGAGAGTCACCGAGAACATCAAAGAAGTCGATGAGATGGTGGGTGTTGCGGATGAAATAGAAGCCCGCAATGGCGCCGCCAAGGTGGGCAGCCTCACCGCCGGCGTTTCGTGATCCGGTCAGCAGCATGATGAACGCCAACGCAACAAAACCGTAGGCGAATGTCTTCATCTTCAAGGGGATAGGGGGGAAGAGCAACTGCACAACAGTGTTGGGAGAGATGTACGCGCAGGCGATCACGATGCCGAACACACCCGCCGATGCACCGACGAGCGGAGTGGCCGGGTCGCCCGCCAGCACCAGCGGCAAGCTGAGCCCCAGCACACCGCCCAGGAAGTTGAGCACCAGGTACAACAGGCCACCGAAAATGCCACACACCAGATAGAAGGCGAGGAACTTCTTCGGGCCGAGTTGGTCCTCGACAAGCCTGCCGAACATGAACAGCCCGAACATGTTAAAGATCAGATGCATCCAGCCACCGTGGAGGAACTGGAATGTGAGGAAGCGCCAGAACTCGACGCCGAAGATGACCTCCTGGGTCGAGAAGTGACCGTACAGCGTGACCATGTCGACCGTGCCGAAACCAGGGGCCTCATCGGTCGGCGGGCGGATCCACCTCAGGCCCCAGATGTTCAATGCAACCAACTGGAACACGAAGATCGCGGTGTTGGCGATGATCAGGGCCCAGGTCGCCGAGATCGGCCAGCCCCCAGTGGGCCGCAGGCCGCGTGGCGCCTGATCGCCTTGCATGTAGTCTCGGTCGTGCAGCCCCATGGCGGATTCATCGTCCTTGATCTGGCAGAGTACTTTGGAAAACAGGCCCGAGTCTTTCGGGACAACGGATGGTGCGAGCGGATCCTATCGCCTAACCGGCCTTTCCCTGGCGCTTCTTCTCCGATACGCGGTCGAGGAACTTGCGTTCGCGCGGGGTGAGCGAGCCCATGCCCTGCTCGGCGATCTTCTGGAGGAGCTTATCGAACCTGGCCTCTTCTTCCTGCCGCTTCTTGATGGCCGAGAGTTGTGAGCGTGACGGGCCCTTGGACCTGCTCTTCTCCGCCGCCTCGTAGGCCGCGGCGTACTGGGGCTCGAAGCCCATCATCTTGAGGCCCTGCTTCTGCTGCCAGCAGGTGATGCCGCCGAACAAGGCGATGACCAGCAGCAACATCGTGTCGGCCCCCAGCGCGACCAGTGCCAGAGCTATGGCCGTTCCCACACCAATGTTGCACGCGATCCAGAGGCTCTTCTCGTAGCCCATTTTGCGCCACAAGAGGCACTGGACGATCCGGCCCGAGTCCATCGGGTACATCGGCACCAGCAGGTTGAACAGCAGCAGCACCAGGTTGATGTAGTGCAGCATGAAGACCGTATTCTCGAAGACGCCTCCAGGCGGCCAATTGGGCGAGAATGGGTTGAACAGCGCGTATTCCCATCCGCCGTTGACGAGCACCGATGCTACGCCAAGGGGGACCAATAGCACCGCGTTCACGCCGGGGCCGCCCAATACGGTGATGAGTTCGGCCTTCCAATGGTGCGGCGGGCGGCAGTACGCCAGGCCGCCAAGAGGCCACAGCATGATCTCGTCGGCCTCGCCCTCGACCCATCGGCAGGCGAAGCAGTGGCCGTACTCGTGCAGCAACACCAAGCCGAAGACGATGGCCAGCATGATGGCGGTGTAGATGAACCCCAGCGAGTCGGGGCTGCCCGCGGTGATCAGGCGGATGAGGATGAAGAGGATGAAGATCAGGTGGAGCTTTACGGTGATGCCCCACAAGCGATAGAGCGGCAGCGCCCAGCGCATTGGGTTGTCGCCCTCGCCGAAGACGCGCGACAGGAAGCCGCGCGAGCCGCCGCCTCGCCAGTTCTCCGTCACCGATTCGTCCCCAGAAGGCCGGCGGCATGGGCGCGCACGATGGGGATCACGCTCTTGGCGTCCGAGAGCTGCCCGTCGTCGATCATCGCTAGCGCCTCGTCGGCCCTCACCTCGTGTACCTCGATGTGCTCACCCTCGTCCAGGTTCTGGCCCACGTGGGTCAGTCCGCGGCCCAAGAAGGTGTGCATCACCTCGTCGGTCATGCCCGGCGTGGTATGGAACCGCCCAAACGGCTCCAATGTTGCAGCCCTGTAGCCGGTTTCTTCGATCAGCTCGCGGCCCGCGCACGTCAGCGGCTCCTCGCCCGGGTCGATCGTGCCCGCGGGGATTTCCCACAATGACCGACCGACGGCGGGCCGCTGATTGCGGATGAGTACGAGGGTTGCGGGTTCGTGCTCGGAAGCCTCGGCGAGGATGGGCAGGATGGCGCAGGCACCCGGGTGACGCACGACCGCCATCTCACGCGTTCCATCATCCGCAGGCAGCGTTAGCAACTCGACATTGAACTTCGTGCCGTCATAGATGACCTTGGTGTCGGTGGGAATGGGTGTGGCATCCGCGCCGGACATTCACGCCCTCCCGGCGAACAGGGCGCTCGTTCCGAGCTCTTGGGCGATCACAAGCAAGCGGTTGTACTTCGCGTTGCGATCGCTACGGCAAGGCGCACCGGTCTTGATCTGGCCGCAGTTGGTCGCCACGGCCAGGTCAGCGATGGTGCTGTCCTCGGTCTCGCCGCTGCGGTGGCTCATGACGGCACCGTACCCATTGCGGCGGGCTAGATCGACCGCTTCGAGCGTCTCGCTGAGCGTGCCGATCTGGTTGGGCTTGACGAGGATCGCGTTGGCACAGTCCTCGTCCAGGCCGCGCTGGAGGAACTTGATATTGGTGACGAACAAGTCGTCGCCGACGAGCTGGACGCGATCACCCAAGCGCTCGGTCAGCTTCTTCCAACCGGCCCAATCGTTCTCGTCCAGGCCATCTTCAATGGAACGCACCGGGTAGTTGTCGCACCAGCCAGCCCACGTGTCGATGAGCTGATCGGAGGTGATAATCGCCTGGTCGCTCTTGAATCGCTTGTAGCCTTCTTTCCCGGACTTTTTTGCCTCGTTGGCAAGCTCGCTCGCGGCGGGATCGAGGGCGATGAAGATCTGCGTGCCCCAGCCGTAACCGGCCTTCTTGGTGGCTTTCTCGAGGTACTGCAGCGCCTCTTCGGCACTCTTGAAGTCGGGTGCGAAGCCGCCCTCGTCGCCCACGGCGGTGCTTAGACCGGCCTCGTGCAGCAGGCCACGAAGGGCGTGGTAGATCTCGACGCCAGCCCGCAGGGCCGTTTCGAAGTCATCGAAGCCCCAGGGCTGAACCATGAATTCCTGGAAGTCGAGGTTGTTGTCGGCGTGCTTGCCGCCGTTGATGACGTTGAGCATCGGGACAGGCAGCGTGCGGCCGCCCGCGCCGCCGATGCTGCGATAGAGCGGCAGCCCGGCCTCAGCAGCCACGGCGTGAGCACACGCCAGCGAGACACCCAGGATCGCGTTGGCACCAACGCTGCCCTTGTTGTGCGTTCCGTCGGCAGCCAGCATGGCATGGTCGAGGGCGGCCTGGTCTCGTGCGTCCAAGCCGACGACCGCGGGGGCCAGCTTCTCGCCCACATTCTGCACCGCAGCACTCACGCCCTTGCCGCCGAACACACCCTTGTCGCCGTCGCGCAGCTCGACGGCCTCGTGCTCGCCGGTGCTGGCACCACTGGGCACCATCGCGACCCCGACAGCCCCGCCGACCAGTTCGGCCTGCACCCGCACGGTGGGGTTGCCCCGAGAGTCGAGGATCCAGCGGGCGCTGAGGCTATCGACACAGAACTCGTTCATGGGCGACGGGGCTCCTGGAAAGGTGGTCGAAATCGGGCCTGGGGACAGGCTAGGCCCGATTTGGCCCATACCCTGTTGCTATCGGCCCCTGGCCGACGCCACTTGCCTCGCTCTGGGAGCTAGATGCATGCCCCATTCTTTTTCTGATCGCCTGGACGCACTGGCCGGCCGGATCATCGACCAGGGCACGCTGGTGCTACAAATGGTCGAGGGCGGCTTCGACCACCTCTTCGCCCCCGAACAGGATGGGCTCACCGCCATGAAGGCCGCCGAGGACACTGTCGACGCGGCGGACGTTGGCATCGAGAAGGCGGCCGTGAAACTCCTCGGAGACGCAACCGAGGGAAGCGATCGACTTCCCGACGCCGACCTGCGGCGGCTGCTGACCATCGTGAAGGTGAACAACGAACTCGAGCGCATCGCCGACGCCGCCCTGGCCTGCGCGACGCTGGGCCAACGCCTGTCCGATGCGGGCTCTTTGCCGCCCACAACCTTCCGCGTCTTGACCAACAGCGTGGTCGGCATCGTGCGCGACGCCATGCGAGCGATGGGCACGCGCGATGTGCGCCTGGCCCGCGTCGTGCTCCAGAGCGACGAGGCGGTCGAGGCCTTCAAGACGGCCCTGTTGCGCGACGCCGAGGCCAAGCTGCGCACCAACGAACTCGACGCGGCCGCCGCGTTCATCCTCTTGGAGATCGCCTCGGCCACCCACGCCATCGCCGAGCACGCGGCCAATATCGCCGAGCAACTTCTCTATCTGTACACCGGCACGATCGTGCGGCACGTGGAGGGGAAGTGGTTGGAGGTGGAGGTTGGGGAGGGCAACGGGGAGTAGGTTTGTCAAGACTGGACGACCGCCGGTAGCCCGCACTCGGGACACACCTCGATCCCATCCCCAAGCTCGTATCCGCACGCCACACAGCGTCCACGCTTGTTTCGGCGACGCGTCCGTGCGAAACGTACCGCTGTCACTACTGCAAGCGCGAGCGAAGCATAGATAACGGTGTTGGCGAAAAGGCCAGGCCAGAACGGCAGATATGGGATGCCGAAGTCCAGGCGCGGCCACTTCGGGTTCAACACCCCAACGTGACTATTCGTGGCCCATGGCGGCTCAAGCCGCCGCAGGCCGTAGGCACACTCGAACGGCCAACCCACGAGCCACAACGCAACAGATCGGTCTTGGCCATCGAGGTCCAACAAGAGGTTTCGCGGAACCGATTCAAACACGCTGGCTCGGGACGGTGCGTGGTTGCCATATTGGATGATCCAGGCGGGATCGACCTTCTGCGCTGTGGTCTCCCTAAGCCACAGAGTACCCGTTGGTGTTTGATACCGTGTGGTCACGATATCATGATCTCGAATCCAACGGTCTTCAACGATCGGTTTGCCCGCCCCCGACATGATGTACGCGTCGAAGACAACCGCCCCGACGGGAACACTCACCACCGCCAGCATCATCCCCACCACCACACTCACCACCAGCATTCGACACGTGATGATGCGATGCCGCTTGTGAGCCATGCCCAACTCTATCGCCGCGACTTTTCTCTCACGAGTGGCTACATCCGCGCTGTTCGCCCCTAACCTCCCCCATGTTCGCCCTTACCGGCATCCGCAAGGCCTTCGGCGACGCCGTGGTGCTGGATGGCGTCGATCTGACTATCGAGCCGCGCACGACGGCGGCGCTCATCGGGCCGAGCGGGTGCGGCAAGTCGACGCTGCTGCGGCTCATGAACGGGCTGCTGACACCCGACGCGGGTGTGGTGCGCTTCGATGGTGAGGAGATGGTCGGCGCGGCGCTCACGCCCGCGCGGCGACGTATCGGGTATGTCGTGCAGGAAGGCGGGCTGTTCGCGCACCTGACGGCTCGGCAGAACGTGACGCTGCTCGGGCGCCGGCTGGGTTGGAGCAGGCAACGAGCCGGCGACCGGGCGGCGGAACTGGCTGAGATGGCCCAGCTCGAACTGCCGCTACTCGATCGGTATCCGCACGAGCTATCTGGAGGACAGCGGCAGCGCGTCGCGCTCATGCGAGCGCTCGCGAACGATCCGGAGGCGTTGCTGCTCGACGAGCCGCTCGGAGCGCTCGACCCGATGGTGCGAGCCGACCTGCAGGACGAGCTGAAGGCGCTGTTCAAGCGCCTGGACAAGACCGTGGTGCTCGTGACCCACGACTTGGCCGAGGCACGGTACCTGGCCGATCGCGTTGTATTGCTGCACGAGGGGCGGATCGCCCAAGACGGGACGCACGACGCGCTTATGCGCGAGCCGGCCAGCCACTTCGTGCGCGACTTCGTGAACGCGCAGCGCCGGTTGCACAAGCTGGAGGGGACGACGTAGGTGCGTACGATCGGGATCATCCTGATACTGGTCTGCGCTTCGCTCGCGCGCGCGCAGGAGACGCTGACCATCGGCTCAAAGAGTTTTACCGAGTCGGTGCTGCTCGGCGAGATCTTGGCCGAGCGGGCGCGGCGACAGGGTTTGAAGGTCGAATCCAAGGCCGCCCTACTCGGCACGCGGCTTGCCTTCGAGGCCGTCCGTAGCGGGGCGATCGACGTGTATCCGGATTACACGGGCACCTTGGCGGGGGAGATCTTCGCAGACCGTGGCATCTCCAGCGAGGAGGACATTCGCCAGGCTTTGCAAGAGCTCGGGCTGGAGATGTCCGAGCCCATCGGCTTCAACAACACATACGCCATCGGCGTGATGCCCGAGACCGCCCAGCGCCTCGGTCTGTCAACCATCAGCGATCTGCGTGAGCATCCCGAACTCGTGTTCGGCTTCACCAACGAGTTCATCGACAGGAACGACGGCTGGCGAGGACTACGCAGCGCGTACGGGCTACCGCAAGAGAACATCAAGGGCATCGCCCACGAGTTGGGATACAACGCCCTGGGCAGCGGGGCCATCGATGCCAAGGAGTTGTACTCCACCGACGCGCGCATCGAGAGCATGGGGCTCGTGGTGCTCGAAGACGACCTCGGGTACTTCGCCCGGTACGACGCGGTGTGGGTGTACAGGCGGGATCTATCGCCCGAGGCGAAGGCCGCCATCGAGTCGCTGACCGGGATCTTGAATGAGTCATCGATGGCGCAGCTCAACGCCATGGTGGAGGCGGATGGGCGCGAAGAAGCCGATGTCGCGCGAGATTACGTGGACGGTATCGCCCAGCGAGGCAACGTGCTGACGCTTCACCAGCGTATTGCCCAAGCCCTGGCCAACATGCCTCGGCACACTCTCGAGCACGCTGTCCTCGTTGGGGTGTCGATGCTGGGGGCCATCGCATTCGCAGTTCCCATGGGTGTGTTGGCGGCTCGCTCGCGCACGTTCGAACAGGTCGTGCTGGGTGTCAGCGGCATCCTGCAGACCATTCCGAGCCTCGCCCTGCTCGCCCTGCTGGTCAGCGTGCTCGCGATGGCCAACCAGATCCCCGCGATCGTGGCCCTCTTTGTGTACTCGCTGCTCCCCATCGTGCGCAACACCCATGCGGGGCTGGTGCAGTTGCCCCAGGCGGTGCGCGACTCGGCGGGTTCGCTCGGCCTGCCGTGGGGACGGATGCTCCTTGACGTCGAGCTTCCGCTGGCATTACCAAGCATCCTTGCGGGCATCAAGACGGCGGTGGTCATCAATGTCGGCACGGCCACCCTCGGCGGGTTCGTGGCCGCGGGCGGCTATGGGGTGCCGATTCTCGCGGGCATCCGACGTGACGACGAGGTCCAGATTTTGGCTGGTCTTGTCCCCGCGGCGCTGATGGCCATCGTGCTGACGCTGCTGGTTGACTCGCTCGAGCGTGTGCTGTCGCCGGCGGGCATTCGGGGCGTTTCACGCTAGAAACGTGCTCATATTTCACTGGGTCGCCCAGATGATTCCTTCAATGTATGACCCCAACGCGATCGGGCGCTAGCCTACGCCGAACGGCAATGCCCAGCACGAAGGGACGGGCGCCATGGGACTCCGCATTGCGACTGCTCCGCTCACCGGCGCTTCCCTGGCCGAACGCTACGAGATCATCCGCTCAACGACCGACACGTTATGTGCGCCCTTGTCACCCGAAGACTGCGTCGTCCAGTCGATGACAGACGCAAGTCCGGCCAAATGGCATCTGGCACACACCACATGGTTCTTTGAGCAGTTCGTGCTTTCTCGAGTTGATCCCGGAAGCCGTTTCGACGATCGCTTTGCATACTTGTTCAATAGCTACTACACGCAGGTGGGTGATCGGCAACCTCGGCACTCGCGCGGCTTGATGACGCGCCCTTCGCTCGACTCGATCCTCGCGTACCGCGCCCACGTAGACGAACGGATGATGACGCTACTCTCGAGCGACCGCGCGAGCGAGGAAGTGGCCCGCGTCACCGAGATTGGCCTGAACCATGAGCAGCAGCACCAGGAGCTGCTGCTCACCGACATCCGCCACGCGTTGTGGTGTGGGGCGGCGTGCGAGGCGTACGACGTACAGGATCATGAGCCGGCGTTACCCGCTGAGAGTCGTTGGATCGAATTCGAGGCCGGGCTCCTTTGGATCGGCTGCGATGGGCACGACTTCAGCTACGACAACGAGCAACCGATCCACAAGGTGTACCTACGACCCTTTGCGGTTGCCAGTCGACCGGTGACATGCGGGCAGTTCATTGAATTCATCGACGACAATGGATATACCCGCGAGAACTTGTGGCTCGATGAAGGCGCTGCGACAGTGAAGGTCGAAGCATGGGAAGCCCCGATGTACTGGACACGCCGTGATGGAACGTGGCGGATCTCGACCATGCACGGCGAGCGTGAGGTCGATCCCAACGAACCGGTCACCAATGTCAGTTTCTTCGAAGCTGAGGCGTTCGCGCGATGGGCTGGTGCACGACTGCCCACCGAGTCCGAGTGGGAGGCCGCGTGCCTGCGCGACTTAGAGCGAGTTGGTGTGCATTGGCGTGACGCGCTCCCATACGCCCACCTGCTCCAGCGCGGCGTGTTTCATCCCAGCGCCCCGGCTTCCGGCGCCGGCCAGCTACAAGGAATGTTCGGCGGTACTTGGGAGTGGACGCGGAGCGGATACGACCCGTACCCCGGCTACACTGCCGAGACCGGAGCTCTGGGCGAGTACAACGGCAAATTCATGAGCAGCCAGTACGTCCTGCGCGGCGGATCGTGCGCGACGGCTACCAGCCACATCCGGCCAACGTACCGCAACTTCTTCCACCCAACCAAACGCTGGCAATTCTCCGGCATACGACTCGCGAAAGACACCGCCTGATGCAGACTTCCGATCCCAGCCTCGACACCGGCATCGAGCGCCGTGCCGTTGTACTCGATTTCTCGGGAACACACGACCAGCCCGACGCGGGCGAGTCCCGCGGCCGCGAGGCCGACAACGCTTCGTTTCATTCCGACGTGCTCGCCGGCTTGGCCGAGGAGCAAAAGTCGATCCCGAGCAAGTACCTGTACGACACGATCGGTGCGAAGCTCTTTGAACGGATCACTGAGCAGCCCGAGTACTACCCAACCAGGACCGAAATCAACCTGTTGCGCGAGCACGCTGGCGAGATCGCCCGCGCCATCGGACCGAACGCCACCATCGTCGAGCCCGGCAGCGGCGCGGGTGAGAAGGTCGAGATTCTGCTCCAGGCCCTCGAGCATCCGCGGGCGATGGTACCGGTGGACATCGCCCGCGAGCAGCTCCGCAGCGTCGCCCGAACGCTCGCGTCGCGACACCCAACGCTCAGTATCGTGCCGCTGTGGGCTGACTTCACGCACCCGATCGATCTTCCCGATGCGATTGCTCGACTGCGTCCACGCCTGGTGTTCTTCCCTGGCTCGACAATTGGCAACTTCATGCCCAGCGTGCAGCGCGAATTGCTCGGGGGGTTGGCATGCCTCGCGGGTGACGGCGGCACCTTGCTCATCGGCTTTGATCGCATCAAGGACGAATCGGTGCTCATCCCCGCCTACGACGACCCCGCGGGCGTAACGCGCGCGTTCGAGTTGAACATTCTCACGCGGATGAACCGTGAGATGGACGCCGACTTCGATCCGAACAACTTCCGTTATGAGGCGCGATGGAACGCGGACGACGCGCGGGTCGAGATGCACTTAGTTTCCAAGACAACCCACGTTGTCACGGTTGCGGGCAGAAGCATTGAGTTCGTCGGAGGCGAGACTATCTGGAACGAGAGCAGCCACAAGTACGACATGGATCGCATCGAGTCCCTCGCAGACAGCGCGGGACTCCATGTGGATCGTGCGTGGAGCGACGAGCGCGAGTGGTTCACCATCGCGCTATTGCGGCCAGTTGCTTCTTAGACCCGAGGGTTGTCCGCGGCTAGCCCGAGAATCCTTGATAGACAAGACACACCCACGCTCGCAGCAATCCGGCCTGTTCTTAAACCCCATCCTCGTACATCGGGTCACCCTCCAACGCGCCAGCGGCGTCGCCGGTGGGCTGCGGCGGGGCGTCGACGACCATCCTGCGGTGGCCGATGCCCGCTTCCTCGAAGGGCGGGCCATCGGGATACCAGCCGAGCTTGGCGTAGAAGCCGACGGCGGGATCCTGCGAGTGGCAGTAGAGGCGAGACAACCCGAGCTCGCCGAAGGCCCTCGCCTCGGCGGCTACCACCAATCGGCGACCCAGCCCCTCACCCTGGCGCTGGGGATCAACGGCCATCTGCATGACCTTCGCCCGGGTCTTGCCGTCCTCGACCGGCGCCTCGTCGGTCAGCAGCAGCAGGCAACCGACCACCCGCGTGCCAGTCGGATGGTCCATGACCGCCACGAAGTGCTCGGCCCGCTCGTCGACGCCCGGGTACTCGGCGGTGAACTTCTCGTGCGTGTAGCCGATGGGGTTCAGCAGCACGCTCTCGCGAAGGGCGACCGCGCTGGGATACAGCGAGCTTTGCGGCGTGATGCGTTGAACCCTGATCACGAAGGCAGGATAGGCAAGGTAGACGGGTGATCCCTCGGGACACCAGCTTTAGCGCACGCCCCCACTACCGGTAATGCTGTGGAAAGCCTCACCCCAGAACCGTTGCTCAATGCTCTCACGCGGGGTGGCGAGCCGTGCCGAGCCGTCGAGCATGATGAGGGCGGCCCTGCCGCCCGAGTGGGAGCGGCCCATCGCGTTGATCTCGGTGGGGCCGCGGCTGCTGAGGGCCTCGCGGAACTCCGCGTTGTCGCCGAAGATGTCATCGGCCTCGGGGTAAGCGAAAGGTGCGTCCGACGAACCAGATACCGGCTCGCGCTCGGGGCTACGGCCGGCGGTCGTACCGACAAATGGCACGATGGGTCGGTGGCTCATGATGGTGGCCCCTTGCGCGAGAGCACCCCAGTCATCGCCGGCGTACCACTCGGTGAGCAGCAGCGTGGTGGTCGGAGAAATCGGATCGCTCCGGCGTGTGAGCCACACGCCAGACTGCGGGACCGCGCTGCCCTGCGGGACAAGCCGGTAGTAGCGATCGGTGCCGGAGTATGCGAGCGGCTCGGGCGGCATGATGGCGCCGTTGACCGTGAACGCGGTGCGATGCGCCTGCGCAACGTGCGGGCCAGCCGTGGGCGCACCGCCACCAGGAGCGAGCGGGCTGGCGAAGTCGGCCTCGCCGGTAATGTACCCGGATGCGAGAAGCACTGCGGAATGGTGGGTCACGGCGCCATCAGCGGAGGTGCGGAAGGCTGGGGCATACACCCGTGTGTCGATAGCCAAGCTCTCAATACCGCGCGCGATGGTCAGGGCGTTGAGCCTGGCGGCGTGGCTCGTGGCATTGGAGCGGGTCAGGCCGAGCATGGGCAAGGCGAGCGTCGCGGCGATAGCGAGGGCGGCGGCGGTCGCGGCGACGTTGGTGCGTGTGGGCATCGTTCGTGCTCCTCCGTGCTGGTGCTCGGACAGTGGGCCTCCTCGGCGTGGGCTGGATACGGTACGCCTGCGGGAGATGTCGCAAGCGGGAGACTTGCGCGTCTCGGCCGCGTCGCGTTAGTCACCTCGAGCACGGTAGTAGCAACATGGCCAACACACCCGAGTCACGCATTGAAGCGCTGGAAGACAAGGTTCGCGCTCTTACCGAAGAAGTGAGCCGATTGAAAGCGGACGTTTCGACCGGCACCCTGCGGCTGGTGGACGAGGACGGGGCCGAGCGGGCCAGGCTGACGGCCGACCGCGACGGGCCGACGTTCCTGTTCCACGACCGCGCCGGGACGGTGCGAATGAAGCTCTCGCTTGCGGAGTCGGGCCCCGGGATGACGCTCGCCGACGAAGACGGGCATACCCGCGCGTGGCTGGGTTTCACGAAGGAGGCCCTTCGAATCGGATTCGCCGACGAGGACGGCAACAGCCGTGCGTTCTTCGGTGTGATGCGTTCGGGCCAGCCGGTGGCGAAGTTCTACGACGCCGACGGCAACGTGGTGTGGAGTGCCGAGTAGGACGCGCTCCTAGCTCAACTTGGTGCACTAAATGCGGGCGTCCTGCCCTCCAGCACCGCCACTACATCCCGCACTACCCAACTCATGTTCAGCCGCGCCGGCGCGGTCGCCGCGGCGATGTGTGGCGCCAGGTGGGCGTTGGGCAGGCCGAGCAACGGGTAGCCGGGGTCGAGGGGCTCGTGGGGGTCGTGCACGTCGAGCATGGCTCGGGCCTTGGGGTTGGCTCTCAGCCAGTTGGCGAGGGCGTCCGGATCGATGGCCAAGCCTCGACTCGTATTAACGACGATGGTGCCGGGCTTGAGTTGGCTCAGGAACCTCGCGTTCACGAAGTGGTGGTTGCCATCGCGCCAGTCGATGTGGATTGTGAGCACTCTTGAGGTTTGCTGGAGTTCTTCAAGCGAGACGGGCACGCAACCGTTGCGTTCGTCGATCGGGATTTCTTGGATGTCGTGGTAGCGGACGGTGCAGCCCAGCGCGCAAAGCACCTTGCCCACGCGGCGACCGATGCGGCCGAAGCCGAGGATGCCAACGTCGAGGTCAGCCAGGTGGCAATCGCCTTGCAACTCGTTGCGCGCATCGTGCCAGGCTTGACCTTCGAGTGGGCCGTCGAGAAAGACACGCGGCCGCAGCGCATCCAGCAGCAGGCACAGCACGAACTCGACCACCGCCTGCGTGTTGGCCGCGGGCGTGTGGACGACCTCGACGCCGCGCGATCGGCAGGCGGGGATGTCGATGTTCTCGAGCGCGACACCCGCGCGACCGACAACCTTGAGGTTCGGTGCCTTGTCGAGCAGCGCCTCATTGACGCGGGTGTAGGTTCGCACGACCAATCCGCTGGCCTTCGGGAGCAGATCGTTCAAGCCCGGATCGTCGAAGGAGCAGACACGCAGGTCGACCCGTTCACGGAGCCAAGCCTGGGCGGTCGGGTCGAGTGTCTCGGTCTGGATGACCAGCGGCCGGCTCTGGCTCACGACGCTGCCCTACTCGCCGCTCTCGGCAGGCTCAAGCACGGCTTGCATCGGCCCCCGACTACGCGACAGCAGTGGATCGGCACCGAAGCCCCTGATCTGCTGGACACGCAACTCGCCCAATTCACGGTGCGTGGTAGCGACCACGGCCCGACCGTCTGTATCAACCTTCCGCGCGAGCTCGAATGCCTGTGTGCGATCGTGGCCGAAGAGGCGACCCAGAAGGTCGATCACGTAGTCGTAGGTATGGTCCTGATCGTCGAGGAGCACGACGTTCCATGGCTGCAAGGGCTCGGAAGAGGTCGTGGAGTCAGGCCGCGTCTCTGTTGTTGTCGGGGCATGTGCCATGATGTTCTTGATCGTAGCGGGCTGGCGCGATGTGGCTCGTGCGAAAGTTCTTGATGCGTTCGGCCTGTTGGGTCGATAACCTTCAGAATGTGAATGAGATTTCATGAGGCGATGGCCTGTGCGTTCTCCAGGCAGCGCGGAAGCGGAGCCTGCGCAAATGAACAAGAGCGATCTAGTCGACCGTGTCGCCTCGAGCCTGGGTACCACCCGAGGCGAGGCGGCGCAATACCTCGACGCAGTCCTGGAAGGCGTAACCCAAGGCCTCATTGAGGACGGGCGCGTCAAGATTACGGGCTTCGGCGGCTTCACACGCCGGCACCGAGCCGAACGCAATGGCACAAAACCGACAACCGGCGAACCCATCCGCATCCCCGCCAGCGAGACGTGCGGCTTCAAGGCTGCTCCCGCGCTCCGAGAGCGTCTGACCGAGGGCCTTCGGCCGCCGGGACAGGTCGAGACCAAGCCCAAGACCCGACAGGACGCGGTGCGATAAGGCCCTTTACTGGGCCCGAACGAGCAACACGACGGCGTGGGCCTCGATGGCCCGCGCCTCGCCTACCGGGCCAATGTGCTCGCCAGTCTTCCCCTTGAGATTGACGCGATCCACCGGTAGGTCGAGCATGGGGGCGATGCGTTCCCGGATGGCGATCTTATGCTGACTGAGTTTCGGGGCTTGCAGCAGCACGGTCAGATCGACATTTGCCAGCCGCCAGCCCGCAGCCCGCATCAGCCGGACGGCCTCCGCCAGGAACCTCGCGGAATCGCCGTTCTTGTTGGCCGGATCGCCATCGGGGAAGAGCTGGCCGATGTCGGGCAGGGCCACCGCTCCCAGGATGGCATCGGTCAGCGCGTGCAGGAGCGCGTCGCCGTCGGAATGGGCCGCGGGACCGATGGGTCTGTCCGAGTCCTGAGGTACCCCAACACCGCCGACGACCAGAGGCTTGCCCGAACCGAGGGGTGCGAGGGGCTCCAGACGGTGCAGGTCGTAGCCGTGGCCGATGCGGATGGGCGGGTCGTCGAATGAAAAGACGGGTATTGTTTGGTTCATGGAGCGGCCTTGGCGGGTTGGGTGCCGGTTGGTGTGGGGCCGGCGTGCTGTCCTGACGATAGAGGGGAGATAGGGTTGGGGGCCAACGGGGTCCTTCCGAACCCGGTTTGAACCCGCCTCGCCGTCCGTCGTACGTCGGTCGGGTCGCACGCACGCCGCCCCACTCGCCTCTTCCCGCGGAGCCCTCGATGAAGACAAGCCCTCGCCACTCCCGTCCCGTCCGCATGGCCGCCCTGACGCTGGCCGCCGCCGCGTTGGCCCTGCCGCTGGCCGGCTGCTATTCCTCGAGCGACAGCTATCCCTTCGTCAGCCGGACCTACAGCCCCAAGACCGTGATGCTGATCGACACTCGCACGGGCGAGGAACTATGGCGCTACGACCTGGGCGTGGGCAACTCGATGAAGATCCGCTTCTTCGCGGGCGATAAGGACAACATCATCATGCCCGACGAGATGCGTTGGGAGGTCAAGTCTGGGCAGAGCGACAGGATCATCTACGACGGCGAGATCCCCTGCCCGCCAGAAGGCGTTCGCCGCATCGACTGGTTCGAGCGCGACAAGCCCGAGTACCCACGGCGTGAGACGCCCGAGGGCGAGCCAGCACCGCTGCCCGATCCAGTGGAAACGCCGGAAGAAGAGCCGGTTGAGGGTGATGAGGGCTGAGTTTGTCTCGGTTCGGGAGCGGGCCGGTTGTTCATCAGCGTTGAGATCGGGTGAGGATGGCTTGTCGAGGCTGGCCAGCTAGTCACATCCCGCCTGGAATAGCGACTGAAACACCAGGAAGTCGAAGATCGTCAGTTGGCCATCGTCATCGACGTCGGCCAGTTGGTCGCCTGCGTCGAACGCGTTCTGGAAGGCGAGGAAGTCCAGGACGGTCAATTCGCCATCACCGTCGAGATCGACCGGGCAGGCGCTACACGACGATACATCGAGGACCGCTAGCCCGTCGCTGCGGCGTGCGATGTAGACGGTCGCCCCATCGGGTAGCAGGCGGTTGGCCCAAAAACCGTGGGCATCGAATCCAACTTCTCGTGGTATGGCTGGGTTCGACACATCCATGACGCGTAGCCCATCTCGGCCGATCATGTACAGCAACCCGTCGGCGGCTGCCAAGCGACTGGGCAACGTCGCGAGCGGCACTAGGGCCAGCAATTCCGGGCGCCTGGGGTCCCGCAGGCTGGTCACATTTAGGAAGTACTCCACGCCTATCAAGCTGACATGGAATAGTGTCCGGTCGGCGTAGGCGATGTACTGGACGGGAATCGCCATGCGAGAGGCTTCGAAGATAGAGGCCGGATCGCTGGCATCGAGTACAATCACTTGCTGGTCGCCGCCCCAAGCTTCGGTGGCCAGCACCAGACCATCTCCCGCCAGTATGTCATCAAACCAGTAGAACGTTCTTGGCAGCAGGGAAGTGCCGCCAAGGTGTTGGACCGCTTCCGGATCGCGCGTGTCATAGATCTCCAGGCCACCCGCATACCCGCTTGCCGGATCCGACAGCGTCTGGACATACAGGAGCGTGCCATCGGCCGCCACTCGCCACAGGCTGCCCGGTAGAGACACCGCCGTACGTAGGAACGGAGATTGCGGATCGCTGAAGTCATAAAGATGGACCCCCGGACGATCCCCTGCCAACCCTGAAAGAGTAATCAGGTCCCCGACTGCCACAACGTCGTTGCTCGCAGGAAGATCGATGCCCGATTCGATCCGACGCGGCTGTGTCGGGTCCGAGGCGTCAATGACCGATACCCAGCCCCATCCACCACTGACTGCCACAATGGTCTGGCCGACCTTGGCCAAGCGTTCCACAATCGCCTCGGCCATATCGAGTTGGCCGATGAGCCTCGGACGCGCACGATCGGTGATGTCGTATGACAACAACGTGGTTGATAAGCCGGTGTCCGACGTGTCGCACGCGACATACGCTCGGCCACTCTCGACTGCGATATCGGTCGCTCCAAAGTAGGGTAAAGCGATCTCCGCGACGAGTTCGAGTGTGTTCTTGTCGAGTACGGCAAGACTACCTCGATTGCTCACGGCATACACACTGCCCCGGACCGTGAAATCACGGATAGCAAACTGTTCGAATACACCAAGCGGGTAAGGACTCGACGGGTTGCTGATATCAAATGCACGAAGCCCATCTGATGCGATGTATCCTACACCATCACTAACAACAACTTCGTTTCCAGTTTCAGGAAGATCGACCGACGCCAGCCACTGGATGTCTGTCGGATCGGAGTGATCGAGCAAAAAGGCCGCGTGGCGTTCAGGCTCGCCGTGTTTATCATAATCGACGGTGACAAACGTCCTCGATCCGGGGACAAACGCGACGTCGACGCCATCCCAAAGCGTGGGTCGATGTCCGCGTTCGACCGGCGCACCCGGGTCGCGCGTATCGACAATAGACAAGATCCCACCCCGGCGGGCCGCGAAAAAGGCCACTCCGCCGCCAACGACAAACCCACCGCCGAATTGCTCGGTGCTCCAGTAGCCGACGCTCTGCTCGTGCCTTGGCTCGGATGGATCGGACACATCGAGTACTACCAGAGTCCCGTGCAAGCCGGTCCGAACATAGAGCAGATGGCCTTGAATCACGAGTTCTTCAGCGGTATCAGCAAGCGGAAAGAAACTCAGGACGCTGGGGCTCGCGGGATCAGCCAGGCTGATGACCTGTACGCCACGCCCACGTGCGAGATAGGCCACACCATCGCGAACCACAAGATCGCCAACACTACCACCGCCAAGACCACCCGCGAGCCGGGGCTCGCACGGCTGGGTGTATGCTGTAGGAACGGCCCAAACGACGAGCACGAACAGCACGCAGGGCACTAGCCTCAACATGATCTACTCCCATAAAGACTGGGCGGCCTTGGTATCCGCGCGACGTCGTCATCGTCGTGAGCTGGAGTACCACGCCCCCGGCGGGCGCATGCCTTGCGCTGAGATAATATACTCCATTTCGTTGCGGCTGCAACCGAGATATGGACCCTGAGCATATCCGATTGGGTAGATGCGTCTCACACTCCCGCCGGCTCCGCAAACCGGTTCTTAACACTGCTCTCGCCCTTGCTCTCCCGCTCGGCCACCAACGCCTCCACGAACTCACCCACTGGTAGCGCTCCAAGATCTTTCTGCACGCCACGTGCACGAATGGAAGCGGCCTTGTTCTCCTGGTCTCGTGGGCCGACGACCGCGAGATACGGGATGCGCAGCTCGGCGGCGTTCTTGATCTTGGCCTGGATGCGGCCGTCCGAGTCGTCCATGGTGGCACGGATGCCCACGGCCTTGAGGGCGGCAACGGTCTCCATCGCGTAGTCGTTGGTCTTCTCGCTGATGGGCAGCACGCGCACCTGCTCGGGGCTCAGCCACAAGGGGAATGCGCCGCCGAAGTGCTCGATGAGCACGCCGATGAATCGCTCCATGCTGCCGAAGGGAGCGCGGTGGATCATGACGGGGCGATGGGGCTTGTTGTCCGGGCCGATGTAGGTCAGGTCGAAGCGTTCGGGCAGGTTGTAGTCGACCTGCACGGTGCCGAGCTGCCACTCACGGCCGATCACGTCACGCACAACGAAGTCGATCTTGGGGCCGTAGAACGCCGCCTCGCCGGGCTCTTCAGTGAATGGAACACCGAGCGACTGGGCGGCCTGTCGGCAAGCCTCCTCGGCCTTGTCCCAGTTGGCCGCGTCGCCGGTGTACTTGCCGCTGTCGGGGTCGCGCAGGCCCACACGCACGCGATAATCGTGCATATCAAGCGCGCCGAAGATGATCTTGACCAGCTCCAAGCAACCCTGGACCTCCTCGCCGACCTGGTCTGGAGTGCAGAACAAGTGCGCATCATCCTGGGTGAATCCGCGCACGCGGGTCATACCGTTGAGCTCGCCCGATTGCTCCCAGCGATAGACGGTGCCGAACTCGGCAAGACGCAAGGGCAGATCACGGTAGCTGTGCGGCTGGCTGTCGTAGATCTTGATGTGGTGCGGGCAATTCATGGGCTTGAGCATGAAGCCCTCGATTTGGCCGACCTTGAGGTTGTTGCTCAGCTGCGCGCAGGTGCAGCCCTCCTCGCTGAGCTGGTGCATGTGCTCGCGGTCGACCAGCGGCGGGAACTGGCTATCGGCGTAGTAGGGGAAGTGGCCGCTGGTGCGGTAGAGATCGAGCTTGCCGATGTGCGGCGTGAATACCTCGTGGTAGCCCTGGCGGGTGAGCTCGGTGCCGATGAACTGCTGGAGTTCGTGGCGGATGGTCGCGCCCGCGGGGGTCCAGAGGACCAGCCCCTGCCCCACGGTCTCGTCGATGTGGAAGAGCCCCAGCTTCTTGCCCAGCACGCGGTGGTCGCGCGCCTTGGCCTGCTCGATGCGGTCGAGGTGCTCTTCCAGTTCCTTCTTCGAGAAGAAAGAAGTCCCGTAGACGCGGGTGAGGCGGTCGCTGTTCTCATCGCCGTGCCAGTAGCTCGATGCGAGCGACATCACCTTGAATGCGCCGATGCGGCCGGTGCTGGGCACGTGCGGGCCGCGGCAGAGGTCCTCCCAGTTCTTGCCGGGCTCGCCGGTGGCGTAGAAGCTGAGCTTGAGCGAGCCGGCTTCGTGCGCGCGGTGTGCATTGTCGAGCTTGTACTTACTGCCTTCGCGCTGGAGTTTCTCCAGCCCTTCGCTGTATTCCATCTCATACCGAGTGAAGGGCCGATCCTCCTTCACGATCTTGGCCATCTCGGCCTCGATGGCCTCGAAGTCGCCCTCGCGCAGCGGCCGGTCGTCGGGGAAAGCGATGTCGTAGTAGAAGCCGGTCTCGAGCGGCGGGCCGTACACGAGCATCGCGCCTGGCACGATGCGCTGGATGGCCTCGGCCATGACGTGGGCGGTCGAGTGGCGCAGCAGGTACATCGCGCTCTCGTCGGGCTTGCCGTCGCGGGTCTTCTCGGTGAGGATCGCCAACTCGGCGTCATGCTCGATGGGCACGTTGAGGTCGGCCAGCTCGCCGGCGACCTTGGCCCCCACGGCCGCCTTAGCCAGCCGGGCACCAATGTCCTGGGCGACGGTGAGGGGGGTCACGGGGCCGTCGTAGTGCTTTTGAGAGCCGTCGGGGAGAGTGATGGTGACGTTCTGGCTCATGGCTTCGCTTCCGTGGGCTGGGGTGAGGTGGACGGGGAACAAGCTTAGGAGGGCCAAACAAAAACCCGGCCTCGCGGCCGGGCTCGGGAATCGTGTGTGGGCACGCCGAGACTAGCCGCGGGGGCGGATTTGGGTGGTAGTCGTGATCGTGGTGAGGCGTGGCACGTCGGGAGTATATCGGGTCAGGGGTACGATTGCTTTATTCAAGGTGAGCAATCCCCACCCCCTCACAAATCACCTCCCTTGGCAACCACACCTTCCGTAACCGCTCCAGCGGCTGGCCCACCGGCTCGGCCGCGTCGTGGAACGTCGAGTGGTGGATGGGCATGAGGCGGCGAGCATTCATGCGCTCGGCCATGCCGGCGGCCTGCTCGGGCGTGGCGTGGACACGGTCCCAGGGTTCATAGCTGTTGCCGATGCCCATGATGGCCGTGTCAATGGGATTGTCCTCGTTGGCCAGAGAATCGAACGCGTCGGTGTCCGCGGTATCGCCGGCAAAGACGAGTTTGCGGGTGTCATCCTCGATGACGTAGGCGTTATAGCCGCGATGGCGGTCGACAAGCCATCGCGCCCCCCAGTGTTTGCACGGCCAAGCGGTGATGCCGATCCCATCGAGATCTTCCGCCTCTTGCCAGCACAACTCAATGACGTTCTTGAAACCACGGCCGCGATCGGGCAGGAGCTTGCGGGTGTACTTTGGCACCACGACGGTGGTCACGGTACTGACCAGTTGCTCGAGCGTCGGCTTGTGCCAGTGATCCATGTGGGCGTGGGTCAACACCAGGACATCGACAGGCGGCAGGGCACCGACGGTCGCGGGCAATGCGATAGATCGCCGCCGACCCGTAGGCTTGCCGCGCAAACCCACGCCCGCGTGGTCGGCGAAGTGGGGATCGGTCAAGATGGTCCGCCCACCGACTCTCAGCATGGTCGTGGCCTGGCCGAACCACAAGGCCCCGAAGCTCGCCGCTGCCCAAGCCTCGGAGTTGGGCAGGCCGCCCGCAGACGCCACGGGCTCGGCCGGAGCCCGCAGTCCGGCTCGCTCGCCCATGCGTTCGGCGACGATGGGCTTCCACTGGCGGGCCAGGGCCCGAGCAGAGCGGAACAGGCGTCGTTTTGGCGTGGCACCGTCCATAGACACCGAGAATAATCGCCCCTGGGGCCCTTTTATTGGGTGTTTCCGGCCGATGCGGCCGGGGTCTCCCGTCCCTCAAACGCATAGGATACCGCCGAGTCACGGACATCTGTGCTGGCCAGCTTTCGCGTGGACCCGGGCAATCGATCCGGCGAGCGGGGGCGGCCCATCGAGAGCGGGTGATCCGTCCACGGAGTACGCGCCATGACCTCCGCAGCCACAAGCACGAGCACGTCCAAAGCCATTGACCCGCTCGACCTGATCGACATCGACCACGTCCGCTTCTACGTCGGCAACGCCAAGCAGGCGGCCGTGTTCTACGCGCAACTCTTCGGTTTCCAGGTCCAGCAGGTAGCTGACCTAACCACCGGCAGCCGCGAGACGGCCCAGTACCTGCTCACCCAGGGCAACATCCGTTTGCTGCTGACCACGCCCTTGACGCCCAACCACCCGATCAATGACGAACTGGTCAAGTACGGTGACGGCGTAAAGGACGTGGCCCTCACAGTGGCCGATGCGACGGCCGCCTACGAGCAGGTGCTGCGCAACGGCGGCGAGAGCGCCTACGAGCCGGTGACCTACAGCGACGACACCGGCAGCGTCACCATGGCTGGCATCAAGGCCTACGGGCGGGCCGTGCACAGCTTCGTCAGCCGGGAGGGTGCGTACGCGCTCGACAAGATCAAGGCGGGCGGAACGTTCCAGCCGGGCTTCCGAGAGTTCGGCCCCTTCTCGCTGAACGACTACAACAAGCAGCACCCCTGCGGCCTGCGCTTCGTCGACCACTGCGTGGGCAACGTCGAGGAAGGCAAGATGAACCACTGGGTGAAGTGGTACGAGGACGTCATGGGCTTCGCGATGTTCAAGCACTTCGATGATGCCGACATCTCGACCGACTACAGCGCCCTCATGTCGAAGGTCATGGCCAGCGGCAACAACCTCATCAAGATGCCCATCAACGAGCCCGCCCCGGGCAAGAAGAAGAGCCAGATTCTCGAGTATCTCGAGTGGCACAGCATGACCCCTGGCGTGCAGCACCTGGCACTGCGTACCGATGACGAGTTGCACAGCGTGGCCGAGTTGCGTCGCCGCGGCGTGGACTTCCTGAGCCTCCCCGACACCTACTACGAGTTGGTCTGGGACCGCGTCAACAACATGCTCACCGAGAACGGCCACGAGGCGGTGAAGGAAGATCACGAGAAGGTCAAGGACCTGGGCATCCTGGTCGATGCCGATGACGAAGGCTACTTGCTCCAGCTCTTTACCAAGCCGCTGCAAGACCGCCCGACGCTGTTCTTCGAGATCATCAGCCGCCGCGGCTCACAGAGCTTTGGCAAGGGCAACTTCAAGGCTCTCTTCGAGGCATTGGAATTGGAGCAGGAGAAGCGGGGCAATCTATGAGTGCGACGGTCGAGGTGCTCGGTGTCTATCCGATCGAGTTTACTCGAGACCTAGTCAGAGAGCACTGGCGGCCAATCTACGGCGACACGGTAACAGATCAAGAACTCGAGAGAATTGTTGATCTCAACGAGGACAGCTTTCGCTGTAACATGGAGCGTCTGCATCTCATCGAGTTGATCGTCGACACCGATCTTGAGGCCTGGGACGCCGGAAAACTGGTGCAAGATCATCCACAGACAAGTAATAGCCAAGTGCCATACGACGAGGCATACCTCTCCCCGGACGGAATGACGGTTGAGTCCAGGCGGGAACCACTGCGGCGTCCGTTTCGGATCGTCTTCTATCTGCACTATGTGGAACTCAGCAAACCACTATTTGGACCATGGGGAGCAGTTGAGCTGCCGGAAGCTTGTTCGTTGCCTGACAGACTCAAATCAATTACTGGGTATGACGCATACTGGTAGTCATACGGCGGTGAACAGGTGATCGGTCAACTGAAGTCACTAGCTCTGTTTGTGACGTTCTGTGCGTTGATTCTTGCGTGCATTGGCTGTGATCATGGCCACGATGATGCACATCGCCCTGAAACCACTACTGCTCAACCCGAAACCGCCGACTCGGCGCCTGAATCCCAATCCTCCGAACTCGAAGAAACTACTCAATTTCTAACCGACGAGTACGGCTTCAACATCAATGTCGGTGCCCCCGAGGGCGTTGGCGCGGCATTGGTGCGGTGCACTGCCCGGGGCGCGAACGATCAGGCGGTCGACGGCTCGTTCGGCCTCGTCGTACGAGACGAGGTTGTATTAGTGCCGCTAGCGAGGCTGCTGCGGGGCGAGTCGGTGATGGTCAAGGCGGCCTGCTGCGAGGAGCGGCCGGCGACGGGCGTGTACGCATTCGACGCCCAGGCCGGGCTGGCGCTGCTGGCTGTACCGGGGTTGCAGGCGCCGCCGTGGACCGGCGGATACAACGACCTCACCTCGCCCGCGCCCGACGCGGTGACGGCCCGCGTGGGCTTCCCCTTCGAGATCGCCGGCTCGCTTGGCATCGGCACCAGCACCCTCACCGTCATGCGTGACCGTGACGATCCGCTCCGTGGACGCCGGCTTCGTCTCGACCACCCCTACCAGACTTTCGGTGCGGGGGCGATCGTGATGGATGATGACGGGCTGCCCATGGCAATCTCGACCGAGTGGGCGGGCAACGACAAGTCGTGGGCCGTGCCCATCGCTGATTTCCTTGACGCGCACCTTGATGTCAAGCTCGACGATTCCACGCTGGTTCCCTTTGGCAAGCTCATTGACAACGCGCCCAACGATCGTGCCAGATCCATCATGCTCGCGCTGCGAGCCAAATCCGATCCCGATCAGCTCGCACTGCTCAACATCGCCATCGATCTCGAGCCCGGCAACGCCTTGGCCCATTACCGGCGCGGCGTCGCGCTCGACGTGATCGGCGACAAGCCAGACGCGATCGAGGCCCTGGAAAGCTCGGTCGAGATCGACGACCAGTGGAGCGAGTCGTGGTACAGCCTCGGGTTGGTGCAACTCACGTCGGGCAATCCGAGCGTGGCGGTCGATTCGTTCAAGCGGAGTGTCGAACTCGACGACACCCACGCCGACGCGCACGCGATGTGGGGTGTGGCGCACATGCACGCGGGGCGGGCCGACCTTGGATTGAAGCCGATGCGCAGGGCGATCGAGATTGAGCCGGAACGGGAGCAGTTCGCGGCCAACTTGGCACTTGCGTACGAGAAGGCCGACCGTGGCAACGAGGCGTACAAGGCGTGGGAAGCGCTGACAGCGGCCGACCCCGACAACCATCGGGGACATGCGGAATACTGCCGGACACTTGCGGTCGGCGGGCAGTTCGAGCGCCTCGCGGTCGTCGCTGCCGGTGGCATCGAGCGTTTCGGCGAGAACGCGGACGATCTGGCTTATCAAGCGTTTGCTTCGGGCGCGCTCGATGAGTCCACGGATGAAGCGTTGCGGCTCTGCCGCAGAGCGCTGGAGCTGGAACCCGATCACCAGTTCGCCCGGATGCTGGTGGAACGACTAAACTGAATTCATCTTGACCCTCCGCCGGCTTGTCGCACGGATGCTCGCCCCATGACCACAGCCACCGCTACTCCCATGCCCCACCCGGCGACGGCCGCCATGCCCATCTCCAAGCTTGCCTTCCTCCACTGGCCTCTCATGGACTACCGCAACGCGGTCGACCTCACCGAGCCCAACGAAGGCCTCACCGAACACATCGGCAACGCGAAGTACAGCCTGCGGCTGCAGCGCTACTGGTGGGCGGCCCGGGCCATCCAGGATGGCGCTCGCGAGGCCGCGAAGCAGGGGCGCGAGTACGTCGTGGTCGATCTGGGCTGCGAGCGCGGGTGGATGAAGCGTTTCACCGAGGGCGAGGAAGGCACGCCGACGAACATCCGCTGGATCGGCTTGGACGGCAACCTCGACCATCCCTCGCTGGAAGCCACGAGCTACAACGAAACGCACGAGTGCGACTTCTTGAAGACCCTGCCCGTCGACGCCAACACCGCCGACGCGGTTGTATGCCTCCACGTCTTCGAGCACCTCAAGGACGTCGAGGGCCCGGCCAGGGAAGTCGCACGGATCCTGAAACCCGGCGGCGTGTTCCTCGCAGGCACGCCCGTCGGTCCCACGCCGTTAGCGATCATGCGCACGAAACAGCTCATCGAGCGCGACCGCCAGGGCCGCAACCGCCACTGGGGGCACGTTCGCAAGTTCTGCCCGGCGGCGTGGCGCGCGCTGTGCGAGCACGCCGGACTGGACATCGAGATGATGACCGGCTCGCACGCCATCCGACGGACCAAGAGCCCGCTGGAAAACTACGCCTGGTGGATCCGGTTGAACCAGTCCTGGGGAACGTTGTTCCCTTCGTTGGGGCAAGAGGTCTACCTAGCCGCGCGCAAGCCCGCCGAGGGCGAAACCGCCAGCAACCCCGGCCCACTCGCACGATTCTGGGGGTATGCCGATTGGTCCTTGCCGGCGGCGGCGGTACTCATGCTGGTTGCGGTGCCAGTGGTGCTCGTGCTGAGATGAGGAAGATCGAAGCCTGACTGGTTTGGCCTTGCCGCGCATCCACTGATGCGGAGGCCCACATGCCAGCCACATCTGCCGCACTCGTCCTCGCCGTCCTTCGCCTGCTGCCGCTCACCCTGCCGGCCCATCCGGGCTCGGGGCTCGAAGTCGCCGCCGATGGCACGATCTACCTCGCCGACGTGGGCAGCGAGACCATCTGGCGTGTCGCGCCCGATGGTTCCGTATCGCCTTTGGTAACCAATAGCTGGACGCACGAGATGCAACTGCTGGACGACGGCACGCTGGTGTACGAACGTGAACACACCGGCTATGAACAGGCCCCCCAGTCGCTCCGCACGATCGCGCCGGATGGTAAGCGTGAGGTTCTGATCCAGCCGCCGCCCGATCGCGGCTGCTTCGGCAGCAACGCCTTCTGCCGCGGGCCCGATGGCGTGGTGACCTTCGCCCATACCGTGCGCGGCGATGACGGCCGCTGGCGGGCGATCATCCGCCAGCGGGACGCCGACGACCACGACGGCTCGCGCGTGCGCACGGTCGCTGGCGCAACCAAAGGCGATCTCTACCTCGATGGCCCAGCGATGGAAGCGACCTTTCGCATGATCGTCGACATGCGGCTGCTGGCCGACGGAACAATCGTGCTGCTCGACCGCGACCGCGTGCGTCGCATGACGCCGAACGACGACGGCTCCTTCACGGTGACCACCCAGGGCCCGAGCCTCATCGAAGAAAGGCCCGCCGACCCACCCACGCGCGGCGGGCCAGAGACCACCTGGAATCGGCTGTATGGACTCGCGGTCGATGCAGAAGGCAACGCGCTGGTGGCGTACTTCGCCGGGCGCCGTGTTCTACGAATCACACCCAACGGCACGCTCGGCACCTTGCACACAAGCGACGACGATTGGGCGCCCCTTGGCGTAGCGATCGGCCCGAACGGCATCGTGCACGTCAGCGAGATCAGTGATCGCGGCGGGCGGCTACGCGTGCTGCAGGTTAAGGATGGCGAGGCGGCTGTGGTTGCGTCGATCCCGGCGGCATGAGGTACCAGCTTATCAAGTGAGAGTGGCCGATGCCAAGCCGCACTCCGGGCATACGCCCACGCCCAAACCCAACTCGTACCCGCACGCCACGCAGCGGCCGAGTTTGCGCCGCCTTTGCATGCGAGTGAATCGACCAGCGGCCAACAATACCAACACGATGATCGCATAGAACAGCGTGTTTGCGAGCGCGCCGGACCAGTTCGGATAAATTGGAATCTGCCACACGACCCCGAAGAGCTGTGGTTCGTAAAAGAACTCCTGATCTGTACCGGCCTGGGTTCCCCACCACCGCCCTTTCGCCGCGCTCATCGGCCAGCCCGCATACATGCACATCATGAAGATGTCGCCGTCACCACTCTGGCCGCGGCATGCAATCGCGAAGTCCGGACGCGGATCGTGCTCAACGGGCCTGGCTTCCGGATTGAGCCTGACAACTATCTCCACGTCGCCGGAGTTCCACGAATTCCAGATTCGGTAGCCGACCGTGGAATAGCAATCTACCGACGTGACCCGATCGCCATGGTCAACAATGACCTCGATCACGGAATCTGGAAACGGCGGGCTTGCATGGCAGATTTGCTCGATAGCCACCGCCACCGGCACGCTGGCCACCGCCAGCACGACACCCATAACAACGCTCACCAGAACCATGCGGAGCGTCACCATGCGGGGCTTGCGGGGCTTCGAGGCACCATCCGCCATGGAGGGACGGTATGTCACCCCGACCGCGATCAGCCCCGGGCGTTCGAGTTCTCCGAGTTCGCGCGCCGCCGGCTACCCGATCGCCCGCCAGGGCCGCTGGGTCGCTTACCGCCCTTGCCGCGATAGCCGCCGGGCTTGCCACCGCGGTTCCCGCTCGGTCGCTTGCTCCGGTACCCACCCCCACCACCACCGCGCGCCGGCTTGGGCGCACGCTCGGGCTTGACATAGCCGCTCGCGAGTTCGCCGCCGAACTCACCCGGCTCGATGACCGCCTTAGTGCGGTGCTCGATGGCCGCCAGGTCGCGGATTTCTTCGGGCTGGCAGAAGGTGATCGCCACGCCCGAGGCACCCGCTCGTGCCGTGCGGCCAACTCGGTGCACATAGGTCTCGGCATCGACTGGCATGTCGTAGTTCACCACGTGCGTGATGCCCGAGACGTCGATGCCGCGGCTCGCGACATCGGTGGCGACGAGCACGCCGTAGCGGTCCTTCTTGAAGGCTTCTAGTGCCCTCGTGCGCGCATTCTGGGTCTTGTTCCCGTGGATGGCACCAGCCTCAACACCATGACGCGCGAGTTGCTTGACCAAGCGATCGGCGCCATGCTTGGTCTTGGTGAAGACCAGTGTGCGTCCGACATCACCCCCACCGCTTGCCGCCATCATGACAGCGTTGAGCAGCGCGGTCTTGTTCTCTTTCGTAACCACGTAAGCCTGCTGGCGAACACGCTCAACGGTGGTCGATTCGGGCGCAGTCTCGACGTGCGCCGGGTCCTTGAGGAGACCATTGGCCAGGGACTTGATGGGCTTGCTAGCCGTAGCGCTGAACAGCAGCGTCTGCCTCGCGTCAGGCGTCAAAGCCGCGATGCGCCGCATATCCGGCAAGAAGCCCATGTCGAGCATCCGATCGGCTTCGTCGAGGACCAGCACCTCGATGGAACCGAGATTCACCAGACCCTGCTCATGCAGGTCCATCAGGCGACCGGGCGTGGCGATGAGCACGTCGATGCCGGCCTTGAGGGCTTTTTCCTGACGGAATTGGCTCACGCCGCCGTACACCGCGGCGTGCCGCAGCGGCACGTTGCGGCCGTAGGCCACGAAAGAATCAAAGATCTGCACCGCCAGTTCACGCGTGGGGCACAGCACCAGGGCCCGAGGGGCGCGACCAAACTTACCGCGGCCCTTGCCGCCACGATGGCCAGCCTCAAAGAGGTCGTGCAAGATGGGCAACGCGAACGCAGCGGTCTTGCCCGTGCCGGTCTGGGCGGTGCCGAAGACATCGCGGCCAGCCATAACTTCAGGGATGGCTAGAGCCTGGATGGGGCTCGGCGTGGTGTACCCGCGCTTGACCAACACCTTGGCGATGGGATCAGCCAGGCCCAGGTCGTCGAAGCTGGGGATGTCGGTGTCGGTCTTCGACGGAACGGGAGAATCGATCACGGAACTGTTAGACAAGTGCTCTGCTTTCGGCCCATGCGGGCAACGCGACTGGCATACCTGCCAGCCTGGGGAGGTCGGATGATCAATGGCCCCGCCGCGGGTGCGACGCATGAGAAACAGGCCAACTGACTCGAACCGAAGGTGGACGCGGTGCCAGAGCTTCGGGTGCGGTCGTCGGTCCGTTGCGTCGGAAGCGTCCGCTGAGGGATGAGTATAGGCCGAGCGACAGGACCAACCCGGTACTCCCCGTCGCCAGCTGGGACCCGATAGCATCGCCCGCCATGGCAAGCAGATCCCTCAAGACCCTCTACCTCATCGACGGCTACGCCCAGTTCTTCCGGGCCTACCACGCCATACGCACGCCCATGACCAGCCCGGTCACCAAGGAGCCCACCAATCTCACCTTCGGGTTCGTGGGCATGCTGCTCAAACTGCTGGCCGGCAAGCGGGCCGGAGCCACGCAGGTGGGCGAGGGGCCCGACTACCTCGCGGTAGCCATCGATGTCTCTGGTGACACCCAGACCATCCGCAGCGACATCGCCAGCGACTACAAGGCCCAGCGTCCCCCACCGCCCGAGGATCTCCCAGAGCAAGTCCAGCGGTGCCTGAGCATCCTGGACGCCATCGGCGTGCCCGTGCTGGGCAAGGAGCGGTACGAAGCCGACGACGTCATCGCCGCTCTGGCTCGTACACAGGCGAACAGCGCCAACATCCGCGTCGTCAGCAAGGACAAGGACCTCAAGCAGCTCTTGCATCCTGCAAGCGATAGCAAACGCGGCGCCTTCGAGCTCTACGACGTGCACAAGGACGAGCTCATTACAGCCGACTCGCTGCATGAAGAGTTTGCCGTCACGCCCGCCCAATGGCGCGACGTGCTCGCACTCGCGGGCGACACCGTCGACAACATCAAGGGTGTCGAGGGCGTGGGCCCGAAGACCGCCGCCAAGCTCATCGCCGAGTACGGCAGCCTCAAAGAACTCCTGGCCAACGCCGACAAGGTCAAGGGCAAGCGCGGCGAGAAGCTGCGCGAGGCCGGCGACGTGCTCAAGACCAGCCTCCAGCTCGTCACCCTCATCGACGACATCGACGTGCCATTCGACCTCGACGCCGCCCGCGTCGATCGCCTGAAGCTCGACGCGCTCATGCCGATCCTCAAAGAGCTCGGCTTCAACCGGTACCAGGACGAGCTCAAGAAGCTCATGGGCGACAGCGAGCCGGCCGAACGCGAGGTCGAGGCCAAGCCGACGAAAGTCGAGAAGAAAGCCAAGAGCGACGGCCAAGGCGGCCTGTTCGATGCGCCCGCCGCGGCACTGGACGCCGAAGGCGACTACGCCATCGTGCGCACGAAGAAGGACCTGGCCACGCTCGCGAAGGCCCTCAAGAGCGCCAAGCTGTTCGCCGTCGACACCGAGACCACGCACATCCGCGCCATGCGGGCCGAACTCGCCGGGCTCAGCTTTGCCGTCAAGGCAGGCCAGGCCTGGTACGTCCCGGTCCGCTCTCCAGAGCAAGACAAGCACCTCGACGAAGCCACGATGCTCGACGCGCTCAAGCCCATCCTCGAAGACGCCAAGATCAAGAAGACCGGGCACAACCTCAAGTACGACATCCTCGTCCTGCGCAACGCCGGCGTCGAGCTCGCGGGCGTCGCCTTCGACACGATGGTCGCCAGCTACCTCATCGACGCCTCACGCTCCTCGCACAGCATGGACGCCCTCGCGCTGGCGCTCCTCGGCCGAGAGAACATCTCGATCAAGACCCTCATCGGCACCGGCAAGAGCCAGAAGCGCTTCGACGAGGTGCCCCTCGATCAGGCCGGGCCCTACGCCGCCGAGGACGCCGACGTGTCGCTGCAGCTCCACGGCATCATGGCCCCACAGATTAAGGACACGGGCCTGGCCGATCTGAACGGCGACGTGGAAGTCCCGCTCATCGACGTTCTGGCCGAGCTCGAGTACAACGGCATCCTTGTCGACCCGAGTGAACTCGAAAAACAGGAAGATCGCCTCAACAAGCGCATCAGCGAACTCAAGGACGAGATCCAGGACGAGGCGATGGCCTCCTGCGGGCGTACGTTCGAGCCCGATTCGCCCAAGCAACTCGCAACCATCCTCTTCAACAAGCCCGACGCGGCCGACCCGGGACTTGGTATCAAGCCGCTGAAGCGCGGCAAGACCGGCCCCTCGACCGACGCGGAGGTGCTCGAGAAGCTCGCACACGACACGACGATTGCGAGCCCGCTGCCGCAGCTCATCCTCGAATACCGCCAGCTCACCAAGCTCGTGAACACGTACCTTGTCAGCCTGCGCGAGGAGATCAACCCCGACACCAAACGCATCCACGCGAGTTTCAACCAGACCGTCGCGGCGACTGGTCGGCTCAGTTCGAGTGACCCCAACCTCCAGAACATCCCCATTCGCAGCGATGTTGGCCGCGAGATCCGCCGAGCCTTCGTCGCGCCCAAGGGCCGCGTACTCATCGCGGGGGACTACTCACAGATCGAGCTACGCATCCTCGCACACTTGTCCGAAGATCCGGCTTTGATTGCTGCCTTCGAGGCCGGTGAGGACATCCACCGCGCCGTCGCCGCCCAAATCCACGGTGTCAAGCCCGAGGACGTCACCCGCGAGCAGCGCGACGGTGCCAAGATGGTCAACTTCGGCATTATCTACGGCGTCACTGCGTATGGTCTCGGCCGGCGCCTGGGCATCGGTAACACCGAGGCCGGCGAGATCATCGAGGGCTACAAGAAGAAGTTCGCCGGTATCACGACGTTCCTCGAGGAATGCATCGAGCAGGCCCGGAGCCAGGGCTTCGTTGAAACCATGCTCAGACGCCGCCGCCCCATCACCGAGATCGACGCCAAGAATCCACACCGCAAGTCACTGGCCGAGCGCATGGCCATCAATTCGGTCGTGCAGGGTTCGGCCGCCGACCTCATCAAGCTCGCGATGGTCGACCTGCACGCGCGCCTCAGCCAACACGCAGCCTACCTCCGCGGCGGCAAGGATCCCGAGGTGAAAGGCGTGCTCATGCTCCTGCAGATCCACGATGAGCTCGTGTTCGAAGCCGATAAGAAGAACGCGGCCGAGGCCAAAGAGCTCATCGTCGACCGCATGCAGAGCGCCATGGACCTGCGCGTACCACTTGTTGTCGAGGCCAGCGTCGCCAGTAATTGGTACGAGGGGAAGTGATGGAGACACCAAGGCCCTGGACCAAACCGCCATCTTGGCCACTGCCCATCGAAACCGAGCGGCTCGTGCTGCGACCGCTGGAGCATGAGGACGTGCAAGCGGTCTTCGAAGCAATCGAAGCCAACCGCACCACGCTCGTGCCGTGGATGCCGTGGCCCGACACCGAGAACCTCTCAATCGGCCAGACGCACTTCACCATCGAACGTTTCTTGCGCGACCTCGAATCCGAGGTGCCACAGAACGTGCATACCTCCATCTTTGATCGCTCGACCGGCCAGTACCTCGGCGGCACCGGGCTTCACACGTTCGTGGCCGGTGCGCACCAAGCCGAGACCGGCTACTGGGTCATCAAAGAACGTCGCGGTTCGGGTATCTGCACCGAGGCGGTCGTCGGCTTGACCGAAGTCGCGCTCCGCACGCAAGCAGCGGGCGGCATGGGCCTGCGTCGCTTGGAAATCGCCTGCTCGGCCGACAACGAGCCTTCCGCGCGCGTTGCGCTCAAGTCGGGCTACCAACTCGAAGCCACGCTTCAGCAGCACCGCTGGGTAGACACCATCGGCTGGAGCGACACGCTCATCTTCGCTGCTCTTGCCGATACGTGGAGCGTCCCATGACCTCGACCGCTCAGGCCTGGACAACCCGCAAGCTCCTCGACTGGCTCCGCGACGCCCTGAAAGACAGGGGCATCGACGACGCCCGCCTGTGCGCCGAACTGCTCGTGGCCCACGTCATCGGCTGCCAGCGCTTGCGGCTGTACATGGAAGCCGACCGCCCCGCGACGCCCAACGAACTCGCGCAGCTCCGCGATCTGGCCAAGCGTGCCCTCAACCATGAGCCAGTTCAGTACCTCGTTGGCGAGTGGTCGTTCTACGGCATCACCCTGAAGACCGACAAGCGGGCGCTGATCCCCAGGCCCGAATCACAAACGCTCGTCGACGAGGCGGTCGCTGCGATCAACGGCATCGAAGACCACGCGCCACTCGTCGCCGACGTTTGCACCGGCGGTGGGTGCATTGCCATCGCGATCGCAACCCAAGCCTCGAGTGCCATCGTCCATGCCAGCGACAACGAGGCAGACGCGTTGGCACTGGCGGTCGAGAACATCAAACGTACCAACCTCGCCGACCGGATCACGACCTTCGAAGGCGATCTGCTCGCCGCCCTCCCCGGCGACGGGACCTATGACGCCATCGTTGCAAACCCGCCCTACATCCCCGACGACGAATGGGAGGCCGTCGCCGTCAACGTCAAAGATCATGAACCCACGCAGGCCCTGCGAGGTGGCAACGATGGGCTTGACTTCATCCGTCTGCTCATCACACAAGCCCCCGACCGCTTGCGATCGGGCGGGCTCCTCGCCATCGAGGTGGCAACCGCGCGGACGGAGGAAGCACTGCAATTGATGATGGCCGAGGATCGCTACGGCGACACCAAGGTTGTTCGAGACTTCGCCGGCCGCCCTCGCGTCGTCACTGCCAGACGCGCATGAAAAAGCCCGCGGTCACGCGGGCTTTGCTTGCTCACGATGTTTGGAACTCAGCGTCGCCGACGGCGGATGGCAACGAACGCCAGACCGCCTGCGGCCAGGACACCAGCGCTCGGCAGCGGCACGGCAACCTCGAACCCGCCCGGACCGGACTCCGTGGATGGATCCGGTCGGCGAGTCACCACAATGGGCTCATCGGACGTCTGCAGGCTCGCGGTCAGGGGCGGGCCCGCAGCGGGCACGAACTCGTTGCCCCCGCCAGCCCCGGGACCATCGCCAAAGCCGCCGATGTCGACGTTGAAGGCAACCCTTGATTGCTCGGGCGAATTGCTCGGGCCCGCCATCATGAAGAAGAGCATGCTGTTGAGGCTCTGCTCAACTCGGGCTTGGGTATCGGCCATGCTGGGCGCAAGGTTCGACGGTCCGACGACCCCGCCGATATATGTGAGCCACGAGGCGTTGCTGATGGAAGCGTCGGAACCGAGTTCAACGGTTACATCGGCCGGGTCGGCAAGGCCTGCCGAGGCGGCAAGTCCGACAATGACCATGACGGCAAGTGTCTTTTGATGTCGCATCGAGATCCTCCCTCTCTGGTGGGATGCATTCAGGATGCAACATACCACAAATCCGGACGGGTGCTGTCCGGATGAGCGGGAATGCAGACAAATTGGGGAAGACCATAGAAGCGATAACGTCGCAATAGCGACAAATTACCTAGATTACCCTTATTATCGACCCTGGAGGGTCAGACTGAGGGTGATCTCGGCATCGCCTCGCTTCACGCCGATGTTGACCGTCTCGTCGGCCTTGTGCCGGGCCAGCAACTGCCGCCACGCGTCGGCATCAGTCAGCTTCTGGCCATCCCAACGAACCAGGCGATCACCGGCCTGCAGGCCAGCACTCTCGGCGGGCGAGTCCTCGGCAACCTCGGCAAGCACCACGCCGTCACCCTCCGAATCGCTGTCGACCACGACACCAACGTACACGCTAACCTGCGGCTGGGCGGCCTCGGCGGCAGCCTCCCGCTGGCGGCGTGACTCCTCGGGGCTCACATAGGCAAACCGTTCTGGCCTCACGGACGCATCGGCCACGATGCCCTCATACAGGTGCACCGTCTTCACCGCTCCCACACGGTTGATCTTCCACACCGTATCGGCCGGCGTGTGGTAGTCTGCGTGGAAGTCGGCGATGATCGAGAACAGCACCGGCACGCCCGCGCGATAGAACGGCGTGTGATCGCTCGCGCCGCTCATCGTCTCGGGCACCACGATCTCAAGCCCGCTCTTATCGAAGTACGGCTCGATGAACTCGGTCAGCCCCTCACCCGTGAATCCGCCGGCCAGCAGCAGCCGTTCGTTGGAAACGCGGCCGATCATGTCCCAGTTGCACATTAGGACGTGGTCCTCGATGGGCGCGATCGGATTGCGGGTGTAGTAGGCCGACCCGTTCAACCCGCTCTCCTCTGCATCGAAGCCCATGATGAGGATCGAGCGGCGAGGCGTGTCGTCATCGGTCAGTCGCGCCCCCAGCCGCTCGGCCAGCAACAGCAGGCCGGCCGTGCCCGAGGCGTTGTCGTCGGCACCGGGGTGCAGTTCACCCGGGCCGGAGCGCGAACCGAAGTAGCCCATGCCCAAGTGGTCGAGGTGAGCGCCCACGACGATCCACTCGTCGGCCAAATCGCCCACGCCCTCGATCACGCCGCCGACGTTCTCGGCCAACAGGTCCTTACGCTCGGCAAATCCATCAAGCTGAACATCGAAGTTCAACTCCAACGGCGAATCGTCGCCGTCGGCATGCTCGCGCAGGCCCATCATGGTCTGGTCGCTACCCACCGCCTTTAGCAGGCGGTCGCCCGCGTCGTGTGACATCATCATGACCGGCACGCTCGCCTGACCAGCCCCCTGGAAGCGACCAAGCCTGTCGGCACGACGGTCGGCCGAACCGGGCGGGTTGATGATCACGATACCCGCCGGATCACGGCTAGCCACGGCACCAAGCTTGTTGCGGAATGCTGCACGGCCAGTCCAACCGCCACGACCATCGTTCCACTGGCTCTCACCCTGTTCGTTCATGGGCTCGAAGCGGAAGATGAACGCGATCTTGCCCTCGAGCGATTCAACGTTGTCGAAGTTGTTGTACTCGTCGGGCCCGTCCTCGATGCCGTAGCCCACGAACACGGCCTCACCCGAAACGGTGCCGCTCTGGCCCATACCGGTGAGCATGAATTCCTCTTCGGCTTCGAGCTCGATGCGCTTGCCGTCCATGCTGGCCGAGAACGACTCGCGCTCCACCGTCCACGTGCCCGAGAGGGGGAACGGCTGGCGGTAGCTCGAGAACTCGTTGCCGTCCGCGTCCTCGAACGCGGGCTTCAACCCGGCATCACGGAAGTAGTACTCGATGTAATCCTTCGCACGCTCGGCACCCTCCGACCCGGGCACCCGGCCCTGCATGTAGGGGCTCGCGAGCGTCGAGATGTGGATATCGAACGTCCGCACGTCGTCGGGCATCTGGCCCAGCACGTCGGCGATGGGCGAACCCTCGACGCTCTGGACGCTGTTGTCGCCGTCGTTGGCGGGAGCTGCCCACGCCGAGCATGTGGCGGCCAGGGCAATGAGAACGGCGGGACGGCGGAGTCTGGTCTGGTCCATGGATCGGGTTCCTTTCGCCCAAGGGAGATGCGCGGGGGTTCCCGCCACGTCGGGCTATCTGTGTGCAATATAGATGCGCCGGAGTACCATCGTTGCGTGCGGATATCCCCGAGTCACCCAATTCTGATCCTGCTCGCGGCCCTGCTGCTTGCCCCTCTTGCCATCGCCCACCCCCAGGATGGCCCGCACGCCGACCTCCGGTTGGCCATCGACGGCGAGGGTGTCACATTCCAGGTCGGGCTGAATCTGGCTTTCATCGACGAGGCGGTCACCGTCTCCCGTGAGGCTCTCAACGAGGTTGCCGAAGTTGAGGCCCAGGCCCTCGAGCGCAGCCTGCGGGGGTTCATGACTTCCCAGGTCCTCATCGAGATCGATGGCGTGGCCATCGCGCCAGAAATTCAGAAGTATGAGTTCTTTGCCGAGCCCGAGCCGTGGATGGTGGGCGCGTTCCCCAAGTTCGGAGCCAGGGCGCTCATCCGCTGCGCCATCACGGCCCGGTACGCCGCCGATGACCCGCAGATCGTGAACGTTACGTGGCCGACTTACCCAAGGGACATGGTCGCCGCCGAGCTTGAAGGCCTCACTGGTCCAGATGGCCAGGCGCCCTTCATGGTGCTCGAAGCGCTTCTGCAAACCTCCGACGGCGGCGTGCACATCGCTCCCTTCAGCCGGGCCAAGCCGACCATCGAGTGGCACGCGGATGAGTCGGGCGACTCGCGCTATGCCACCGTCCCGCCCGTCCCCGCCATCACCCAGTCCAAACATGTCTCGCTGCTCGGCCTCGTCATCCTATTGGTCGGCCTTCCCGGGGCCGTCATCGTGATGCGCAAGAGTGGCGCACTGCTCGGGGGCGTTGCCCTCGGTGTAGCCGTCGGGGCGGGTGTAGCTGCGTCTATCTTGATGCGCGCGGCCCTCGTGCCCATCCCCCGTACCGGCGGAGCGCTCCAACTCCCCAGCAACGAGAACGTCGGTGCCATCTTCGAGCCCCTCCACGCCAACCTCTATAAGGCATTCGACCATGGCAGCGAGGGCGAGATCTACGACGCCCTCGAACGCTCGGTGAGCGGCCCGCTGCTCAAGACGCTCTACACTCAGGTCTATAACTCTCTCGTACAGGCCGAACAGGGTGGGATGCTGGGCATCGTGACCGGCGTCGAACCGATGTCGCTCGACGTCCAGTCCATCAGCGTCGACGACAATGGCCGCGCCATCATCGATGTGGAGCACCGCTGGAGCGTCGAGGGCACCGTCTACCACTGGGGCCATAGCCACACGCGCGTACATCAGTACGAGGCGGTCTACACGCTGGCCGGCCTCGAGCAGGGCTGGCGGATCGTCGGCCAGCAGATGCGCGAGCAGCGGCGGGTGGATGAGGATGGGAAACCGGCGGATCCAATGACCGCACCCTCGCGTGAATCGTTCTGACCAAAGGCGGCGAACGGGCTACCAATCCCCATGACCGTGCCCTTGCTCATAGCCCGAGCCCTGAGCTTCACCTTCGACCCGGCCGAGGGGGCACTGTTCGATCTGCCGGAATTCACGATCAAACCGGGCGGACATGCCGCCGTCGTTGGCCCTAGTGGCTGCGGCAAGACCACGCTGCTGCGCTTGCTCACGGGCATCCTCTGCCCGACATCCGGCACGATCGAACTTGATGGCCACCGGCTCGATCAACTCGGCGATGCCAGCCGCCGGGCGGTACGCATCTCGACGGTGGGATTCGTATTCCAGCGCTTCGCGCTGCTCGACTACTGCACCGCGCTCGAAAATATCTTGCTACCCCTGCGTCTGCACGGCTCGGTGGCACTGGATGGAGAAGCCCGCGATCGCGCGTATGAGCTTGCCGAGGCCACCGGCATATCCCATACGCTCAAACGCCGCCCGGATCGCCTCAGCCAGGGCGAGCAGCAGCGGGTGGCAATATGCCGGGCACTCATCGCGAATCCAAAGCTCATCGCCTGCGACGAGCCCACCGGCAATCTTGACCCCGCCCGGGCCGAATCGATCATCGCGCTCATCCTCGAGCAAGCCAACCACACCGACGCCACCGTGCTGCTCGTCACGCACGACCACGGCCTGCTTCCTCACTTCAAGGAAGTGCTCGACATGGGCGCTCTCGCACGCGAGGCGGCAGACGCATGAAACTACTACCGCTCATCTGGTGGCACGCGTGGCGGCATCGGGGACGATCGTTCCTGCTGATCGCCTGCGTCGCGGTTGCGCTGCTGGTACCGTTGCTCAGCCGCTCGCTCGCGGCACGCTTCGAGAGCACCCAACGCGAGCGAGCGCAGATGGCCCCGCTGGTCGTCGGCGCCAAGGGCGGTCGCTTCGATCTGGTGCTCGCCTCACTCTACTTCCGCCCCGCGCCACTCGACGACCTCGACTACAAGCAATTCGAGTCGCTCTCACGCGATCCACTGGCCGTTGCTATTCCAATCCACGCCCGCTTTACCGCGGCGGGCGATCCCGTCGTCGCCACGGACATCGGCTATTTCCAACGCCAGAGCGCGCCTTTGCCGCTCGATAGAGGCCGCCTCTTCGCACGCATGGGGGAGGCCGTTGTCGGCTCGACCGCGGCGGCACGGCACAACCTCACCGTCGGCGGCTCAATCTTCAGTGATGTAGACGGGGCGTACGACATCACCAAGACACCCTCGCTCAAGCTCAATGTCGTCGGCGTGCTCACACCGACCGGCACCAGCGACGACGAGGCCATCTTTGTCGACCTGGAAACCGCCTGGCTGCTGGAGGGCTTTGCCCACGGACACGATGACGCCCAGCAGATTGAGCGGTCCGACCTGATCCTCGCAAAGAAGGACGGCCGCGTCGCCCTCAGCGAAGCGTTACGCACCTACGAGGAAGTCACCGATGCAAACGCCACCAGCTTCCACATCCACGGCTCGCGCGACGAGTTCCCATTGACTGCAGTCCTGTTATATCCCGCCGACGATCGTGCTGCCACCATTCTCGCCGCCCGACTGAACGCGAGCGACGCCATCCAGGCCATCGAACCCACGAGTGTTGTTGATGAGCTGATCGCGTTCGTCGTGCGATTGCGACTCGTCTTCGACGCCATCGCGGTTGTGCTAGGCCTGAGCACCGCGGCCCTTATCACGCTCATCGCCATCCTGGGGTATCGCCTGCGGACCGAGGAGTTGCACACGCTGGCGGACATGGGAGCATCACGCCTCACGGCGAGATTGCTTGTTGGCGGTGAACTATCCGCCTTGGTGCTCATCGGTGCCGCCTTGGCCCTCGCCTTGGCCGCCACCACACTCAGCATCGCCAGCAACGCATCGGCTTTTGTATAGTTTCCGAACAGGTACGAGAAGGAGAGCCTCCCCATGCGCAGGACGATCACGCTGACTGCCACACTGATAATCTCCATCGCCGGCACCGCCATTCCCGGCTGCGAAGAGCAGTCTCAGACAAGCACTGGCCAGATTACCTCGGCAGCGAACAACGAAGTCCTGACCACGTTTTACCCCACCACCTACTTCGCAGAGCGCATCGCCGGCGGATTCGTGCCCGTGCGCAGCGCACTTCCCGACGGCGAGGACCCCATCTTCTGGCGACCCGACTCCGATACGCTAGCCGAGTACCAGAACGCCAAGCTCGTCATCACCAACGGCGCCGAATTCGAGAAATGGGTCGCCGGCGCCGCGCTGCCACGCGCTCGCACGATCAAGAGCCTCACCGATCAGGATCTCGACGCCGCCGGCGGCCCCATCACGATGGAAACCACCACCCACAGCCACGGCCCAGGCGGCGAGCACACACACGAGGGGCTCGACGGCCACACCTGGGTGAGCCCCGACATCGCCATCGTGCAAGCACGCAACATTGCGAAGGCCATGAAGACCGCCTGGCCCGACCACACTGAAGCATTCGACGCTAACCTCGCTGCACTCATCGAAGACCTAGAGATGCTTCGCACGACGCTCGAGGACCTCAGGCCGAATATGCAGAACTATCGCCTGCTCGCCAGCCACCCCGCGTACAACTACCTCGCGCGTGATCTCGGCTGGGACGTGCACAACTTCGACCTTGATCCCGAGAGCGAGGACACGCAGGCCGTGGTCGACGCCGTGCATGACGCGCTGCACCACCACGAGGACCATCATCACGATCACGAGCACGGCGACGCCCAGGACGCAGAATCGGACGATCACGCCGACGACCACGAGCACACCCACGGTGACAAACCCGTCATCCTGCTCTGGGAGGGAGAGCCCACCGACGCCATCCGCGCCGCCCTCACCAACGAACTCGGCGTCACAAGCATCCTCTTCAGCCCCGCAGAGGGCACGCCCGACAACGGGGACTACATGGATGTCATGCGGGCCAACGTCGATCGCCTTCGTGAGGCCGTCGGCGGCTGAAGGCCATATCCTTCGGGCATGACGCGCCCCACACTGCTGATCGCCCTCGCCCTGACCCTGCCCGCCTGCGGGCAAGCGGTCGAGGGTCCCTCGCCCATCTACTCGGACAGCGCGGAGGACAGCCCCCGCGCCACCGGCTACCGCACCGAGACGGTCATCGAAGGCCTCAACCACCCTTGGGGCATGGCGTGGCTGCCCGACGGCTCGATGCTCATTACCGAGCGCGGCGGGCGCGTGCTGTTCGTTGATAACGCACAGTTCAGGCGGGACAACCCGTTCGTCGTCACGCCAGACGAGGTCGAAGGCGCGCCAGAGTCTCGCCAGCTCGGCCAGGGCGGCATGATGGACGTTGCGCCCCATCCCGAATTCAGTACCAACAACCTCGTCTACTTCACGCACGCCACGGGCGGCGGCCGTGCCAACCGCACCGTGCTCTCACGCGGCACGCTCATCATCGAGACCGGAGATGAGGATCAAGTCCCCGGAACCCAACTCTTCAAGTCCGCGCGCATGGAAGGCATCGAAGAACTCTTCCGCGTCACACCCGACAAGCCCGGCGGCCAGCACTTCGGCTCACGGCTCGTCTGGCTGCCCGACGGCACGCTACTCATGTCCGTGGGCGACGGCGGCAACCCACCCACACGCGTGGGTGGACGCCTCGCGCGCGACAACCCGCAATTCCTCGACAACGCGTGGGGAAAGGTGCTGCGCCTTAACGACGATGGCACCGCGCCCGACGACAATCCCTTCGCCGACCGCGAGGACGTCGGCCGCTACATCTACACCTACGGCCACCGCAACATCCAGGGCATGGCGATTGACCCAGCGACCAGCCGCGTCTGGGCCACCGAGCACGGCGCCCGCGGCGGCGACGAGTTGAACCTCATCGAGCCCGGCAAGAACTACGGCTGGCCGGTAGCAACCTACAGCATCCACTACAACGGCGACGAGATCAGCGACCAGGTCACCGCCGATGGCATGGTCGATCCGGCCTGCGTCTGGACGCCCGTGCTCGCCGCATGCGGACTGGCCTTTTACTCCGGAGACAAGTTCCCCGATTGGCAGGGCGACCTCTTCGCCGGCGGCCTCATCAGCCGTCAGGTCCGCCGCGTGACACTCAACGGCCTCGAGGTCGAAGCTAATGAGACCCTCCCCTTCAACGCCCGCATCCGCGACGTGCGGCAGGGTCCGGACGGGTACCTCTACATCCTGACGGACAAGCGGGACGGCGAGTTGATCCGCGTCGTGCCCGAGTAACGACCGCGTTCAAGGGCACCCGAGATCGAACGCGTTCTGGAACGCCAGGAAGTCGAAGATCGTGAATTCGCCGTCGCCGTCGAAGTCGGCGGCGGGGTCCATCAGGTCGAAGAGGTTGCCAAAGGCGAGGAAGTCGAAGATGGTCAGCTCGCCATCGGCGTCGAGGTCGGCGGGGCAGGGTCCTGGCTGGCAACCCCACCGAGCCAGCCGGGCGGACACAACGCCGCCAGCCATCAGGAAGCGGCCGCCGGCGTAGAGCGCGGGACCGTCCGCCGTGTTGGTGACGGCCAGTGCGGACACGATGTCGTCCAGGCCATCGCCCGATACCCCCTCGAGCGAGCTCCAGTTGGATCCATCCCAGCGGGCGATCCGTTGCATAGGGCGATCATCGGCCTGCCTAAACGTGCCGGCGGCGTACAACGCCAGGCCGCGGCCGTCATCGAACGCCGCCATCGCGCGCACGCCGCCGTTGATCCCCTCGCCCGAGGGTCCGGCCAGCGACGTCCACGCGATGCCATTCCATCTGGCGAGCCCTCGTATGTCCTGGCCGCCCACGCTGCTGAACGCGCCGCCGGCGTAGAGCGCCGCGCCGCGGCCATCGTCGTGGACCAGCAGGGCGCTGATGTCGCCCTCGGGCCCTCCGGGCGCTTCGCTCCAAGTGGCGCCGTCCCAGCGCACCAGGCGCACGCCGGTCGAACCCGTGCGCAGGAACGTGCCCCCGACGTAGAGCGCCGGCCCCGTGCCATCGTCGAAGGCCACCATGGCGTTGCCCCCGCGTAGGAGCCCCTCGCCAACTGGCGTCCACGCGACGCCGTCCCATCTGGCGACATGCTCGGCATCGACCGAACCGGCCTGGGCGAAGTTCCCCGTGGCGTAAAGCGCCGGGCCCGTGCCGTCGTCATACACCGCCATCGCCCTGACGAAGTCGTCGGTGCCCACGTCGCCACCCGTGCCCAGCGCTTCCCAGCCCGAGCCATCCCAGCGAGCGACGTGGTTGACCTGGCGATCGCCCGCCCGGCGGAAGAAGCCTCCGGCGTAGAGCGCCGCGCCACGGCCGTCATCGAAGAGTGCCAACGCGAGCCCCTCCTCGCGCGGGTCCACGGCCGGGAAGCCCTCGCCGAGCGGCTCCCAACGCGTGCCATCGAACCGCGCGATGCGCCGGGCGAGCGACTCGCCGGCCGAGAGGAACAAGCCGGTGGCGTACAGCGCCTCGCCGCGGCCATCATCAAAAGCCGCCAGGGCCAGGATCTCGGCGTCCAGCCCCTGGCCGAGCGCGGCCCAGCGCGAACCGTTCCAGCGCCCGATGCCCGTGGTGGGCACCTCACCCACGCGGACGAGCTTGCCGGCCGCGATCAGTTCCTCGCCTTCGCCGCTGTCGAACACCGTAAAGCAGTCCACGGCGTCGAGCTCGACGTTGCCCGGGCGCACCCAGCCCGACGCGGTCCACAGCGCAATCTTGGGCGACGACTCCCCGCCCACCCGGAAGAAGTCTCCCCCCACGGCGAGCACTGGGCCGCTGGGCCCATCGATGGCCGCCAGGCCGGTGACGGTGTTACTGGTCCCGCCGCCGACCTCTTCCCATGCGGCCCCGGTCCAGCGCGCGATGTTGGACATGGGGATGCTGCCCGAGCGGCCGAAACCGCCACCGGCGAACAGACGCGGCCCGGATCCCTCGTCGAACACGGCCAACCCGCGCACCGTGCTGTCCAGCCCCGCTCCGATCTGCCGCCACGCCGAGCCGTCGTAGCGGGCGACGCCCCGCGCAGGGGTTCCATCAATCGAGAAGAACGACCCGCCCGCGACGACTTCCGCGCCGTCGCCGGTCTGGAACTCGGCCAGCGTGAACACGCTGCCGTCGAACGCGCCGGGAAACGCCGACCATGCCGAGCCGTTCCAGCGCACGATCGCGTCCGTCGGCTCGCCCCGGTCGGTGCGGTCGTCGCCGCCGGCCAGCAGCACCGAGGGCTCGAACTCGCCCGGGTCGTGCACGATGAGCGTCCTGACCTGGCGCTGGTCGACACCGGCGGCCAGAGCGCTCCAGCCCGAGCCGTCCCACCGGGCAATGTTGTTGGCCGGCAGGGCGCCCACCGCGTCGAATTCTCCCCCGGCGAACAGCGCTGGGCCCGACCCGTCGTCGTACACCGCCAGGGCGTACACCGGCCCGTCGGGGCCCTCGCCCACCGGCGACCAGCTCGCGCCGTCCCAGCGGGCCAGGTTGGCAATGGGCGTGTCCCCGGCCAGAGTGAAGTTCCCGCCGGCGTAGAGGGCCTGGCCATCGCCGTCGTCCCAGACGACGACCGCCGCGACGTCACCCTCGAGGCCGGGCACTTGGAACAGCCCCTCGGCCCACTGGGGCTGGCAGCTGTGGCCCCTGTGGGGGCCGACACCGAGGACGAGGAGGCCGACCAGCACGACGACACCGTCCCGCAGGACGTGCCCCCAGCGGCGCACGACCGTCGACAACCTTTTCAGAACACGCCGGGTTCGCATCGCCCGCCCCTCCGCGCGGCACCCGCCGCGAAAGGCCCAGCATACCCGACGATGGCCCTCGACACAACGCGAACTGACCGGAGCCGGACCATTCTCGGCCCGGACCGGCTCCCGGGCAGCCCCAACCGGCTCTCTGGTGGCGTGAACCGACGCTCGGGCAGCGGTGGCCGTCGTTCGGTTCCAGCCACCCGTCCTGACGTCACCGCTACCCGCTCTTCCGTCACCGCTGACCGTCCTCCGGTCACAACCACCCGTCCTGACGTCACTGCCGACCGAGCGTCGGGCGCGACCGACGGCTTGCCCAGCACGGAAGCAGCGTGAGCGTGGGTGGACGGTGGGCCGCCGAGGTTCACGCCGCCAGGCGGCGTCTCGTCACGAGTCGTGGTACCAGTCGCGCACGAGCCAGCGGGCCGGGTCGGCGTTGCCCGAGCCGTCCAGTTCGACCACGCGGTACGCGCACGGGTACTCATGCGGCGGGTCGCCCACGCCGATCGTGAACTCGTGCGGGCGAACGGTGTACAACCACTCCTCGGCTTGGGACGCGGGCACCGATGCAAGGTCTCCCGCCGCGACGAGCGCGTCGAGGTCCGCCGGCAGCCGACCCTCGCGCCGGGCGTACGCCTCGATGGCCGGCAGAAAGTCGCCATCGATTGTCGCCTTGTCGGCCGCCACGGTGTGATACTCCCAGCGGCTGAAGACCTGGAAGTCGATCGCCACCCGTCGCACCGCATTGAAGCCCAGGTACGTGATCCACATTGCCGCGCTGGTCGTACCGATCATCACGCACCACGCAGCGAGAACACGTCGCCGTTGCGAATATGCAATCTTGGGAAGGCCCGTCATGCCACCGGTACGCCGCAGACGGATGGCCGTTCGACAGCCAGGTTCGCGCCGACGTTGGAAGCGAAACCACCGCAAGCCAGCTTCGCATTTGCACGCCACGGACCAGCGTACGATCGAAAGTGTTCTGGTGGCCATCGAGCCTAGCCTACTTCGTCCCCCCGGCGATCGTGCTCGGGGCGGCGGTCTTCATCCTGGCCAGGCACGAGCCGCGTCGCCAGCGGGCGAGCACACTGAGCATGCTCGGCATGCCGGTGGTATGGGCGTGTGTCGGCATACTGATTGGATTCGCACCGGTTGTTGTCTGGATGCTGCTGCTCGGTGCGGGGTGGTTTCTCTTGGAGTTCCTGTGGGACTTTGTTCTCATCGTCGCAATCATGTTCGCGGTGATGGCGGTGCCGATGGCCGCGGTCTCGCTCGCCGTCGCGAAGCTGGGTACCCCCGCGCTCAGCCGGCTGATGCGATGGATGGCCGTCGGGGGCGGTGGGTCCATGCTGGTGGCCTCGATCTTCGGCATGCAGACGCTGTCCAACAACGATCCAACCTGGCTCGCGGCATTGGTCGGCTTCTCCGGCGCGAGCCTGACCGCCCTCTTCGCAGCACCACGAGCACACCTCGCCGAGCCAAGCAAGCGGACGCCCTCGGGCATGTGCCCCGCCTGCGGTTACGACATCACTGGCCTTGATCGCTGCCCCGAGTGCGGCGTCGAGGTAACCGAGCCGTAGACTGCGCTTATTCCAACAACTCGAACGGCGGCAACGCCCCAAGCAACGGCGTCACGTAGTCCAGGAATGCCTGGCTCACGTCGCTGTGCCCCTTTATGTACGACTCGGGCAGGTGGCGCGTCTTGGCCGCTACCGCTTCCAGCGGCTGGTGCTCGGCCACGCACTCGTAAGCTTCGTTGGGACCGATGGTGCTCTTGCGGACGAGGTTCACCGAGACGCCGGCCTTGCCTTCGGCCGCGAGCTGCGCGGCGTGCACGCCCACCATGCGGGCCTCGCGGGCGTCGACGGGGCTCGCGTCGGGATAGCAGCGTTGCAGGTAGCCCAGCGTATCGGCGCGTACGCGCGGGGGCTTGCCGCCGGCGGGTGTGAGCTTGGCCTTCAGCAGGTTGGCAAGTTGGTCGCCCAGCGCACCCGAACCACTCAGCTGGACATTGCCGTGCGCATCCTTCTCCTCACCCATCAGGAGCGCTCCGATGGCCACTCCGTCCTTGTCCTGGATGCCCTCGCTCACGGCGATGTGGCACCGCCCCAACTTGTCGTACACGCTCGCGACGTCCTGGACGAAGCGGTCGGTAATGAACGGGACCTCGGGTACATAGACCAGATGCGGCCCCGCATGCTCTTCGTGCCGCGCGGCGGCGGCGGCAGCGGTCAGAAAGCCCGCATGCCGGCCCATGACGATGTTGATCTTGATGCCCGGCAGGGCGGCGTTGTCCATGCCGTCGGCCATGTGGGCCAGCGCAACGAACCGGGCCGCGCTCGCGTACCCCGGCGTGTGATCGTTGCCCATCAGATCGTTGTCCACCGTCTTGGGTACGTGAACGCAGCGCAGGTCATAACCGGCCGCTCTTGCCGCTTCGCTCACGATGCGGCAGGTGTCACTCGAGTCGTTGCCACCGATGTAGAAGAAGTACCGCGCGTCCAACTCGCGGCAGCTCTCGAAGATGCGCCCGCAATAGCTCGCGTCGGGCTTGTCCCGCGTGCTGCCCAGCGCGGCGCTTGGGGTGTGCGAGACCCGATCGAGCATCGCCTGGTCGATGTTGGTCAGGTCGGTCATGCGGCCATCGGTCAGCCCGCGCACCCCGTTGCGCATACCCAGAACCTTCGTCACGTGGCCCGACCGCTGTAGCCCGCCGCGCAGCCCCTCGACCACGCCCACCAGCGACTGGTTGATGACCGCCGTGGGACCGCCCGACTGGCCGATCACCGCCGTGCCCTTGGGAAGATCTGCCTGCGCCAATGCTCGCCTCCGTCTCTGCTCTGGCCTGCCGTTCGGGTTCGATTCGTCTTCGAGGCGTCATTGTTGGCCCCGGCCAGCGCCAAAGCGTTCTTCTACAATGCTCGGTGCCGATCGAGATCCCTGATCATGTGCTGAACGCCATCCCGCCCGCCCACGGCCGAAAGGCCCTGGTGGCGATGTCCGGCGGCGTCGACTCCGCTGTGGCGGCAGCCGCGATGGTGTGCGCCGGCTGGGACGTGGTGGGCTGCTTTATGCGCCTGGGCTCGCCCGACGAGGAACTCGAGGAGGGCACGAAGATTGGCCACCGCGGCTGCTGCTCCATCAACGACGCCCAGGACGCTCGATTGGTCGCCGCCGACTTGGACATTCCCCTCTACGTCTGCAACTTCAAGGACGACTTCGGCCGCATCATCGACTACTTCGTCGACGCCTACGCCCAGGGACGCACGCCCAACCCATGCGTGCGCTGCAACGATTGGCTGAAGTTCGGCAAGCTGCACAGCTATGCGAGGTCCGTAGGTGCCTCGGTTGTCGTCAGCGGCCACTATGCCCGCGTCGATCGCACAGACCATGAACCCCGATTCATGCGAGGGCGCGACCACGCCAAGGACCAGAGCTACGTCCTCTTCGGCGCGCCGCGCGAGCGCCTGGGCGAGATGGTCCTTCCCATCGGCGAATTCGAGGACAAGCAGGAAGTGCGCGAGGCCGCGAGCGCTCTGGGCCTGAACGTCGCAAGCAAGCCCGACAGCCAGGAGATCTGCTTCGTGCCCGACGATGACTATGCGGGCTTGGTCGAACGCCGCCGGCCCGAACTCGCCACGGCAGGCTCGCTGCTGACCATCGACGGCAGACCCCTGGGCGAGCACGCCGGCCAGCACCGCTACACCATCGGCCAGCGCCGCGGGCTGGGCATCGCCGCCGCAGAACCGCTGTATGTCGTCTCCAAGGACCCCACTTCCAATACCGTCACCGTGGGCGGAGCCGACGCCCTCCTGTGCGGCTCAGTCCAGGTTGGCGAGGCGAACTGGCTAGCTCCCATGCCCGCCGATGGCTCGACCGTCCTCGTGCGCTACCGCGCCCATGGCAGCGAGTGCGAAGCACGCCTCGTCCACCTGGCCGACGGCAACCGCCCCACGCCCTCGGGCCGGGAGGGCCGCTTCGCGCTCGGGTTTGTCGAGCCGCAGCGAGCCATCGCCCCGGGCCAAGCCGCCGTGCTGTACGCTGTCGAAACGCCCGACCTCGTGCTGGGCGGCGGGTGGATCGAATCCGCCAGTCCGGCTTGAGCGAACCGGCCCGAGAACCACCAAGGTCGGACGGCGTTTCTGCCGAATACTTGAGGTGCGGGCCAAGGCCCATGCTGTCATATTGAGAGAGGACCCATGCCCCCTGGCGGCACCATCACCCACGCCCTGTGTTCCGCCTTCGATCGTCACGCCGATCGCTGCGCCATCGAGGAGTGGCCGGGCGGTCGCACGCTGACCTACGGCGAGCTCGATGCGGCAAGCGCGGCGCTCGCGGCAGAACTTACCCATCGCGGTGTCAAATCAGGCTCAACCGTCCCGCTTGTGATGTCACGCGGCGCCGACTACCTCATCGCGATCATCGCCATCCTCCGATGCGGTGCCGCGTACGCACCGATCGACCCGGCCGCGCCCCGCCGCAAGGCGATGCTCGAACCCCTCGACTCGCCGATCGTCATTGGGCAAGAACCCGGTATGCTCGACCCCGCGACGACCACCGGATCAGGTGGAGCGCCGTGGGCTGAGTGCTCGCCCGAAGACCCCGCATACGTCATGTACACCAGCGGCACAACAGGAATACCAAAGGGCGTGGTGGTGCCCCACCGGGCCGTGGTGCGGTTGGTCGTTGGCGCAGACTATGCGAGCTTCGGCCCCGAGCACCGCTGGGGCGTCATGAGCGCGGTCGCGTTCGACGCCTCGACGCTCGAGATCTGGGGTGCGCTCCTCCACGGCGGATGCTGCGTGGTGCAAACGATGACGGTGCCGAGCCTGGACGACTTGGCCGAGTACCTGACGAAGGGCCGCGTGAGCGACACATGGCTCACCGCGTCGCTTTTCAACGCGCTGGTCGACGAGCATCCGGCCGAAATGGCGGGCATGGGCCAGCTCCTCACCGGCGGTGAGCGAGAGAGCGTGCCGCACATCCGGCGATTCAAGAACAACTGCCCAAACGCCACGCTCATCCACGGCTATGGCCCCACCGAGAATACGACATTCAGCCTATGCCACACGATCACCAATAGCGATGCCAAGCTCGATCGCATCCCTATCGGCACGCCCATCAACGGCAGCACGGCGCGAATCGTCGAGCCCGGCACGTGCGCTGATGCGCCAGACCACGAGTTGCAAGAAGGCGAGTTACTTGTCGGCGGCGATGGTCTCGCGCTGGCCTATCTCAATGACGAACGTCAGACTACTGAGAGGTTCGTCACCGATTCCAACGGCGATCGCTGGTACCGCACGGGTGACCTGGTCCGCCTTCGCGAAGATGGCTCCGCCGTGTTCATCGGCCGCGTCGATCGGCAGGTTAAGATCCGAGGCCATCGGGTAGAACCCGACGGCGTCGAGAGCGAGTTGGCCGCCTGCGCTGGCGTCGATCAGGCCGCCGTCGCCGTCACCGGAGACTGCGCCGAAACCAGGCAGATCGTCGCGTTCTTCGTGCCCCACAGCGGCGCGACCGAGATCACGGTGCGCGAGCAGCTCGCCGAACGTCTTCCGCCAACACACATGCCCCAGCGGTTCGTGGCGATCGATGCCATGCCCATCGGCCCCACGGGCAAGACCGATCGCGATGCCCTCCTCGTGCGCTCCAACGGCCACGCTACGCACGACCATCCCGCCGCCACCAGCGATACGGAGCTTCGCCTGATCAAGCTCTTCTCGACCCGCCTTGGCCATACGGTCACCGCTGACGAGCGCTTCCAGGACGCCGGCGGGCACTCACTCCTGGCGATGCGGCTGGCGGTGGACGTGCGGCGCGCCTTCGGCGTCGCCCTCCCTGCCGCCGAAATCCTGCGTCGCCAGACCATCGTCAGCATCGGCGAGCTCGTCGACGAGTTGCCACCCGCAACTGATGCCGAAGTCGGCAGTCCGCTGAACGCCATCGGCGACATCCGTCGCCGCGCCAGCCTCGAGCACAGCCGCGACACCACCGGAACCGCCATGCTGGTGCACCACGCCCTGCACGTGACACCCGCCATCGAATCCGAACGTCTGCACGCAGCATGGCTGGCACTGCTGGATCGCCACGACGCCCTGCGCACCAGCGTTGATTTCACCGAAGCCGGCCCACGACTCGTGGAACACGATCCGCACACCGCCCAGGTGTTCCACGCCGAACATGACCGCCTCGCCGCACCCGATGGAAGTGATCCGTCCGTCCGAGCCGCAGCGCTGCGCACCATCCTCCCCAGCGACCCACCGGCCAGGATGCACGCCTGGCCCATCGAAGATGGCTCCCAACTCGTCGTCATGGTGTTCCACCACGCCGCCATCGATGAGTGGTCGCTGGATGTCCTGACCGACGAGCTCCAGATGATGCTCGCCGGCGAACCGTTGCCGGAATCTGAGCCGTACACCACCTTCGTGCGCGCCGAGTGCGCGCTGCGGAACGAATCTCTCGCCCGGGATCTCGCGCAACGCATCGCAACCGGCCAGCCCGCTACGGCTTCGCTCCCATCCGCGGGCCCCCAGCCCGGCTTCAGCTACACGACTTCCCATCAGGCACTCACAGCCGAAGTGGTCGACAGCCGGGCGGCAGCTCTCGGCGTGGGCCCAGCCGCCCTGGTCGCGGCCGCGTTCGGCATCGCGCTCACGGTTCGGTACGGCCCACCCGCGCGTTGGATCATGACGCCCTTCGCGCGCCGGCCGAGCGAAGCCCTGCAACGCGTGGTCGGCTGTTGCCTCGACATGCGGTTGCTTGAGGCTGCTGGCGAGGACCTTGCGTCTACGGCGCGAGCCGTGCACCAGCAGATGCTCGCCGCCCAGGACGATCACACGCTACCGCTCGAATCGCTGATCGATGCCGTGCGATTGTCCGATCCGAATCGCGCCGATGATGTGACCAGATTCGGATTCACCTATCGGCACATCGTCGACACGCCGAGGCAACTGGGCCGGTCGATGGCCACTCCCATCGAGTTCGAAATCCCAGCCGCGCGCTTCGGGCTTTGTCTTCATGTTGAACGCCGTACCGCCGGCCTGCGCGTATGGCTAGAAGCCTCCCAGGATCACTTCGACATCGAAACGCTCGATCGACTTTCGATGAAGTTCACCGACATACTGCTCGGACGTGGCACGAGCATGGCCGAGACCGCGACGCAAGCCACGCCATCAGCAACAGGGGCCATGACGCCGAGTGCGTCGGCCCACGAACAGCACGAACTAGCCAACCTGTGGCACGACTTGCTCGGCGTCGAGCCGCGGGACGACAGCAATTTCTTTTACGACGGCGGCACGAGCCTGCTCGCGATGCGACTGGCTGCGGCGGTCCACAAGCGTCTCGGTCGGCAGTTGATGCTCAACCAGTTTCTCCGTCGTCCCACGCTCGGCGGGTTGGCGGCGAGCATCCGCGACGACATCGAGCACCCGTTCGCGGAGTTTTCTGGCACCCCCGTCGACGATGATCACTCCAACGAACGCTGGTGTATCGCCATTCCCGGGTCGGCCGGTCGAGCGATCGACTTCTACCGGCTCTGGTCGGCGCTTGACGAGGGCGGCTCGCCCGCCATGGACATGCTCGCCTTCGATCTGGCCACCATCGCACTCGGCGAGGTGACGACGTTCGATGTGGAACGATTCTTCGCCCGGTTCACGGCGCTGACCCACTCGTATGCGCTCACCCACGACCGGCGCGGACCGATCACGCTGCTGGGATACTCGCTGGGTGGGCTGGTGGCGCTCGATATGGCCGAGAAACTCGCCCAACTCGGGCACACGATCGAACGGGTCGTGCTACTCGATGCGTACGCACCCCCATACCTCAGCCGGACGCCCGCGTGGTTCCTGGGCAAGCTCCACGCGCGGATGCACCAACTCGGTCGACCGCGCGCATCCAAGCAGTCGATCGAAGCGGAGCACCCCGGCGACGATGCCCACGCCGCGGAAGCAAGCCGGGCGACATGGAAGGGCATCCACCATCGATTCGTGCGTTGGTCGCCACCGACATTGGATGTCCCGGCCACGCTCATCCGGTCTGGTCTCGCCTGGAAGCACGTCCGCCCGATTCGTTTCGCGGCCACCAACGGCCTCGGCCACAAACTCCGTGGCCCTGTCGACATCCGCGTATTGGATATAGAGCACCTTGCCATGCTGACATCTGGAGCGGATCGGGTCGCGGATGAGATTCGTGAGCTACTCACCGTCGGCGCACATGTGTCTACACGGGCACCACTCGAGAGCCGGTCGTGACCCATCGCCCGTCACCCGAGCTAACACGCACCGTCGCGCCATCCACAAAGCGGGAGAATGCTGGCAGGATCAACGTCCGGTACCGCGAGTGGTGCCAGAAGCACGGGAGCTTCATCGACTCACCGCGCCCTCGCATGCGTACCGCGGGATGGACATGGCCACAGAGTGTGTCCGCCGATGCAATGACTGGCGGCTCGTGCGACAGGCAAAGGCCATCGACCTCAACCCGCGACGGCAGCAACTCAACATCCCACCGCTCGAGCAAGCCCGCCGAGTCTGATCGCGTTACGACACGGTCATGATTCCCTGGCACGAGCGCGAGATCACAGGGGAGCGTCGGCCTCCATTGGCGGATCAGGTCATCCATGCCATCCGCCAGCGATGAGTGGCCGTGGACCAGGTCTCCCAACACCACCACCCGGTCTGCCTCGACTCGAACCGCCGCGGCGCGCAACCGCTCGAGATCCGCGTTCAGGGCCGCGACCGGAACGGCGACCCCCGCGTCGCGGAAGGTCTGGCACTTCCCCCAGTGCGTGTCGGCAACGAACAGCCAGCGACGCCCAGGCCACAACACGGCACGCTCGGGCAAGAGCCACAGTTCGTGGCCGGACATTGTCACCGAGATATTGCCCGTCGCCACGCTCATGACTCGGCCTCCATCTCCGCTTGCATGCGCGCAAGACGAGATTCGACATCTTCGCTCGACGTGGTGTGGCTGCCGATGCGCTCGATCATGAGCGGCAACGCGAGCGGGCTGGGCTTGTCGATCGCGATGAGGCGGAACCGGCTGCTCGCGATCCGGTCGAGCGCGGCGGCCAAGCGGCCTTGCTCGAATTGGTTTTCCAGGACTTCTCGGCGCGCCTGTGCGAGCAACAGGTTGTCGGGGTCGAACTCGCAGAGCACGTCATAGATCAGCCCGCTGGAAGCCTGCAGGTGCTTGCCCGCGGCACGGTTCCGACTGCCCGGATAACCCTGGAACACCAGCCCCGACACGCGCGCGACTTCACGGAACTGCAGACGAGCAAGCTCGGCGGTATTCACGCTCTCCAGGGCATCCTCGACCACATTCTCGCGCGAGAACAGGTCGGGCGTGAGGTACTCCTCAAACGCGAATGGCTCAGGACACAGCAACTCGAACCCATAATCGTTAAAGGTCGCGGTGAACGTCGCCGGCGTGATGCGTCCCAGCCGAAGCGAGAGCAACGCGGCGATGCCGCTGTGGACCAGCCGACCCTCGAACGGATAGGCGAACAGTCGATGGCCCTCGCGGCCGGAAAGTATCTCGAACAGCACCTCGTCGGCAGCCGGAACAGCCGAACGGCGTGACTGCGATGCTACAACCGGCAAGACGGCCTCCAACTCAACCGGCATGCCATCAGCGTCACCCGTCTCAACGGCGTGCGCGGATTTCTCGAGCGACTCGCGGACCGCCCGAGACAGGCTCTCGCTGATCGGCAACCGCGTGCCACCCCAGATGGGCGTCAAGTTCGTCTGCTTCGTGCCGCGACGAACCAACGCTACATCGGCCTGCACCCCCACGAAGCGGAGTACCTGACCCGCGAACGTGAAGTGCTGCCCCTCACGCAGGCGCCCCACAAAGCTATCTTCGATGTGGCCCAGGCTCCGGCCGTTGACGAATCGCATCTCGATCGTGCTCGGGCCGGTGATGGTGCCAACATTCAACCGGTGGAGTTGGGCAACGCGCTTGTTGGGCACGCGATACACACCGTCGACAAGCTCGACCTTGTGGAACCGCTCGTAGGCGCTCAGCGTCGTACCGCCCTGGGTTACTAGCAACAGCGTCCAATCAAACGACTTGCGTCCCAAGTCGCGGAACGACCAAGCCGTACGTACTTCGTCAAACAAATCATCAGCCAGAAACCCATCCCCGAGAGCCACGGTTACCATGTGCTGGGCGAGCACGTCGAGCGGTTGGCTCACCGGATCGCGCGGTTCGACGGCACCGGCCTCGATGGCCTCACGCACGGCGGCGATCTCGAGCAATTCGAGCGCGTTCGTGGGCACGCAGATGATCTCGCAGGGCTCGCCAGGTCGGTGACGCGCACGGCCGGCGCGCTGCATGATGCGCGCGACTCCCTTCGGCGAGCCGATCTGGACGACACGCTCGACGGGTGCGAAGTCGACGCCCAGGTCGAGCGAACTCGTGCACACGACGATGCCGATATCGCCCACCTTCACACCCAGTTCAACACGCTCGCGCTCTTCGCGGTCAATGGAGCCGTGATGAAGCGCGATGCGCCCCTCCCACTGCGGCCGCTTGATCGCGACGGCGTGGAACCACTTCTCGGCCTGCGATCGCGTGTTGGTAAATAGCAGCGTGGGCCTGGCTGGATCGAGGTAGCCCAGGACCTCGTCGAGCATTGACAGGCCCATGTGCCCGGCCCACGGGAAGCGACGGACGTTGGCCGGCCGGAGCGAATCAACGATCACCGGACGATCGATCGGGGCACGAACGACGGCCGGATCGACAACCGTGCCAACGAGCGCAGCGGCGGCCTCGGTGGCATTGGCGATGGTGGCACTCAATCCCCAAGTCCGGACGCCGGGAGCAAACCGCCGCAAGCGAGCTAACGCCAACTCAACTTGGCTGCCTCGCTTGCTGCTGAGCAGCTCGTGCCACTCATCGACAATGATCGTTTGAAGGTTCGAAAACTTGTCCGACACGCCCTCCTGGGTCAACAGCAAGCAGAGCGACTCGGGCGTGGTCACCAGCACGCTCGGCAGACTACGTCGCTGACGGCTTCGGATTGCGCTTGACGTGTCGCCGGTGCGGCTCTCAACCGTGAATGGGAGGTCGAGGGCCTCGATCGGGGCTCTCAGCGCCTGCTCGATGTCGCGAGACAGGGCCCGAAGCGGGCTTATATAGAGGATCGAGAGCCCACGAGACTTTGTGCCCAGGTCGGCAAGCTCGGCGAGGGGGCCCAGATACGCGGCGTACGTCTTTCCCGACCCAGTTGGCACCAGGATCAGCCCACTCCTCCCCTGGGCATGGAGGGCCCAAGACTCTTCCTGGAACCCATGTGGCCGCCAGCCCCGGTCGGCGAACCAGCCGCGAAGCCGATCGAGCGTTGGCCCAGATTTTGTTTGGGTTTTGGACATTCCTCTGTTCTACACTATGCTCGCTCGCGGCCTCGGCGGCGATACCGAGCCCAACGGAAGAGGTGACGATGCAGACCCACCGGCTCGCCGCTTCTACGCCCCCCATTGTGGCAGCGGTCGAGTGGCTGCTGGACCGGGCAAACAGGGGTGCGCTGGATCTCTCCCGCCTGCTGGTGGCCACCCCGGGTGCCCGGGCGGGACGGGTGCTGGTGACGCTGCTGGCCGACGCGTGCCAGGATCGAGGACTGGCGTTCACACCACCCCAGACGGTAACCGCCGGTAGCCTGGTTGAAGCACTGGCCCCGGCCCCGTCGCCCGCCGATGAGATCCACCGCACGCTGGCATGGCGGATCGTTCTGGGCGACGCCTCGGACGAAATCGTCCGCGCCGTGTTGCCGCACACTGAAGAACCGACACAATGGGCCGATGAGCTCGCCCGAACAGCCGAGGAGCTCGCGCGCGGAGGGCTGCGATGCGAGGATGTTGCCCGATCGGAGTTACCTCCACTCGAAGGACCCGAGCGATGGCAAGCCATGGCGACGCTCCAGCAACGCTACGAGGCTGTGCTCAAACGGGCCGGAATGGACGATCCTTCGCTCTACGCGATCGACGCGGTTGAGAACGTCGGCCAGGGCCTCGACGGTATCGTGCTGCTTGGGTGCGTCGACTTGCCCAACCTCGCGCGCTCGCTGCTGCTTCGCACGGTGTGCGATGTCCACGCGCTGGTCTCACTCGACGCCGGCTTGCATGACGACGGAGTCGTGGACGAGAGCTACTGGCACCACGCCGAAATCGAGGTCGATCCCCAAACCATCTTCGTCACCGGCGGACCCGAGGAACAAGGCGCTCTGGCCGTGCGCGCGGCGGTGGACATGAACACCAGCGCGATCGGCACGGCCGACGAGTCACTCGCCGGCGCGGTCCGGCGAGCAGCTGGCATACATGGTCTGAGCACACACGTCGCCTGGGGCGCCCCAGCCGCGGCGACCGGCCCCGGAAGACTGCTCGGGGACATCAGCCTGCTGCTGCGCGAGCGGAGTTTCGTTGCTTTGGCACGTGTCCTGCGGCACCCGATGGTCGTGGCCTCGCTTGCAACTCAAGATCAGCGGTTCTTGCAGTTGCCGCGTGCGCTCGACGACTACGAAGCTTGTGCGCTACCGATCACCGCGTTTGGCAAGCTCCCCCTCGGCAACGAACGGATAGAGCCAGCTCGGCGCATCGTCGCTCGCGCGCGAAAGACCGTTCTGCGGGCCCTCCAGCCGTTGAGAGGCGCGCGCCGATCGCTCGGCGAGTGGGCGACGGGAATCGAATCGGCATTGGTAGCGTTGCTTGGGCCGACCGAGGATGACCTTGGTCCTGCATCGGTTAACGCGATCGAGGTCATCGGCCAGCACCTGCGCACACTGGTGGCACTGCCCGGTTCGCTCGATGCGATCCCCGTAGCCGCACGTGACGCAATCGCCCTCGTTCTGGACCAACTCGCCCAGCGTGGTGCGCCAGACGAACCCGGCGGCGAGGACCTGGACGTGCTCGGCTGGCTCGAACTATCCCTCGACCCATCGCCCGCACTGGTCGTCTTGGGCGCTCACCACTCGGCCCTGCCCGGCTTAACCACCCCCGGGCCGCTGCTAACCGAGGGCCTGCGCAGATCGTTAGGACTGCCGGGCGAGTCTCGCACGCTGGCCCGCGATGCGGCGAGCATGGCCACTCTGCTCGGCGGCCACCGCCGCGTGCGATTCGTGCTGGGCGCCGTCGATGCCTCGGCCGAGCCGCTTCTGCCGAGCACGCTGCTGCTGCGAGGCCCGGGCGATGGGCCGGCGCGCGTGCTGGAGCGTGTGCGTTCGGCGTTCGAGATGCCATCTACCGAAACGGTACTCGATGTGTGCCACTATCGGGTGGGTGTGATGCCCGGCTCGCCAGCGATCACGAGCATGGCGGTCACGAGCTTCAAGACCTACATCGAGAGCCCATATCTGTTCTACTTGCGGCACGTCTTGCGGCTGCGCGAGGTCGAGCCGCGCCCGCTCGTCGCCAGGCTCGAGGCCAACACCTTCGGCACGCTTCTGCACGAGGCACTTCGCCGGTTCGCCCGAGAGCCGGACACACGGGATGTCAGTGACGAGGGCATGATCCGCCAGCTCATGCACGCTGGGCTGTGGCAGGCAACCGAGCAACTCACCGGACGGGAGCGGAACGCGACGACACTCGCGCAGATCGACGCGGCCGAACGCCGGCTGTCGGCGTTCGCAAAGGTCGAAGCAGAGCGCAGGGCCGTGGGTTGGCGAACGATCGAGGCCGAGTGGAGCCCGGATGAGCAGCCCTTGCTGGGCGATACCGGCGTGTCGCTCCGTGGCACCATCGACCGCATCGACTGGCATGCAGAAGACGGGAAGCTGGCGCTACTCGACTACAAGACATCGGACGCTGGCAAGTCACCCATGCAAACACACCGACGGCGCGACGGGTCGTGGGCCGACCTGCAGTTGCCGCTCTATGAAATCCTCGCGCACCCGATCGCGTTGGCCCACGAGCTGGGCGAGCCCCCCACGCTGGGCTACCTCACGCTGTCGGGGTCGGACGCCAAGGTGCTCAACGCCGAGTGGGAACCCGAAGAAGTTCTCGACGCCCAGCGATTCGCTGCGGACATTGCCCGCCGAGTGAACGCGGGCGCGGAGGCGATGACCGAGATTGGCAAGCCGAAGCACCAGGGCCCACACGCCCGGCTCGCCGGCGTCGGCATGCTGCTCGACCCCGAGCACATGGAGTCACGGCCGGGGGGTGGCCGGTGAACGAAGATCGCACCATGCAGGATTCGTTCGAGGTGGTGATGGCCTCGGCGGGCACGGGGAAGACCTTTGCGCTCACCAATCGCATGGCCGGGTTGCTCGCTCGGGGCGTACCGGTCGAGCGCATCCTCGCGGCGACGTTCACTCGCAAGGCCGCGGGCGAAATCCGGGAGCGGTTGCTGTCGCGCATCGCCAAGGCAGCCGAAGACGACCACGAGGCGGCCGAATTGTCGAAACACACCGGCGTCTCCCTCGATGCGCCGGGCTGGCTTGAGGTACTCAGGCGGCTCTCGCGTTCTATCCATCGCGTGCGCATCGGCACCCTGGACAGCCTGGCGCAGAACCTTGCGCGCTCGCTCGCGCCAGAACTCGACCTGGTGGCGCCGTGGCGGCAGGCATTCGATCATCTCGAGGAACAACTCCGGGCCGAGGTGGTCGAACGTGTGCTTGCTGAGCGACCGACAGCCGAGGACCGCGAGCCCTTACGCACGCTGACGGGAACTGATGGCGGTGCCAGGGGCGATGTGCGGCTCGCGAACTTGCTCCGCGATTCGGGGCTAGAACTACGACGGGCGAGCCAAGACGCTTGGGCGTGTCTGGAACCCGAGATCGGTACCGGCCCCACCCTGGAGCAGATCCACGCAGCTCTCTCCAGGTTGCAGGCCCTAGACGGCCCGTTGAACAAGGACAAGAAGACCTTCAACAAGCCCACGCTGAAGGCACGCGATGCGTTGGCGTCGCACGTCGCCGAGCATCAGTACACGAAGATCCTGAACACCAAGCTGGCACAGACGCCGCTGCTCTCGGCCCCAAAGTTCGGCTCAGCGACAGTACCAGAAGACTGGATCCCCGAGCTCCGCACCATCCTGGACGGTGCCATCCGAGCCGAACTCGAGGCCCTGCACACGCGAAACCTGGCCGCCGGCACGCTGCTGAGCCGTGCGGTGGAGATCGACGATCTCGTGCGACGCGAGCATCGGGCCTACTCGCTCGGCGACCTGTGGCGGGCGCTGGCCGAGTCGGATCTGGAAACCCAGCAGGTGGCTTACCGCCTCGATGCCCAATACGACCACATCCTGCTCGACGAGTTCCAGGACACTTCGGTCGATCAGTGGCGTGTGCTAGAACCGCTGATCGACGAGGCGGTGGCCGGCGGTGATCGATCGCGCTCGGTGTTCGTAGTGGGCGACGCCAAGCAGTCCTTGTATAGCTGGCGGAACGCCCAGGCCGAATTGCTGCCGCACGTCGCCCGACGATGGTCACAGATGCGCGGCAGTACGCTCTCGAAGACGTATCGGTGCGCACCTGCAATTGTGGAGGCGGTCAACACGCTGTTCGGTTCACTGCCATCCAACGCGATGCTTGCCGACCACGCTGTGGCCGCAGGACGATTCGCCGACGAGTTCGAGATCCATGAATCGGCGGTGGAGTCACCCTCACTAGTCAGGCTCATCGATGTCGAGGCCGCGCTGGAGGATCCAGATACAGAGGACGCCGTGATCGAACTGATCGCCGACTGCATCGCTCGCGTGCACGAATGCCGGCCAGAAGCGGACATCGCCGTGCTCGTGCGACGTCAGAAGCCGATCGGTGCGATCGTGGCAGCGCTCGCATCACGCGGAATACCGGCAGTATCAGAAGCGTCGGCAAGCCCCTGCGATCATCCGGCCGTCGAAGCCGTGCTCGCGGCACTGCACCTGGCCGAACATCCAAGCGATGGACCAGCACGGTTTGCCGTCGCAACGGGCCCGCTGGGCGAGGCGTTGGGACTGCCACAGTGGAACGACCGGGACAGGGCACAGATTCTCGCGCGCAGAATCAACCGCGAACTGTTTGAACGTGGCCTGGCACGGGTGGTCGAACGGCTGGCGATGCGAGCGCGACCGGCGGCAAACGCCCGCGGCCGGTCTCGTCTGCTTGACCTCGTCGCACAAGCCGAGGCGTACGAGGCCGACGCGTCCGAGTGGGCGGGCGTGGATGATTTCATTGCCTTCGCCCGGGCGAGTCGCGTCCAGCCCCGAGGGAGAGGCGCGGTGCGGGTGCTTACCTTGCACGGAGCCAAGGGGCTCCAATTCGACGCGGTTTTCCTTGCCGACCTCGATCGCCCGATTGCAACGCGAAGCCCGGCATTCCTGGCAGACGCCGCGGGGCAGGAGGCCGATGATCCCGCCGCGGCGCCGACACGGATGAGCCTGATCGGAACCAAGGAACTGCGCGAGCACAGCCCGGTGCTGGGCCAGATGTACCAGCGTTGGCGCGAGCGGGCGGCGTACGAAGAACTGTGCTTGCTCTATGTCGGCATGACGCGTGCCAAGTCACACCTGGAGTTGTTCGTGCGCCCCGCAGGAAAGGGGCTTGGCGCGGCAGCGTGGAATGGGCTTCACGCGAGCGGGCACGAGTTCGAAGTGGGCGACCGCGAGTGGCTCGAGCACGCGAGTGAGGACACGCCGGGCACAAGAGGCAGCCCGGCACCGACGTGGACCTCACCGGAAGCGGCCTCCGCACGCCATTCTCGATCTCGCGAACCCTGGCGGATAGCAACGGTCCAACCCTCGAACCTCGGTGTGAGGCAGAACGTGGCGGACCTTCTTGCCGCGGGGACGTCGGCCACCGACCTTGGAACCGAGGTCCACCGCTTGCTCGAGGCAGTCGAATGGCTCGAGGACATGCCCGAGGATCCGATGTGTTGGATCCAGGACCACACCCCGCAGACCGCCCGAGCCGCCGACCGGATACGAGCGAGTCTGGCATCGGGCGCGCTCGCAGGCCTGCTGTCGAGAGCCGGAATCGAAGAACGATGGGGAAGTGGTCTGGATCTCTCCGCCGAACGGGAACGTGCGGTAGCCGTACCCGTCGAACTCGGGGGAAGGCCCACTCTCGTCCACGGGCGGATCGATCGGCTGGTCATCGGCAGGCGAGCCGGCCGGGTCGATCGCTGCCTGATCGTCGATTTCAAGACCGGAGCACTCGACGAGCACGGCCGGACCCAACTCGAGATCTACGAACGAGCCGTGGCCAAGATGACCGGCACCCCCGCCGAAGCGGTTGAGAGCGAGTTGGTGCTCGTTGGTGCCCGACGTCGCTGAACTCCATCTGGCTGGCGACTCATGTTATAGGGCCTTCAAATACCCCACCAAGCGGCGCTATGGGGTCCAGGTAAAAAAATGAGGGCTGATTACTGGCGTGTTTTACGATCGGTGGTAGGTTGTGGTGATAGGTCGCAAGCAGACGACTGATGAACCAAGGCTTTCGGGGCACACGGCCCCGGTCGCGTGAGGAGATGTAGATATGAAGAAGGCTTTCGCCCTCGTCGCCGTCGCCGGTGTTGCCGCTGCCGCCACCGCACAGTCCATCAACATTGATGTTGCCGATCCCACCCTGGCTCCGGGTGAGAGCACCGTGGTCACCCTGACCGCTGGCTACGGCGCTGGCGACTACGCCATCGCTGGTATCGCCACCGACTTCATCAGCTCGGTCGGCTCGGACGGCTGGAGCGACGTCGCTCTCGTCGCCCCCATGAACGGCCCCGGCACCAGCGCTGGCGCCGCTTCGGGTACCGGCGTGGACGGCATCCTCGCCGGCCAGCTGAACTTCCCGCCCGCCATGATCTTCGCCGATCCCACCAACCCGATCGCGTTCTGGCAGGCCACCTACACCGCGTCGGCCGAGGGCGTCATCGACCTCAGCACCGACACCTCGCGCTTCGATGTTTACATCGACCGCGACAGCTCGACCAGCGAGAGCCGCATGTCGGGCCTGACCGAGGGCTCGGGCACCATCACCGTGGTCCCCGCCCCCGCCAGCCTGGCCCTGCTGGGCCTCGGCGGCCTGGCCGCCGCCCGTCGCCGCCGCTAATACGGCCCTGACGGACACACCTTGACTCAATTCACGCGATCCTGACGAAAGTCGGGGTCGCGTTTTTGTTTGTTTGCTTCGGAGGGTCTTGTTCAACGCGAAAGTAGCGTGTTTTCAGTGCCTTACGATCCTGTAGCTACTCCAGATTCCAAACAAAATACGTCCAAAACCCCATTCAAACACTGATTTATAGGACTAATGCGCGTTAAAATTCGCACACTGAGCGACCGGAGCAACCAAATTGCCTTGTCGACACCCCCGAGTTCGGTTAGACTTCCTGCGTCGATCCACGGGTCAGCAAGTCTTGGATCGACGAACTGTTGTTGTGTGAATCTCTGAAACAAAGGTTTCTTGAGCTCAAGAGGAGAGACCAAGATGAAGACTGCTGCGATTCTTGCCGTTGCTGGTGTTGCCGCTGCTGCCGCTGCCCAGTCCATTAACATCGACATCGCCGACGCCACCCTGATGCCCGGCGAGAGCACCACCGTGACCCTGTCGGCCAGCTACGGCGGCAGCGACTACGCCATTGCCGGCGTGGCCACCAGCGTCGTCGGCGGCGGCGACAACTGGAGCGACCTCGCTCTCATCGCCCCCATGGCCGGCCCCGGCACCAGCGCCGGCGCTACCTCGGGTAACGGCGTGGACGGCATCATCGCCGGCCAGCTGAACTTCCCGCCCGCCATGATCTTCGCCGATCCCACCAACCCGATCGCGTTCTGGAGCGCCACCTACACCGCTTCGGCCGAGGGCGTGTTCGATCTGGCCACCGAGACCACCCGCTTCGACGCCTACGTCAACCGTGACAGCTCGCTGAGCGAGAGCCGCCTGGCCGACCTCCGCGAGGGCGCTGGCACCATCACCGTGGTTCCCGCCCCCGCCAGCCTGGCCCTGCTGGGCCTCGGCGGCCTGGCCGCCGCCCGTCGCCGCCGCTAATACGGCACTGACGGAAGCACTTTGACTCAATTCACGCGATCCTGACGAAAGTCGGGGTCGCGTTTTCTTTGGGCTGTCTGTTTGGAGTTGAATGAAGCAGACGCGCGGAAACGCTATCGAGTATGTGCTCGGCTTATGACAAAAACAGAAAATAGACCAACACCAGCTGTTATTGGACTTTTTTCCTGTGATTTACTTGATTCCGGGCTCTGAGGATGAAATTTCACTTGTTTGCTTTTCAAGGTTCGGTTAGAGTCGAACGCATCTGATCCACCGGTCAGCAAGTCGTTGGATCGACGGGATGCTTTTTGCATCACCCAACCAAACAACATTTCTTGAGCTCAAAATAGGAGAGACCAAAGATGAAGACTGCCGCGATTCTTGCCGTTGCTGGTGTTGCCGCTGCCGCTGCTGCCCAGTCCATCGATATCGATGTCGCCAACCCCACCCTGATGCCGGGTGAGAGCACCACCGTCACGCTGAGCGCCGGCTACGGCGGCAGCGACTACGCCGTCGCCGGCGTCGCCACCGACTTCATCAGTTCGGTCGGCTCGGCCGGTTGGAGTGACGTTCAGTTGCTCGCCCCGATGAACGGCCCCGGCACCAGCACTGGCGCCGCTTCGGGTACCGGCGTGGACGGCATCATCGCCGGCCAGCTGAACTTCCCGCCCGCCATGATCTTCGCCGATCCCACCAACCCGATCGCGTTCTGGCAGGCCACCTACACCGCGTCGGCCGAGGGCGTCATCG